>Ga0164243_10015530_pt1 | contig 10518 bp, 14 predicted proteins | sample OricompcompostOP_FD_108781 | JGI IMG/M metagenome (GOLD analysis project Ga0164243, IMG submission 108781) | Organic Plus compost microbial communities from Emeryville, California, USA - Original compost - Organic plus compost (OP) | ecosystem: Engineered > Solid waste > Mixed feedstock >... | reverse complement strand
GCTCATAGGCGTCCATGCGCTTTATCTTGCGGATGTCCTCGATGAGCATGGAGCAATCGACGCAGAGCCAGCGCGGGTCCTTGTCGCGGCTGTGGGTGAAGCCGATGCCTATGCCGATGGCGCGGCCGGTTTGGCAGATGTGGCAGGTGGTGGGTTCATGCTGCGACATGTGCGGCACTCCTATTGTCATTGGCCGGCACGCGTATCTTCAGAAGTCCGGTCGGCACGTTGGTTCCAGCATCAGCAAAGGACGCAACCGGCAAGTCGCGCCATTCGCCCTTTAGTTCGCCATGGTCGTAGTGTGCCGTTGCTGGCAGGATCGACACCAAAACGCCGCTGGGCTTCAGGAACTTCAGCGCATGCCGAACATGCTTGACGTAGTGGCGCCCGTAGAAAGGCGGGTTCATTACCACGATGTCGAAATCAGGCTTGGCCGGCTGTTCGAGGAAGTTCGCCGTCAGGACACTGTGGCCCTTGGCCCGCGCCTCGGCAGCGCGTCCGGCGTGATACTCAATGCCGAACACCTGATGCCCGCGCGCTCGAATGGCGTCCATGATCCGGCCATCGCCGCAGGAAGGCTCCAGAATGCGCATCGGACCAGGCGGGTTGTGCCGCCATTCCTTGAGATTGTAGACGCCGGCAAACTCCATGGCACGGTCAATAACGGCGTCTGGCGTCCAGTAGAACTGGAGGTCTTTGGAGACTGCCGTGCTCTGGCGTGGCTTGGCGTCTTCTTCCTCGGCATCTGGCAGCACGTCCCCGTAGAACTCGGCCAGCGCCATATTGATGTCGCGAAGCGTGTCGGGCCCGAAATACATGTGCCCATTGCCGTTACCGTACCGTTTCAGCCAGACATCGCTGCCAATGATGGTTTCGGTTTCGTCGCTCGCTGCACGCTGGCGTGCAGTGTCGCCTTTCGGAACTTCGCGGGTGACGCGCAGGGCGTCGCCATCTTCCATGATCAGCGATAGCTCATGATATTCAACCAGCGGCTTGCCCTGATAGGCAGCCAGCGCGTTGAGAATATCGCGCAGGCGGTCGCGACCATACCCGTGAAGACTGCCAAGCCCTGATATAATCACCCGCTTCGGCAGGCCCTTGACGCCGATTTTGACCTTTGAATGAGACTTATAGGCCGGGTCCAGATCAGCGAACACCTCGGCTAACCCACGCAGAATATGCGCGCGCGGGTTCTCCAAGTAAGGGCCGAACGTCGCCTTGGCATTGTCGAAGGTCAGTTCCGGCGGATCAGCCAGCGTGCGCTCGAATAGTCGCTTATCTTTAGCGCTAGCAATGCGGTCGATCTGACAACGATTGTATAGCGCCTTCCAGCCAGATGCGCGCAGGTTTGTTCGCATGTCTCGGGCGCTGACGGTAGCGCGGCCACGCAGCACCGGATTGACATATGTGCCCATGATGGTGCCGGCCATTTCGACAGCGGTGCAGGCGTCGTCGTAGGCTTTGATGGCCGCCTCGACGTTTTCGATCTTGCGCTCGTACTCGTCGATGATGTCTAGGACCGTGCTTTGACGGGCTGGTGCGTTGTAGTTCATGCTGCCACCGCTTGCGGCGCGTTGTCGTTTGCGGCATTGCAAGCGGCGGCTGCCTTCTTGCCATCGCCCTTAACGAACACAAGCACGTTCTGATGCGTCTTCCCTAATTTGCGACCAGACCGAAACTGCTTGCCGGTACGGATAGGCAGGCTGCCGGCAGCCGTGACAAGAATCGCCTCGTTGTAATAGATGAGTCCGGCGTCGCGGAATGCGTTGATTGTGTCCGGCACGAATCCATAATAATTGCCGCGCTTATCACGCACCTCACCCACGACGAAGACCGCAAAACGATCATTCTTTAGCATGGCGCATGTTGCCGCAATGATGTCACGATACGCGGCCAGAAACGCCCCATACTCAAGCGTTGACAAATCGTCGGGATCGTCGCTGTAAACCTCAAGGTCAGCATACGGCGGGCAACTAAACACCATGTCGTATTCTCCCGGTGCGATGTCCTTAATGCCGCGGCTGTCGCCTATATGCCATTGCGGCACGGGTCCGGTTGCGATGCCGGCTTGCGCACGATTTGCAGCAACCTGCTCGGCGCGCAGTTCCACGCCGGTATAGCTAAAGCCAAGGCAACTAGCGACGATGCCACGCACACTCCCGCCAGCGAACGGGTCTAGTATTTTCCCGCCGGGCGGGCAAAACCATCGGTAGGAAAGCTCGCAAAGGACTGGGTCGAAGATGGATGTGCCTGATTGCGGCACGGACAAATCTTCGTTAAAGCCGCCGAATGTCAGTCCTGCGGCGGCACCACCCTTCTTGTCGCCCACCACATGCTCGCCTCGCATAAGGTCTTGCCCGAACGTGCGCGCAAAGTTTTTTGCCATTTCCGTATTCTCCTATTGCTCTTTATGCGAGCATGATGCTCTCTCCGACCACAACCGGAGCGAGATTTTATGACCCATCATCCGCATAAGAATTCACACGATGCCGACGCCGCGATGCTTTCCGAATTGCCGAATGCGACGTCCTTTGTAACCTCGATATTTCTAGGGCGTGGCGAGTATGCCAGGCACGAAAGCGCCGACCTTGTAGCGGCGCGCACAATCGCCGGACAAATGGCCGCGCATTACCAGAACGGCCGCAAGGCGCTTGTTTATGCGCAGTTGCCAAGCGGTCGGCAGTTTCTTGTTCCCGATAGTTACAACGAAGGAGACCGCGCTATGGAAACCACTGACGGCATGACGAAGACGTTCAACAAGCGGTTCAATGCGCAGCGCGCCGCGCGTTCGGCGCTTGGAAAGGATGCCCAGGAAGGCACTCACTTCCGAACCGTTTCCACCGAACCCGGCGAATGGACGTGGCACCCAATCGAGAAAGCTACGGAGCCGGTTGCCGCCAAACCGGCCGCCGCTGACCGCAATGGCGGCATCTTCGGCGACGATCCGCTTGCACCGCCTGACTTTTCCGCCAACACCCACGCGCGCTTTCGGGCGAAGCTGGCGGCTGTCGCCGCTATGGTTGAAACCCGCGACATCGATGGCTTGCGCAAATTCCATATCAATCCCTCCTCGACCAGCCCGAAGGCTATCTTGCGGTATCGTGACCGGGCGCTCGCGGCGCTTACGCACTAGCCGGTCCAGTTACATTCCAGAACAGCACAAGCCCGCTACCTCGGCGGGCTTTGCATTCGGCCCATGCCTTCGCGTCGTAATGCGGGTCCGATGGGAACGGCGGCTGTTGCGGATGCGGTCGCCCGAACGGCAGCGGCTGTGTTACGATAATCGCGTTATCAACATCGCGGTACGCAAGCTCTCGCCCAACCTCGACCGCGTAGCGCGATGCCCATGGCCATGCCTTCGCTAGTCCGCGCGCAAGCGTCCCGCTTCCCGACGCGCACCAAACCTCGTGTGGGGTCAGTCCTGTTGCAAGCGCAGCCTCGGCTATGGTATCAACCGCCTGCGGAATGCCAAACGAGGCGAGTTTTGCGCCAGTCTGGTCTGCGTATTCCTCGGCACGCGCCTGCACCACCGAAAGGTAGCCCGGCGAAACGAAATGGTAATTAGCACCAAGGCGCTGCGCCATTGCCGTCCGCGGGTGTGGATGCTTGCGCGCTGCGCAAAACAACGTGGCACGCTTGCCAAGTTGCGCCGCCACATACGCCAAGGCGGTCTGTGCGCCTCCCTCACAAGGCGTGGCGTAAACAACCTCGTCCGTGTCGGCAAACAGCGCGGGAATGAAGCGCGCCTTAGTGCCGCCGGGGAACAAATCGTCCCGGACGACAAGGATTCCATCGTGCTCGGAGGTAATTGGTTTCATTGCTTGTTCTGCTTTCTGTAGAAATTCAAACCATTTTCGGTGACTTGCGGTGAGTTGCCCCACGTTAGGCCGACTTGCCGTATCTCACCTTGCTGGCAGCCCCCCCCCGTTCGGGATAAGCTGCTCACCCCTGCCCAACTCGCTTTGAATCCCCAACGATAGCCACGCGCGCTTGCGTTCCTGCCACCATCCCTCGCGCGCCGATAGCACCGAAAACGGTGGGATTAGAAACTCGTCACCTAACTTGCTGGTGTGCTTCTTTTCGACGGCTTCGCCGAAAAGGTCTGTGCCGTGAATGCTCATACTGCTGTCCTTGTGAAAAGATTGTCGTTGACCGGAACCATCGGCCGCTCGGTGTCGAATTTGTCGACCTGGTTCCCCCAAACAGACCATCCCGGCCACGCCTGTCTTGCGAACAGTTCCAGATAAGGCCCGTCGACGAGGCGCTCGATGCGGTCGTATTGCTCGTCTGGCTTGCGGCTGTGCTCGCGTCGGGGTGCCTTAATCAAACTACGGACGCCCTTGCTCTTCCTGCGAGGCTTGCCTCGTTTGAACAGATGGCAGATTTCGACTTCCTGTCGCGTCCAATAGCCCATGCCCATCCGGCCCTTGTCCCAGACAAAAGCCACGCTGACAGGACGGAAGCCCCACGATGCAGCCACATCGAATGCTTCACGCTGCAGGTGTGAAACGGTCCACATGAACAGCAGGGCGTTGGGAGCAGCTACGTCTGCGACTGGCAGCGCCTTGATGTCGTCCAGCGACATCACGCTGTAGGGTTGCGCCCCACGCGCTGGCGCAACGTTGTCGTTGGCGTAGGTGCGGAATCCCCACGGCGGATCGGCCAGAATGCAGCCGAATGGGCCGCTCGGTAGCGGTTCCATATCATCTCCTCTAACTTGTGGTGCACGGTTGGTAGCCGTGTGGTGTCGTTGGCAGTGGCGCCGCCCGGTTGTGCGGGGCACAACTAGGCGGGTGTGGGCTGGTGGCGGTAGTGAGCGGGCTGCTTCGACTGCACAAGCGCGTAGAGTGCGTCGAGACGGGCGTCGTCGAGGCGGAGGATGGCGACGCATGGATCGTTGAAGAACATGCGGCGTTGCTCGGCATCCATGAACGGCAGGTCGCTGGTTTCCAAATTATGCAAAATCGCGAACATATTGCGGAAGGCGTCGGGGCGGTTGGTAACGCCGGGGCGCTCGCTAACGGTGTCGGTGTTAGTATTCATATCCCCTCCACTTTCTCGGCAAATGCCTGTATTTCGGCCAGCGCCTGCCGTGCGCCTTCGTAGTAGGGCTCCATCATGTTACCGCTGTTGGCATTGCGCCGCTGTACGGCGTCACGCCGCGCGCGGTCTATTGCGTCTGCAATCATCCGCGCTTTATTTACTGCGTCCGCCATCACGCTGCCCTCCGGTAGCTTTCAATCGCTTGTTCAATCGTTGGATGCCGTTCACTTATGCAGCCTTCACGCGAACGACGCGGCCACATCTCTATAGAAAGGTAGCGAAAGGCACATGGCGAAATCTCGACACGTATGCACTCGTCGTGAGCGCCGATTACCAGCCGTGTCAGGCGGTTAAAGTCCCAAGTCGCAAAGCCATGTGCTGACGTGATAAACCGCGTGTGACGCTCGCTGCCCCACTCCACCCGATCCCAGTTGACCTGAATATTCCACGGCCCCGTTCCGAACGCAGAACAAAGCAACCCTATTGCGCGACGGTTGAAATCGGTCAGGTCTGCTTGCGGTATGCCACCCCACCGACTGCAGTGATCGGCAGACTCGACACCCATCACGCCGCCCTCACAGTCAGCGTCTCCCCGCCCGTAACCAGCCGCGCGCCGGGTATCTCACCGCATCCCTTCACGACGTCCAGAATAGCCTTCTTGTCCGGGATGCGCTCGACACGCACGTACTCGTCAGGCAGCGCATCGGCGTCCACAATCTCCACACTATCCCTGCCCTTGCTCACAGAGACGGTTGCCTCTGGCAGCGTCACCTTGGGCAGCCCAGCGGCCTTGAGCAGGCGCATCAGCAGCACCCGCATGGCCTCCTTCTTGCGCTCGTGGCGGGCCTTGCGGGCCGCAAGTTCGCGCTGGCGCTCCGCCACAGCACGAACCATGCTGTCGGCGTCCCGCTCGACGGCGACGATGCGGGCCAGAATGCGGTGCGCGTCGGTTTCGCCCTCGATGGTGTCGGCTCTTAGGGTGTCATCCTCGGCAAGCTCGGGGTAGGCTGCAAGCAGGTCCGCGAACTCGCGTTCTAGGACGGTGACGTCGTAGGCGAGGTAGTTGCTATTCATAGGTATCTCCTCTTCGTGGTTATCCGGGTTGGTAGCCCGGTGGTGTGTGGCCAGTTGCGCCGTGCGCAACCCGCCACCTAGTACGGAATCGCGTCGTCCAGTTCCGCCGCCCAGTCGGCAGGCGCGTTGTCGTTCGCTCCTGCCGGTACATTGTCGTTGTCGGCAACTCGGTGCCCCACAACGCTCCAATAGCGCCCATCCGGGCGCACGCTTATCTCCGCCGTTTCCTTCAACTCGCTCTGCCGCTCCAGCGCCTCCAGCACCGTCTTAGGGAACGGCCTCGCCCCACCATGAGCCACCCACCAGCGATGCGCCTTGGATTGCGCGTAACCGCTGTGCTCGAAGCACAACCACTCATTGAACTGCGTCAGGCCCTGCGCGTAGGTAACCTTGACGGACGGCGGCTTGCCGCCCTTGCCTTCGTGGAACGCGAAGCGGCGGCGCGTCACCTTCCGCCATGTGGCCTCGCCCTTGGATAGCATCGGCACATCTTCGGCCCTCGACTGGATCTTCGGCGTGTCGTCAATCGGGAACTCGAATCCGCAATCCGGGCAGCAGCGCACCGACGCATGCACCAGTGAGCCGCACCCACCTTTCTCTTGCGGACATTGCTTCACGGGAGCTTCGCCCTCACCCTTGCGGGCATTAGGCGGTGTCACCGCATCGATCGGCCCGTGCTTGCGCACCACGCCAGCGAAGTCGAGGAATAGGCAATTTTCCTTGCCTGGATAGAGCCGCAGGCCGCGCCCAGCCATCTGCACATAGAGGCCTGCGCTTTGCGTTGGCCGACAAAACGCCACCAAGTCGATGATCGGCAGATTCGTCCCAGTGGTCAGGACGGAATTATTCGTCAGCGCGCGCAACCGGCCCGCCTTGAAGTCGGCCAGTATCTTGTCACGCTCGCCCTTCGGCGTTTCGCCCGTGACGGTTTCGCATGAAAAGCCACGGCTGCGGATTTCATCGCGCATATGGAATGCGTGATCGACTCCCGAGCAAAAACAAAGCCATGCGCGCCGGTCCTGCCCATAAGCAACAATCTCGTCGACCACGGCAGTTGTCAGGTGATCCTTGTCAACGGCGGCCTGTAGCGCGTTCTGCTTATAGTCGCCTCCCAGCTTGCCGACACCCGACACGTCGTAGGTGGTGGCCATACCCTTGCTGATAGGCAGCACCAAATACCCGCCGTCGATCAGATCCGAAATCGGCAGGTCATAGGCAATGTCATCGAACAGCGCGCCCTCGCCTTCGTGCAGCATGCCTTCGCCAAGTCGATAAGGCGTCGCGGTCAGCCCGACCAGCTTCAAATCAGGATTTATGGCGCGCAGTCCGTCCAGTAGCTTGCCGTATTGCGTCTCCGACTTCCGCGGCATCAGGTGCGCCTCGTCGACCATCACAAGGTCGATATGGCCGATCAGGTCTGTTTTGCTCGCAATGGTCTGCACGCCGCCGAAGATGATCTGCGCATGGGCATCCCGCCTTCCAACGCCGGCGCTGAAAATGCCCGCTGGCGCAAGCGGCCAGATGTTCAGCAGTTCGCCAAAATTGGACAGGATCAGCTCGCGCACATGCGTCACGATCAGGATGCGCATGTCCGGGTAGTTTTCGATCAGTTCTTTGCATACCGTGGCCAGCACCAACGACTTGCCGGCGCCGGTCGGCAGGACAAGTAGCGGCGAACCGGCCTTGTCTTGCCAGTAGGCATAAAGCTGGTCTACGGCTTGTCGTTGGTACGGGCGCAGTTCAAGCACGGTCATCTCCTCATGTGGTGCAGGCTAGGCGACGTTGGTGGTGTTGGTGGTGGTGGCAGCGCCGTCGGTCCATAGGCGGCCATCGGGGCGCAGGGCATAAACGACTGTCTCGGCATCCTCGTCGCTGTCGATCTGTTCTCCAGGGACAACGCCGGGCAGAAACAGATGCGCCGGACAGCCTTCCGCTTGCTCGGCCAGCGACAACGGCTTGTTAAACCGCGCGCAAGACCACGTGCCGCCCGGCTCTGGGCTGCTGTACAAACAAGTGCGACAATTACTGCGCGGCCAAGCGTCCTCCTTGCAAATGGCGCGGTGCTTGCACCACTGGCACGTGAAGTTGTCGACGCCCGCTGGCGGCTCGTTGGCCGCAATGATGCGTTCGGCCTTGGCAAGCAGCCTTAGCGTATAGGCTGCATCATATTCGCCGCGCTCGGCATACAACTCGTCGTTGTCTTTGCAGACAGCCAAATAAATCCAGCGGGACCGGCCGCGGGCATGGCAATAAAGCTGCATCTGGCCATAGTGCAGCGGCTTGCTTTCCTTGACGCCTCGCTTCTTCAGGTCCGCAAACGACTTGGCGTTGTGCGACTTCATTTCTCCGACGTGCCACGTCTTCGGTGCTTCCGGCAGGCCGAGGATTTCGGAGTCCAGATACCCGCCGACATGGCCGCCGCAGAGATCGACGCGGATTTGCCTGCCGTCCTCGGCGCGGTCGACAACTTCGCAGCCGATCTTGCGCAAGTCTTCTATCCATCGCTCCTCCTCGATATTACCAGTCTCGAACAAACGCAGCACGCGGCCCGGAATGTCTTCGTGCGGCGTCACCCAGCGAAAGTCGTACCAAAGCTTCCGGCTGCACTCCTCGGCCAGTTGCGAGACGGGAATGGTCTTCCCGTCTCTTGGCTCGTTCGCATCCTCGTAAGCGCGGTAGATCGCGGCGACGGTGGACGCGCGTGGCTTGGGTAGGGGCGCCAAGATTAGCGCCCCATCGCTTCACGATATGCTGCATCACAGGCCGCCCTATCCGTCCATTTCGGCAGGAACTCGCGTTCCAGCATGGTTACAGCGTCGTCATATCGGCCCTGCCGGATAGCGTTGATTGCGTCGACTGCGATATGCTTGGCCTGTGGAAGGCCGCGCTCGGCGGCCTCCTGTGCAATTGCCTCGTCGCTAAACTCGCCGAGGTCTACTTCGATTTCCACATATGTCTTGACCATCAAACCACCCTCACAGGCATACAAACCACCCGCTGCGCAGGAGCCGCGTCACTGGTGAACACCACAGGGCCGTTGCAATCGCCTACCGCCATGCGCACATCGCCGTTGGGCAGACAGCCAAGGACTTCGCCCAGATAACGCGCATTGAAGCCCACGGCCTGCGCGGGGCCGTCGTAGGCGCATGGCACGACGTCATCGGCCTCGCCGTCGCCACGAGCCGACACGCTGATTTCTGCGGTGGTCAGGTCCAGCCGAACGGATGGTGCCTTGTCCTGCGAAACGATCGCAACACGATCAACTGCGGCTTTCATGGCGGCGTTGTCGAACACCGCTACGTTTTCGAGACCGCGCGGTATGACGCGCTCGTAATCGGGATAACTGCCGTCCACTAGTGCGCTTGTCAGGACAACGTCGTCGGTGCAAAACTGGATCTTGGTTCCAGAAATGCGCACCTTGGTATTGCCCTTCGGCGCAAGCGCAACCGTGCCAGACGGTACGATGACAGGCTTGAATTCTACACCAAGATCATGCGCCACCGAAGACAGCTTGTGCCCGTTCGTTGCGGTGACGGCGTGCGGCTCCAGATATGCGCCGCAGAGATAGAATCGGGTGGTTTCGTCCGACATAGCGAACGCTACCGGCGCGAACATGGCGGCGGGGTCCGCATCGAACTCCGCCGTGAACTCGCCGGTCTGCATCGTCGGGAAGTCGTCAACTGGCAGGACGGGCAGCTTGTAGCGGCTACGACCAGCCTTAAGCGTTGCAGTCGTGCCGTCTGCCTCGAACGCCAGATCGTCGCCACCAGCCTTGTTCACGGCTGCGGCAAGAAGCTTGGCGTCGATACACACGGCTAAGTCGCCGTCGGCCTCGATGCTGCCGGACATTTCGACGTTCAGGTTCGTGCCGGTGACGGTCAGGCGGTTGTTGTCGGAAACAAGCCTGACAGTCGCCAGAATTGGAATTGTGTTCTTGGTCTCGACGGCCTTCGTGACCTGCGTAAGCAGGCGCGCCAAGGCGCTGCGTGAAACGCGCATGGTGTTTCTCCTCAAATGGTGTGGTGAGTGGCGCCGGGCAGCCACCAACTGCCCGGCTGGTGTGTGTTAGCGGCCTATGATGTAGAAGAAGCCTACGAAAGCTCCTGCGCCAGCAATTGCGGCAACGCTATAGAAGAAAGCTTCAGGCCAGCCCATCACGCCGCCTCCTTCTTCGGCCATCCATCTTTGTCCAGTTCCGGCGCGACGTATGGCTCGCCGTTCAGATTGGCGATGTGCCGCAACAGGTCTTCCGCATTGCCCGGCATGTTGTCGTTGGCGGGCTGCACCCACGGCTCGCTTTCGGCGTCCTCGACGGTCAGTGCTTCGATAGCCGCCTCCAGCGTAAAGGGCTTGTCTTCGTTGCCGAGCACAACCTTGTCGCCGTATGCGCCGCCGATCTGG
>Ga0164243_10015529_pt1 | contig 10518 bp, 14 predicted proteins | sample OricompcompostOP_FD_108781 | JGI IMG/M metagenome (GOLD analysis project Ga0164243, IMG submission 108781) | Organic Plus compost microbial communities from Emeryville, California, USA - Original compost - Organic plus compost (OP) | ecosystem: Engineered > Solid waste > Mixed feedstock >... | reverse complement strand
CAGGCCAATGATCCGCTGACATGGGATGCGCTCCGCAAAGAAATCTACTGCCGCAAAAAGCCCTTGGTATTCGGTGACGGCGCATCCGGCGGTGGCGTAGGTCATGTGCGGGTAATCTACGGCTATGTAGACGTCGGCGGCCAGCGCTGGGTGGCGTTATCAGACCCTTGGTCGCCGTGCGAAGGCAGCGACGATCTGATCTCGTACGAAACCTACGCCAACACGTCCGGGCCGGGCCGCGTACACCGCAGAACGCTCTACCAATTCATTGATAACAACGATTAAGCAATCAGCCATGAAGACACTATTAATAACCCTTATATTGGGGTGCACGCTGGCCCTCAACGGTTGCCAATGCAACGACGGCCGGAAACCGGATGACGATATGGAACACCAGCCAAATGCGTACAAGAGTCCCGAAGAGGCACTCAAACAAACGCAGGAGCGACTGCACCTGCTGCTTAATGAAAACCAGCGCAAGGTATTCGGACTGGCTTCGGATGAGGAGATCCAGCAGCTGACTACCAAGCTGGCGGTGCCGATCTCGTACCTGCAGCTCGAGCGGCTGGGCGACACGGCACGCATCCAAACCGATGATGGGTACTGGTATGGCTTGGGCAACGGGGATGCTACGAAAATAGGCATCAGTGTGGAACGCGCCGGAGATGTCTGGATACAAAGCACCATTGGCATGAAGAAATTCGTACAGGCAACCAGCCGACACACGGGAGTGACCCGTTTGGTGGAGGTACCTGGATTGGAATTGAGCTTTGTTGAGCTAACCGAAAACGGGCGCATCAGCTATGCCCCCATTGCCGATTACGCAGATGCGAAGCTCAGCGCAGACAGGCGTTATGCTTGGCCGGAATTGCTTCGAATACTGGAGGGCTACCGCGTACAATTGGAACGGAAATTTGGCGATGACTTCACGAAAGGTAACCTCGAGCGTTGATAAACTAAAGAAAGGCCGCCTCAGCTATCTGTTTTTAGGCGGCCTTCTTTAGCGCTGACCTACCGCCTCCTACCCACCCGCTGCAACAACCAGCTTACCGCAAAGCTCACCAACGCACCGATGGCAGCGAGCACAGCCGTTTTCAGCACATCGTGCAGGCCGAGTTGGCCAACGATGCTCAGCAGCGTACCACCGCCCGTGCCGATGCCCAGCCGATGGTCAATCTTCATCCTCTCCTCCTTTCCTGGTGCCGTTCTCCACGGCTTCCAGCACACCCAGTGCCAGCGCCAGGTAACGGGCTATTAGCACCACTTTGGGTGGTAACTTTATCGGCGCCGTAATAACTAATTGACTGGCCACAGCCAACGTTTCCTTGATCCGTTCGTATACGGTCGGCTTCTCCGCTGCGGGAAGTCCGACTGGCTTATTAGCTGTTTTCATTTTTGTTTTTTTTTAATCGTAATGAAATTTATAAGGGTCGCTCTTAGCCAATCCCAACGAAACTGTAACGCTCCGTTATTCACTCATTGCTTGCTTTTCAACGGCGTTCATGAGCTCACTTCGTTCGGTTCGCTCACGCCACTAGGTTTCTTTTGGGATTGCTAAATCGCTTTGGGTTGTCGTATAAACTCGGAAATCCTAGCGTAGCGACGGAGGTCCAGATGGCGAGCAGCAATCGAAAACCACCACCCGATCATTGCCCCGTTCAATCTGTTCCACCAATAACGGATATACCTGCTTATACGCCGCGGCCGAGTGCAGCACCCGGTAATCGCCATCGATCAGCTGCCAGTACGACCCGGTAAGCAGGCAACCCGCCGTGTCTGTGTAGTAATTACCGATGTGGAAGAATACCAAGCTGAAGTTTGGGATACCGCGCACTTCAAGCATACCCCGGTGCAGGGATGCATAGCGATTGCCATAGTGCGCATTCATACCCGCCGTCGTATTGAAACCCAGCGTATATTCGCCCGCCGGGATGGCCGTCTGCCCGGGTATCTTGCGGTCGCGTACCGCATCCTCTAGGATGTAGCAGCTAAATAGCCCGCCAATGTACAAGTGACCGAGGGTACTGTTCTTCCCCGCAGCCACACGGATGAGTTTGGTTTCCATCTAAAACTCCCCCAGGTATTTGCTATTCGACCATTTCCGTTCCTTGCGGTCGTGCACCATCAGGTACAGGTGCACCGGCTTATCTTCCAGCAGTGGCGGCAATTCGAGCGCTACACTACGATCTTCGCGCAATCGTTTCTCCTCGTTGATGCCCGCAACGCGTAGTTCGGGACTATAAGCGCAGAGGATGAGGCGATCGTCCCAGGCTTCATTCACACCTTCAGGGTCGTGTTCTAGCGACGCTACTTCAACGGTGATCCTACGTCCCTCGCGTGCCACGTCGGTCCGGATGGGATTCCGCAGCACCCCTTCACTGAGCCGCACGGCGGCTGGGTCTATGTATTGATCCGGATAATCGCCCGCTATTGCACGGAGCAACACATACGACATGGCTCTGCCAAATGGCGTTTTGCCTTTCTTCTGGGTGGCGAAGCCGCGCTGGATCAGTTTGCGTACCGGCGCTAAAAACTCGCTTGCCAGCTTGAAGCGCTGTTGGATAATCAGGCGGCCGTCTACCTCGTTGCTTTTCTTACGTTCGCTATTGGATATTACATTCATGCTATTTTCTCGTTTACTTGTCCATCAACTGAAAGAAGCGATCGCCCCCGCGGTGGGTGGATCGCTTCTTCGTTTACTGCTTTACGCCAGCGCTACCTCCCCGAGGTATACGCTCCGCGATACGTTGCGCCCTTTCCGGTCGGCCGTAAAGAGCCATACATGGCCCTGGCCGGTCTGGAAATGGTTGGGCAAGGTGATGTCTACCGTTCCATCGGCACGCTGGGGTGGCGTGGGCGCGGTAAGAAACTGGTCGATGCCCGGATGATACAGTACGATGTACACGCGGTCATCCGCCTGTTGTTCGTACATTTCATTCTGCACGGTATCCCACGTCACCGTCAGTACCCCATCTACCGCAGTGGCCGATTCAGTGGTACCGCCACTGTACCCTTCCGCAATACGCACCTGGCTATAGTCCAGCGTGTAGTCTGGATAGTCACCCGCAATCGTGCGGTCGAGGTTTTCCTGGAACGCCACATTCATCGGCGTATGCGTGTCCGTCTTTCGCTGGCCGTAGCCGATCCGGATAAACACCTTCAGCGGCAACAGAAACCGCATCAACAAGGTAAACTTGGCCTGCTGCATCAGCTGTTCTTCCGTGGCCGGCTTCGTACGTTTCTTGTACAGTCCTTTGATGTAGTCGATGCTCTTCCAGCTGCTGCCGATCACACTACCTGCTTTTCCTTTGAAGCCTCCGTTGGCTCCTCTTCTGATTACTCCCATTTCTGGTCTCCTTTTTACTTTTAAATTTTTACTTTATTTTCAACTCCATCCACAACTCTGCAATACCGGTATGCGTTGCTTCACGAAGGCAAACATAGGGTGCTGTAAATCAGAAAACTAGTGACAGGATACGGTTGACGGGGATGTGACGGGGGTTTATCGGGAGATTGACGGGGAAGTGAAGGGGTTATGGGTTTTAGTCCGTTACTCCACGACTGGGATCCGCTGCACTTCGCTGGCGTCTCCTAGGTCGTGTCTGTAACGGTCTAAAACCGGTTGGGGGAATGGGAACAGGTGGTGTTTTGTATTTACGAAGTAATTTATTTAAGTTTTTTAATATCCTTGCGATTATCATTATGGTTCAACTTGCAGATATATTAGGTTTGAGTGTTGCTGAGCGTATTGCGATGGCTGAAGCTATATGGGATAGTATCAAAAAAGAAGAAGTTTCGTTATCCGCAGCTCAGTTAGAGGAATTAGATCACCGTATGTCGCTTCACGACAGCGGAGAAATGCCTTTTGTAAGTTGGAATGAGGTAAAGGCCGAATTACGGATCAGAAAGCAGTATCAGAGGGCGACATGTTGCGCTTCTTTCAGGATATGGGGGCCAATATAAGGGCTGAGTGACTGCGGGGTAACAAGCTCAACCCTGCGACCTAGTAAATCTTCAAGAAAAAAAGACAACTCCATAAAATGATCGTATGTTTTCATGTTGGGGTGAAACTCCACCAAAAAATCAACGTCGCTATCCGCATGGAAACGATCTGTCAAAAAAGACCCAAAAAGACTTAACTTAGATACGCCAAAGCGACGAATCTCATTTCGCTTCATCTGCAGCAATGACAGTATTGCTTCTTTACGCTGAACCGCGCTTTCCATATAAGCAAACTTACTAAATAATTACCTCGTGTACAAATCAAAACGACACCGTTACGAATCCAGTTCGGCTGAATAACCACCTTAATCCCAACCTTTCTCCTGCCCATTTCCTGCCATTTTCTATGCGGGGAATAAGGTTCATCTAACCTGTATCTGTTAAATTGATAGTCACCGGACGGATACCGCATAGCTACCGCTTACATGACGGCAGGAGAATGGCGGGAGAAACTCAAAAGAAAGGCAGGAGAAAGCGGCCAGCGTATAAAAAACTTAAATTAATTGCCCCAGTGCTTCCCGGGCAAAGCCCACCAACTCGCCGGTACGCTGCTGGCGCACTTTGTGTACCCATTCCGGATCGGCCAGGATGGCACGGCCTACGGCTACCAGATCAAAATCACCCCGGTCATAGCGGCGCAGCAATTCGTCCAGGCTGGCCGGGTTGGAAGACTCTCCCCGGAAGGCCGCCAGAAACTCACCGGACAGGCCAACGGAACCTACGGTAATGCTTGCACGACCCGTAAGTTTCTTTGCCCAACCGGCAAAGTTGAGGTCAGTGCCTTCAAACTCGGGCTCCCAAAAGCGGCGCTGTGAACAGTGGAATATATCAACCCCGGCATCCGCTAATGCGGTAAGCCACTGCTCCATTTCCTGCGGGGTCTTAGCCAGTTTATTTCCATAATCCGACCCTTTCCATTGCGATAAGCGGAGAATGACGGCGAAATCATCGCCTACTCGCTTGCGCACTTCCCGGATCACTTCAATGGCAAACCGGCTCCGTTCCAATAGTGTCTTTCCGCCGTATCCGTCGGACCGGTTGTTGGTTACTTCCCAGAAAAACTGGTCGATAAGATACGTATGGGCGCCGTGGAGTTCCACACAGTCGAAACCCAGTGCCTTCGCATCGGCTGCTGCCTGACCGAATGCACGGATGGTATCTGCGATATCGGCTTCGCTCATGGCCTGTCCATTTTGAAAGTCTGCGCTTTTAAACGGAGAAGGGCCTTCAAACGGTGCCCCGGGCAGCCAACCCGACGCATGGTTTTCCATGATGCCCATGTGCCAGATCTGAGGGCCCATGCTTCCGCCGGAAGCGTGCACCCCGTTGATAACTTTCTGCCAACCGGCTAAGGGCTGCTCGCCATGGAAACGTGGGATATTGGCATCGTTGGACGAAGCGGGACGGTCGATGACTGTACCTTCGGACAGGATAAGACCTACCCCACCCTTCGCGCGGCGGGCGTAATAGGCGGCAACCTCATCGGTAGGTACTCCGCCCGGTGAAAACGAACGCGTCATCGGCGCCATGACGATACGGTTTGGAATATGCAGGGATTTGAGGGTAAAAGGTTGAAAAAGTTGCTCTATATTCATCGCGTTTTTAAACTAGTAATCAAAAATGAGCCGCAAAAATAAATTGGCGTTTTCCGAAATCCTAGCTGCCCCTTCGTAATCAACCTACTTTTACCGATAAATGACCGGGCATGTCATAACGGTGACAGAATACATTTCAAATGCGCGCTACTCCCGTCCCCAGTATTCCTTCCGCAGACGCTCCACGTCGCATTCGCGGAAGTACTTTTTGCGGTGTGCGATCTTGGCTACCGTGATCTCGCCACGATGCTGGCAGCGCAGCAGCGTGCTTTCGCTGATGCCTACGCGCTCCATGGTCTGCTCGGCGGTGAGGTATTCGGTTTCCTGCTTATCAAGAATATGGTTAAGGATTTCCTGTTGATCGGCACGTATCTGTTTCAATTTAGGATAAAGCAATCCATAAATCCGTCCACAGGCAGAACAAGGGGTACGATCATACCCTGGGGCCCTGGCTTGATGTTTCATAGGTCATTGCAGTTGTGTAACCGCCCACCATTCCCAAAACTGTCGATATAGCTTTTTGTCCCCCATTGGTATCAGGCGATTGACATGGTTTAACTTCAACGTATTGTCTTTATAACTATGTATGTACTCGTAAGCGACAGAAAAAGACCGATGTACCTGCACGAAACGCTCCCGGGGCATTAATAACAACGCAGCCTTCATCGTCAGGTGTACTGAATGGAAAAGCTCGTCGTCTATCCACAGTTTGCAATCATTACCATCGGCCTCAATATAGATGATCTCTTGGTAATCCACGCGTTGCCAGGTCCTGCCATCATCCTTTTTGATGAAGCAAAAATCATCCTCACCTACCAGCGCGCTCCGCGAAGGCCGTATGGTTCGCTTACGTTTCACCCGATCTATACTTTCCATAAAACGGGGAAAATTGAAGGGTTTCAAAATGAAATCGCACACATCGTATAGGTAGCTATCCAACGCATAATCGCGATGTGCACTGCAAATGATAACATGCAATACACTCATTCCCGGCACATTACCAAATATCCTTTCTCTGATTTGGGCTAGAAAGTCCAGTCCTTTGAGCACCTGCATTTCCATATCGATGATCAGAATATCGATGTCCATACGTTGAAGGCGTTCGAGCGCTTTCTTTGGCTTGGTATCGGCGTATACGACAACGAGCCCTGTACACATATCCACGTAAGATTTTAGCAATGCGACAATTTCGGGATCGTCGTCTACGATCATACAGCGAAGGCTTTTTTTTCATGATGTTGTCCTTATTTAACGGTTTATTTGTTTGGCAGTTGGCAATTATCCTCACCCCCACACGCGCAAGCTCAGGTAAAAACGGCCATTCTCCTTTCTATAGGAAATGTCGAACTTGTCACCAAACTTCATTGCCAATCTTTTCGTGATCGATTCAAGCCCCATCCCCCTTCGTCCATTGATGACATTTAACCTTTCTGACACCTGGTTTTCTGCTGTAAACTGATATCCATCGGCTAGTATGTCCAACCGCATCACGGCCGACCTCTCAGCATTGTTGGTGATGCCATGTTTCAGTATATTTTCATAGCAAGTGATGAAGGTAAGGGCGGGTACTTTGTAGCCCTGTAGGTTATCAGGCAAATACAAATCCACATAGGGCCCACCTTCGGAGTTTACACGATCCAGGGCCATCATTTCAGTTAGCTGCATAACCTCTTTAGCCAGCGGCACCAATGAAACGGACTTCCTTGCATATACATTAAGTGCATAGTTGATCAAGGTATCTATCCGTTTTATGGCATCCGCTGCCTGCTGTTGAATGCCGTTCATAATCACATAACATCGTTGCAGCGCATTACCCAAAAAATGCATTGCTAAACGGCTATCCGACGCTTCACCATCCTGTGAAGCGTGCTGCAACCGTACCTGTAATTCTTCAATCCGCGCGCGGTCTCGGGCTGCCGACCGTACATACGTAACACACTTCTCCGCCAGAAAAATCAACGCAGCATAACTAGTGTACCTTACATAAAATAGATACAGCTGACCCAAGTAGGCGCTATGGGTATAAGGCACCTCCGCGCGCTGAATGGGGACGCCCAATGCCGGTGCCAGACCGTAGCTATATGTATAGCCCAACAAAACACCCGATAGGTAAAAAGCGCCGAGAAATACAAGCCCTTTCCAAAGCTGATGCCGATGCCCATCCATCCAATGAAAAGCTGCTAGTACCACATAACAAGCGATGGCACAAAGCGGCAGCAGCATGAGGACTTTCGCCGGTGTTGCACTCGCATACTTCGAGGTATTGTGTAAAACCATAATTGTCGAATAGACAATCCAACCCAGTAGGTGAAGGATTACCTCATAACGGCTTGCCCGGAATATTTTGCCTTTCATGGGTATCGATTTGGGTACAAAGGACGCTGCGACAATGACGCCGCTGATTTAATCGGTTTAGCAAAGATACTATTTTGAATAAAATATACTGGCATATTGCCAGACCCGATCATATACCGCCGGCGGTATCGGATGTATCGCGCCATCTATACGGCGGATTAAAAAACTCTCGCCTCTCAGTCTAAAAGGCATACAATCCTGCAGAAACAGATCACGTCCGGCATTTACAGTGTTTGAGTACCCATCCGGCAAATCCTGCTGCAGGTCGTGGTGTACATAGAGCCACCCTTCCCATTGTTCGGGATGGTTTTGAATGGTAAGCTGCAAGTGTTGGTAGCATGACACCATACACCGTTGAACAAACGCTTCCCGTGTTTCGCCATGCTGTGTACGGATTGTCTGTGCCGTTACCCACATGGCTTTCCCTCCATTCCAACGGCATGATACCGGATATACCGGACAGTTCATAAGTTGAGCGAGGTAAGCCATTCCGGTTTTAACACCCAATTTTTGTCCAAAAAAGTCAATAGCAAGTTGCGGATTACGATTGATACCTACATTGCCATCGAGGTATGCCACCAGCTGATGCCCCTTCCGGAGTGCAGCGCGCATACGGATCAGGCTTTTCGGGTTTGACGCATCTACCAAGTCAAATAGCGCGCTGTCCGGGGCTTTGCCTGTTACCGTTTGATATAACCTGCTGTAAACCTCTGCCTGCTGTATCATGACATCACCCGAGAGCAACAGTGTGAAAGGGATCCGCTGTAGCATAAGCCATCCGCACACAAAATGGTAGGGCCCGGTGTGAAACGTAGCCCATATAGCCGGGTGGGCAGCCTCGCCGGCAAAACCCGGCGGCTCATCCATATCGAGCAAGTGTTTATAGCTATCGTGAATCTCCCCATTCCGCTTTTTCAGTTGCATAGTCTGTGCGAACAAGGTGCCATGGTTTGCGGTTGGTATGTGCGGCATTAGGCGCGAAAGATTAGTACTATAGAATGCAAACCAACGCCAATAATCCGTATTGTGCATCCAATGGAAGGAATTAGTGTTATTGCTTTTCATTTTGTTTATTATTGGTTTATGTAGGTTTCTTAGCTGACAAAGTGGGGCTACCTTCCTGATAGCCCCACGTGCTACTTATTTATACGGTTTGTATCAAACCCAATCGATTTCACATTTCACCTCTTTATCCAATGTACCGAAATAAGTACGCAATTGGTCAAGGGTCCATGCTTTGTGTGTGAATGGTTTGACGAATTCAAGCATTACATTTGCCGTATCCATTTTTTCTGATATTTACGTTTAACCTTACGCCCGATTTCCGGAGACGGGCTTCGTCCGACTTACTAGCTGGCCAATGAAGATTTTATGATCACGCCACGAAGAAGCAACATCTGCAAGGTTTGCCGAAACGAAAGTGTATATAGGCATTCTTGATATCCGAAAAGTCTATATCTCCATCAATAGGCATTTCACACCGCTGGAACTACTGTTCACATCTGTATATAATCTATTGAAACAACAATTCGGTAATTTTTAAACCCAATACCGATATTTACCACCGTACCAAACCTTCGCAAACCAATGAAAGTAACCCCTGATTTTATGGTGTCAAACCGGGAGCAGGCGCTCCGAACCGCCGTCGTTGAGTATCTCTTTCCGTTTTTGGAGATTTCAAACACCGTCGCTAAAGATTCGACGACGTTGATTGCTGATTTCCGCTTACATTCGGCTGTAAAATATCAATTGCTGGAGGAACCAGGACCGGCGGATGGAGGCCGGTTTATGCTGGTGCTGCAAGGCCTGGTAGATAGCTACTATCATTGCCCGTTTACCGGCAAGCTATGGGGCAGGCATGTGTATTACCGGCACGATGTCGTCTTTGCCGCTGAAAGCTTTTACCGGAACGAGCGCCGTGGCGACTACATTCGCGCGCTCGAACCTTCTACCTTACTCTCCCTACCCTATAGCACCCTGCGTGCACTGGCCGAACGGTATCCGCCCGTGCAAGCGAAGCTTCGGCTACTGGCGGCATCCCATAATGATTATTTACTGGAATATAACCTTCGCAATACGTTGCCTGCGGAAGCTCGGGTGCGCGCCTTTCTCGAGCAGCATCCTACCCTGCCGCACCGTACCACGGCCGAAATCTGTGCCATGCATAACCACATGAGCCGGTATTGGTATTCAAAAACACTGAAAGGAATAAGCTAGCTCGAAACATGATAAGCTAATGTTACAAAAAGAAGTTGGGTTGGCAAATATACTGGTGATTAAGTACCAAAAGTTGCCAACCAGTTGCCAAAATAATTGGCAACCAATTGCTAACGCTTAGCGCTCCTTTTGCCCTAATTTGGCATTATGGTATCGTTCGGCAAACCTATCAGCGGCATATGCCGCCCCAGAAAATTCGCCTTGTTCCGGCGTAGGGCCGTATGATTAATACCCGGTTATCTTCAACGATCTTCCTGGCCAGTTGCCGGGGCGCCGCGGTCCGGTCAGCCGATTAACCGACCAACTATCTCAAAATTTCATTCACAAAAACGGTACGCATTTCCGTCTT
>Ga0164243_10015528_pt1 | contig 10519 bp, 8 predicted proteins | sample OricompcompostOP_FD_108781 | JGI IMG/M metagenome (GOLD analysis project Ga0164243, IMG submission 108781) | Organic Plus compost microbial communities from Emeryville, California, USA - Original compost - Organic plus compost (OP) | ecosystem: Engineered > Solid waste > Mixed feedstock >... | reverse complement strand
GACGAGCTGGGGGGACGGGAGGCGGCGGGCCCGGGTGAGGTCGTCGATCTCGTCGTAGCGCTGGTCCCAGACGCCGGAGGCGTGCATCCACCAGAGGATGTCGCGGCCCCGGTAGGTGCGGGGCAGGCGGACGTGTTCGCCCACGGAGAGGGTGACCGGGCGGCCGGAGCGGCGGATCTCGGCGGCGAGCTGCACGCCCGTGGCGGACGCGCCGACGACCAGGACGCCGCCTTCGGGGAGTTCGCCGGGGCCCTGGTAGTCGAACGGGGTGATCTGGGTGACGTGCGGGGGGACGCCCTCGCTCAGGCCGGGGACGACGGGGCGGTTGCAGGCGCCGCTGGCGATGACGAGCGTGCGGCAGGAGATCTCGCCGTCGCTCGTCGTCACGTGGTAGCCGTCGTCGGTGCGGCGTACGGACGTGACGTTGACGCCGGTGCGGACGGGGGCCTTGCAGTGCGCGGCGAAGCGTTCGATGAACTCGGTGACCTCGCCCGTGGTCATGTACCCGTCCGGGTCCGGGCCCTCGTACGAGAAGCCCGGCAGGCGGGTCTGCCAGTTGGGGGTGAGCAGGCGCAGGGAGTGCCAACGTTCCGTGCGCCAGGAGTTCGCCACCTCGCCGCGTTCGAGCACGACGTGGTCGATGGAGCGTTCGGTGAGGAAATGGCTCGCCGCGAGGCCGGCATGGCCGGCCCCGACGACGACCGTGGTGACGCGCTTGCTAATGGCCGGACCCCTCAGGCGACTTCGACGGTGACGTCCGTCGGGTTCGTGAGGGCGTCGAACACGGCGGAGCGCTTCTGGGACTGGGCGACCAGGGCCTCGATGTCCTCCTTGGAGGCGTCCGCGTCGATGTTGAACGTCACCTTGATGTCGGTGTAGCCGTTGCGGACGTCGGGGTCGGCGCCGAGGATGCCGCGGATGTCGTGCCGGCCCTCGACGGTCGCCTCGACGGAGCGGAGCTGGATGCCGCGGTTCTGCGCCACGGAGGCGACGCCGGCGGTGAGGCAGCTCGCCAGGCCGACGAGGAGGTACTCGATGGGGGTGATGCCGTTGTCCTCGGCGGCGAAGACCGCGGGGTGGTCGGCGTCGAACACGGACTCGGTGCGGTGGGCCTGCTCCTGGCCGAGGCCGTAGAACTCCTTGATGGTGGTGGTGCTGTGGACGCCGTGCTGCCACTTGGACGACGCCCGCCAGACGAACTGCGCGGCCTCGGGCGCCCCCTTCAGCGCCTCGCGAGCCTCCAGCAAGGCTTGTACGTTGACTCCGTTGGCGACCGTGGTCATGATCCGTCCTTTAACTGCCGTTGGAACGCGACTGATAGTCGATCATATCCCGACGTTGTTGGTGGGTTTTTAACCATACTCCCACGTGGGGGGTACCATGACCCTCATGTCGCAGCCAGCCCCGACGCTAGCAGCCGGCAGTGTCGGCGTGGTGGAGACCCGGTACCTCGACCTTCCGGAGCCCGTACGTCTCGACTCCGGCCGTGAGCTCCACCCGGTACGCGTCGCCTACGAGACCTACGGCACCCTGTCGCCCGAGCGGGACAACGTCATCCTGGTGTGCCACGCGCTGAGCGGCGACGCGCACGCGGCCGGGGTGGCCAAGGCGCCGCCGGAGGCGGGCACCCGCGACGGGTTCGGCGCCGAGGAGCGCGACGGCGCGATCGGCAAGGGGCTCGGCTGGTGGGACGGCATGATCGGGCCCGGCAAGGCGTTCGACACCGACCGGTACTTCGTCGTCTCCACGAACCTGCTCGGCGGCTGCCGCGGCACCACCGGGCCGTCGTCGATCAACCCGGCGACGGGCGAGCCGTACGGGCCGGACTTCCCCGTGATCACGGTCGGGGACATGGTGCGGACGCAGCGCGCCTTCCTCGACGCCCTCGGCATCGAACGGCTCGCCGCGGTGGCCGGGGGCTCGCTCGGCGGCATGCAGGCGCTGGAGTGGGCGGTCTCGTACCCGGACCAGGTCGACTCGATCGTGGTGATCGCCAGCACGCACGCGCTGCACCCGCAGGGCGTGGCCTGGAACGCGATCGCCCGCGAGTCGATCATGCGGGATCCGGCCTGGCAGGGCGGGCGGTACTACGGCACGGGCAGGACGCCCGACGGCGGCATGGGCGTGGCCCGGATGGTCGGCCACATCACGTACCTGTCCGCGCCCGCGCTGGAGGAGAAGTTCGCCCGGCGGCTGCAGTTCGCCGACGACATCCGCTACACGATCACCGAGCCCGAGTTCGAGGTGGAGAACTACCTGCGCCACCAGGCCGGCTCGTTCGTCAAGCGCTTCGACGCCAACACCTACCTGTACATCTCGCGCGCGCTGACGTACTTCGACCTCGCGCGGCAGCACGGCGGTGGATCGCTCCAGCGGGCGCTCGAAGGGGTCCGGGCGCGCACGCTGCTCATCGCGTTCAGCTCCGACTGGCTGTACCCGCCCGCCGCGTCCGAGGAGATCGAGCAGGCGCTGCGCGGCCTCGGCAAGCCGGTCGAGTTCCAGGTGATCGACGCGCCGTACGGACACGACTGCTTCCTGCTGGAGGAAGCGCGACAGACGCCCATCATCCGCCGGTTCCTGGCCGAAGGCCGGGCCGGGTGACGTCGAGCAAGAGGACAGAGGACTTCGTGACCGAGCGGTTGCCCCGAACAGAACAGGCCCGGCAGTTCGGGTTCGAGACCCGGCAGTTGCACGCCGGGCAGCGTCCCGACCCGAACACGGGCGCCCGTGCCGTGCCGATCTTCCAGACCACCAGTTACGTCTTCGAGGATCCGGAGTCCGCGGCGGCGTACTTCAACCTGCAGGAGTACGGCAACACCTACTCGCGGATCATGAACCCGACGGTGGCGGTGTTCGAGGAGCGGGTGGCGAATTTGGAGGGCGGCAGCGGCGCGGTCGCGTTCGCCAGCGGCATCGCGGCGCAGGCGGCGGCGCTGTTCACGCTGCTGCAGCCGGGCGACCACGTGGTCGCGTCGTCGGCGCTGTACGGCGGCACGGTCAACCAGCTCAAGCACCTGCTGCGCAAGATGAACGTGGAGCTGACCTGGGTCGATCCGGACGACGCGGACGCGTGGCGCAAGGCCGTGCGGCCGGACACCAAGGCGTTCTACGGCGAGACGATCGGCAACCCGGCCGGGAACGTGCTCGACATCGAGACGATCGCGGGCATCGCGCACGAGCACGAGCTGCCGCTGCTCGTGGACAACACGTTCGCCACGCCGTACCTGTGCCGGCCGATCGAGTGGGGCGCGGACATCGTGATCCACTCGGCGACCAAGTTCATCGGCGGGCACGGGACGAGCCTCGGCGGCGTCGTGGTCGACTCGGGGACGTTCGACTGGTCGAACGGGCGGTTCCCGGTGGTGGCGGAGCCGTCGCCCGCGTACCACGGGCTGAAGTTCCACGAGACGTTCGGCGTGTACGGCTACCTGATGAAGCTGCGCGCGGAGACGCTGCGCGACCTCGGCGCGGCGCTGTCGCCGTTCAACGCGTTCCTGCTGCTGCAGGGGCTGGAGACGCTGTCGCTGCGGATGGAGCGCCACGTCGCCACCGCGCGGGCGGTGGCCGAGTTCCTCACGTCGCACGAGCTGGCGTCGAACGTGACGTACCCGGGCCTGCCGGACAGCAGGTACCGGCCGCTCGTGGACAAGTACCTGCCGCGCGGCGCCGGGGCCGTCTTCTCGTTCGACTGCGCGGGCGGCCGCGAAGGCGGGCAGACGTTCATCGGCGGCCTGACGCTGTGGTCGCACCTGGCGAACGTCGGCGACGTGAAGAGCCTGGTCATCCACCCGGCGAGCACGACGCACCGGCAGCTGAGCGACGAGGAGCTGGCGGCGGCCGGGGTCGGGCCGGGCACGATCCGGCTGTCGGTCGGGATCGAGTCCGTCGAGGACCTGATCTGGGATCTTGAGCAGGGCTTCGACCGCGTACGCGCGGCGATCGGAGAGAAGGCGGGCGCGGCATGACCGACCTCGCGCGATACCAGGACCCGCTGACGATCCAGCGTGTGCTGCACACCGCGAAGACGATCGCGATCGTCGGCCTGTCCGGCAACGAGCTGCGGGCGAGCAACTTCGTCGGCTACTACATGCAGCGGCACGGCTATCGGGTCATCCCGGTGAACCCCCGGGAGACCGAGGTGCTCGGCGAGACCAGCCACAAGAGCCTGCTCGACGTGCCCGTGCCGGTGGACATCGTGGACGTTTTCCGCGCCCCGGACGCGCTGCCCGGCATCGCCCGCGAGGCCGTGCGGATCGGGGCGAAGGCGCTGTGGTGCCAGTTCGGCGTGATCAACGAGGAGGGCGCGCGGATCGCCGAGGAGGGCGGCCTCGACGTGATCGTGGACCGGTGCCTCAAGGTCGAGCACGCGCGGTACGTCGGCCGGATGAACTGGCTGGGCTTCAACACCCAGCGCATCACCTCGGTACGCTCCGGGCTCCAGTAGCCGGCCCCGGCACGCGCCTGCCCGGCGGCCCGGGGAGGCGCGTGCACGGCCGATCGCCGGTCAGCGGGCCGCGGCGGCTCGCGCGGTGCGCGGCTCGAAGAGGCGGCGGGCGTTGCCGACGCGGATGCGCTCCTGCGCGGCCGCGTCGAGGCCGGTCGCGTCGAGCGCGGCGCGGACCAGCGCGGCGGAGATCGGGCGGCCGGGCCAGTCGCTGCCGACGATGATCCGGTCCACGCCGAGCACGTCGGCGTAGTAGCGGATGAGCCACGGGTTCAGCCGCGTGGTGTCGAAGTACACGTTCGCGGGCGAGCCGTCCGGCGAGTTCCGCCGGTACGCGGCGAGCTCCTCGGCGGCGAAGTACAAGGCGCCGCTGCCCAGGGCGGTGAAGACCAGGTGCAGGCCGGGCAGCCGGGCCGGCAGTCCGGCGTGCAGCGCGGACAGGAAGGCGGCGCCGTTCTGCAGGCCGCGGCCGAGCGCGTTCCCGGCCCGCCCGGCGGCCCGCACCAGCGCCTCCGCCTGCGGGGCCGCCACCGGATGCACGAAGACCGGGACGCCGAGCCGGGCGGCCAGCTCCAGCGTCGGGTACGCCTCGGGCGAGCCGAGGAAGCGGTCGTCGCGGGCGGAGTCGAGCACGATGCCGTGCAGGCCGAGCACCTCCACGGCGTACCGGGTCTGCTCCGCCCCGGCCTCGCCGGAGAACGCGTCCACGGTGGCGAGGCCGAGGAACACGCCGGGCCGTTCCCGTACCGCCTCGGCGAGGTACTCGTTCACCGCGTTGACCGCGGCGGTGTCGACCGGGCCGTGCGGGCCGAACAGCTGCTCGACCGGCGCGCTGAGCGCGCGCAGGTCGACGCCGCCGTCGGCGCTCTCCCGGGCGAGCCCCGCGAGGTCCTCCAGGAGCTCCTTCGGGAAGCCGGGGACGGGCCGCGGGCGGTCGCCGCCGGGGGTGCGCCAGCCGGGCGGCCGGTAGTGGGTGTGGATGTCGATGAGCCGGGCGTCGGCGAGGGTCGTCATGCGAAACAGGTCCAATCTCGGCGGATGGCGTGGGCGGACGCGGCGGGTCAGGCGGGCGCCGGCAGGCCGTAGTGGCCGCGCAGCGTCGTCTCGGTGTACTCCTTGCGGAAGATCCCCTTCGCCTGCAGCAGCGGCACGACGTGGTCGACGAAGATCTCCAGGCCCTCGGGGAACGTCGGGGCCTTGTAGTTGAACCCGTCGGCCGCCCCGGTGGTGAACCACCGCTCGATGTCGTCGGCGACCTGCTCCGGCGTGCCGACGAACACGTAGTGGCCGTGCGCCGCGATGTCCCACTCGATCACCTGCCGGGCGGTCAGGTTCGCCTCGGCCGCCTTGACCCGCAGCGCCGCCACGCGGCTCTTGAAGGCGCTCGTCGCGATCGAGTGCTCCCACAGCGAGTCCGGGATCGGCTTGTCCAGGTCCACCCCGGACACGTCGAGCCCGTCGCCGCGGGCCACCTCCGCGATCGCCCCCTCGATGTCGATCAGCCGGTTGAGGTCGTCGAACGCGGCCCGCGCCGCCGCCTCGGTGCTGCCCACGACCGCGAGGTAGCCGGGCAGCACGTGCACGTGCGCGGGGTCGCGCCCCGCCGCGGCCACCCGGCGCTTGAAGTCCCGGTAGAACTCGCGCGCCGCCTCGATCGTCGGCTGCGCGGTGAAGATCGCGTCCGCGTGGCGGGCGCCCTGCGAACGGCCGAACTCGGAGTCCCCGGCGTGGAAGATGAGCGGCCGCCCCTGCGGCGAGCGCGGCACGTTGAACACCGCGTCGATCTGGAAGTGCTCCCCGTGGAACGGCACCCGGTGCACCTTGCCCGGGTCGAGGAACACGCCGGACTCCTGGTCGGCGATGACCGCGTCCGGCTCCCAGCTCTCCCACAGCGCCTTCACGATCCGGATGAACTCCTCCGACCGCGCGTACCGCTCGGCGTGCGGCGGATGCGCGGACGGGCCGAAGTTCGCCGCGGTCGCCGCGTTGGAGCCGGTCACCGCGTTCCAGCCGGCGCGCCCGCGGGTGAGCAGGTCGAGCGAGGCGATCTGCCGCGCCGTGTTGTACGGCTCGGAGTACGTCGTGGACACCGTCGCCGCCAGCCCGAGGTGGGTGGTGGCCCCGGCGAGCACGCCCAGCAGCGTGATCGGCTCGGGTTTGGTCTGGCCCCCGGCCGGCTGCACCGGGCCGAGGTTCGGCCCGTCGGCGAAGAACACGGCGTCGAACAGGCCGCGCTCGGCGGTCTTCGCCGTGCGGATGTTGAAGTCGATGTCCCACAGCTGGTGCGGGTCGACGCTCGGGTGCCGCCAGGCGGCCCGGTGGTTGCCGTACCAGTTGCCGAACAGGTTCAGGTGCAGCTCGCGGCCCTGATCCGTCATGTCGTGGTCTCCTCGGTGGTCGGTCAGCCGATCGGCGCGGTCGCGTCCACGCCGGGACGCCACACGGCGTGGGCGTAGCGCTCGAAGAAGGACTCCTGCGGGGCCGCCGGGGCGGCGGGCTTCGCGCGTTCCCGGTCGGCGAAGAACAGGTCGCGGCCGATCGCCTCGACCAGGCGCGGCACGCCCGTGCGCAGGCTGGGGATGTCGCCGACCGGGCGGCCGAAGCTCTGCGCCGCGGCGGCGTTGAACACGTGGATGTGCCGCAGCTCCGGCGCCGTGCCCGGCACCCGCTCGGTCAGCTCGTAGCCCTTGCCGAGGTACGGGTACGCGCCGAGGCTTTCGGAGCGCAGCGCCGCCGCGGGCTCGTACACGTCCCGCCACAGCGCGATGTGCTCGGCGACGCGCCGCAGCTCGGGCCGGGTGCGCGGGTCGTACCGGTAGCCGGTCCCGGCGATCACGAAGTCGAAGGCGTGCGTGCCGTCGGCCGCCTCCACGACGACCCGGCCGTCCGCCTCGCGCGCCGCCGCCCACGGCGCGTTGAAGTGCAGCCGCAGGTTCGGGAACGCGACCGCGCGCAGCACCGTGTCGAGCGGGCTCGTCGACCCCTTGCTCGCCTGGTTCCACCGCTGCCGCCAGCGCGCCTCGTCCGGCAGCAGGTGGAAGTTGTCCTGCGCGCCCGGGTTGGGAACGTTCCCGCCGGGCTGCTGGATGACGAGCTCCGGCCGGTACGAGAACACGTGCACCTCCCGCGCCCCCGATTCGAGCGCGACCGCGGCCGCGTCGAGCGCGGACGTGGCCGCGCCGAGGATGCCCACGTCCTTGCCGCGCAGCGCGGCGAAGTCGATGTCGTGGCCGGTGTGGGCGTGCAGACGGCCCGGCAGCCCGTCGAAGACCGGCGGCAGGTACGGCCCGCCGATGCCCTCCACGCCGGTGGCGAGGACGAGCTTGCGCACCACCTCGGTGTGCCGCCGCCCGGCCACGTCCAGGTGCAGCCGCAGCAGCCCGCCGGCCGGCTCGACGTCCACGACCTTGGTGCGGTAGCGCACCGCCACCCCGACCTGCTCGCGGTACCAGTCGAGGTAGTCGGCCCAGTCGGTGCGGGCGATCCGCCCGATCGCCTCCCACGCCTCCCGGCCGTGCAGGCCCTCGTACCAGGCCTGGAAGCCGAGCGCCGGATTGCCCAGCTCCGGCCCGGAACGCGTCTTCGGCGTGCGCAGCGTGGTCATCCGCGCCCGCGTCCGCCACACCCCGGCGGTGGCCGGGCCGGCGGCGGCCTCCAGCACGGTGACGCGGCCGATCCCGGCCCGGCGCAGCGCGTACGCGATCGTCACCCCGCTCTGCCCGCCGCCGACGATCGCGACGTCGTGGTCGACGCCGGGCGTCGGGGCGACCCAGTTCGCCGGGTCGGCGCCGAGCAGCCGCAGCGACTCCCGCGCCGCGACGTCCACGTGATGCTGTTCGCTCATCTTGTCCTGCTTTCTGGAGGGCTCAGGCGGTCTTCTTCACGGACGGCCGCGAGAAGTGCTCGCGGAACGTCCGGCTCGTGTAGGAGGTGCGGAACAGGCCGCGGCGCTGCAGTTCCGGCACGACGAGGTCGACGAACGCGTCCAGCGACCCCGGCTGGTACGGCGGGAACACGACGACGCCGTCGAGTTTGCGGTCCTCGAAGTTCTCCTCGATCCAGTCGGCGACCTGTTCGCCGGAGCCGACCACCGCCACCTGGTTGGCGGGGCCGTTGGCGACGAAGTGGTCGAGGTCGGCGAGGGTGATGTCGTCGTCGCCGAAGCCGTTGAACGCGTCCCGCAGGATCCACGCCGAGGACGGGTTCGCCTCCGGGTCCACGACGTCCTTCACCTTGTCGCCCGGCCCGGCGTCGCCGAGGTCCACGCCGAGCACCCGCCCCAATTCGCGGGCGTCGAACGGCACCGCCGACAGGTCCTGGATCTCGCGGAACCTCGCGTGCGCGGCCGACGACGTCTCGTCCACGTAGAACGTGATGCCGGGTAGCAGGTAGTAGTCGTCCGGGTCGCGGCCGAAGCTCGCGGCGAGCGCCTTCTGCGTCCGGTAGTACTCGGCCTGTTTGTCGGCGAACGGGATGAACCGTACGTCGGCGTACTTGGCGCCGAACTCGAACGAGCGCTGCGAGGTGCCGGCCACGATCAGCGGCGGGCGGCGCTGCGGCGACGGCGGGATGTTCAGCGGCCCCTCGACGCTGAAGTGCCTGCCGCGGAAGGAGGTGGGCTTGATCTTGCTCAGGTCGAGGAACCGGCCGGTCTCGCGGTCGCCGACGTACCAGCCGTCCTGCCAGCCGTCCCACAACGACCAGAGGATCTGGATGAACTCCTCCGCCCGGTCCCACCGGGCGTCCTCGTCCGGCTGCTCGTCGAGGCCGTAGTTGCGGGCCGCGGCGTCGCTGCGCCCGGTCACGATGTTGATCGCGGCGCGGCCCCGGCTGAGGTGGTCGATCGTGGCGACCTGGCGGGCCACGTTGAACGGGTGCTGGTACGTCGTGTTGAACGTGGAGACGAGGCCGATGTGCGTGGTGAGCGCGGCGACGTACGCGTTCGCGGTGAAGCCGTCGAGCTTGAACAGGCCGTTCGGGGTCCAGTAGTGCTCGCCGCCGGTCAGGTCCACCACGCCGTTCGCGGCCTTGTCCGCCGACCACGCCTGGCCGCGCCCGCCCGGTCTGCCGGGGAGCCGGGACGCCTCGCCGTTGCCGAGGAAGAAGTAGTCGAACAGGCCGCGTTCGGCGGTCTGCGCGGTCGCCCGGTAGAAGTCCGGGTCGCCTTCGAGCAGCTTGTAATGGCGGCGGCGCCGCCAGCCGGAGCCGTGCCGCCCCTCGGGCCAGATGGAGTGGCCCAGCTTCACATGACGTCGTTCGCTCATCTCAGGTCCTTTCCGCAGGGGTTGCCGGGTCGTCCGCGGGGTCGCGCGAGGTCTGGGGTCACGCTTCGGTCACCTGGGTGCGCCGCCAGCGGGTGAGGCGCCGCTCCAGCAGCAGGAAGATCGCGTTGAACAGGTAGCCGACGACGGCGACCGTGAGCACGCCGGCGAGCAGCTGCCGCAGGTTGAAGTTCTGCTGCGCGAACATCAGGTAGTAGCCGATGCCGTCGTTGCCGGCGAGCATGCCGACGACGACCGCGAGCACCAGCGACATGCCGAGCGACTGGCGCATGCCGACGAGGATGTACGGCGCGGCGAACGGCAACGCGATCTCCCGCTGCGTCTGCAGCCAGGACAGCCGGTACGTCTGCGCGGTCTCGGCCAGGATCTTCGACACGCCCCGCGCCCCCGCGTACGAGTTGATGATCATGGGGAAGATGCCGCCGGTGAGGAAGACGGCGATCTTCATCTCGTCGCCGAGGCCGAGGAACAGGATGAAGATCGGCAGGATCGCGGTGGCCGGGGTGAGCCGCAGGATCTCCACGAGCGGTTCGGACAGCCCCCAGATCACCTGCGAGCGGCCCATCAGGAAGCCGATGCCGACGCCGAGCGGCACCGCGATCGCGAGCGCCTCGGCCATCGTGCGCAGCGTGACGGCGAGCTGGCGCAGCAGGTCGCCCTCGGTCGCCTCCTGCCACCAGGTCTGCAGGATGAGCGCCGGGGAGGAGATCGTCGGGTCGTACCGGATGCCCGAGGACACCTGCCAGAGGACGACGATCAGGGCGACCAGCGTCCACCCGGACGCCCGGCTGCG
>Ga0164243_10015527_pt1 | contig 10520 bp, 9 predicted proteins | sample OricompcompostOP_FD_108781 | JGI IMG/M metagenome (GOLD analysis project Ga0164243, IMG submission 108781) | Organic Plus compost microbial communities from Emeryville, California, USA - Original compost - Organic plus compost (OP) | ecosystem: Engineered > Solid waste > Mixed feedstock >... | reverse complement strand
GAGCGGCGGGCGGGTGAGGGCTTCGAGGTTCGTGTGGTCGGGGCTTTCCCAGAGCCGCTTCGCCTCGGCGCGGATCGGGAACCGGCCCGCGTCGAACCCGAGGTGGACGGCGAACCGGAACCCGAAACGTTTGCCGATCTGGGGGAGCAGCGGGTAGAGCCCGAACCGCCTGCGGGCGAGTGTCTCGACGTTCCGCCCGTCGAGGTGGGCGCGGTAGGTCTGGGCCCCCTTGCGGAACTGCCAGAGGATCGATTCGAGCGGGAGCAGCGGCTCGTCGACCTCGTCGTAGGCCCCGCCGGCCACGTCGGCCCACCCCTCGCCGATCGCCTCGCAGAGCCGGGCGACGTTCGCCCCGTCGCGCTCCGCCTGCGCCTCGATCGCCCGGGCGGGGGCGAGGAAGGTTACGGGCGCCCGCGCGTCGAGCGCGTCGGCGAGCACCCCCGCGGGCATCGCGGGGTCGAGCAGGCAGACGTCCACGACGTAGGCGTCGACCGGGTAGAACCGTTCGCGCGCCTGCGTGAGCAGTTCGAACGCGGCGCGGAGGCGGTTCTTCGCCGTGTTGAAGTCGCCGGCGGCCCACGCCTTCGCCCCGGCGAGCGTTTCACGCGCCAGGTTTTCGTGGTCGAGGCAGTCGGCGTGCCCCATGCCGGTGGTCAGGTCGCGTAAGAACCAGAACGCCGTCCCCAGCGCGTGGAAGTCGAGGACGAGTCCCTCGCGTTCGTCGTTCGTCTCGGCCGAGGGGGCGTCGGGGGCCGCGAGTCTTTCAAGAAGCGCGGCGACGACCGGCGGGCGGCCCGTCGGCGCCTCGATCAGCACGGCCCCGGCGTCTTCGGCCTGCGTCCGGTAGCCCGACGGGAGCCGGTCGGTCTGTCCGTGGGCGACGACCCGGACCTCGCGCGGGGCGGGTGAATTCGGACCGTCCACGGCCTCGATCCTCGGCAGCGACGACAGCGCCGCGAGGACCGCCGGGTGCCACGGGGCCGAGATCGCCGCCCACGAGCCGTCGGCCTCGGCGTCCGGGAACGACGGGGGGGGTTCGACGGCGTTGTACGCCACGAGGGAGACGACCGACCAGCCCTCCCCGTCCGTCGGAGGGGACGCGGCCTCCGGCCCCGTGGTCGGCTCCGGCGCCCCTTCCTCCCGCGTCGGCATGCTCATACGGTCAGACTCCCAACTCGGACTTCAGCGCGCGGAGTTCGGCGGCGAGCGTCTCGACCGTGGACCGGAGCGCGTCAACCTCGGTCCGCAGCGCGGCCACCTCGGCGACCCAGCCCGGCTCCGCGTGGGCGGCGGACAGTTCCTGCCGGGCCGCGGCGGCCCTCAACGGCCGCTCCCCTTCCTCGGCGTCCGCGACGACCTGGTTGGCGAACGCCTGGCGGACCTTCGCAAGCTCTTCGGGCGGGTAGAGCCCGTGCGTCACCCACACGCCGCGCTTCTGGCCGGGGGGGGAAAGCGTAATCACGAGGTCCCGGGACGCCAACGCTTCGAGCACCGCCTGGAGGGCGGGCAGGTCGGGGAGCGGCTCCATCCGGCTGGCCCGGGCGCGGAGGTCGCCTTCGGTCTGAGGGCCGCGCAGCATCAACTCGGCCAGCACGGCGAGTTCGACCTTGCTCACCTTCAGCCAGTCGTACAGCGTGTGCTTCCAGCGGACGACCCGGCCCCCCGCCTCGACCATCACCGCCGCGCCCTTCTTGCGGAGCCCCTGGAGGATCTCCTCGACGTCGTCCGCGTCGTAGTTCGTGACCGGGTCGCGGTTCGACTTCTGGTTACTCCCCGTGACGATCGCCGCGATGGTCAGCGGATAATACTCGGGGGTCGTCTTCGCCTTCTCGACGAGCACCCCAAGGACCCGCCTCTCGCGCGGGGTCAGCGGCACCCAGGTCTTCTCCGTCGTCGGGATACTCATGGCGCGGTTCCGAAAGCGGCCCGTCGCGGGGGACGGGTGCGGAGAGGGGGATCGTGACGGGGGCTCGACGACCGGGCGTCGGACGGGTCAGGCCCGTCACCCCCGACTCTTAACGGCGGACGACGCCGAGGCCCCGCCGTTCGGGAAGGCGTGTGCGAACAACCCGGACCAAAGGATAGCCGCGGCCGGACACGCCGTTCAAGCACCCACCGGCGCCGGTCAGACGCCCCCGACCCGCGCCACGACGGCGGCGAACTGCGGGGCGGCGGGCCGGGCCGGGTCGGGCCAGACGGTCAGGCAGCCCCGGTAGTTCACCTCCTCCAACGCGCCGAGGTACTCCTCCCAGTCGAGCGCCCCCGGCGGGAAACCGGAGCGACGAACCGAGACGTTCAGCACCGGCGCGCCGGTCGCGTCGCCCGCGTAGGCGTGCGCCACCCAGGGGCCGAGCGCCCGGGTCGCTTCGACGGGGTCGTGGCCGTTCTGCATCAACGCGCCGGGGTCGATGCTCGCGGCCAGGCCGTGCGAGGCGAGGCCGTCGAGCAGGGCGCGGAGGTCGGCCCCGGAGTCGGTCCCGGTCTCGACGGCGAGCCGAACCCCCCGGTGGTCGGCCCGGCGGCCGAGTTCGCGGACGGCGCCGAGGAACGTGTCGCGGGCCGGCGCGTCCGACTCGGCCGGGATTCCGCCGACGCGGGCCAGGACGAGCGTCGTCCCCAGCTCGTACCCCATCGTGAACGCCGCCTCCGCGCGGCGGAGCCGGTCGTCGAGTTGGTCGATCGTGTCGAACGGGCGGCGGGTGGGGAGGCTGAGGGCGGTGAGCGTGAGTTCGGCGGAGCGGAGCAGGTGTCTCAGTTCGCGCCGGCCGGTGTCGCCGAGCCGGTTCGGCGCGAGGTCGCCGATCGCGTCGAGCACGACGCCCCGCGCGCCGAGCCCGGCCGCCTCGCGGATCTGCTCGCGGATCGGCCGGGAGGGGTCGAGTCGAAGTCCGAGCGGGCATGGGCTCACGGCGGTTCGTCCTTCCGGTCACCGGGTCAACGTCAGCGCGTTCGCGAGACCCTTCAAGATGACGCGGAGGGCGGGGGGTCGACAAGCCGATTTCCGGGCCGGCCCCTTACCGGCCTCCGGGCAAATTGGACTTTCCGAGGCCCGGCCCCCTGCGGTTAAATCAAGGTCCCGCCCGGTCTCTCCCGTCGTGACGCCGTCGCCGGGTTTGTCGTCGCCGTCGCGTCCGTGCCCCGAGGGTCTTGTGGCGATCTCCCGTCCCGTCGAAATCCGAGCCGCACTCGACCTCGACCCCGACACGCTCTCCACGCGGATCGGCTCCTGGCCCGGCCCGGCCCTGCTCGAAAGCGGACCGGGGTTCGGCCCGCCCGGGCGCTGGAGCGTCCTCGCGGCCCACCCCCGCCTCGTCTTCGAAGCGACCGGCCCGGCCTGGACGGTCCGCGGCGAGGGGCAGGGCGAGCGGTCGGGCGAAGGGGGCGTGTTGGACGCGCTCGCCGAACTGCTCCGACGCTACCGTCTGGCCGACCCGACGGAGACCCCGGAGCCCGACGCCGCGCCGTTCCAGGGGGGGCTGATCGGCTACTTCGGCTACGACCTCGCCCCGCAGCTCGAACGGCTCCCCCGCAAAGCCCCGCGCGACTCGCGCCTCCCCGACGTCCGGTTCGCCCTCTACGACACGGCGGTCGTCGTCGACCGGCAGGCGGGGACCGCCACGCTCTCGGCGTTCGATCTGCTCGACGAAGGGGAAGGGGCCGTCGCGTCGAGGGTCGACGCCTGGCGCGAGGCGCTGAACCGGCCGAATCACGCGACGACCGTTCGGACGATGCTCGGACCGGTTGAGGGCAATTTCACGAAGGCCGAATACCTCGCCGCCGTCCGCCGGTCCTTGGAGTACATCGCCGCGGGCGACATCTTCCAGGTCAACCTTTCGCAGCGGTTCACGGCCCGCGGGCGCCCCGAACCTCTGGAGCTTTACCAGCGGCTCAAGGCCCAAAGCCCCGCCCCGTTCGCCTCCTATTTGCAGTGGGACGACCTCGCCGTCGTCGGCGCCAGCCCCGAGTGGTTCTACCAGACGCGGGGCGACCGGATCGTCACCCGGCCGATCAAGGGGACCCGGCCCCGCGGCCGGACGCCCGAAGACGACGCCCGCCTCGCCGCCGAACTCGCCGCGAGCCCCAAGGATCGGGCCGAACTGACGATGATCGTCGACCTGGAGCGGAACGACCTCGGCCGGGTCTGCCGGTTCGGGACCGTCCGGGTCAGCGAGCCGTTCACCGTCGAGACGTTCGCGCAGGTCCACCACCTCGTCGCGACCGTCGAGGGGCGGCTCCGGCCGGACGCGGGGCCGATCGACGTCGTGAAGGCGATGTTCCCCGGCGGCTCGATCACCGGGGCGCCGAAGATCCGGGCGATGGAGATCATCGACGAGTTGGAGCCGACCCGCCGCAGCCTCTACACCGGGGCCGTCGGCTATTTCAGCCGCGGCGGCACCAGCGGCTTCAACATCGCCATCCGGACGATGACCGTCGAAGGGGACTACGTCCACTATCAGGTCGGCGGCGCGATCGTGGCCGACTCCGACCCCGAAACCGAGTACGAGGAAACCCTCCACAAAGGCCGCGGCATGCGCGCGGTGGCCGAAGGGAACGGGGGGGCGTCGTCATGATCTGGGTCGGCGGCCGGCTCGTCCCCAACGACGGGTTGAAGATCGACGTGTCCGACCGCACGTTCGAACACGGGCTCGGCCTGTTCGAAACCCTCCGCACCCAGAACGGCCGCGCCCCCTTGCTCGACCGCCACCTCGCCCGGATGGAACGCTCGGCGCGCGAACTCGGCCTCCCGTTCGACCCGGTCGTGAAGCCGGACGCGAAGGCCGTCCTGAATCTCGTTGAGGCCGAAGGTCTCGGCGGGGACGTCCTGGTGAGGATCACGTTGACCGGGGGGCTCGCCGAAACCTCGGGGGCGACCCTCTGGATGCGCGTCGCCCCTTTGCCGCCGCCGGCGCGCCCCGGGGGGATAGTCGTCGCGGTCGGCCCCTGGCGGGTCCTCCGGGACGACCGGTTCGCCCGGTTCAAGTCGTTAAATTACTGGTCGCGCCGCGCCGCCTTCGAAACGGCCCGACGGCTCGGGTTCGACGAGGTGCTCAGCCTGACCGACGACGGGTGCGTCTGGGAGGGGAGCCGGACGAACCTTTTCGCCGTCCGCGGCGCGACGCTGATCACGCCGAGCCTCGACGGCCCGCTGGTCCCCGGTATCATGCGGGGCCTGGTGCTCGAACTGGCACGCGGCCTTTCCCTGAGCGTCGACGAGGCGAAAGAACTCCGTCGCGACGACCTGGCCGGGGCCGACGAGGTCTTCCTCACGAACTCCGTCCGCGGGATCGTGCCGGTAACGCGCGTCGTCGCGTCGGGGCCGGACGAGGCGACGCACCAATGGCCCGCCCCCGGACCGTGGACCCGGCGCCTGGCGCTCGCGGCCTCGGACCGGCTCTGGCAAACCGGAGAGACAACGCCATGACGACCGTCCGCGACGTCGCCCGCTGGCTCGACGCCTTCGCGCCGACGAGCCTCGCCGAATCCTGGGACAACGTCGGCCTGCTCTGGGGCGACCCGGACGCCGCGGTCGGGCGGGTCATGACCTGCTTGACCGTGACCAACAAGACCGCGCTCGAAGCGGTCCACGAGCGGGCCGAGTTGATCGTGAGCCACCACCCCGTCCTGTTCCGCGGGGCGAAGCGGGTCACGGCCGACCGGCCCGAAAGCGCGATGCTCTGGACGCTCGCCCGCGCCGGCGTCTCGATCCTGAGCCCGCACACGGCGTTCGACAACACCGTCGGCGGCATCAACGACGGCCTCGCCCGCCGGCTCGGGCTGGTCGAGGTCGGTCCGCTCCGCGCCTCGCCGGCCCCCGGGACGTTCAAGGTCGTCGTCTTCACCCCCGAAACCGACCGGGAGGCCGTCCTTACCGCGGCCTTCGACGCCGGCGCCGGGCGTATCGGTGCGTATGAGCAGTGCTCATTCGCCGTCCCGGGCGAAGGGACGTTTTTCGGCTCGGAGGGGACCAACCCGACCGTCGGCCAGGCCGGACGCCGGGAGGCGGTGTCCGAGCTGCGGTTGGAAATCGTCACGCCGTCCGGCCGCCTCGCCGCCGTGCTGGCGGCGGTGCGTGCGGCGCACTCTTACGAGGAGCCGGCGATCGACGTTTATCCCCTGCACGCCGAGCCGGGAGGCCCTGGGGCGGGTCGACTGGGGCGTTTGCCGGCCCCCACCACGCTCTCGGCCTTCGCCCGGACCGTGGCCGGTTTGCTCGACGCGCCGGGGCTTCAGTTCGTCGGCGAGCCCGACCGGCCCGTCGCCCGCGTGGCCATCGTCTGCGGCGCGGGGGACGACTTCCTCCCCGACGCCGCCCGGAAAGGGGCGGACGTCCTGCTCACGGGCGAGGCCCGCTTCCACCGGGCTCTGGAAGCCGAGTCGCTCGACGTCGGCCTCGTCGTCGCCGGCCACCACGCGACCGAACGACCGGGGGTCGAAGACCTCGCCGGCCGGATCGCCGCCGCGTTCCCCGACCTTACCGCCTGGCCGAGCCGCCGCGAGCACGACCCGCTCCGCATCCCTTGACGCGGCGGGCGGGGCCGGAAACGGAGGGGCGCAAAAAAGAACCCCCGGAATCGATCCGGGGGTTAAAGAAGATCGCGAGAACGATCGACGACGGTCTCGGCCGGGCCGCGACAGGCCGCCCGATCCGATCCCGTTCAGGAGGCCGCGGTCGCGGCCTCGGCCGAGTCGTTGGCGCCGGCCTTACCGCGGGTCGTCGGGACCGCCAGGTAAGTCTGGTGCTCCCACTGACCGGCCCAGGCCTGGCCGGCCCAGCGTTGCAGCGAGATCGCGCGCACGGTCGGGCGGTCCTCGTCGCGGATCACCTCGCCCCAGGCGCCGGCGTACGCCGCGCGGACCTGCGAGGAGCTTTCACCGACACACAGCAGGCGCTCGCCGCCGGGCGTCAGGCACGCCACGGCCCGCCAGTCCTGAGCGCCGTTGGATTCCGAAATACTGCTCATTCTCAGCGAATCCCCGCCCGGCACTCTCCCCACCGCCGCGTCGAGAACGGGGGCGGGGCCCGTGAACCGGGACTTCAAAATTCAATGGGCCAAACTCATCGGTGGTGGATGGCCCGGAAACGATCGCGTCTTTTATTGAATCATCGGAGACCGCGAAGTTAAGCGCGGTCTGAAATGACCCGACGTCCCCACGAACCGCCGCGCAAATCGGACGGTTTGCACGGGAACTCAATCCCTGATGGGACGAAACGGAGCAGGCTCAGCGCACTTCGGCGGAGGAGTCACCGGGGGGCGTGGACGCAATGCGAGACCGGGGTGCGGGGTCGCACGACGACCGTATCCGCTCGATCAACCTCAACCCTTGGAATTGTAGCGTTGCCCCCTATTGAGGGCGAATGAATTCCCCGAAAAATCCCGGCCCCAATTTATAAATCAAACGCCGAACGCGGTTAACGGTTGTGACCGTTTCCGACCAACCGGACCGACAAGGCCGGCCGATCCCGACTTTTTTAAGACTCGCCGATCTTCAGGAGCACTTTACCCCGCTTGCCCGGAATCTCAGCCTCCCGCGCCGCGTCGACCACGGAGTCGAGCGGGACGTGGGCCCCGACCTCGGTCGCGAGCACGCCCGACCGGATCTGCCTGCCGATTTCGCGGAACAGTAAGAGGGCGGCGGGGATGCTGCGGTCACGCATCCAGTGGCCGAGCCAGAAGCCCTCGACCACGCGCTTGCCGGCGATCATCCGGCGGGAATCGATCCGGATCGGCTCGTTGGAAAGCGTTCCGTAGACGAGCATACGGGCGTCGGCCGCGAGCGACTGGAAGACCTGCGTCCCCGTGTCGCCGCCGACGGGGTCGAGCGCGTAACGGACCCCTTCGCCGTTGGTCAATTTAAGAACCTGTTCGTCGACCGGGCCGTCGGCCGAAGAAAGCACGACGTCGCCGCCGAGCGCTTTCAGTTCACCCATCGCCTCACGCCGGCGCACCACGTTGACCGTGCGGATCCCCTCATTCTTGCAGTACCGGATGATCATTTTCCCCAGGGCCGACCCCGCGGCCGACTGGAGCAGCCACTCCCCCTTCGGGACGGCCAGGACGTGCTTGACCATCGCCAGCACGGTGGCCGGGTTGACGAAAAACGACGCCACCTGGTCGTCCGGGAGGTCCGAAGGCACCGGCCGCGCCTGGCGCCAGGGGATCACGGCGTACTCGGCCCAGTTCCCGCCGGCCGAGTTGATCACCGTCACCCGCTTCCCGACGACCAGCTTCCCCATCAGCCCGGGGCCGGCCTTATCCACGACGCCGACCCCTTCGAAGCCCGGGGTCGCCGGGAGCTTGGGCAGAACCCCGTAACGGCCGCGGACGACGAGCAAGTCGGACGGGTTGACCGGGCTCGCGATCATCCGGACCCGGACCTCGCCCGGCCCCGGCTCGGGCGTCGGCACGTCCTTGACCTGGAGGACTTCGGAAGGTTCCCCGAACCGCTCGAAAACGACCGCTTTCATGGCACTCACTCGTCTCGGTGATGGGGTCGCGAACGGTCCCGCGGGGGGCTGTTAGGTTCGGCGGCGGACGCCCCGAGGTCCGCAACGGCGGCTGCGGGCCGCGCCGGACGTCCCCACGCCGCCGGAAAAACCCGGGGGCCTCGGCGCTTGGCAAGGCCGGGCGCGACCGTATCCTACCGGCGTGGGACGGAGAAACCTAGCCTCGCAAGGGACCGTTAACGATGACCGCGACCATTGAACCGCTCGTCACAACCGCCTGGCTGGCGGACCACCTCCACGACCCCGACCTCCGGGTGGTCGACATCCGGGGCTACGTCACGACGCGGCCGGTCGGACCTGGGGAGGAAGAGGCGACGTACCGGGGGGCACCGGAAGAATACCGCGCGGGACACGTCCCGGGGGCCGTCTTCGTCGACTGGACGCGCGACGTGGTCGACCCGGACGACCCGGTCCCCGCGCAGATCGCCCCGCCGGAGCGGTTTGCGGAGGCGATGGCCGCGCGCGGGGTCGGCGACGGGACGCGGGTCGTGGCGGTCGACCACATGGGGGGCCAGTTCGCCACCCGGCTCTGGTGGGCCCTGCGCTACTACGGCCACGACGCGGTCGCCGTGCTCGACGGCGGCTGGAACCGCTGGCGGGACGAGGAGCGCCCGGTCGAGACCGGCGACGTGACGCCCCCCCGCGCGACGTTCCACCCCCGCCTCCGGCCCGAGCTGCGGGCGACGGCCGACCAGGTGCTCGCCCGCCTCGGCGAACCCGGCCTGCAACTCATCGACGCCCGCGACGCCGCCCAGTTCACCGGCGCGAAGCGCCGGGGGCCGCGCGGGGGGCACATCCCCGGCGCCTTGAACCTCGCCCGCGAAGTTTTCTTCGCCGAAGGGGGCGGGTTCCTGCCGCTCGACGAGATCCGCAAGCGGGTCGAGGCGCACGGCGTCCGCGCCGACCGGCCGACCGTCGCCTACTGCAACGGGGGCGTCGCGGCCACCGTGGTCCTCTTCAACCTCTTCCGGCTCGGCCACCCGAACCTGACCAACTACGACGGTTCGTGGAACGAGTGGGGCCCGCGCACGGACCTGCCGACCGAGGTCTAACGACGCGCGTCCGTCACGATCCTGTCCGATCGCGCCAGGATCGTGACGGACGCGGCATTTTCCCTGAAAAAAGCCCGGGGGACGGGCCGGGTACGGCCTTGCGAGCGCGGGCTTCGTCGGGGATATTCCAACCGTTCCGATGGGGTACCGTTCGCCCCCGTTTCGACCCGCACGGGGCGGGTCGGAACCGACCGACCGGGGAGTATCGCTGATGCCGGACAACGACCCGAAACCGAAAGGGGCGAGCCGTCGCGACTTCTTACGCGGCTCCGGGCTAGCGGCGGCGACCGCCGTCCTCACCGGGCCGGCCACGGTCGCGCTGGACGAGGCGAAAGCCGCCGAAGAGGGGCCGAAGGTCCTCTCCGGCGAAGTCCCGATCACGCTCAAGGTCAACGGCGAAGACCGCTCGACGACGGTCGAGCCCCGCAGCACGCTGCTCGACACGCTCCGCCACCGGCTCGACGTCACCGGGCCGAAGCGCGTCTGCGACCGCGCGAGCTGCGGCGCCTGCACGACGATCGTCGACGGCCAGCCGGTCTATTCCTGCACGACCCTGGCCGTCTCCTGCCAGGGCAAGACGATCCAGACCCTGGAGAGCTTCGAAACGGGTGAGGGGAGCGTCCCGCACGCGTTCCACCAGAACGACGCCCTGATGTGCGGCTACTGCACCCCCGGGTTCGTCACCGCCTGCAAGGCGATCCTCGACAAGAACCCGAACCCGACCCCCGAAGAGATCCGCCAGGGGCTCGACGGGAACATCTGTCGTTGCGGGACGTACGTCGGCGTGCTGAACGCCGCGATGGCCGCGGCCAAAGCCATGAAAGCCTGAAAGGAGCCCGTCTCATGGCCAAATGGCCTTCGAACCCCGCGCTGATCGGTTCCCGAGTCCCCCGGCTCGACGGCCTCGCCAAGGCCTCCGGCCGCGCGAAATACCCGTCCGACGAGCGGCCGAAAGACCTCCT
>Ga0164243_10015526_pt1 | contig 10520 bp, 8 predicted proteins | sample OricompcompostOP_FD_108781 | JGI IMG/M metagenome (GOLD analysis project Ga0164243, IMG submission 108781) | Organic Plus compost microbial communities from Emeryville, California, USA - Original compost - Organic plus compost (OP) | ecosystem: Engineered > Solid waste > Mixed feedstock >... | reverse complement strand
GGGTGGAACGCCCCGGAAAGCAGAAGTTCGAGGTCGGCGAGTTCACGGGCGTCGGGCGTCCACTCAAGCTCGGTCGGCATCCGCATATTCCGATCGACTAGATAGGGATTGTTTCACTTTATCGATAGCCCAGAGCGTAGTGACGAGCGCCCCCCGCGGGCCGTGGATAAAGGCGAAATCGGCGGTCGATCGGAACGGGTGGTCAGAGCAGGCGGGCGAAGTGGTTGTGCGGTTTGCGGATGACGAGGGCGATCTCGTCGCGGGTGGCGGAGAGACGGCCGCGGGAGAGCTTCTCCGCCAGGCCGCAGACGGCGCGGACCAGGCGGGCGTGCGGGCCGCGCAGGGCCGGGCCGGAGGAGCCGAGGTAGTCCTCGGCGATCATGAGGCCGCGCATCAGGCAGAAGGAGTGCACGCCCTCGCGTGAGGTGACCGGCTCGTACACGGCGGGCAGCGGGCCGATCGAGCCGGGCGGCACGAACCGGGACCACAGCCGGCGGCGCAGCCAGTTCGGCATCACCCGATCCCAGAACCCGTACGCCGAGGACCGGTCGCGCATCTCCACCAGCAGCAGGCCGCCCGGCTTCAGCGCGGTCACCATGCGGTCGAGCACCAGCTCGGCGTGCCGGATGCGCTCCAGCAGGAAGGACACGTAGATCACGTCGAACGATCGCGGCGGCAGCGGCGTGGCGCGCAGATCGCCGAGCGACCACGTGTCAAGATCGGTGCGGGCCGCGGCGGCCGAGCGCAGGACCGCGAGGTCCTCGTCCACCCCGGCGACGCGCGCGTCGAGGCCCGTGAGATCGAGCCGGGCGCCCCGGCCGCACCCGGCGATCAGGACGTCGAGCCGCCGGCCGAGCCGCTCGGCCCACTGCTCGCGAATGCGCTGGCTGAACACGTCGCTCTGGACGACGGGTGACCATCGAACCTCAGACATGTGACGTATAGTAGCGAACCGAGCACGCAAAGCCATCCGGCCCGGCGAGTCGCCACTTGCGCCGCTCCATGCCCATGAGCAAGTAGCCTTGAAAGGTCACCCCCGGCGTTCGTCATCCCGGGGCCGCTCGTCTTGCCATCGTGGGGCTGTGGGCAACCAACATGAGTCTTTCCGGACTGCTCGACCTCGTCACCGCCGACCCCGGCCTGGCCGCCGCGCTTGACCGGTCGGGCGACGACGTCAACCTGATCGCGCCGCCGGCGCTGCGGCCGTTCGGCGTCGCCGCGCTCGCCCGGCAGCGGCCGGTGCTCGCGGTGACCGCCACCGGGCGCGAGGCCGAGGACCTCGCCGCCGCGCTGACCTGCCTGCTCGACGAGAACAGCGTGGCCGTCTTCCCCGCCTGGGAGACCCTGCCGCATGAGCGTCTGTCGCCGCGCAGCGACACCGTCGGCCAGCGGCTGGCCGTGCTGCGCCGCCTCGCCCACCCGATCGCGGGCGACCCGGCGGCCGGGCCGCTGCGGGTCGTGGTCGCCCCGGTCCGGGCCGTGCTGCAGCCGATCGTCGCCGGTCTCGGCGACCTGGAGCCGGTACGGCTGCGCGCCGGCGACGAGGCCGACCTGGACGAGGTGGTCGAGGCCCTCGTCGGCAACGGCTACCACCGCGTCGACATGGTGGAGCGGCGCGGCGAGCTCGCGGTGCGCGGCGGCCTGCTGGACGTGTTCCCGCCGACCGAGGAGCACCCGCTGCGGCTGGAGTTCTGGGGCGACACGGTGGAGGAGATCCGCTGGTTCAAGGTCGCCGACCAGCGCTCGCTGGAGGTCGCGGCCGAGGGACTGTTCGCCGCGCCGTGCCGGGAGCTGCTGCTCACCCCGCAGGTGCGGGAACGGGCGCGCGATCTCGCCGAGGAGTACCCGGCGCTGAAGGAGATCCTCGACCAGCTCGCGGACGGCACGCCGATCGAGGGCATGGAGGCGTTCGCGCCGGTGCTCGCCGACGGCATGGACCTGCTGCTCGACCACCTGCCGGTGCGGGCCGGGGTGTTCGTCTGCGACCCCGAGCGCATCCGCGGCCGCGCCGAGGAGCTGGTGCGCACCAGCCAGGAGTTCCTGGAGGCGTCCTGGATCAGCGCGGCGGCCGGCGGCGAGGCCCCGATCGACCTGCGCGCCGCCGCGTTCCGCGACCTGGACGAGGTGCGCGCCCGCGCCCGCGAGCTCGGCCAGTGCTGGTGGACGATCGCCCCCTTCGAGAGCGCGGACGGCGCGGGCGGCGCGGGCGACGCGGTGGTGCCCGCCGTGCAGGAGTCCGAGGCGTACCGGGGGGACACCCAGCGGGCGCTCGGCGACATCAAGGGCTGGCTCAGCGAGGGCCGCGCCGTGGTGCTGCTCAGCGAGGGCCACGGCACCGCCGAGCGCATGGTCGAGCTGCTCAAGGGCGTGGACGTGGCCGCCCGGCTCGAACCCGACATCGACGCCCCGCCGTCCACCGGCGTGGTGCACGTCACCACCGGCCGCCTCGACCACGGCTTCGTCACGCCGACGCTCGCGCTGCTCACGCACATGGACCTGGTCGGCCAGAAGGCGTCCACCAAGGACATGCGCAAGCTGCCGAGCCGGCGGCGCAACATGGTGGACCCGCTGCAGCTCAAGCTCGGCGACTACGTGGTGCACGAGCAGCACGGCGTGGGCCGGTACGTGGAGATGGTGCAGCGCGTCGTGCAGGGCGCGACCCGCGAGTACCTGGTGATCGAGTACGCCAAGGGCGACCGCCTGTACGTGCCCACCGACCAGCTCGACGAGGTCACCCGGTACGTCGGCGGCGAGGCCCCCACGCTCAACCGGATGGGCGGCGCGGACTGGGCCAAGGCGAAGAGCCGCGCCAAGAAGGCCGTCAAGGAGATCGCCGGCGAGCTGATCCGCCTGTACAGCGCCCGGATGGCCTCGCCCGGCCACGCGTTCGCGCCGGACACGCCGTGGCAGCGCGAGATGGAGGACGCGTTCCCGTACGCGGAGACCGCCGACCAGCTGGAGGCCATCGAAGAGGTCAAGCGCGACATGGAGCGCCCGATCCCGATGGACCGGCTGATCTGCGGCGACGTCGGCTACGGCAAGACCGAGATCGCGGTGCGCGCGGCGTTCAAGGCGGTGCAGGACGGCAAGCAGGTGGCGGTGCTGGTGCCGACCACGCTGCTGGTGCAGCAGCACATGTCCACCTTCACCGAGCGGTTCTCCTCGTTCCCGGTGGTGGTGCGGCCGGTGTCCCGGTTCCAGAGCGACGGCGAGGTGGCCGCGACGCTCGCCGGGCTCGCCGACGGCTCGGTGGACGTGGTGATCGGCACGCACCGGCTGCTCTCCCCGGAGGTCCGGTTCAAGTCCCTCGGGCTGATCATCATCGACGAGGAGCAGCGGTTCGGCGTCGAGCACAAGGAGGCGATGAAGCGGCTGCGCACCCAGGTGGACGTGCTCGCCATGTCCGCGACGCCGATCCCGCGCACGCTGGAGATGGGCCTCACCGGCATCCGGGAGATGTCCACCATCCTCACCCCGCCGGAGGAGCGGCACCCGATCCTCACCTTCGTCGGCCCGTACGACGACAAGCAGATCGCCGCCGCGATCCGGCGCGAGCTGATGCGCGACGGCCAGGTGTTCTTCGTGCACAACCGGGTGCGCTCGATCGACAAGGTGGCGGCGCGGCTCCGCGAGCTCGTGCCCGAGGCGCGGGTCGCGGTCGCGCACGGGCAGATGAACGAGCACCAGCTTGAAAGAATCATGGTGGGCTTCTGGGAGCGCGAGTACGACGTGCTCGTCTCCACCACGATCGTGGAGTCCGGCCTGGACGTGCCGAACGCGAACACGCTCATCGTGGACCGGGCCGACAACTACGGCCTGTCCCAGCTGCACCAGCTGCGCGGCCGGGTGGGCCGGGGCCGCGAGCGCGGCTACGCGTACTTCCTCTATCCGCCGGAGGCGCCGCTCACCGAGACCGCGCACGAGCGGCTCGCCACGATCGCCCAGCACACCGAGATGGGCGCGGGCATGTACGTGGCGATGAAGGACCTGGAGATCCGCGGCGCGGGCAACATCCTCGGCGCGGAGCAGTCCGGGCACATCGCGGGCGTCGGCTTCGACCTGTACGTGCGGATGATGGCCGAGGCGGTGCAGGAGCAGAAGGCGAAGCTCGCCGGCGGCGAGGCCGAGCCGGAGCGCCCCGAGGTGAAGGTGGAGCTGCCGGTCAACGCGCACGTGCCGCACGACTACGTCACCTCCGAGCGGTTGCGGCTGGAGGCGTACAAGCGCATCGCCGGGGTCGCCTCCGAGGAGGACATCGCCGCCGTCCGCGACGAGCTGCGCGACCGGTACGGCCCGCCGCCGCAGGAGGTCGACAACCTGCTGGAGGTGGCGCGGTTCCGGGTGCGCGCGGCCAGGGCCGGGCTCACCGACGTGACCCTGCAGGGCCAGCACATCCGGTTCGCGCCGGTGGAGCTGAAGGAGTCCCAGCAGGTGCGGCTGCAGCGGCTCTACCCCAAGGCGCTGTGGAAGCAGGCGACGCGCACGCTGCTGGTGCCGGTGCCGCGCACCAAGCCGCTCGGCGGCCGCCCGCTGCGCGACCTGGAGCTGCTCACCTGGTGCGGCGACCTGGTGGAGGCGATGTTCACGCCGCTCGTCCCGGCGGGCGCGGGCGGCTCGGGACCGGCCGGCGGGTCTCGTTGACCGGTCGTGGAACCGGGCTGTCGCCCGCCGATGGTAACGTGCCTGCGACCCGGGCATCTCGGAAGGTAGAGACGGTGAAGTCGAATCGTTTGCGTGTCCTGCTGGTCGTGGCCGCCGCCGCGGTGGCGCTGACCGGCTGCTCCACCCTGGGCGCGGGGGCCGCCGCCGTGGTGGGCGGCGAGCGCGTCTCCGCCGCGGAGCTGAACGGCAACGTGGAGGCCGTGCAGCGGGAGGCGAAGGCCGCCGGCGTCGATCTGTCGCAGCCCGACGCGCTTCCGGCGAAGCTGCCCCAGGTGGTGCTGCACTACCTGGTCCTGATCAAGCAGGCCGACAAGCTCGCGGCCCGCGACGGCATCACGGTGACCGAGGCCGAGATCGACGCCCAGATCCGGCAGTACGAGCAGGCCTACAACACGCCGTTCGACCGCCTCGCCCCGACCGCCGCGATCCCGCAGGCGCTGATCCGCGACTGGATGCGCGCGCAGATCATCCAGACCAAGGTCGCCGGGCGGCTCGGCATCAACGAGCAGACCGGCCAGGCCGAGGCGCTGAGCAAGCTGGACAAGGAGCTGTCCGCCGCCGCCCCGGTGGAGTGGAGCCCCCGGTACGGCTCCCGCACCGGCCTGGACGGCAGGTTCACCCTGCCCGACCGCTTCGGCGCCGCGGACGAGGGCTGATCGGTGCCGCTTCCGGCTTGGCTTCCGGCGGTGCCCGGGCGTCGCTTCGGGCAGGGCTGATCCCGTGCTGATCGTCGTCACCAGCTCGCCCCGGGTCGCGCCGGGGCTGCTCACCCATCGGGCCTGGGAGGCGCTGCGCTCGGGCCCGGTGCTCACCGGGTCGGCCGATCATCCGCTGCTGCCGTACCTCGCCGAGGCCGGGATCGCGGTCGAGGCGGCGACTCCGGACCCGGCGGAGATCGCCCGGCGGGCGTGCGACGGCACCGTGGTCTGGCTCGCCGCGCAGGACGGCGACGAGGACCTGCTGCGCGCCGTCGGGCACGCGGCGATCGCGCTGCCGGACCCGCCGACGATCGAGGTCGTGCCCGGGTCGTACGACCTGCCCGGCGCCCGGCTGCTCGACGTGGTGCGGGTGATGGACCGGCTGCGCGTCGACTGCCCGTGGGACCGCAAGCAGACCCACGAGTCGCTCGTGCGCTACCTGCTCGAGGAGGCGTACGAGGTCACCGAGACGATCGAGGAGGGCGACCACGCGGCGCTCCGCGAGGAGCTTGGCGACCTGCTGCTGCAGGTGGCCTTCCACGCCCGGGTGGCGCAGGAGCGCGCCGCGGACGAGGGCGGCTTCGACATCGACGACGTGGCCGACGCGATCGTGTCGAAGCTGGTCCGCCGTCACCCGCACGTGTTCGGCTCGGTCGCCGTGTCGGGCGCGGACGAGGTGAGCGACAACTGGGACGCGATCAAGGCGGCCGAGCGGGCGGCGAAGGGCGGCGACGAGTCCGCGCTCGCGGGCGTGCCGATGGGCCAGCCCGCGCTGTCACTTTCGGCACAGATGCTCGACCGCGCCGCCCGCGCCGGGGCCCCGCCGGAGCTCGCCGACGACGTCGGCGACGGGCTCGGCGCCCGGCTCTTCCAGCTCGTTCGCCAGGCCCGGGCCGAGGGCGTCGACCCGGAGGCGGAGCTGCGCGCCGCGGCCCGCGCCTACCGTGACCGAGTGCGAGATTGGGAATCGCCTTCCGCGTAACCGACCCTGCACTTATCGTCAGATGCGCCGGGACGGGCTGAGCGCGATGCGGGGGAGGAGGCGGCGATGCCGGATCCTCGTCCACTGCGCCCGGGCGACCCGCGGCGGCTGGGCGGCCACCGGGTGCTCGGGCGGATCGGCGAGGGCGGGCAGGGCGTCGTCTACCTCGCCGAGGACGCCGACGGCGGACGAGTCGCGATCAAGGTGCTGCACGCGCACTTCGTCGGCGACGCGCAGGCCGGGGAGCGTTTCCTGCGCGAGGCGGACGCCGCGCGCCGGGTCGCCCCCTTCTGCACCGCGCGGGTGCTGGAGGTGGCCGTTGACGACGAGGGCCGGCCGTACGTGGTCAGCGAGTACGTCGAGGGCGTGTCGCTGGAGGAGCTGGTGCGCTCCCAGGGCCCGCGCACGCGCGGCGCGCTCGACCGGGTCGCGGTCGGCACGGCCACCGCGCTGACCGCCATCCACAAGGCCGGCATCGCGCACCGCGACTTCAAGCCGAGCAACGTGCTGCTCGGCCCCGACGGCCCCCGGGTGATCGACTTCGGCATCGCCCGCGCCCTGGACGCCAGCCACTCCCAGGAGGAGATGCTCGGCACCCCCGCGTACATGTCGCCCGAGCAGATCTCCGGCGGCCCGGTCGGCACCGCCTCGGACATCTTCAGCTGGGCCCTGACGATGGCCTTCGCCGCCACCGGCGCGGCCCCGTTCGGCGAGGACGCCTATCCCGCGGTGATGTTCCGCGTCGTCAACGCCGAGCCGCGCCTCGACGGCGTCCCCGAGCCGCTGCGCTCCGTGCTCGTGCGCTGCCTCGCCAAGCGGCCCGAGGACCGCCCCACCTCGGCCGAGGTCCTCGACATGCTCCTCGGCCACGGCGAGTCCCGCGGGGCCGACGCGCCCCCGGCCCCGTCCACGGCGCAGCAGGCCCCGTCCACGGCGCAGCAGGCCACGGAGACGGGCCTGGAGACGGGCGTGGAGACGGCCCGGGAGCCGGTCCCGAAGACCGCGTCGAAGGCCGGGTCGAAGGCCGGGTCGGGGGCGGCGTCGGTGGCCTTCCCCGGGGCGGACGTGCCCGGCGGCTCGGCGAGCCAGATCGCCTACTGGACCGCACTGCGGCCCGGGACGCCCCCGGCCGGGTCCGCGACGCGGCGGTTCCGCCTGTCCCGGCTCGGGCTGATCGGCGTCGTGCTCGTGCTCGCCGCCGCCCTCGCCGTGGCCGGGCTGGTCGCCGGCGGCATCATCCGGATCTAGGGCCGCACGCGCGGCAGCCACACACCCCCAAACGCGGACAAACGGGCCTTTACCCTCAATTGGTTGTGTCGCGGCTGGTGTGGTCGACACGGCAGGCGGGGTCGAGGCGGATAGGCTCTTGACGATAACTGAGGAACCAGAATCTAGGAGTGCTTCGTGGCTTCCATCGAGGCCGTCAACGCGCGTCAGATCCTCGACTCCCGGGGCAACCCGACCGTGGAGGTCGAGATCGTCCTCGACGACTACAGCACCGGCCGCGCCGCGGTGCCGAGCGGCGCCTCCACGGGCCGGTTCGAGGCCGTCGAGCTGCGTGACGGGGGGTCCAAGTACGGCGGCAAGAGCGTCGAGAAGGCCGTGCTCGGGGTGACGGACGAGATCGCCGACGAGATCCACGGCTTCGACGCCGAGGAGCAGCGGCTGATCGACCAGACGATGATCGATCTGGACGGCACGCCGAACAAGTCCCGCCTGGGCGCGAACGCCATCCTCGGCGTCTCGCTCGCCGTGGCGAAGGCCGCCGCGGAGAGCGCCGACCTGCCGCTGTTCCGGTACGTGGGCGGGCCGAACGCGCACGTGCTGCCGGTCCCGATGATGAACATCCTCAACGGCGGCGCGCACGCGGACACCAACGTGGACATCCAGGAGTTCATGATCGCGCCGATCGGGGCGGAGACGTTCTCCGAGGCGCTGCGCATGGGCACCGAGACGTACCACGCGCTCAAGTCCGTGCTGAAGGAGAAGGGCTACGCCACCGGCCTCGGCGACGAGGGCGGCTTCGCCCCGAACCTGCCGTCCAACCGCGACGCGCTCGACCTCATCCTCGTCGCGATCGAGAAGGCCGGGTACGCCCCGGGCACCGACATCGCGCTCGCGCTCGACGTGGCCGCTTCGGAGTTCCACGACAAGGGCGTCTACACGATCGACGGCAAGGGCAAGGGCTCGGACGAGCTGATCGCCTTCTACCAGGAGCTGGTCGGCGCGTACCCGCTGGTCTCCATCGAGGACCCGCTGGACGAGGAGGACTGGGACGGCTGGAAGGCGCTGACCGCCGCGCTCGGCGACCGGGTGCAGCTCGTCGGCGACGACCTGTTCGTCACCAACCCCGAGCGGCTCGCCCGCGGCATCGCCGAGAAGGCGGCGAACGCGCTGCTGGTCAAGGTCAACCAGATCGGCACGCTCTCGGAGACCCTGGACGCGGTTGAGCTCGCGCACCGCTCCGGCTACCGCTGCATGATGAGCCACCGCTCCGGCGAGACCGAGGACACCACGATCGCCGACCTCGCCGTGGCGACCAACTGCGGCCAGATCAAGACCGGCGCCCCGGCCCGCTCCGACCGCGTCGCCAAGTACAACCAGCTGCTGCGCATCGAGGAGCTGCTGGACGACTCGGCCCGGTACGCCGGACGCGGAGCCTTCCCGCGCTTCACCGCCTGAGGCCATGCGGCGTCCGCAGTTGACGGGGCGGGCGGCGATCCTCGCGGTCGTCGTCTGCGCCATCGTCATGAGCCTGGCCTATCCGGTGCGGGAGTACATCGCCCAGCGCCGGCAGATCGCCGAGCTCGAGGAGCAGCAGGCCAAGGCCCTGGCGGATCTGCGCCGGCTGGAGGAGCAGAACCGCATGCTCAAGGACCCGGCCTACGTCAGGCGGCAGGCCCGCGCCCGCCTGCACTACTGCGGCGTCGGCGAGAAGTGCTACGTCGTGCGCGATACCGCCCGCGACGGCGACCGGCCCGCCGCGGCCACCGCCTCGCCCGGGGCGAAGGAGCCCTGGTACCAGGCGCTGTGGGAGTCGGTCGAGGCGACCGACAAGGGCACCGGCAGGCGCGCCGGTCAGGGCGGCAAGGCCGGGTGACGATGCCCGGGCCGTACGGCGGGCGGTTCGGCCTGCCGTACCGGACCCGGGCGGGATCGGGTGGTGCGCGGGGTCGGGCAGGATTGTCGGCGGGACGTGCGGGGCGCCGCGCCGGGACCGGCACGGCGAGACACGGCACGGCGGGCCACCTACGGCCGGATACCCAGATACCCAGATACCCAGATACTCGGACGGCTCGGGGACAGGATGATCGATCCGGATGACGTGACCGCGGTCGAGCGGCAGCTCGGCCGGTCGCCGCGTGCGCTGCGCGCGGTGGCGCACCGCTGCCCGTGCGGGCTCCCGGACGTGGTGGAGACCGCGCCCCGGCTGCCGGACGGCACGCCGTTCCCGACGCTGTTCTACCTGACCTGCCCGAAGGCGGCCTCGGCGATCGGCACGCTGGAGAGCTCCGGCCTCATGAAGGAGATGCGGGAACGCCTCGCGGCCGACCCGGAGCTGGCCGCCGCCTACCGGGCCGCGCACGAGGACTACCTCGCGCGGCGCGACAAGGCGGGCGAGCAGGAGGGCCTGGAGCCGCTGCCCAGGGGCATGCAGAGCGCCGGCGGCATGCCGGACCGGGTCAAGTGCCTGCACGCCCTCGTCGCGCACGAGCTGGCCGTGCCGGGGATCAACCCGTTCGGCCGGGAGGCGCTCGACCAACTGCCCGACTGGTGGGCCGACGGGCCCTGCGTGTCCACCGCGCCCGAGGGGGAGGAGCCCGCGTGAAACGCGTCGCGGCCGTCGACTGCGGCACCAACTCGGTGCGCCTGCTCATCGCCGACGTCACCGGCGACGGGCTCACCGACGTGGCACGGCTCATGGAGATCGTCCGGCTCGGCCAGGGCGTCGACCGCACCGGACGGCTCGCCCCGGAGGCCCTGGAGCGCACGTTCACCGCCATGCGCGGCTACGCCGCCCTGATCGCCGAGCACTCCCTCGGCGAGCCGATGCCGGTGCGCGTGGTGGCGACCAGCGCCACCCGCGACGCCGCGAACCGGGACGAGTTCACCGCGGGCGTGCGCGAGATCTTCGGCGTCGACCCCGAGGTGGTGAGCGGGGACGAGGAGGCCCGGCT
>Ga0164243_10015525_pt1 | contig 10521 bp, 9 predicted proteins | sample OricompcompostOP_FD_108781 | JGI IMG/M metagenome (GOLD analysis project Ga0164243, IMG submission 108781) | Organic Plus compost microbial communities from Emeryville, California, USA - Original compost - Organic plus compost (OP) | ecosystem: Engineered > Solid waste > Mixed feedstock >... | reverse complement strand
CCACCGGCTGACGACTTCCGCGATGTCCTCGGAGTCGACCTCCTCTTTCAGCAGCTTGCCGCTGGACTGGAGCCGGGCCAGCTTCTGCTCCTCCTCGCGAATCTTCTGCTCGAGGTCCTTGAGTTTGCCATACTGGAGCTCGGCGGCCCGGTTGTAGTCGTAGGCACGCTGGGCTTGCTCCATCTCGACGCGGGTCTTGTCCAGCTCCTCGCGGAGCTCGGAGATCGCCTGGATCGCCTGGCGCTCCTGGTCCCACTTCGAGCGGATGGCGTCACGCTCCTCCTTGAGGCTCGCGAGCTCCTGCTCCAATGCCTTCAGCCGCTGTTGCGAGGCCTCGTCCTTCTCCTTGTTCAGCGCCTCCCGCTCGATCTCCAACTGCATGATGCGCCGCTCGGCCTCATCCAGCTCGATCGGCATGGACGTGATCTCCATACGGAGCTTGGATGCCGCCTCATCCACGAGGTCGATCGCCTTGTCGGGCAGGAAGCGGTCCGCAATGTAGCGGTCCGAGAGCGTTGCCGCAGCCACCAGCGCCGAATCGAGGATCTTGACGTGATGATGGACCTCGTATCGCTCGCGCAGGCCGCGCAGGATCGAGATCGTGTCCTCGACGGATGGTTCGCCGACCATCACCGGCTGGAAACGGCGCTCCAGCGCGGCGTCCTTCTCGATGTACTTGCGGTACTCGTCCAGCGTGGTCGCGCCGATCGCATGGAGCTCGCCGCGCGCCAGCATCGGCTTCAGCATGTTCGAGGCGTCCATCGACCCCTCGGCCGCGCCGGCACCAACGACGGTGTGCAGCTCGTCGATGAAGAGGATGATGCGCCCATCGGACGATTCGACTTCCTTGAGGACCGCCTTCAGGCGCTCCTCGAACTCGCCGCGGAACTTCGCTCCGGCAATCAGCGCGCCGAGGTCCAGCGCCACGATGCGCTTGTCGCGCAGCCCTTCCGGCACGTCCCCGCGCACGATGCGCTGGGCGAGACCCTCGGCGATGGCGGTCTTGCCGACGCCCGGCTCGCCGATCAGAACGGGATTGTTCTTGGTGCGGCGGGAGAGGACCTGGATGACCCGCCGGATCTCCTCGTCACGCCCGATCACCGGATCGAGCTTGCCCTGCTCCGCGTAGGCGGTGAGATCGCGACCGTACTTCTCGAGCGCCTGGTACTTGCCCTCCGGGTTCGGATCGGTCACGCGCTGGTTGCCCCGAATCTCGCTGAGCGCCCCGAGCACGCGGTCCTTCGAGACGTTGTAGCGGCGCAGCAGGGCCTCGGCTGGCGATCGCTCGACCGAGAGGATGCCAAGGAGAAGGTGCTCGGCGCTGATGTACTCGTCGCCGAACTGCCGGGCCTCCGCCTCGGCCGTCTGCAACGCCCGGCGCAGGCCGGAGCTGACGACCGCGTCGGCGCTGTACTGGAGCTTCGGCGCGCGGTCGAGCAGCTGCATGATCTCTGGGGCAAGCTCGGCGGGACTGACGCCAAGCCGCTGCAGGATCTGCGGCACGACGCCGTCCGATTGCTCCACGAGGCCGTAGAGCAGGGCTTCCGGTTCGTATTGGGCCAGCTTCTTCTCTTCGGTGATCTGCTGCCCGGCGAGGACGGCTTCCCGGGCTTTCTCCGTGAATTGTTGGTTTGTTGCCATGGTTTGGGGGACTCCTCACGTAAGATAGATGTGGCTGGCGCGTGGTGTGGCGCGTCTGCCGGTGGGAACGATGGGAGGACGGTTGGGGATGTCAGGAGTGGTCGTGGTCGCGCCGTTGCTGATCGCGTAGGCGATGTTCGTCGACGAAGCCCAGCGACTCCAGGAGCTTGTCGAGTTCTCCGACCACCGGCGAGGGTTTTCGCCCCTCGGTCGCGGATTCGATTCTTCCCTTGAGTTCCTGGACCTGATGCGTGAGCTCGAGCGCAAGCTGGACGCCCGCAAGGTTGAGCCCGCGCTGCTCCACCAGGTACTTGACCTGCCGGAGCCGTTCGATGTCACTATCGGAGTAGAGGCGCAAATTGCCCGAAGTTCGCGACGGCGCAATGAGCCCCTCGCGCTCGTACTTTCGGAGCGTCTGCGGGTGCATCTCCACCAGTCGTGCAGCCACGCTGATCACGAAGAGGGGTTCGGAAAATCTCGGGGTCATTCGCATCATCCTCCAGATAGCATCTGGATGAATGATAATTCTTGATACGGATCATGTCAACTATGGGCGGCCCATGCCGCCCGGGAGGCGAACGAATGGCAGCGGTCTACGCTCACCGTGGTGCGTCGCGGGAGTTTCCGGAGAACACCATGGCCGCATTCCGCCGGGCGGTGGAACTCGGCGTACCGGGAATCGAGCTCGATGTTCACCTCTCGGCTGATGGCGTCCCGGTTGTGCTCCACGACGAGACGGTCGATCGGACGACAGGGGAGACGGGGCCGGTCGCCTCATGGACGGCCGACCAGCTGGCCGCAATGGATGCCGGCGGTGGGGAGGGGATTCCCACGCTCCGGGAGGTGATCGACCTGGTTGTGGGCAGGACCACGCTCAATATCGAGGTCAAGGCCGCGGCTGCCGCCGATGCCGTGCTGGCGCTCGTCAAGCAGAGTCCGAATCTCGATTGGGCAATCTCGTCGTTCGACTGGGATGTCCTGCGGCATGCCCGTGGCGTCGATCCGGATGCCAGCCTCTGGCCGCTGGCGATCGGAGCGACCGAGGAGGCGATAGCGCTGGCCCGGGAGATCGGGGCCACACAGCTGAACCTGCTCGACCAGGCGATGGACGCCGATATCGTCCGCTTTCTCCTCGACCTTGGGATCGAGAGCTGGATCTGGACGGTCAACGACCCGGAACGCGCCCGTACGCTGGTCGATTGGGGGGTGACGGGGATCTGCACCGACGATCCAGCCACGATGCTGCGCGAACTGGGGCAGGGAAGCAGGGCAGGAGGTTGAGCGACGCCCGCTCCGCACGCATAATTCCCGCATGATGACCATGATCCAGCCTCACCGCTTCATGCCAGCCGAGACCGAACCCGCAGCATACGTGATCAGCGCCAGGACCCGCCGGGATGGCTAACTGGATCACGACGGGCCGTCTGGCGCTGCTCTTCATCGTCATCTGGCTGACCTATGTTGGCCCGGTGCCGGTGATCGAAGCGTGCATGGTGCTGATCGTTGTGGTCTTCGCCAGCGACGGCATTGATGGCTGGGTGGCGCGCAAGCGCAACGAGACCTCAACCTTCGGAGCGGTCTACGACATCACCGGCGACCGGATCGTCGAATGCTCGCTCTGGATCGCGTTCTCGGACATGGGACTGGTTCCGGTCTGGGTGCCCCTGCTGGTGGTGACACGCGGATTCATCGTCGATGGCATCCGCTCCATCTCCTACAGCCATGGGATGACGGCATTCGGCTCGTCGAACATGATGCGCTCGGCCTTCACGACCTGGCTGACTGCCGGGCGGTTCATGCGCGGGTTCTACGGCTGGGCGAAGGCAGCCGGGTTCGTCTTCCTGACCGGACTCGCGGGCGAACGCAGGCTGGATACGGATGGTACCGCCCTGGGCACACTCTACTCGTGGTCGGTGGTCCATTGGATCGGCTGGTTCCTCGTCTGGGCGGCCGTGGCGCTCACGGTCATCCGTGCCCTCCCGGTGGTCTACGACTCGTTTGGCTTCCTCCGCGAGCACGAGGAACGAAAGCCGGCATTGTGAGCCGCGGCAGGGACGACATGGTGCGCGTGTCGGGCGCGACGGCGTGCCCATCCTGGCAGAGAGGGCGGGCTAGGGGTGGCTGAGGCAGGGAGCGGCAACGCGAAGACGCCTGCCTTTCGCCAGGAGGAGCGGCACGAATTCCGCTATCGCCTGAGTGTGGCATGCGCAAGGGCGCTATCGTGGCTGACCTGGATCGTGCCGCTCCCCCTTCGCATGCGGTTCGCCGATGGCGTCGGGCTCGCGTTCTATCGCTTCTCGCCCACCTACCGGGCGAATGTCGAGGCGAACGTGCGCCAGGTGCTGGGCCATGTTCCGGATGACGCAGCGGTGCGGCGCATGGTTCGGTCCGTCTTCCGCACGAGCGGGCGAAACTTCGCCGACCTGCTGGCCATGCCGCGATGGGATGACCGGTATTTCGCCCGGCATCTCAGCCTGGGCAGTGGATCATGGTCCATCATCGATGAGGCGAGGACGCTCGGGCGCGGTGTGATCCTCATCACCTGCCATGTCGGATGCTTCGACTTCATCGGCCAGGCGCTCGGGCACCGGGGGTATCCGCTCACGATTGTGACGGGGCGCACGACGTCGCGCTTCGTGTTCGACGGGGTGACCTTCCTGCGGAGCTCCAGCGGCAATCGGATGGTCGAGCCAACACCGTCCGGCGTGCGCCACACGTATCGCGCATTGAAGCGAAACGAGGTCGCCGTCTTCGTAACCGACCGGGATTTCTTCCAGAACGGCCGTCCGGTCGTCTTCTTCGGGAAGCGGACGACGCTCCCGCCTGGTGCGGTGCGCATCGCGCGGGATACCGGCGCCACCGTGGTGCCAATCGTGAGCGAACGCGCCGGGTTGCATCATCGCGTCCACATTCTCGACCCTTTCACGGTCGAGAAGACCGGCGATATCGACGCCGATCTGGATCGCGGGATCGAGCAGGTCGCGTCGGCCCTTGAAAAGGGGATCGGCTCGCATCTCGATCAGTGGGCGATGTTCCAACGCGTGTGGCCGGAACGGCCGGCAGGCCCGATCCAGGTCTTCCCACCCGGGTCGCCGTTGGAGAGCGAGATCCTCGAGCGGGTCGCGTCGGTGTTGCCAGAGCGCAAGCGAAGCCGCAAGCGCCGGGCGGCGGCCTGGCCATTCGCACGGCTGCGCGACGTGTGGAGGCTCGTGAGCCGGAGGGCATGACGCAGTCACCCTGGAGCGGGAGTTCCAGGGTGACTGCGTCTTTGCGTCGTATTCTCTTGTCAGCGGTAGTTCTCGAACTGAAGGGCGACCGGATAGTCTTCCGACCGGACTGCGGCGATGACCGCCTGGAGGTCGTCGCGGCTCTTCGCCTGAACGCGAACCGCGTCCCCCTGGATCTGCGGCGTCACCTTCTTGAACTCGTCGCGGATGCGCTTCACGATCTTCTTGGCGATCTCGTCGGAGATCCCCTCCTTGAGGAGGATGACCTGCCGCTGGCGTCCCCCGGAGGCGTTTTCCGGCTCCTTGTAGTCGAGGATCTTCAGCGAGAGCTTCCGGCTGATGAGCTTCGACTCGAGAATATCCTTCACCGCCTGGAGGCTGTATTCGCTCTCCGTGTTGATCGTGATGTCCTTATCCGACAAGGTGATCTCGGTCTTTGTATCCTTGAGATCGTAGCGCTGGCTCACCTCGCGACTGGCCTGGTCCACCGCATTGCGGAGCTCCTGCCGGTCGAACTTCGAGACGATGTCAAACGACGATGTCGATGCCACGGTGCCGTACTCCTTCCATAACGTAGACAAGGTCGAAGTGTAGCAAAACCATGCAATCAGCCAGCACGCAGGCCTCTGGAGACCGATTGCCCCGGGCCCTCTCGGAACGCATGCTCTCGGTGCCGATCTTCTATAAGGTCCTCGTTGCCAACATGATGATCGTGCTCGTGGGCGCCGTCGCCGGGACCTATGTCACGGCCAGGCTCGTCACGAGCCCTCATAATGCGCCGAACCCCTGGCTCATCCTTGCGTTCGTGGCAGCCGGGTTCGTGCTCAGCGCTGTCGTGAACGTCGTCGTGCTTCGCGCTGCATTCCAGCCGCTGGACAGCCTGGAGCGGGTGGCGGAGGCCGTACGCCGGGGCGATCTGTCGGCGCGGGCGGAACCGATCACCTTCGGCGATCCGCAGCTTGCCAGGCTGGCGGAGACCTTCAACGACACGCTTGGGCGGCTGGAGCGAGACCAGGAGCAGCTTCGGCTGCTGACGATCAAGGTGATCGGGGCCCAGGAGGACGAGCGAAAGCGCATTGCACGGGAGCTCCATGATGACACCGCGCAGATCCTGTTCGCTCAGCTTCTGCGGATTGCGGCGATGAAGACCTCCGGTCCCGAGACCACGCCTACGCAGGTGGATCAGCTCGAAGAGATGACGGTCGAGGCCATCGAAGCGGTCCGCAGGCTGGCACTCGAGCTTCGTCCGCCAGCCCTGGATGACCTCGGGCTGAGAGAGGCGCTTGAGGGACTCACGCAGCGGTATTCGGAACAGATGGGAATCCCGATCGCGTTTCATACAGCCGGGTTCAGGGAACGGCTCGATCCGGCCGTCGAGCTCGTGCTCTATCGCGTCGCCCAGGAAGCACTCACGAACGTCGCCAAGCACGCACGCGCGCGGAGCGCCTCCGTGGTCATCGACCGAAGGAACGGGCAGGTCTGCCTGACGGTGGAAGATGACGGGATCGGCTTCGACAATGGAATGAGTGCCGGGCACGAGCACCGTGGCCTTGGCCTCGGCCTGTTCGGCATGGAAGAGCGCGTCATGCTGGTTGGCGGGACGCTTCGCATCTCGCGCGTCTCGCCGGGTGGGGGAACCTCCATCCGGGCTGTCATTCCCCTGGACCAACAGCGTGCATCGCGAGGAGGATTTGCATGACCGACGAGACGTCACGACCGCGCCGTATCTCGATTCTCCTGGCGGACGACCACGGAATCGTACGGGCGGGATTGCGGGCGTTGCTCGAATCCCAGGCTGACATGGCCGTGGTGGGAGAGGCGGCGGACGGCCCCAGCGCTGTCGCCGAAACGAAGCGGCTGCGGCCCGATATCGTGATTGCCGATCTCTCGATGCCGGGCGGCGGCCTGGAGACGATTCGCGAAATCAATGCCCTGGGACTTCCCAGCCGCGTCCTCGTGCTCACCGTGCACGCGGAAGAACGCTATCTGCTGCCGGTTCTGGAGGTCGGAGGATCGGGATACGTCCGGAAATCCAGCGCCCATACCGATCTGCTCGATGCCATCCGCACGGTGGGTCGGGGAGAGGTCTTCCTCGACCCTGCCGCCACCAAGACGCTGCTTCGTGGGTACCTGGGCCGCGTGAACAGCGGCGACGAATCCGGCCTGCACGAGTTGCTGTCGGAACGGGAGCGCGAGGTCGTGAAGCTCACCGCCGAAGGGAACACCGCTCAGCAGGCGGCTGATCTTCTCTCGCTCTCGCCCAAGACGGTGGAGACCTATCGTCACCGTGCCATGCAGAAGCTCGGGCTCACCAACCGTGCAGAGCTCGTCCGGTATGCCTTGCGGGCAGGACTGCTCGGGGCCGATTCGGACGTTGGCTGACAGCGTTCGGTACGGCCATGTCGGGAAAAGCCTTACAGAACCGTGACGGGAGTGCGCGTTGTCCCCGGCTCACAGACTGGGGCGAGGCGCGATACACTCGAACGAGCAGCGATTCGCCTCTCTTCATCTGGCAGGGCCGGCCAGCCCGCCCGTCGCTGTTCCTCAGTAGACCACATCATCTCTGCTGAGACGGCCACAGATGGCCAACCCCGGCAATGATGCATCGTGCGCTTCATCCCGACCTTTCACACGAATGGTGTCATTCCCATGAGCAAGAGTGCAGTTCACCCCGGATGGTTGATGGCGGAAGTGCCCGCCGTGGTCCCGGCGCGCGAAACGGAAGACTCGATCCGGTTCGGGGCGTTCATGCAGCTGCTGCGCACCGCAGGGGCACTGGACCGAGCGGCCTCCGACGCACTCTCCGATCTCGACCTCACGGCCGGTGCATTCGGCGCGCTGGTGGAGCTGGCCGAAGTGGGGGATCGTGGCATCGCCCCGTCAGAGCTTGCTCGCCGGCTTGCGGTCGCCCGACGAACGGCGACGCTCTATGTCGACATCCTCGCCCGCCAGGGCTGGGCCGCGCGCGAAGCCCATCCCGATGATCGCCGGATGGTCCTCGCGCGCCTCACTCCGGCAGGAATCCACCTGCTCGACGACCTCGGAGAGGCCTACAAGCGCCGGCTTTCGACCCTCCTTGGCGACATGTCCCCGCTTCAGGCGGAACGGTTGCGGCAGCTGCTTTCACTTATTCCGACGGATGGCAGCGTCTCGACCACGCACGCCGAATAGTCTTTCAGGTGTATCTCGAACCACACAGGCGAAGGGCCGGCTACCCAGCCGGCCCTTCGACGCCTTCGCAGAGAAGAACCGTCCGCGAGGGCACCATGACCTCGCTTCGCTCGCCGTATGTCGCCTCCGACTTTCCTTGCGGGTCGTTCGTATCGACCAGCACTCGCCAGGTGTTCACCGCGACATCCCGGCTGATCTCGGGCGCGACGAAGGTAACGTCTTCCTCGCCAGCGTTGAAGAGCATCAGCACTGTCGGGCTGGTCACCTTGCTGCCGTCGTCGGCCAACTCCTCCAGCGCATCGCCTGCGATGCGCACTGCCATCGCCCGGAGCGATGGCTCGAACCAATCGCCGTCCACCATCTCGTGCCCATCGGGTCGGAACCATGTCAGGTCCTTGATATCGCCGGTCTCCGTTGGCTGCCCATGAAGGTATCGGCGGAGGCGGAGGATCGGGAAGGCGAGCCGTGTTGCGACGACATGTGAGGTGAACGCGAGGAACGTCTCGTCCCGCTCGTCCAGATCCCACGAGAACCAGCTGATGGGATTGTCCTGGCAGTAGGCGTTGTTATTGCCCTCTTGCGTTCGTCCTATCTCGTCGCCGCCGCAGATCATGGGCACGCCCTGGGCGAGGAGCAGGAACGCCATCAGGTTGCGACGTTGCCGGTCGCGCAGGTCCAGAACGGCCGGGTCGTCCGTAGGGCCTTCGACGCCGTAGTTCGCCGAGATGTTGTTCTCGTTGCCATCGCGATTGTCTTCGCCGTTCGCCTCATTGTGCTTTTCAGCGTAACTCACCAGATCCTTCAGGGTGAATCCATCGTGGGTGGTGATGAGGTTGATACTGGCCCGTGGCCGGCGTCCCCCCGCCAGATAGAGATCAGAGGAGCCGGATAGCCGGTAGCCGACATCGGCAAGACCCTCGCTGTCCGTCTGCCAGAGCGTGCGTACGCCGTCCCGGAATCGGTCGTTCCACTCTGACCAGATCAGCGGGAAATTGCCGACTTGATAACCCCCCTCGCCGATGTCCCAGGGCTCGGCGATCAGCTTCACCCGCGAGAGGACAGGATCCTGGTGGATCGCATCGAAGAAGCCTCCGTGGGTATCGAATGACACATGCTCCCGGCCCAGCGTCGCGGCCAGGTCGAATCGGAAGCCGTCGACGTGCATCTCCTCGACCCAGTAGCGAAGGCTGTCGGTGACGAGCTTCAGGACTTGCTGGTGAGCGAGATTCAGCGTATTTCCCGTGCCTGTCAGATCCATGTAGTAGCGGGGCTTGTCGGGGAGCAGGCGATAGTAGGTCGTGTTGTCGAGTCCACGAAGCGAGAGCGTCGGGCCAAGGTGGTTTCCCTCGCACGAGTGGTTGAACACGACGTCGAGGATGACCTCGATCCCGGCGGCATGGAGCGCCTTCACCATCGAGCGGAACTCGTTGACCTGGGCGCCGCCCGTCGCATCGACGGCGTAGCGCCCTTCCGGCGCGAAAAACCCAAGGGTGCTATAGCCCCAGTAGTTTTTCAGGCCCTGGGAGACGAGAAACTGATCGTCCACGAACGCATGGACGGGCAGCAGTTCGACCGCCGTGATCCCCAGCCGCTTGAGATGCTCGATGGCGACGGGATGGGCGAGCCCGCTGTATGTGCCACGGAGCTCTTTCGGGATACCCGGATGCTGCTCGGTGAACCCCTTGACGTGGACTTCGTAGATGACCGTGTCGGACCAGGAGCGATCCAGCAGCGTATCGCCCTCCCAGTCGAATGCCGGGTCGACCACAATCCCCTTCGGAATCGAGGCGTCGCTTCGCGTTTCATCGAGCGAGAGGTCGTCCTCCGGGTCGTCGAAATCGTAGGAGAAGACGCTCGCATCCCAGTGGACCGTGCCGTGGATTGCCTTCGCATACGGATCGAGAAGCAGCTTCGCCGGATTGAACCGCAGGCCGCGTTGTGGCTCGAACGGCCCATAGGCCCGGATCCCGTACAGGGTGCCCGGCCCAACACCTTCGACATACCCGTGCCACACGCCGGTGGTCTGTTCCGGTAGGGTGAAATCCCAGGACTGCGTATCGTCGCCGTCCTCGAAGATGCAGATTTCGATCGCCGTGGCCTTCTGGGAATACACGGCGAAGTTGGTACCGCTCCCGTCCCACGTCGCGCCAAGCGGATAATGACGACCCGGGCGGATGCGCGGAGCGGTGCGAGGCGTGGGCATTGGGTGGGGATCCTTCATGGACATAAAGACCAGACATTCCATATGCCCGGTCTGTCGCGGCGGATGCGAGGTGGTCAGGTCGTGCGCTGATGCAAGCCGTGCGATACGGATACGCTAGGAAGATGTCCGACCCAATGGCGGGCCGGCTCAGAATGGGCCGACGTCCTCAACGAGAAGAACGCCGGCTCCCGTGAACGATACGTATCGTCCCGACATCATCGCATCGGGTTCCGCGGTGATCGGTCCAGATGTCGCATCAGTGGGGATCGAAGGTGTCGT
>Ga0164243_10015524_pt1 | contig 10521 bp, 6 predicted proteins | sample OricompcompostOP_FD_108781 | JGI IMG/M metagenome (GOLD analysis project Ga0164243, IMG submission 108781) | Organic Plus compost microbial communities from Emeryville, California, USA - Original compost - Organic plus compost (OP) | ecosystem: Engineered > Solid waste > Mixed feedstock >... | reverse complement strand
CGAGGACCAGGACCAGTGGTGGCACGGCGGCCTCACCCGCTCCGTCCTGCTGTACGCGACGGACCCGCTGCACCTGGCCGACGTGACCGTCCGGGCGCGGCGCAGCGGCGAACTGCGGGTCGACTGCCGGGTACGGGACGCGCGCGGCCCCCTGCCGGAGGGCTGGTACCTGACCGGGGAGCTGGACGGGGTACCGCTCGCCCAGGACGCGGCGTTCGACGCGGCCAACGCCGAGGACGAACGGGTCTCCGGCTTCCTCGGGGAGGCCCGGCTGGGGGCCACCGTCCCGGGGGTGCGCACCTGGACCGCGGAGACGCCCGAGCTGTACGCGCTGACCGTCCGGCTGCACCGCGCCGACGGCACGGTCGCCGACACCTCCCGGCACCGCGTCGGCTTCCGGGACGTCGAGATCGTGGGCCGGGACCTGCTCGTCAACGGCGAGCGGATCTTCGTCCGGGGCGTGAACCGGCACGACTTCCACCCCCTGACCGGCCGGACCGTGACCTCCGAGGACATGCGCGCCGACCTGGTCCTCCTCAAACGCTTCGGCTTCAACGCGATCCGCACGGCCCACTACCCGAACGACCCCGCGCTGTACGACCTGGCCGACGAGCTCGGCTTCTACGTCGTCGACGAGGCCGACATCGAGTCGCACGACCACGCCCACGAGATCGCCGACGACCCGCGCTACCTCAACGCCTTCGTCGACAGGGTCGCGCGCATGGTGCTGCGCGACAAGAACCACCCGTCCGTGATCGTCTGGTCGCTGGGCAACGAGTCCGACTACGGCGCCCACCACGACGCGGCGGCCGGCTGGGTCCGCCACCACGACCCGACGCGCCCGCTCCAGTACGAGGGGGCCGCGAAGCTCGACTGGGCGGCGACGGACGACGCCTCCGACATCGCCTGCCCCATGTACGCGCCGATCGAGGAGTGCGTGGCGCACGCCCTGTCGGGACGCCAGACCCGGCCGCTCATCCAGTGCGAGTACTCGCACGCGATGGGCAACAGCAACGGCACGCTCGCCGACTTCTGGGCGGCCGTGGAGTCCACACCGGGCCTTCAGGGCGGTTTCGTCTGGGAGTTCTGGGACCACGGCATCCTCCAGCGCCTGAGCGACGGCCACCCGGCCGGCCGCACCGGCCCCGGCCTCCGGGGCGACGGCGTGGCCCCGCCCGGACACCGCTGGGCGTACGGCGGCGACTTCGGCGAGCGCGTCCACGACGGCGCGTTCATCGCGGACGGCGTGGTGTTCCCGGACCGGGCACCCAAGCCGGCCCTGTACGAGCACCGCGAACTCGCGGCACCGGTCCGGATCGAGGGCCTGACACCCGAGGGCGTGGTCCTCGCCAACCACCAGCACTTCCGGAGCCTGGACTGGCTGACGGGCGAGTGGCGGCTGGAGCTCGCCGACGGCGACACGCTGCGGACCCCGGCCGACCTGCCCGATCTGCGCTCCGGCCGAACGGCCGCCGTACCGCTGCCCTTCGAGCTGCCGGAGGAGGGCGGCGAGGCGTGGCTGACGCTGCGGGTGACGGTGGCCGAGGACCAGCCGTGGGCGCCGCGCGGCACGGAGGTGTGCGTACCGCAGGTACGCCTGCGCGGCCCGGCTGCCGTGCCGGTACCTCCGGTGAGCGGCGGCGGGGTGCGGCTGGACGCCGAGGGCCTCCTCCTCCACCCCCTGCTGACGGCGGCCCCGGCGCTCACCCTGTGGCGGGCGCCCACCGACAACGACGAGATCGGCGGCATGGCCGGCCGCTGGCGCGACCAGGGCCTGGACGCGCTGGTCCGCAGGGTCGTGTCCGTCCGCGAGGAGCCCGGCCGGACCACGGTGGAGGCGGTGTACACGGCAGGCCCCGCCGTCGTACGGCACCGGCAGGTGCTGACGCCCGTCGAGGGCGGGGTGCGGATCGAGGAAGAGGCGGAACTCCCGGAGGAGTTCGACGACGTGGCGAGGGTCGGCACGGTCTTCGAGACGGTCGCGGGTCTCGACCGGATGGACTGGTTCGGCCAGGGCCCGTGGGAGTCCTACCCCGACCGCGCGGCCGGCGCCCCGGTCGGCCACCACACCCGCCCGGTGGACGAGTTGTTCACGCCGTACCTGCGCCCCCAGGAGAGCGGCGGCCGGCACGGGGTCCGCCGCTTCACCCTGTCGGGACCGGAGGGGAGCGGTCTGCGCGTCACCCTGGACGAGCCGCGCCAGGTGTCGGTGACGCGCTTCCGCGCCGGGGACCTCACCACCGCCCGCCACCACGACGAACTGGTCCCACGCCCCGGCTGCGTAGTCCACCTCGACGCGGCCCACCGCGGCCTGGGGACGGCGTCCTGCGGCCCGGACACCTCGCCCGGCTACCTCGTGGCACCGGGGGTGCACCGGTGGAGCTGGACGTTGAGCGTGGTCTGAGAGTCCGTCACACTCTGTGCGGCAGTGCCGTGTCCCGCGTTCCGCCCGCTCCGCTGACCTCGACCGGGGAGCCCGTCATCGTCACCCCGCCCGCCGGCCCACCCCCCGGCACCCCCCGCTCGGCCCCCGGCCGGCTCCTCGCCGTCCTCGGGGCGTTCGACCTGGAGCACCCCGCGTTGAGTCTCACCGAGATAGGGCGGCGGGCCGGGCTGAGTCTGAGCACCGCGCACCGGCTGGTGGGGGCGCTCACGGAGTGGGGTGCGCTGGAGCGGGACGAGCGGGGGCTCTATCACGTCGGGCTGCGGCTGTGGGAGCTCGCGGCGCTCGCCCCGCGCGGGCCCGCGCTGCGGCAGATCGCGCTGCCGTATCTGGAGGACCTGTACGAGACGACGCACGAGAACGTGCAGTTGGCGGTGCGGGACGGGGCCGACGTCGTCTACATCGAGTGGCTGTCGGGTCGTTCGGCGGTCGGGGTGCGCATCCGGGTCGGGGCACGCTGGCCGCTGCACGCCACCGGCGTCGGGCTCGCGCTGCTCGCGCACTGCGGGGTGGAGGAGCAGGAGGAGTACTGCGCCGGGGAGCTCGCCCCGTTCACGCCGTACACGGTGACGGACGCGGCCCGGCTGCGCCGCATGCTGGCCGAGGTGCGGCGCACCGGGGTGGCGGTGAGCAGCCGGCAGGTCACCGAGGACGCCCTCTCCGTGGCCGCCCCGGTCCGTGATCCGGCGGGCGCGGTCGTCGCCGCCGTCTCGGTCGTCGTGCCCTACGCCGACGCCCAGGTCCCGGTGCTGGCGCCCGCCGTGCGGCTGGCCGCGCGGGGAATATCGCGGGGGCTGGGGTGGCGGCCCGGGCCGTGACGGGTGAACGGCCGCGACCGGCGGGCCGAGGGCTTCACGTGCCGAACCCGCCCGCGGCACAAGGGAATTATGTGTTTCACCTCTTGACTACCCGCGTGCCGGGGAGCACATTGACCTCGGTTTGAGAGCGCTCTCAGTCCTCCTCGTGCAGCCCCCACCTCCCCACTCCCCGAGAGGCACCCCCATGAGCGAACTCTCCGGCATGCCCCCGAGACCCCGTTCCGTCCGGCGCGCGTTCGTCGCCGTGCTCGGCACCCTCGGTCTGGCGGCGGCCGCCGCCGGTGTCGTCGTCCCGTCGGCCAGCGCCTCCGCCCCCACACCCCCGTCGGGCTGGACCCAGGTCTTCCTCGACGACTTCACCGGCCCCGCGGGCACCGGCGTGAACACCTCGAACTGGCGCTACGACACCGGCAAGGGGTACCCCGGCGGCCCCGGCAACTGGGGCACCGGCGAGATCGAGACGATGACGAGCAGCACCGACAACGTCTCCCTCGACGGCAACGGCAATCTGCGCATCACGCCCCGCCGGGACGGCGCCGGCAACTGGACGTCGGGCCGTATCGAGACGAACCGCACCGACTTCCAGCCCCCGGCCGGCGGCAAGCTCCGCGTGGAGGCCCGCATCCAGGTGCCGAACGTGACCGGGGCCGCAGCCAAGGGGTACTGGCCGGCGTTCTGGATGCTGGGCGCGCCCTACCGGGGCAACTACTGGAACTGGCCCGGCGTCGGCGAGCTGGACATCATGGAGAACACCCAGGGCATGAACACGGTGTTCGCCACCATGCACTGCGGCACCGCGCCGGGCGGCCCCTGCAACGAGAACAACGGGATCGGGGGCAACACCACCTGTTCCGGCACGACCTGCCAGGCGGGCTTCCACACCTACCGGCTGGAGTGGGACCGCTCGACCGGCGTGGAGGAGATCCGCTTCTACCTGGACGGCGTCAACTACCACACCGTGCGCGCCAACCAGGTCGACGCGACGACGTGGGCCAACGCGACCAACCACGGCTATTTCGTCATCCTCAACGTGGCCATGGGCGGCGGCTTCCCGGACGCCTTCGGCGGCGGCCCCGACGGCGGGACGCAGCCGGGGCACTCGATGCTCGTGGACTACGTCCAGGTGCTGTCGTCCGGCGGGGGCGGCGGCACGACACCTCCGCCGACGGGCAACCGTGACGCCTACAGCGCCATCCAGGCCGAGTCGTTCGACGGGCAGAGCGGCGTCTACACCGAGTCGACGTCGGACACGGGCGGCGGGCAGAACATCGGCGCCCTCGCCAACGGGGACTGGGCGCTCTACAGGGGCGTCAACTTCGGTTCCACGGCGGCCCGTCAGTTCGTCGCGCGGGTGGCGAGCGGTGCGGCGAGCGGGGTCAGCGGTCTGGTGGAGGTCCGGCTGGACAGCCGGGGCAACGCGCCGATCGGCAGTTTCGCGCTGGCCAATACCGGCGGCTGGCAGTCGTGGCGGACGATCCCCGCGAACATCGGCGCGGTGACCGGCACGCACGACGTCTATCTCACCTTCACCAGCGGCCAGCCCGCCGACTTCGTGAACGTGAACTGGTTCAACTTCGGTCGCTGACCCCTGCGTTGCCGCCGCCCCGCCCGGTCCATTCCGGCCGCGCGGGGCGGCGGTGCGTTCAGGGCCGTCGCCGCCGCAGTGCCCGGAACGCCACGGGGAGGGCGGCGCCCAGCACCAGGCCGGCCAGGGGGGCCGCCCTGCCCCAGGCGCCGTGGATGGGCCGGTAGGTGGTGACGCCGTCGCGGATCTCGATGTAGCCGAGGGGGCGGGCCTCCACCCCTCCCCCGCCGCCTCCGCCGTCGTTCGTCCTGGCGCCCTCCACCGTGCGTCCCGTCCCGCCGCCGAGGCCGAAGGCGACGCGGGCGACGGGAACGACGGTGACGCCGTCGGCGGTGACGGGCTCGCCGTAGACGGCGGTGACCGACGCCCGGCCGCCCAGCTTCTCGGCGAGGCGTTCCAGGAGGCGGACGGTGGCGTGGGAGGAGGGGTCGGGGGCCTGTTCCGGTGGGGTCGTGCGAGGGTCGCTCATGCAGGACTCGTAGGCGCGCGGGGCGGCCGCGTCAACCCGGCCCGCCGGACGGACGGGCCCGACCACCCCCTGGGACGCGTCCGGGGCCGCCCGCCCACCGGACTCGGGGCCGTCCTACCGGAGTTCCGCCCGGAACGCCGCCGGTGTCGTGTCGGTGTGCTGCTGGAAGTACTTGGAGAAGTTGGCCGCGTCCGCGAAGCCGACGGCCGCGCCGATCCGGCCGATCGGCATGTCGGTGTGGGCCAGGAGCCGTTTCGCCTCCAGGACCACGCGCCGGTCGATGAAGCCCTTCGGTGTCTGGCCGGTGGCGGCGCGGACCGCGCGCACGAGGGTGCGGCGGGAGTAGCCGAGCTGGTCGGCGTAGGCGCTGACGCTGTGGTTGGTGGCGAAGCCGCGTTCCACGGCGTCCCGGAAGAGCGTGAACGTGGTGTCGCCCTGCCGGGGCGTGGCCGCCGAGCTGACGGCGAGGTGGGCGAGGCGCAGCAGGAGCGCGGTGAGGGAGTGGCGCAGCACGGCGGTGTGCAGGCTGAGCGGCAGGGTGGTGGAGTCCTGGTACTCGCGCCGCAGCTGGGCGAGGGCGGCGCGCAGGGCGGCGAGCTGGGGCTCGTCGGGGTGCAGCAGGGGCGGCAGGTCGTAGCGGTACAGGCCGGTGGCCTCGACGGTGGCGCGGGGCAGGAAGCCGGGCTGCATCGTGAGGACGGTGCCGCGGTAGCCGGCGTCCGCCGCGAACCGGTGGACCTGGCCGGGGCGGATCCACAGCAGGTCGCCGGCGTGAGCCTCGTACTCGGTGAAGTCGACCATGTGCCGGACGGGGCCCTCGTCGAAGAGCATCACGACGTGGAAGTCGATGCGGTGGACCCGGCCCAGGGGTGCTTCGGAGTGCCAGGTGCGGCCGGGGCCCATGGGGCCGACGCGCATGCCGACGCCGAGGACGCTCAGATCCACCGGGAAGGGGAAGGTGCGGATCGCGTCGCCGTCGCCGTCCGGGGCCGGTCTTCCGGGGCCTGTTCCGTCTTCGGCCGTTGTGTCCACCATGTCCGTCTCATGCCGTCTCAGTCGTGCGGGGCGGCCGCTCAGCCGTGCGCCGCGTCCCGCGCGGTGTCCCACTTTCACCACAGCGTGACACACGCCGACCTTCCCAGCGAAAAGTCAGACTTTTAGTTTTGAACGCGTTGGACCAGCTACTTCACCGCGATCGAGGACTTCTTGAAGATGAGCACGCAGACACCGGACAGCTTCGAATGGACCGAACTCGACCGGCGTGCCGTCGACACGGCGCGTCTGCTGGCGGCGGACGCCGTGCAGAAGGTCGGCAACGGGCACCCGGGCACGGCGATGAGCCTGGCCCCGGCCGCCTACACGCTCTTTCAGAAGGTGATGCGTCATGACCCGGCCGACCCGGAGTGGACGGGCCGGGACCGCTTCGTCCTGTCCCCCGGGCACACCTCGCTGACCCTGTACACCCAGCTCTTCCTGGCCGGGTACGAGGTGAGTCTCGACGACCTCAAGTCGTTCCGTACGCACGGGTCGAAGACGCCGGGGCACCCCGAGTACGGGCACACGGCGGGCGTGGAGACGACGACCGGGCCGCTCGGCCAGGGGGTCGCCAACGCCGTGGGGATGGCGATGGCCGCCCGCTACGAGCGCGGCCTGTTCGACCCGGAGGCGGCCGAGGGCGAGTCGCCGTTCGACCACATGATCTGGGCGATCGTCTCCGACGGCGACCTCCAGGAGGGCGTGTCCGCCGAGGCGTCGTCGCTCGCCGGCCACCAGCGGCTCGGCAACCTGGTCTTCCTGTACGACGACAACCACATCTCCATCGAGGGCGACACCGCGACCGCCTTCTCCGAGGACGTCCTCAAGCGCTACGAGGCGTACGGCTGGCACGTGCAGCGCATCGAGCCGGCCGAGAACGGCGACATCGACGTGGCCGCCCTGTACGGGGCCCTGAAGGCGGCGCAGGCCGAGACGGGCCGCCCCTCGATCATCGCGATGCGCACGATCATCGCCTGGCCCGCCCCGAACGCCCAGAACACGGAGGCGTCCCACGGCTCCGCGCTCGGCGCGGAGGAGATCGCCGCCACCAAGCGCGTCCTCGGCTTCGACCCGGAGAAGTCCTTCGAGGTCGCCGACGACGTCCTCGCGCACACCCGCCGGGCCCTGGACCGGGGCGCCGAGGCGCACGCCGCGTGGGACAAGCGGATCGGCGCCTGGCGCACGGCGTCGCCCGAGCGCGCCGAGCTGTTCGACCGGATCGTCGCGGGCCGGCTGCCCGAGGGCTGGGAGGACGCGCTCCCGGTGTTCGAGGAGGGCAAGGCCGTCGCCACCCGGGCCGCGTCCGGCAAGGTGCTCCAGGCGCTCGGCCCGGTGCTGCCGGAGCTGTGGGGCGGCTCGGCGGACCTCGCCGGCTCCAACAACACGACCATCGACAAGACCAGTTCGTTCCTGCCGGTGGGCAACCCGCTGCCGGAGGCGGACCCTTACGGCCGTACCGTCCACTTCGGCATCCGCGAGTTCTCGATGGCCGCGGAGATGAACGGCATCGCGCTGCACGGCAACACCCGTGTGTACGGCGGCACGTTCCTGGTGTTCTCGGACTACATGCGCAACGCCGTGCGGATGTCCGCGCTGATGCAGCTGCCGGTGACGTACGTGTGGACGCACGACTCCATCGGTCTGGGCGAGGACGGCCCGACCCACCAGCCGGTCGAGCACCTGGCCGCGCTGCGCGCCATCCCGGGCCTGAACGTGGTCCGTCCGGCCGACGCCAACGAGACCTCGGTCGTGTGGGCGGAGATCCTGCGCCGCCACTCCACCGACCCGGCGCCGCACGGCCTCGCGCTGACCCGCCAGGGCGTGCCGACGTACGCCCCCAACGAGGATGCCGCCAAGGGCGGTTACGTCCTGCGGGACGCCTCCACCGGGACGCCCGAGGTCGTCCTGGTCGCCACCGGCTCCGAGGTGCAGCTCGCCGTCGCCGCGCGGGACCTGCTGGAGGCGGAGGGGGTCGGCACCCGGGTGGTGTCGATGCCGTCCGTGGAGTGGTTCGAGCAGCAGCCGCGCGAGTACCGCGACAGCGTGCTGCCGCCGGCCGTGAGGGCCCGGGTCGCCGTCGAGGCCGGGATCGGCCTGACCTGGTACCGGTTCGTCGGGGACGCCGGCCGCATCGTCTCCCTGGAGCACTTCGGCGCCTCCGCCGACGCCGGGACCCTGTTCGCCGAGTACGGCTTCACCCCCGAGCGCGTGGCCGCCGCCGCCCGGGAATCCCTCGCCGCCGCCCGCGGTTGATCCGCACGCAGAAAGAAGATGATCGCAGTGACCACTGAAGCAACCGCCGCCGGCAACCTCAAGCGCCTGTCCGACGAGGGCGTCTCCATCTGGCTGGACGACCTCTCGCGCCGCCGCATCGAGTCCGGCAACCTCGCCGCGCTCGTCGCGGAGAAGAACGTCGTGGGCGTCACCACCAACCCGTCCATCTTCCAGGCCGCGATCGGCTCCGGTGAGGGGTACGAGGAGCAGCTGGCCGACCTCGCGGTGCGGGGCGTCACGGTCGACGAGGCCGTACGGATGATGACCACCGCCGACGTGCGGGCCGCCGCGGACGTGCTGCGGCCCGTGTACGACGCCACGGAGGGCCGGGACGGCCGGGTCTCCATCGAGGTCGACCCGCGGCTCGCGCACGAAACCGCGGCCACCGTCGCCGAGGCCAGGCAGCTGGCGTGGCTGGTCGACCGCCCCAACGTGATGATCAAGATCCCGGCGACGAAGGCCGGGCTCCCCGCCATCACCGAGGTCGTCGCGGCGGGCATCAGCGTCAACGTCACGCTGATCTTCTCCCTGGCCCGCTACCGCGAGGTCATGGACGCCTACCTGGCCGGTCTGGAGAAGGCGGCCGCGAAGGGCCTGGACCTGTCCGCCGTGCACTCGGTGGCGTCGTTCTTCGTCTCCCGCGTCGACGCCGACATCGACAAGCGGCTCACCGAGATCGGCACGGACGAGGCCCTGGCGCTGAAGGGCCGGGCGGCGCTCGCCAACGCGCGGCTGGCCTACGAGGCGTACGAGCAGGTGTTCGCCTCGGAGCGCTGGACGGCCCTGGAGACCGCCGGCGCGAACCGGCAGCGCCCGCTGTGGGCGTCCACGGGCGTTAAGGATCCCTCCTACAAGGACACTCTGTACGTGGACCAGCTGGTCGCGCCGGGCACCGTGAACACGATGCCCGAGGCCACGCTCGACGCCACCGCCGACCACGGGGAGATCACCGGGGACACGGTGACCGGCGGCTATGAGCGGGCCCGCGCCGATCTGGCCGCGGTGGAGGCCCTCGGGGTCTCGTACGACGACGTCGTCACCCGGTTGGAGGACGAGGGCGTCGCCAAGTTCGAGGTGGCGTGGCAGGACCTGTTGGACGCCGTGAAGAAGTCGCTCGGCAGCAAGGGAGCTGACGCAGAATGACCTCCGACTGGGACAACCCGCTTCGCGATCCCCGCGACCGCCGCCTCCCCCGGATCGCGGGCCCGTCCGGGCTCGTCATCTTCGGGGTCACCGGCGACCTGTCCCGCAAGAAGCTGATGCCGGCCGTGTACGACCTCGCCAACCGCGGCCTGCTGCCGCCGGGCTTCTCCCTGGTCGGGTTCGCCCGGCGGGACTGGGAGGACCAGGACTTCGCGCAGGTCGTGCACGACTCGGTGCGCGAGCACGCCAGGACCGAGTTCCGTGAGGAGGTCTGGCAGCAGCTCGCCGAGGGCATGCGGTTCATCCCGGGTGACTTCGACGACGACACCGCCTTCAAGCAGCTGCGGGACACCGTCCAGGAACTGGACGCGGCGCGCGGGACCAGCGGGAACTACGCCTTCTACCTGTCCGTGCCGCCGAAGTTCTTCCCGAAGGTCGTGCAGCAGCTCAAGCGGCACGGCCTGGCGGACGCCCCGGAGGGGTCGTGGCGGCGCGCGGTCATCGAAAAGCCGTTCGGACGCGACCTGGCGAGCGCCCGGGAGCTGAACGCGATCGTGCACGACGTGTTCGACCCGGAGCAGGTCTTCCGGATCGACCACTACCTGGGCAAGGAGACCGTCCAGAACATCCTGGCGCTCCGCTTCGCCAACCAGATGTTCGAACCGATCTGGAACCGCTCGTACGTCGACCACGTGCAGATCACCATGGCCGAGGACATCGGCATCGGCGGCCGCGCGGGCTACTACGACGGCAT
>Ga0164243_10015522_pt1 | contig 10522 bp, 11 predicted proteins | sample OricompcompostOP_FD_108781 | JGI IMG/M metagenome (GOLD analysis project Ga0164243, IMG submission 108781) | Organic Plus compost microbial communities from Emeryville, California, USA - Original compost - Organic plus compost (OP) | ecosystem: Engineered > Solid waste > Mixed feedstock >... | reverse complement strand
CGAGATGCCGGCGAATGCCGGCAGGACTTGCGGCACTATGGCATAGTCCATCACCTGCCAGAGTGAGGCGCCGGTGGCGTTGACCGCCTCGACCTGGCTCTCGTCGATCTCCTCGATCGCCTCGTAGAGCAGCTTGCCGACGAAGCCGATCGAGCGCAGCGCGATGGCGATGATGCCGGCAAGCAGGCCGGGGCCGACGATGGCCACCAGCAGCAGCGCCCAGATCAGCGAGTTGATTGAACGGGAGGCAACGATGATGAAGAGCGCGATGGGCCGCACCAGCGCCGCGCTCGGCGTCGTGTTGCGCGCGGCAAGGAACGCGATCGGAACCGCGATCATGATGCCGAGCAGCGTTCCGAGCGTGGCGATATTGAGCGTATCCCAGAGCGGCACCCACAGCCGCTCCATATAGGACCAGCGCGGCGGCCAGGCGCGGGATAGGAGATCACCGGCCTGCCGCGGTGCATCCTGGACGAACACCCACATGGTGTTGCGGTTCATGACCTGCCAGCAATAGACGAAGAGGGCTGCAAGCCCCAGCCATCCGGCCCAGTGTGCCCATTGCGTGGCGGAGGTGCGGCGGTGCCAGACGGGCTGGTCGTTGACGATCGAAACCGGCATCACTGCACCCATTTGCGGATATGGCTCGAGGAATATTCGGCCAGCATAACGATCAGGATGACCAGGATCAGGATCGCGCCGGCCGTGTCGTAGTCGTAGCGCGACATGGCGGTGCTGAGCGTGCCGCCGATGCCGCCAGCCCCGACGATGCCGATGACGGCGCTTTCGCGGAAGTTGATGTCGAGCCGGTAGACAGAAAGTCCGATCAGGCGCGGCGTCACCTGCGGCTGGATGGCGTAGTTTACCACCTGCCACCAGCCAGCGCCGGTGGCTCGGATGGCCTCGGCCTGCGCCTCGTCGATGTCCTCAATGTCTTCGGCAAGAAGTTTGGCGATGAAGCCGATGGTGGCGAAGGCGAGCGTCAGGAAGCCGGCAAAGGGCCCGAAGCCGAACATGGCCACGAACAGGATCGCGATGATGATCTCTTGGAAGGAGCGCGAGATCGCGATGATTGAACGGCAGAGCGCGTAGACCGGGGCAGGCGCGATGTTGCGCGCCGCGCCGATGCCGATCGGGATCGAGATAAGGACGCCCACGACGGTCGAGGTCAGCGTCATGGTCAGGCTCTCGATCATGCCGCGCCAGATGTCGGTGGAACGGGTGGAGAAATCGGGCACGAGGAAGCCCTGAACAAAGCGCCAGCCGCGCTCGAGCCCCTCGTAGACGCGCGCCCAGTTCACGTCGACGGACGAAACGGCCGCAACCAGATAGACGAGGCACAGAAGATAGATCGTCCAGCGCAGCCATTTGCGCTGGATGAAGAGCGGTGGCCGTCTCCAGTGCCGCGGTCGGATGGATGCCTGGCTCATGCCACCCCCGCCACGCGTGCCTCGCGATTGTGTTCAAAGGCCGAGACATCCGCGGCATCGGCCGCGTCTTCCTCCACGCTCTTCTTCATCTGCGTCCAGTCTTCCTCGCCATAGATCGAGGTCAGCGCGTCGTCGTCGAGTTTGTCGGGTGCGCCGTCGAAGACGACCTCGCCGGCGCGCAGGCCGACGATGCGGTCGACGAACATCTGCGCCAGGACGACGTCGTGGATGTTGATAATGGCGGGCAGGTTGCGCTCGCGGCAGATCTCGCAGATGAGGCGCATGATCTGGCGCGACGTCTTGGGATCGAGCGAGGCCGTGGGCTCGTCGATGAGCAGAAGCTCGGGATCCTGTTCGAGCGCGCGCGCGATGCCCACGCGCTGTCGTTGCCCGCCCGACAGCGCATCGGCGCGCTTGTCGGCATGGGCCGTCAGCCCGACCCGCTCAAGCAGCCCGAATGCCTTGTCGACGTCGGCCTGCGGGAACCGGCGCAGGAAGGAACGCCAGTACGGAACGTAGCCGAGCCTGCCGGACAGAACGTTCTCCATGACCGTCAGCCGTTCGACCAGCGCATACTCCTGGAAGATCATGCCGATGCGCCGGCGAATGCGGCGCAACTCGCTGCGGCTCGCCGTGGCGATGTCGCGGTCGCCGAGCAAGATTTTGCCGGAGGTCGGCTCAACTAGGCGATTGACGCAGCGGATCAGCGTCGATTTCCCCGCCCCCGAGGGCCCGATCAGGCCCACGACCTGGCCGGCCTCGACCGTGAAAGAGACGCCTTGAAGGGCGCGGTCCCCGGTTCGATACCGCATGGCGAGGTTGTCGATGCGAAGCATGCGGCGGTTCTCCTGCCCTTGTTGCAATGCAAGGCCCCGCGCGGGCGGTCCCGCGCGGGGCCGGATGCTTGGTCTACGCTGCAGTTAGCCGCACGTATAGGAGACGCCGTTGGCCTCATCGATCTGGCGGATTACTGCCCAGTCATCCTTGAAGGTGATCGGGATGAACTGTGCCTCGCCGGACTTTGAGAATTCCTCCTCCAGCTTGGTGCCTGCCCAGTCGAAGGAGAAGAACGCTTCCTTGATCTTCTCCTGCAGTTCCGGCGTGAGATTGTAGGCGACGCCGTAGCCGGTTGTCGGGAACGTCTGAGAGGTGTAGATGATCTTCAACTGGTCGGCGCTGACCACGTCGCGTTCAATCATGCGTGCCTTAACCGAATTGGCGACCGCCGCGGCGTCGTAGTCCTTGTTGGCAACGCCTAGGACCGAGTTGTCGTGCGCGCCCGAGAAGGCCGGCGTGTAATCGGTTTCCGCTTCCATGCCGAACTCTGCCTTGAGCAGTGCCGACGGCGCCTTGAAGCCCGAGTTCGACGTCTCGGCTGTAAAGGCGAGCGTCTTGCCCTTGATATCCTCGACCTTCTCAATGCCGGACTCGGGATAGGAAATGATTTCCATCTCGTAGCCGAACGAGCCGTCGGCGGCCGCCATCATGGCGAACGGGCGGAAACCCGCGCAGGCGACAGCGAGCGGGTTCGAGCCGGTATTGAAGCCGGCAATGTGCAGGCGGCCGGCCCGCATCGCCTCGATCTGGGCCGCGTTGGACTGGACCGGGAAGAACTGCACCTGCTTGCCAGTCAGTTCGCTCATATGATCGAGGAATTCCTGCCAGACCTCGGCGTACACGGCCGGATCCTCGACCGGAGTATAAGCAAAGATCAGCGTCGAGGGATCGACCTGCTTCGCTGCGTCGACAGGAATGTCTGCGATCAGGTCGCCATCTTGGTCCAGGAAGCGGCTGTCGAGCTTGAATTCAGCCGATGCTGGCGAGGCAAGCGCTGTTGCGAGCACGAGCGCGGCAATAAGAGCTTTCATGGGTGATTCCTGTCCCTGATTGTTGCTTCTCCTGCCGGCTAACGCACTCAGTTATCAGTTTCGTGACACTTCGCTGGACAAACGGCCCCCGACCGCTCGCAAATGAAGTTCGCATGAAGGAGCCCGGGGACGCGATAAATTTTGTCCACAACTCGATTCAGCGATTTCTCTGGATACCTAGAATTGTCACAAGACTGTAACAGATGCCGGCTAGGCAGCTCCCGTCGCCATGAGGCGTCGATACCGAATTCCGACAGGAGTAGGCTTATGAACAAATTCTTCCTTACGGCTTCGGCGGCTTCGATCGCCCTGGCCGCCTCAATCGCCCATTCGTCCGCTCAGGATGTGCCGACCGTGCTGGTCGATGGTTCTTCCACCGTTTTCCCAATTTCCGAAGCAATGGCGGAGGAGTTTCAGAACTCGCAGGGCGGCAAGATCCGCGTGACCGTCGGTTCCTCGGGTACGGGCGGCGGCTTCAAGAAGTTCTGCCGCGGTGAAACGGATGTGACGGGCGCCTCCCGGCCGATCACCAACGAAGAAAAGGAACTTTGCGCGCAGAACAACGTCGAGTTCATCGAGATGCCGATCGCAATCGACGCGCTGGCGAACATCATCAATCCGGCGAACGAATTCGCCGCCTGCATGACTGTCGAGCAGCTCAAGACGATGTGGGAGCCGGAAGCCCAGGGCAAGATCACCAAGTGGAACCAGATCGATCCGTCCTGGCCCGATGCAACGATCGGTCTTTTCGGCGCGGGCACTGACTCCGGCACGTATGACTATTTTACCTTCGCCATCGTCGGCAAGGAACACTCGAGCCGCGGCGACTACACGGCCACGGAAGATGACAACATCACGATCCAGGGCGTGAGCGGCGACGAAAACGCGATCGGCTTTCTAGGGCTCGCCTATGTCACCGAGAATGCGGACAAGGTGAAGCCGGTAGCTATCAAGCAGGCCAATGGCGAATGCGTTCTCCCGTCCGTGGAGACCGCCGGCGACTCTTCCTATCAGCCACTGACGCGTCCGATCTTCTGGTACATCTCAAAGGGCGCAGCGGACCAGAAGCCGCACGTGGATCAATTCGTCGAATTCGCTTTTACACCGGAAACGCAGCAAGCGCTTGTGGGTGAGGTCGGTTACGTGCCGTTGCCGGCCGAAGCTGCGAACAAGGCGCTGGATAAGTTCGAGAAGCGGACGCTCGGCAGCGCTTTCGATGGCGGTTCCAAGCTTGGAGTAACCATCGACGAACTGGTCAGCGCTGCAGGCAGCAACTGATTCTTTGCAGCCGCGGCGGTTATCCGCCGCGGCTGCAGTCCATTTCCGGGAAAAATCATGCTCGCCGCCGTCACTCAAGAAAGCAAGTTTCAACCGAACGAGACCTATCTCGCGCGCAGGCGCATCATCGCGAGAGTGATGAGCTTCCTCCTGTTCATAGCCGCCGCCGCCTCAGTTCTAGTCACAACCGGCATCGTCTATGTTCTCGTAAGCGAGTCCTGGAACTTCTTCCGGCACGTTCCGCTGCTGGAGTTCCTAACCGATACTCAATGGACCCCCGTGTTCGCCGAGCCGCGGTTCGGGATCCTTCCTCTTCTGACAGCGACCCTTTGGGCAGCCGGCATCGCACTGCTGATCGGGATACCGCTGGGCACTGCGCTTGCGATCTATCTGAGCGAGTATGCACCGTCCAAGATTCGCGAAATCGTCAAACCGCTCCTCGAACTGATCGAGGCAGTCCCAACGGTCGTATTCGGCTACTTTGCGCTGTTGTTCCTGACGCCGCTTTTCCGGATGTTTATTCCCGGATTGACGGGATTCAATCTGCTCGTTCCCGGCATCGTCCTCGGGATAATGATCCTGCCTTATGTCGTCTCGGTGAGCGAAGATGCGATGCGGGCCGTGCCTTCATCTCTGCGCGAGGGTGCCTATGCTCTAGGTATGACGCGGATCCAGACCTCGGTTCGTGTGATCATCCCTGCGGCTTTCTCCGGCATAACGGCTGCCTATGTTCTCGGCATGTCGCGCGCAGTGGGCGAAACGATGGTCCTGGCGATCGCCGCCGGGCAGAACCCGAACCTCACTGGCGACCCGCGCGAAGGTGCGGCCACCATAACCGCCTACATCGTCCAGATGGCGATGGGTGATCTTCCTCAAGGTTCGCTCGCGTATGAATCGATTTTTGCGGTTGGGCTCGCTCTGTTCGTGCTCACCCTTTTCTTCAATCTTGTCGGCTTTTTCCTGCGCCGCCGTTTCCGCGAGGTCTACTGATGGCTGCAGTCAATATTGAGGATCGGGCTGGCTTCAAGCCTTTATCCGATGCGGAAGCTGGGCGGGTTGTCCACGCAGCCAAGCGCCGCGACTTCCTTTTCGCAATCCTGGGCGTCTTCGTCTTGGTCCTGTCGATGGGCATGCTGACGGCGCTTATAGTCGACCTACTCATCGATGGACTGACGCGCATCAATTACGATTTCCTGACGAGCTTTCCGTCCCGCCGGCCGGCCCAGGCTGGAATCCTGTCGGCCTGGGTGGGCACATCCCTGGTGATGCTGACGACCGCACTTATCGCGATTCCGCTCGGAATCATGGCTGGAATCTATCTTGAGGAATACGCACCCAAGAACTGGATCACCGATATCATCGAGATCAACGTCAGCAACCTCGCCGGCGTTCCGTCCATCATCTACGGGCTGCTGGCGCTCGGCCTCTTTGTCTACACGCTGGGGCTTGGTCGCACCGTGCTGACCGCGGGACTGGTGCTTGCACTCTTGATCCTCCCGGTCGTCATCGTGGCAACCCGAGAGGCCGTCCGCAGCATCCCGCTGATCATACGCGAGGGAGCCTACGGGATGGGCGCGGACAAGTGGCAGGTGATCTGGCACTACATTCTGCCGGCCGCGCGTCCGGGGATCCTTACTGGCGCGATTGTCGGACTATCGCGCGCGATTGGTGAGACCGCGCCCGTTCTGACGATCGGCGCCCTGACCTTCATCGCCTTCCTTCCGCCATCCCCGATTCAACCCGAGTTTCCTTTCCTGAACTTCGACTGGTTGACCTCGCCGTTCACGGTGATGCCGATCCAGATGTTCAACTGGATTTCGCGCCCGCAGGAAGCTTTCCACATCAACGCCGCGGCGACCGGGCTTGTTCTCATCGCAATGACGTTGACCATGAACGCCGTCGCGATCTGGATCCGCTATCGCCTGCGAAGCCAGGCGCGGTCCTGACCCGATACCCTCTCCGGAGTCCTAGATGCCCGAGGCAAACATGAACCAAGAAACCTACCGGCAAAGCGAGTTCGCCCGCGCGTCCGATCCACATGCTCCAGCAGGCAGCCGACCGAATGCTATATCGGATACGCTCAAGGCAGACGTACGTGGGCTGTCCTTTTGGTATGACAAGTTTCAGGCCCTCAAGAACATCGACCTGCCGATCGCCGAAAAGAAGGTAACCGCTCTGATCGGCGCTTCTGGCTGCGGCAAAAGCACCCTGCTTCGATGCTTCAATCGGATGCATGATCTCTATCCGGGCAATCGGTACGAAGGCGAAATCTTGCTCCTTCCGGAAAAGCAGAACATCGTCGAAAAGGGAATCGACCCGATCAGGGTGCGGCTGAAGGCGGGGATGGTCTTTCAGAAGCCTAATCCCTTCCCGAAGTCGATTTTCGAGAATGTCGCTTCTGGACTTCGAGTCCGGGGAATTCGCGACCGGGCGGTCATCGCGGACCGGGTCGAGGAAGTGCTGCGGCAGGCCGCGCTGTGGGACGAAGTGAAGGACCGGCTCGATCAGTCCGCCTATGCCCTGTCGGGAGGTCAGCAACAGCGCCTTTGTATCGCGCGCACCCTGGCGCCCGAGCCGGAGCTTATCCTGCTCGACGAACCGACGTCGGCACTCGACCCCATTGCCACGGCGAAGATCGAAGAACTCATAGAGAAGCTGCGCGACCACTACGCGATCGTCATTGTCACGCACTCGATGCAGCAGGCGGCGCGGATCTCAGCCTACTGCGCGTTCATGCACCTGGGTCAACTCGTCGAGTTCGGCACCAACCAAACCATCTTCACCAGCCCCAAGGAGAAGCGCACCCAAGACTACATCACCGGGCGGTTCGGCTGACGGGATACTGGAGACAAGCAATGCGAGAGCACATCGTCACCTCCTTCGACGAAGATTTGGATCGGATCGATAAGCTGATCGCAGATATGGGCGAACTCGGGGCTGAGATGGTCGCCGGTGCGACGCGCGCCCTGTTGGCTTCGGACGAACCCTTGGCGCAACGGATTATCTCAGAGGACGTCATCATGGATGCGCGTCAACGAGAGCTTGACGATGCCGCCATTGCGCTGATTGCCAAGCGGCAGCCGATGGCCCAGGATCTTCGCACCGTTATCGGGGCACTCCGCATCGCTGCCGACCTCGAACGTATCGGTGACCTCGCCAAAAACGTCGCGAAGCGCGTCCCCTCCGCGGGAGGCTCCGTCATCCCACACCCGCTGTCGAATTCGCTCCGCACGATGTCGGAGCTGGTGTTGGCGCAGGTCCGCGGTATCGTCGCGCTATACGCATCGGCAGATGCCGATGGCCTCGTAAATTTGCGGGAGAACGACGAGCGGATTGACGTCCAGTACACTTCTCTCTTTCGCGAGTTGCTGACCTACATGATGGAGGACCCTCGCAATATCACTGCTTGTACGCACTTGATCTTCTGCGCCAAGAATCTGGAACGGATCGGAGATCACGTCACGAACATTGCCGAGAACGCCTACTACACCCACACCGGCAAGCAGCTCCCCCCGAGCCGCCCGAAGGCGGATGAAACCGCTGCGGCTCCGGCGTGAGGACGTCATGATCGCGCCTCGTGTCATGGTGGTTGAGGACGAAGAGCCGCTGAGTGTGCTCCTGCGCTATAATCTGGAGGCGGATGGCTACCAGGTAGAAACGCTTTCGAGAGGCGACGATGCGGAACTGCGTCTGCAGGAAACAGTTCCCGACCTTCTGGTCCTCGACTGGATGGTGCCCGCAATCTCGGGTATCGAGTTGTGCCGCAGGTTGCGGATGCGCCCCGAGACACAACGCCTACCGATCGTGATGCTGACTGCCAAGGGTGAAGAAGGCGATCGCGTCAGGGGTCTCTCGGTCGGAGCCGACGATTACGTGGTAAAGCCGTTTTCCACTCCCGAGCTCCTGGCTCGTATTCGGGCCGTGCTGCGGCGCGCGAATCCTTCAGTCCTCTCACATGTTCTGACGGTAGGGGAATTGCTGCTCGATCGCGAGCAGCACCAAGTCTACCGGAAAGGTAAGAGCCTTCGGCTTGGACCGACTGAATACCGCTTGCTGGAGTTCATGATGCTTGCACCGGGCCGGGTCTTTTCCCGAGAACAACTCCTCGATGGGGTGTGGGGCAACGGCATCTATGTCGACGAGCGAACGGTCGACGTCCATATCGGAAGGCTCCGAAAGGCCATCAATACTGGCCGATGCGCGGACATGATCAGGACGGTCCGGGGTGCTGGCTATTCAATCGGCGCGATGGCGGATCGGTAAGGGTTTACAACAACGGCGTTGCTCTCTATATCCCATCTATAAATCGATGAGTGTAGATATATGGAAAAGAAAAATGCTCTGGCCGCGCTCGCGGCTCTTGGTCAGGAAACCCGCCTCGATGTTTTCCGGCTGCTTGTTCAAGCCGGGGCGGAAGGTATCCCGGCTGGCGAGATCGCCGCGCGGCTGGGAGCCGTGCAGAACACAACATCTTCCCACTTGAAGATTCTGACCCATGCCGACCTTATCCGTCCTGTGCGGGACGGTCGCACCATACGCTACGTAGCCGACATGACCGGCTTCCGCGATCTCCTCGCCTACCTGATGGAGGACTGCTGCAACGGTTCACCTGAACTCTGCCGCCCCGTCATCGACGCCGTCACCTGCGATTGCTAGGAGCAACCGATATGTCTGACAAGCTCTACAACGTCCTCTTCCTGTGCACCGGCAATTCCGCCCGCTCGATCCTCGCCGAGGCGATCCTGCGCAATCTCGGCGCCGGCCGCTTCAACTCGTTTTCCGCGGGTTCACAGCCAAAGGGTGAAGTCCATCCCTTCGCGCTCGACCTGCTCCATAGCCTGAAGCAGGACACGTCCTTCGCGCGATCGAAGAGCTGGGACGAATTCGCGGGGCCGGATGCGCCGAAGATGGATTTCGTCTTCACCGTTTGCGACAACGCGGCCAACGAATCCTGCCCGGTTTGGCCGGGGCAGCCGATGACCGCGCATTGGGGTGTGCCTGATCCCGCCGCAGCCGAAGGGACGGACGCAGAGAAGCACCTCGCCTTTGCTGAGGCCTATCGGCAGCTCTCGAACAGACTCTCGGCATTCCTCTCCCTGCCGCTCGCCTCGATCGATCGGATGTCGCTGCAAACGAAGCTCCGCGACATCGGGCAAGACCGGTCGATGGCCGGCTGAAGGATTCGACCATGACAGATACGACATTAGAGTCGGGCCGCGCCGCGCCCGGCGGTATCGGCTTCTTCGAGAAGTGGCTCTCGGTCTGGGTGGCGCTCTGTATCGTCGTCGGCATCGCGCTCGGCACCGTGCTGCCGGGCGTCTTCGGCGTCCTCGCCGAGATCGAATACGCTTCCGTCAACCTGGTCGTCGCAGTCCTGATCTGGGCGATGGTCTTCCCGATGATGGTCAATGTCGACTTCGCCAGCCTGCGTCACATCGGTGATCGTCCCAAGGGCCTTGTGTTGACGATTGCGGTGAATTGGCTGATCAAGCCGTTCACCATGGCGGCACTCGGCGTACTCTTCTTCGAGTACATCTTCGCGCCGTGGATCGAGCCTGCCGACGCGCAGCAATACATTGCCGGATTGATCCTGCTGGGTGCTGCGCCCTGTACCGCGATGGTGTTCGTCTGGAGCCAGATGACGCGCGGCGACGCGACCTACACACTCGTGCAGGTCTCGGTGAACGATGTCATCATGATCTTCGCCTTCGCGCCGATCGTGGCGCTTCTGCTGGGTGTGACCGACATCGTCGTCCCCTGGGCGACGCTCATCCTGTCCACGGTTCTCTACGTCGTCATTCCGCTGGTCGCCGGCGCGATCACCAGGAGTTGGCTGGTCGGGCGCGCCGGGGGCGGCGGGAATGCCGAGCGGGCGGTGTCGGAGTTCACAGGACGGCTCAAGCCGGTCTCGGTTATCGGCCTATTGGCGACCGTGGTGCTGCTGTT
>Ga0164243_10015521_pt1 | contig 10523 bp, 10 predicted proteins | sample OricompcompostOP_FD_108781 | JGI IMG/M metagenome (GOLD analysis project Ga0164243, IMG submission 108781) | Organic Plus compost microbial communities from Emeryville, California, USA - Original compost - Organic plus compost (OP) | ecosystem: Engineered > Solid waste > Mixed feedstock >... | reverse complement strand
GGCGCGCTGATCCCTTCGTAGACGGGGACGTTCTCGGCACCCTTGCCGCGCAGGGCGAGCAGCTTGCGCGCCATCCGCGCGCGCAGATGCACGTCGCCGTAGACGGTCGTCACGGCGTCGAGCTGCAGCTCGTCCGACGAGCCGAGGAGGAACGCGAGCGCGATGGCATCATCGACATCGGTGCCGATGTCGGTATCGAAGACGACGCGGGTCTTGGTGGACATGAACGTGTTCTCGCTTTCGTGACGGACGGATGACCCAGGCATCAACCCTTGACGCCGGAACTGACGAGACTGCTGATGTAGAAGCGCTGGAGCGGAAGCACCAGCAGGAGTGGTACCACAGCCGCGATGGTGGAGCTCGCGAACATGAGATCCCAGTTCGTGGTCTGCTGCGAGACGCCGATCATCGAGACGGCGACCTGCACCATGCGGAAGTCCTGATCCGGTGCGACGAGCATCGGCCAGAAGAACGAGTTCCACTGCGAGAGGAAGACGAGCACGCTGGAGGTCACGATCACCGGCAGCGAGAGCGGGATCACCACCCCGACCATCGCGCGCGGCCACGAGGCGCCATCACTGCGGGCGGCGTCGAGCAGCTCCTGCGGGATCTCGGCGAAGAACTGGCGGAACAGGAAGATCACCGTGCCGTTCGCGAGGGCGGGCACGATCAGCGCCTGCCAGGTGTTGGTCCAGCCGATGTCGTTCACCATCGAGTAGGACGGGATGACCGTCGCCTCGTACGGCACCATCAGGCTGAGCAGCACCAGCACCCAGAAGAATCCCTTGAAACGGAACTCGAACCGTGCGAACGCGAAGCCCGCGGTGATCCCCACCACGAGGCAGCCGATGACCGTGACGATCGCGACGCCGAGCGTGTTGAGAATCGCGCGCCCGAAGCCGCTGTCGAAAATCTCGCGGTAGGCATCGAGCGTGAACTCCTCCGGCAGCAGCGCGCGGAAGGAGAATGGCAGCACGTTCTTGAACACGGTCTCCGTGGTGGTGAATGAGGACGCCATGATCCATTCGAGCGGCAGCAGCACGATGATCGCGAGCAGGATCAGCGCGACGTAGATCGGGATCGCGGTCCAGCGGATCTTCGCGAGGCGCTGCGCGAACGATGGTCCGGTCGGGGTGGCGGCGGGAAGGCGATCAGTCATGGCGTGGCCTCGTGATCAGGAACTCGAGCGCGACAACGATCATCAGCACGGCGAGGAAGAGCGTGATCGACGCCGCCGATCCGCCGAGATCGCCATAGGTGAAGCCGCGTTTCCAGGCATCGAACATGATCAGATTCGTCGCGCCGGAGGGTCCGCCATTCGTGAGCAGATACGGCGGCGCGAACATCGTGAAGTTCGCCACGGTGGTCGCGACGAGCACGAAGGTCGTGGTGCGCGAGAGGAGCGGCACGATGATCTGGCGGAACGCCTGGAAGCGCGAGGCGCCATCGATGCGCGCGGCCTCGAGCACCTCCTTCGGGATGCCCTGCAGACCGGCGAGGAAGAAGAGCGCCCAGTACGGTACGCCGATCCACGTCACCACGCCGATGAGGGTCGGCATCGCCTGATCCGCATCGCGGAAGAAGGGCTGCGTCGGGAGGCTGAGCATCTTGAGAATGCCGTTCACCACGCCGTAGTTCGAGTCGAGCGCGAGTCCCCACGCGATCGCGGCGACGTTGATCGAGATCGCGATCGGGAGGAGCAGGAGCGTCCGGAAGAAGCGGATGCCCGGCACCGCCTGATTGATCAGCAGGGCGAGCAGCAGGGAACATCCGACCTGCAAGGGGTTCACGATCGCGTTGAACTTGAGCGTCACGCGGACCGATTCCCAGTAGGTCGGATCGTCAAAGAGATAGCGGTAATTGTCGAGGCCAACGAATTGCTTGGCTCCGGTCAGACTGAGCCCGTTGCTGTAGAAACTCTCGCGCAATCCCGCGATGATCGGGATATAGCGCCAGACGAGAATCAGCAGCATCGCGGGGATCAGGAAGAGGTAGGGCGTTGCCGCTTCGCGTCGGAACACGGGCGAAACCTCCGGGATGCGTGACGATGCGACGGCGGGCGACCCGGGGAATGTGGCGTGCGCCACATTCCCCGATCGCGATCGGTATCGCCTAGCGATACTTGCGCATCTCGCGTTCGATGCGCTGCGCGGCGTTCGTCAGCTCGGTCTGCGCATCACCCCCGTTGCGGAGGTTCTCGAAGGCGGAGGTGAGGATGTCCTGATACTCGTTGTAGCCCGGGGTGAGCGGTCGCGGCACGCCGTGGGCGGACTCCGCCGCGGCGATCGGGAAGGCGGCGTTCGGCCATTCGGTGTTCGCGGGGTTGTTGACGATCTCGTCGAGGAGCGACTTCTGGCTCGGCCACGAATCGCCGGCCTCGTACCAGAGGCGACCGGCTTCCTCGCCACCCGCGTACTGCAGGAAGCGGATCGCGGCCTCCTTGTTCTTCGAGTTCGGATTGACGCCGAGGTGCCAGCTGTCGGTCGGGACGACGATCTCGCCGCCCTCCCAGATCGGGTGCGGCGCCGCCTTCCACGAGAAGGGCAGATCCGCCGCGGCGAGGCTGGTGATGGCCCACGGGCCGCGCACGCACATCGCGAGCTTCTGGTTGATGAAGAGCTCGTTCGGCTCGATCGTGCCTTGCGGCGCGACCTTCCATTCGTTGTGGAGCTTCTGGTACCAGTCGAACGCGCTCACCCACGCCTCGTTGTCGATGATCCCCTCGACGGTGAGGCCATCGTCGCCGATCACCTGCGATCCCTTGCCCTGCGGCAGCGGCTGCAGCTGATAGATGCGGTTGAACTGCTCGAACTGGAAGCCGAAGACATCGTCCTTCGTGACGGCCTGCGCGGCCTCGGTCACCTGCTCCCACGTCCAGCGCTCGTCCGGACCCGGCCCGGTGATACCAGCGGCGGAGAGCAGTTCCTCGTTGTAGTAGAAGAGCTGGGTGGAGTTCCAGATCGGGATCGAGAGGAGCTGCCCGTTGTAGCTCGACGACTCGACGAGGGCATCGACCCACTGGCTGCGGACATCCGCCGGGAAGGCGTCATCGAGCGGCTCGAGCCAGCCGCGCAGCCCGTACGACGTCACGAGCGGCGCGTCGACGGAGATGACGTCGAGGCTGTCGGAGCCGGAACCGAGGCGCACCTGATTCTGCTGGAACACCTCGTTGAACGAGACGGCCTCGATCTTGACCTCGACATCCGGGTTCTGCTCGTTGAAGGCGTTGACCACGATATCGCCTGGCAGATCGGTGAGCCAGGTGATGGTGGTGCGATCCTGCGCGAGGACGGCGGGCATCTGGTAGACGCGCGACGCGGCAGCGGTGGTGGCGATGGCACCGGCGGCCTTGATCAGCCCGCGACGATGGACACGTGGATTCACGGATGGCTCCTTGCCTGAACACAAGCGACGCGCACCACATCGGTGCGGCGACGAACCTCGGAACACTGGATTGCGAACGTGCCCGCAGTATAGGCAGGGTGCCGTATACACGCAATAGTGTTCGTGCGGATTGCATCTTGTATTCAGCATCATGTCGATTAGCCACTTCGAGCTAGTTCGGAAGAAATGCATCCGACCAGGGACGTGGGGCTGGTGGGGGATTCCGCATGCGGCGGGTGTCGTGGGGTGCCAGCGATTTCCCAGCAGATTCCCGGCATCTTTCGCCGAGATGTCGACGGAACCCTCATGCGCGCGACCTACCGTTGACGTATCGGGAAATCCTCCGGTGCGATGGACCCGACCACGATTTCCTGACGGCGTTCTTCCTTCCATCTTCTCGCCAGGAGTATTGATCCATGACGCGCAATGATGATCTCAGGACCCAGCTTGTCTTTTCTCCGCTCACCCGACGACGTCTGATGGCGACGTCCCTCGGGGTCGCGGGCACCGCCGCCGCGATCGCGGTGCCGGTGCTCGTCGCCGCGCAGACGTCGTCCGATGCCGACGCGACCGATGCGTCCGCCGACAATGGCGATCGCGATGCCGATCTCACCGAGCGCGTCGCCACGGTGATCGCGTCGGTGCAGGCGGATCGCGATGCGGTCTCCTCGCTGATCGATACCGCGACGGTCGACGATCTGCTCGCGCTCGCGACGGATCTGCAGACGCAGGCAACGACGGCCGCATCCACGACGACGACCACCGACAGTGCCGCGACGCCGGCGGCCTCGACGGACACGACATCGGACGAGACGGCGCTCGCGGCGGAGCGCACATCGCCGAGCGCGCGCCGGTTCGCCTCGGCGGCGATCCGGACGGCGGAGGCGGCGCGCACGCTGATCGTGGCGCAGCTCTCGGCATTCGGCCTCCCCTCGCAGCAGGAGCCGGTCGCGACGAAGCTGACCGAGACGTACGACGCGATCGTCGCGCTGGGCGAGGAGCTCGACGCGGCGGATGTCGATGCGGCGGCGAGTCTGGTGACGTTCGCGCAGGATCTCTACACGTCGGCGTACGCGGCGTTCGGCAGCGAGCTGTACGCGCAGGCGCGCCAGACGGCATCGGCGGCATCCGGCCTCGTGCAGGCGGCCGGCACGCTGATCGGCGTGGGGTTCGGTGCGGGCGGATCCCGCACGCAGGGGAACGCTCCGAGCCGCGGCGGGGCGTCCGGCGAGGGCGGCTCGTCGAAGCGCGGCGGTGATGGCGACCGCACGGATGCTCCGTCCGGGGGCTCGTCGGACGACGACAGCGCGAGCACGCCCGTCGCGTCGTCCGACACCGACACGTCGAGCGATGACGCCTCGGCGACGACGGAGGTGCCGGCGCCGAGCTTCCCGTAGGCGGGGATATCGCAGGCGGACAGCGAACGCGCGGGCTCCCATCTCGGGAGCCCGCGCGTTGCGGTTGCGGAACCAGGCCGGTGACAGCCGGTCAGCGTCTGTGGGTGAGGATGCATGTAGGGCCAGCGTTCATCTCTGGTCGCTTGCCACGAGGCATCGGATCGTTCGCCAGCGCGCTACTCCACGCTCACGCTCGCGTTCGTCTGGAACCACTGCGTCGCGCGCTCGTACTGCGCCGCCACGCGACTGATCCCCAGCTCGTCGTCCGGACGCCCCACGAACGCGATCCCGATCGGCATCCCGTCACGATCCGCGCCCGACGGCACCGAGATCACCGGCTGCCCCGTCGCATTCCACGGCATCGTGAAGCGCGTCAGCGCCGTGCCGATCCCCTCGATCCCGTCCGGGAACTCCACGCGCAGATCGTCCGCCCGCGGGGCCGTCGCCGCCACTGTCGGCGCGACGACCAGGTCGAGGCGCTGATCGCGGAACAGCGTCGCGATCCGATCGCGCGCCACCTCACGCGCTCGTCGCGCGCGCAGGTACGTGATCGCCGGGAGCAGCTCGCCCGCCTCGAAGCGTCCGCGCGGATCGGGGCGCAGCAGATCCGCTTCCACGCGCAGGTGGTCGTAGTGGATCGCACCTGACTCGATGCGGTTCAGCAGCGCACCGATCCCGCGCGCATGCGCCGCCTCGTCCCACGTCGTCTCGACGATCTCCGCGTCAAGCTGACGCAGCACCCCGACTGCCTCTGCGAACGAGGCGAGCACATCCGGCTGCACATTCTCGGCGAAGAAGCCGCCCAGCACGCCGATCCGCACGCCCTCGAGGCCTTCCGGACCGAACGGCGCGAGCAGCTCCGGCACCCGATCGATCTCTGCGGGGCGATCCGCCAGCGAGAGGTAGAGGATCACGGCATCCGCGACCGACCGCGCGATCGGCCCGACCGTGTCGAGCCCCGGCGCCAGCGGGTAGACCCCCTTCGCGGAGAGGCGTCCGTAGGTCGGCTTCAGTCCGACGGTTCCCGTCACGGCTGCCGGGGTGCGGATGCTGCCGCCGGTGTCCGAGCCGAGCGCCCCAAGCGCACTGCCGATCGCGACCGCCGCCGCCGATCCGCCCGAGCTGCCCCCCGGCACGCGATCGGTATCCCACGGATTGCGCGCCGGATCGCTGACGACACCGGCCGCGTACTCCTGCGTCACCGTCTTGCCGACGACGATGCCGCCATCGCGCCGGAGGCTCGCGACCGCTGGGGCATCGACCGTCGCGACGGGGACATTCCGCCGCTGCGGCGCATTGCAGAGCGTCTGCGTGCCGACGACATCGAACAGGTCCTTCACGCCGAGCGGGATGCCCAGCAGCGGACGCGTCCGTCGCTCGGTCGCGCGCAGGCGATCCGCCGCGATCGCCTCCTCGCGCGCCTGCTGCTCGAGCACGGTCACGTAGGCGTGAATCGCCGGCTCGGTCACCTCGATGCGCGCGAGCGTCGCGGCGACGAGCTCGACGGTGCTGAACGCGCGGATGTCGAGCCCGCGAATCGCATCCTGAATCGTGAGCGTCGCGAGATCGTGGACGAGGCTCATGCCGTCACCCCCTCGTCGGTCGCGGGCCACGTCGGGTCGAACGGCGCGAGGTCGGACTCGGCGTCCTCCCCGGCGAGCAGCTCCTCGACGAGCGTCACGAAGCCGAGCTGATTGTTGAGCTCGGTGAGCACGGCATCGACGCGCTCCTCGGCGATGGTCAGCCCGGAGACGCGCGCGAGCACGCGCAGCTCCTCCGGGGTGAGGGGCGTCTGATCACGGGATTCGGGCATGCAACGATCTCCTCAAGCAGGCAAGCGACACGTCAATGTCGGCACCATACCATGAGATTACGGCTGCTCGTGCACGCCCCAGTGTCCCCAGTGGACGATTTCTGCGAGCGGCTTGCGGTTCTTCTTCCCCTTGCCGATGGAATCGACCGGATAGCCGAAGGGCACGACGGCGACCACCTCGCGATCGGCGGGGACGCCAAGCGAGGTCGCGACATCCCCGAGCATGCCGCTGAAGCCGGTCCAGTTGGAGCCAACGCCGTGCGACCACGCGGTGAGGACCATGCTCTGGATGGCGCGCGCAGCGTTCGCGAGGCCCATCGGCGACGGCTCGGTCGCGACGACGACGGCGAATGCGGCATCGGCGACGTAAGCACCGTGCCCGTGCGTGCCGGCGGCGAGCTCGGCAAGGGCGTCCTTGCCCTGCACGACGATGAAGTCCCACGTCTGCCTGTTCATGCCGCTGGCGGTGAGGCGCGCCGCCTCGAGGATGTCGGTGACGACATCGTCGGGGACGGGGGTGTCCTGATAGGTGCGTACGGCGAGTACGGTGCGGATGGTGTCCAGCACGTCCATGATAGTGCCTTTCTGATGACCTGACTTACGAACGGTAATGACATGGCGTCATTGTCTCACCGAATCGCTGGTTGGGTAAACTGCCCATGCGCACTGCGTGCAGATCGCTCGCGGTCTTGTATGGAAGGTCCCCTTGCCGATGCTCCCTGCTCCCGAGACGATCCTCATCCGTCCCGCCACCCTCGCGGATGTCCCCGCGATCACCGCGATTCACGTGCGAGGCTGGCAGACGGCCTACCGCGGCATGATGGACGATGCCTTTCTCGATGCCCTCCCGCCGGATGCGTGGATCCCGCGCTGGACGCGAGATGTCGGCGCACCGGATGACGTGACGACGGTCTGCGTCGCGGAGGAGATCGCGAGTGGCCGCGTCGTCGGGTTCTGCAGCGTCTCACCCCAGGTGCACGTTGCGCCGGGCGACGAGCTGCTGCCTCCAACCGGTGAGCTGCAGACGCTCTTCGTGGACGCGACGTTCCGCGGGGGCGGTGTCGGGACGCGCCTGATCGCCCGCGCCGAGGAGCGGATGCGCGAGATGGGATGCGCTCGTGGCGTCCTCTTCATGCTGACGGCGAATCATCCGGCGCAGCGCTTCTACGAGCGGATGGGGTGGCAGCTGGACGGCTACACGCTGGTGGAGACCTTCTATGGGCAGGAGGTTCCGGTGTCGCGCCTCGCGAAGGCGCTTGGCTGACCATGCTTCATGTCCCGCGTGAAGAATAGTCACGGGAAACATCCAGCACTCACCATCCCGATCGTGCGTCTTTTTCGTAAGAAACCCATAGTTCGTTTGTCATGTTGACATGTGATTCCTCGTCCCTCTAGCATTAGTCCGATTTGATCAGTCGGCTTTGTGCAGGAGGTCTCATGAACACATCCCGATCGCTCTCCCGTCGTCAGTTCGCCACCGCTGCCAGCGCGCTCGCTGCCGGCGCCGCCCTCACCCGCACGCTCGGCGCGAGCGCGCAGGATGCGTCGCCCGCAGCCTCGCCCGCCGGCGGCTGGAGTTACACCGATGTCCTCGGCAACACGGTCGAGCTGCCGAGCGTCCCGACGAACATCGCATTCGAGATCGGCGTCGCGGCTGCATTGAACGACTTCGGCGTGCACGTGCCGACGGTGTTCGGGTGGACCGCCTCGAACTACCCGGATGGCGATCACATCGCGTGGGGGCGCATCGACGCGAGCAGCGTGGCGATCGTCAGCAACACCGAGGGCAATGTCGAGCTCGAGCAGCTCGCGGCGCAGCATCCGGATCTGATCGTGACGTGGGTGTGGGACAAGACCGCGCCCGAGACGTCGATGTCGGGCATCCCGGCGGAGGTCGCGGAGCAGGTCGCGCAGATCGCTCCGATCGTGGTGATCCGGCAGGGCGATGGCAACGAGGTGGAGCTCGGGCACTTCGAGGACTTCGCGGCGGCGCTCGGGATCGATCTCGACGGCGAGGAGCTCGCGGCGACGCGCACCGCCTACGAGGAGAAGCTGGCGGAGGCGGAAGCGCTCGCGGCGGAGAAGTCGGACCTGTCGATCATCTTCGGCAGCTTCGGGGATCCGGACGAGATCTACTTCGCGGGTCCGGACTTCGTGGCGGATCTCGGTCAGCTGCGGACGCTCGGTTTCACGATCGCGAACGATGGCTCGCCGGATGCGACGACATACTGGGAGGCGCTCTCCTACGAGCAGGCGCTGAAGTACCCGGCGGACGTGCTCTATCTGGATCACTATGGTGCCGCGACGACGCTCGAGGACGTGCAGGCGCTGGCGACGGTGAGTCAGCGACCGGAGGTGCAGGCGGGGCAGGTTGGTCCGTGGAAGCGCGATCTGCCGATCAGCTATATCGGATTGACGGAGTTCCTGGAGACGATCTTGACGCCGTTCCGCACGGCCGAGAAGGTCAGCTAGCCGGGCAAGTCGGTTTGCGGGCAGGACGTCATCTCCTGTCCGCGAGCCACGCCGTCACGCCCCGGTGGCGGTGACGACGTCCGTCAGGGTCGCGAACAGCGCGCGCAGCGACTCGGCATACGAGGTCGTCGCCCCGGTCTCGATCCAGCGCATGAACGCCAGGCGGAACACCGTCATGCCCGTCTCTGCCGCGAGGGTCGCTGTCGTGGGCGGGACACCGCGTGTCACCAGCGCCTCCGCCAGCAATGTCGCGAGCATCGCCATCTTGTGCAGCTCTCGCTCGCGCAACTCCGCGTTCGCATGCACCACCCGCTGCCGGGCGTGTACCACCTCGCGACGCGCATCGAAGATCGGAGTCATCGCGAGGAGCGCCTGCTCCACGATCGCGAGTGGTGGCGTCCCGGCGGGCGTCTCCGTCACGGCGGCGAGCATCCGATCGCGCAACGCCTCCTGCCCCGCGAAGAGCACTTCCCGCTTGTCCGTGAAGTAGCGGAAGAACGTCCGCTCCGTCAGTCCGGCACGCTCCGCGATGTCCGCGACCGTCGCCGCCTCGAAGCCGCGCTCCGTGAAGAGCGCGAGCGCCGCCGCTTCGAGCCGTTCGCGCGTGTTCGATTCCCAGCGTGGCATGGCGCCCCCTCCGCAGCGTCCCCTCCCCGAATGGATAGCGCCGATGTGCGCATCGGGGATGACAGGCGCTGACATCGGGTGTAGTCTACCCTATGTCAGTCACTGACATCAGGCGTTGCCGACGACTGACGCACACCCCCTCGCGGGGCAGAGGAGCATGTACTCATGAAGGTCTTCGTTACGGGCGCATCAGGATTCATCGGTTCGCATGTCGTGCAGGAGCTGCGTGCACACGGGCACGAGGTCATCGGCCTCGCGCGCTCCGACGCCTCGGCGAGCGCGCTGGAGGCTGCCGGGGTTGCCGTGCTGCGCGGCGATCTCGAGACGCACGACGTGCTCCGGCAGGGCGCGCAGGCGGCGGATGGCGTCATCCACCTCGCCTACGTGCATGATTTCTCGGGCGCGACGGATGCCAATGCGCTCGATCGTGCGGCTGTCGAGACGTTCGGGGAGGCGCTTGCCGGGACGGATCGTCCGCTCGTGATCGCCTCTGGCACGCTGACTGTCGCGCCAGGCGGTGTCGCCACCGAGGAGTCGCCGTTCGATACCGGCGAGTTCGCGGGACCGCGCGCCGTCACCGCGCGGGTGACACTCGCGCTGGCGGAGCGTGGGGTGCGCCCGGTGGTGGTGCGCCTTTCGCCGTCGGTGCACGACGAGCGGAAGGGTGGCTTCGCGGGGATCATCGCGGCGATGGCGGAGGCGAATGGGGTCGCAGGGTACCTTGGCGATGGCTCGACGCGCTGGCCGGCGGTGCACGTGAAGGATGCGGCATCGCTCTTCCGGCTCGGGCTGGAGCAGGCGCCGGCGGGCTCGATCCTGCATGGCGTCGG
>Ga0164243_10015520_pt1 | contig 10523 bp, 4 predicted proteins | sample OricompcompostOP_FD_108781 | JGI IMG/M metagenome (GOLD analysis project Ga0164243, IMG submission 108781) | Organic Plus compost microbial communities from Emeryville, California, USA - Original compost - Organic plus compost (OP) | ecosystem: Engineered > Solid waste > Mixed feedstock >... | reverse complement strand
GCCGGCGCCCGAACCGGCGCCGGCCGAATAGCCGTTCCCGTCAGCCCTCCACGCCCGCGCGGACGTCGTAGGCGGCGAAGGTCGCCGTGGTCAGGATCTGCGACACGGAGGCCGACAGCGGCGCGATCTGCACCGACTTGGATAGGCCCAGCAGCAGCGGCCCCACCACCGTCGCCCCGCTCAGCGCCTGCACCAGTTGGCTCGAGATCGCGGCGGAGTGGATCGCCGGCATGATCAGCACGTTGGCCGGGCCGGTCAGGCGCATGAAGGGATAGTTGGCGCGGGCGGCCGGGTTCAGGGCCAGCTCGGGCGTCATCTCGCCCTCGTACTCGAAGTCCACGCCGCGGCGGTCCAGCTCGGCCGCCGCCTCGCGCACCCGCGTCGCCCGCTCGCCGGCCGGGTTGCCGAAGGTCGAATAGGACATGAAGGCCAAGCGCGGCGTATGGCCCAGCCGCTTCACCGCCTGCGCCGCCTCGATGGCGATCTCGGCGAGGTCCGGTCCGTCGGGCAGTTCGGTCACCGCCGTGTCGGCCAGGAACAGGGTCCGTCCGCGGGCCAGCAACACCGACATGGCCATCACCCGCCCGCCAGGCGCGGCGTCGATCACCCGCTGCACGTCGCTCAGGGACTGGTCGAAGGTGCGGGTCACGCCGGTGACCATGCCGTCGGCGTGGCCGGCCGCGACCATGGCGGCGGCGAAGGCGTTGCGGTCCTGGTTGATCAGCCGCTGCACGTCGCGCTGCAGGAAGCCCTGGCGCTGCAGCCGCTTGTAGACGAAGTCGACGTACTCCGGATTGCGGTGCGACAGCCGCGCGTTGACGATCTCGATCTTGGTCTCTTCGGGATCGATGCCGGCGTTCTTCATGTTCGCCCGCACCGACTCCTCGCGCCCGCACAGGATCGCCTTGCCGAGCCCTTGGGCCTCGAAGGCGTAGGCGGCGCGGATCACCGACGGCTCCTCGCCCTCGGCGAAGACGATGGTCTTGGGGTTCCCCTGGACCTTGGCCGACACGCCCTGCAGGAAGGCGGCCGACGGGTCGAGCCGCCGGGCCAGCCCATGGCGATAGGCCGCCATGTCTTCGATCGGCTTGCGCGCGACGCCGGTGTCCATCGCCGCCTGGGCGATGAACGGCGGCACGTACCAGATCAGGCGCGGGTCGAAAGGGGACGGTATGATGTACTCGGGCCCGAACTTCAGCCGGCGGCCCTGGTAGGCGGCGGCCACCTCGTCGGGCACGTCCTCGCGAGCGAGCTGGGCCAGCGCCCGCACGGCGGCCAGCTTCATCTCGTGGTTCACCCGCCGCGCGCGCACGTCCAGCGCCCCGCGGAAGATGTAGGGGAAGCCCAGCACGTTGTTGACCTGGTTCGGATAGTCCGAACGGCCGGTCGCCACGATGGCGTCGCCGCGGATCGCCCGGACTTCCTCAGGCGTGATCTCCGGGTCGGGGTTGGCCATGGCGAAGATGATCGGGTTGGGCGCCATGGAGGCGACCATCTCGGGCGTCAGCACGCCCTTGGCGGAGAGGCCCAGGAAGACGTCGGCGCCGGCGACGGCGTCGGCCAGAGTGCGCAGCGGCGTATCGACCGCATGCGCGCTCTTCCACTGGTTCATGCCCTTCTCGCGGCCCTTGTAGATCACCCCGGTGTTGTCCACCGCGATGCAGTTCTCGGACCGCACGCCCATGGCCTTGATCAGCTCGAGCGAGGCGATGCCGGCCGCCCCGGCGCCGCACAGCACCACCTTCACCTGGTCCAGCTTGCGGCCGGTGATGTGGCAGGCGTTCAGGAGGCCCGCGGCGGAGATGATGGCCGTGCCGTGCTGGTCGTCGTGGAACACCGGGATGTCGAGCAGTTCCTGCAGCTCGCTCTCGATGGTGAAGCACTCGGGGCTCTTGATGTCCTCGAGGTTGATGCCGCCGAAGGTCAGGCCGATGTTCTTGACCACCGTGACGAACTCGTCGGCGTCGGTGGTGGCGCATTCGATGTCGATGGAATCGACGTCGGCGAAGCGCTTGAACAGCACGCTCTTGCCTTCCATCACCGGCTTGGAGGCGAGCGCGCCGAGGTTGCCGAGGCCCAGGATGGCGGTGCCGTTCGAGATCACCGCAACCAGGTTGCCCTTGGAGGTATAGTCGTAGGCGGTGTCGGGGTCCTCGGCGATGCGCAGCACGGGGACGGCGACGCCGGGGGAATAGGCCAGGCTGAGGTCCCGCTGCGTGGCCATCGGCTTGGTGGCCCTCACGCCGATCTTCCCGGGGGTCGGGAACTGGTGGAACGCGAGGGCTTCCTCGTCGGTGAAGGCGCGCTTTTCGTCGGACATCAGGGCTCTTGGCAGGACAAATCTTCGGGCGGCTCTTGCGGGCCGTTTTGCAGGCGGTCGTTTTGAGCGCGCCACCCTAGTGGGTGGGCCGGACCGCCACAACAGCGCCGCAGCCGCAGGGCGCGGTTTTCGCCGCTTCCTCCGACTCTTCCATTTGGCTAGCGTCCGGGGGCGATGAACGCTCCAGTGAACGCCGCCGTCCCCCCGCCCCTGCCCGACGCCGCCGGCGCGACCCCCGTCATGGCCCAGTACTTCGAGGCCAAGGCGCGCCAGCCGGACGCGCTGGTGTTCTTCCGCATGGGCGACTTCTACGAGCTGTTCTTCGAGGACGCCCGCCAGGCGGCGGAAGCGCTGGGCATCGCCCTGACCTACCGCGGCAAGCACCAGGGCGCCGACATCCCCATGGCCGGCGTGCCGGTGCACGCAGCCGAGGCCTACCTCGCCAAGCTGATCCGCGCGGGCTTCAAGGTCGCCGTCTGCGAGCAGATGGAAGACCCCGCCGAGGCGCGCAAGCGCGGCTCCAAATCGGTGGTGCGCCGCGACGTCGTGCGGGTGGTCACGCCCGGCACCCTGACCGAGGATTCGCTGCTCGACGCCCGCGGCGCCAACCGGCTGGCCGCGGTGGCGATCCGCGCCGGCCAGGCGGCGCTGGCCAGCATCGAGGTCTCCACCGGCGAAGTCGAATCCCTGTTGCTGGAGCGGGCGGACCTGGGCCCGGCGCTGGCGGCCCTGCGCCCGTCGGAGATCCTGGTTCCCGACCGGCTGTTCGCGGACGAGGCGGTCAACGCCGCGCTGAAGACCGCGGGCGGGCTGGTGCAGCCGCTGGCCTCCGCCCTGGCCGAGCCGTCGGCCGCCGAGGCCCGCCTGAAGCGGCTCTACGGCGTGCAGACCCTGGACGGCTTCGGGACCCTCGCCTCGGCCGAGGTCGCGGCGCTGGGCCTGATCGCCGCTCACCTGGAGACCACCCAGGCCGGCAAGGCGCCCGTCCTGCGCCCGCCGCGGCGCAGCATCGGGGCCGACGTCATGTCGATCGACCCCGCCACCCGCGCCAGCCTGGAGATCGAACGCGCCCAGGCCGGCGGACGCGAGGGATCGCTGCTGGCCGCCGTCGACCGCACGGTCACGCCCGGGGGCGCGCGCATGCTGGCCGACCGGCTGGCGCGGCCGCTGCTCGACCCCGAGCGGATCGGCGCGCGCCTTGACGCCGTCGAGTTCTTCCTCGAGCGCCGTTCGCTCAGGCAGCGCGCCCGCGACGCCCTGCGCGAGGCCGGCGACATGGCCCGCGCCCTGTCGCGCCTGGCGCTCGGCCGGGGCGGGCCTCGCGACCTGGGCCTGCTGCGCGGCGGACTTTCCGCCGGGGAGGCGCTGGCCGCCCTGTTCGCCGCCGAGCCCGAGCCGTTCGGCCTGCCCGCCGAGGCTCAGCGGGCGGCGGCCGCCCTGTCGCTGGCCGACAAGCCGCGGCTGACCGCCTTCCTCGAAGGTCTCCGCGCCGGGCTCGACGACGGCCTTCCGGCCCAGGCGCGCGACGGGGGCTTCGTGCGGCCGGGTTTCAGGCCCGAGCTCGACCAGGCGCGCCAGCTCCGCGACGACAGCCGCCGGGTGATCCTGGCCCTGGAGGCGAGGCTCCAGTCGGAGACGGGACTGTCGCTGAAGGTCCGCCACAACGCCGTCCTCGGCTACTACGTCGAGTGCACCTCCAAGGCGGGCGAGGCGCTGCTGCGGCCGCCCTGGAACACAGCCTTCATCCACCGCCAGACCATGGCCAACCAACTCCGGTTCACCACCGTCGAGCTGGCCGAGCTGGACGCGAAGATCGCCCAGGCGGGCGACCGGGCGCTGGCGATCGAGGTCGAGACCTTCGAATCCTTCCGGGCCGAGGCGGGCGCGCTCGGCCCCGAGATCCTGGCCGCCGCCGACGCGCTGGCCTCGCTCGACGTCGCCGCGGCCCTGGCCGAGTGGGCCGCCGAGGTGGAGGCGGTCCGTCCCGAGGTGGACGACAGCCTGGTGTTCGAAGCCGAGGCCGCCCGCCATCCGGTGGTCGAGGCCGCCGTCCGCCGCACGGGCGAGCCCTTCACCCCCAACGACTGCCGCCTGGACGGCGCGGGAGCCGCCTGCCCCCGCCTCGCCATCGTCACCGGCCCCAACATGGCCGGCAAGTCGACCTTCCTGCGCCAGAACGCGCTCTTGGCCGTGCTGGCCCAGGCCGGCGCCTTCGTGCCCGCGCGCCGCCTGCGGCTGGGGGTGGTCGACCGCCTGTTCAGCCGGGTGGGCGCGGGCGACGACCTGGCCCGCGGTCGGTCGACCTTCATGGCCGAGATGGTGGAGACCGCCGCCATCCTCACCCAGGCGACGCCGCGCTCGCTGGTGGTGCTGGACGAGATCGGCCGAGGCACGGCGACCTACGACGGCCTGGCCATTGCCTGGGCCTGCGCCGAGGCCCTGCACGACGTGAACCGCAGCCGCGCCCTCTTCGCCACCCACTACCACGAGCTGGCGCGGCTGGAGGACCGGCTGGCGCACGTGTGCAACCTGTCGATGAAGGCCAAGGAGTGGAACGGCGAGCTGGTGTTCCTGCACGAGGCGGGCCCCGGCGCCGCCGACCGCTCCTACGGCGTGCAGGTGGCCAAGCTGGCCGGCGTCCCGGCCCCGGTGGTGGCCCGCGCCCGCGAGGTGCTCGAGAAGCTGGAGAAGGAGCCAGGCTCGCCGTCGCGCCTCGACGACCTGCCGCTGTTCGCGGTGCGCGAGCCGCCCCCCGCCGCGCCCGCCGCCCCGTCCCGGATCGAGGCCGCCCTGGACGATCTGGACCCGGACGCGCTGACGCCGCGCGAGGCCCTGGAAGCGCTTTACCGCCTGAAATCGCTCGGCAATGGCTGAGATTTTCTTCGAGGTCCTCCCCCTTTGGGGGAGGGGGACCGCCCGCAGGGTGGTGGAAGGGGGCTCCGGATGGCAGCGCCCTTCAGCCCCCTCCGCCATGCTTGGCGTGGTCCCCCTCCCCCGCCTCTGGCGAGGCTGGGGAGGATCCGCGCCCGCAAATGCGGCGCCCAGGAATCGGGCAGGGCTCGCGGGGCGTCCTCCCGCCACGGCGCAGCCGGGTGGCTTTCGCCCGTCGGGCGACTAACTAATGGAGGAAAGACAGGAACCGTCCATGGCCTCCCGCCTGCGTCCCACCCGCATCGAGTACGTCGTCGATGGCGAGCGCCTGCGCGTCCAACTCACCGCCGCCGCCCTGGACGCCATCGGCGACGAGACCGAGCAGCGGCGTCGGGCGTTGGAGGTGCTGCGTCAGGCCCTGTTCCGGGGGCGGATGGTCGCCAAGGAGCGGCTGGAGGACGGGGCCGGAGGCAACGAGACGGCCCGCCTCTTGTCCGGGGTCACGGACGAGGTGGTGTCGGCCCTCTACGACTTCACCACCGTCCACGTGTTCCGCGCCCGCAACCCGACCGAAGGCGAGCGGCTGGCGGTGATGGCGGTGGGCGGCTACGGGCGCGGGGCGCTCGCCCCCTTCTCCGACATCGATCTCCTGTTCCTGCGCCCCTACAAGCAGACCGCCCACGTCGAGAGCGTGATCGAGTACATGCTCTACGCCCTGTGGGACCTGGGCTTCAAAGTGGGCCACGCCTCGCGCACGGTCGAGGAGTGCATCAAGCTCGCGCGCGAGGACTACACCATCCGCACGGCGCTCCTGGAGGCGCGCCACCTGGCCGGCGACCGACCGCTTTCGGACGAGCTGCGCCGGCGCTACCGCAAGGAGCTGGCCGACGGCACCGGGCCCGAGTTCGTCGCCGCCAAGCTGAAGGAGCGGGACGAACGCCACGCCCGCGCGGGGGCCTCCCGCTACCTGGTCGAGCCCAACGTCAAGGAAGGCAAGGGCGGCCTGCGCGACCTGAACACCCTGTTCTGGATCGCCCAGTACCTGCACCCGTCGGAGACGCCGTCGGAGATCGTGAAGCTGGACGAGTTCACCGGCCGCGAACTGAAGGCTTTCCTGCGCGCCTCCGACTTCCTGTGGGCGGTGCGCTGCCACCTGCACTTCGCCACCGGGCGGGCGGAGGAACGGCTGTCCTTCGACCTGCAGCCCGAGATCGCCCGGCGCATGGGCTATGGCGACCGCGGCGACGCTCCGGCGGTGGAGCGCTTCATGCGGCGCTACTTCATGATCGCCAAGGAGGTCGGGGCGCTCACCCGCACCTTCTGCGCCAAGCTGGAGCAGGAGCAGACCAAGAAGCCCCAGGGCCTCAGCCGTTTCCTTCCCCGGCCCCGGCCCGTGCGCAAGGCGCTGTCGCCCGGCTTCCACGAGGAGAGCGGACGGCTCAACGTCGACGGCGTCGAGGTGTTCGAGAACGATCCGGTCAACCTGATCCGCATCTTCAGGATCGCCGACGAGCGCAGCCTCGACCTGCATCCGGACGCCTTTTCGGCGGTGATCCGCGCGCAGCACCTGATCACGCCCAAGCTGCGCCGCAACGCCAAGGCCGCGCGGCTGTTCCTGGACATCCTGGCCCGGGGGCGGAACACCTACGCCACCCTGACGCTGATGAACGAGTCCGGGGTGCTCGGGCGCTACCTGCCGGAGTTCGGGCACATCGTGGCCCAGATGCAGTTCAACATGTACCACTCGTACACGGTGGACGAGCACACCTTGCGGGCGGTGGGGGTGATCGCCGACATCGCCGCCGGCCGGCTGAAGGAGGACCATCCCCTTTCCGTCGCGGTGATGCCGCTGATCGCCGACCGCGAGGCCCTGTTCCTGGCCATGCTGCTGCACGACACCGGCAAGGGCGGCGCGGGCGGCCAGGAGATCGCCGGCGCGCGGGCGGCCCGCTCCGCATGCGAGCGCCTGGGGCTGGAGCGGGAACGGGTGGCGATGGTGGCCTGGCTGGTGCGCCACCACCTGGTCATGTCCGACTACGCCCAGAAGCGCGACGTCACCGACCCGGCGACGGTCGCGGCCTTCGCCCGGGTGGTCGAGAACCCCGAGCGGCTGCGCTCCCTGCTGATCCTGACCGTGGCCGACATCCGCGCGGTGGGCCCCGGCGTATGGAACGGCTGGAAGGGCCAGCTGCTGCGCGAGCTCTACGGCGCCACCGAGGCGGTGTTCCGGGGCGGGCGGGGCTCGGACCCCGCGGCGCATTTCCGCGTGAGCCAGACGGCCGCCGCCGACGCCGCCCGCGAGCAGCTCTTCGGCCGGGCGGGCGGCGACGACCCGGGCCTGAGGCTATGGGCGAGCGAGATGGAGGACGCCTACTTCACCGCCTTCACGCCAGACGAGCAGGCCGTGCATTACGCCCTGACCCGTCAGGCCGCCGGCCAGGGGGGCGCGGCGGCGGCGGCCAAGATCGACTCCGACCGCAACGCCGCCGAGATCGCCATCGCCGCCGCCGACCGGCGCGGCCTGTTCGCCGACCTGGCGGGCGCCATCGCCGGGTTCGGGGCCAACGTGGTCGGAGCCAAGGTCTACACCTCCACCGCCGGCCAGGCGCTCGACGTCTTCTTTGTCCAGGACGCCACCGGCGCCCCGTTCGGCTGCCAGACTCCGCAAGCGCTCGAGCGGCTTTCGCGGGCGATGGAGGCGGCCGCCCGCGGCGAAGCGACACCGTTCGAGCCGCGCCGGGGCCTCGACCTCGGCCGGGCCTCGGCCTTCACCGTCGCCCCGGCGGTGGCGGTCGACAACGAGGCCTCGCAGACCGCGACGGTGCTGGAGGTCTCCGGACGGGACCGGCCGGGCCTGCTGGAAGCGCTGGCCCGCACCCTTTCCGAGGCCGAGGTCTCGATCCAGTCGGCCCACATCGACAGCTATGGCGAGCGGGCGGTGGACGCCTTCTACGTGACCGGGGCCGACGGACGGAAGCTGACCGACCCCAAGCGCGTCGCGGCGCTCAAGCAGAACCTGGCGGCGGTGCTGCAGGAGGAGCCGGAAGGCTCCAAGCCCCGGCTGAAGCTGGAACGGGCGCGCGCCAGCGTCGCCCGCTGAGCCGGCCCCTAGTAGGTCAAGCCCATCCCGATCCTGAGCTCGGTGGCGGTGCGCCGCGCGGCCGTACCGGGCTCGCTGTCGTAGGCGAGCTTGGCCTTCACCTCCGAGTACAGGCTGCCCATCAGGGCCACCCGCATGCCCGCGTCGGCGTTCACCAGGAAGTCGTCCCAGTTCCCCGTCGAGGGCAGGTATTCGAAACTGTGCACCAGCCGGATGCGGCCGTCGTCGATGGTCTTGTCCGCGCTGTAGGCAAGCCGCAGCGCGGTCTTGCGCAGCACCTGGGGCTGGGTCTCGTAGTCCTCGTACAGCCAGGACCCGCCGCCCTCGGTGCGGAAGTGCAGGTCGTCGCGGTCGATCCACTGGTAGCCGGCCCCGACGCTGGGGGTCACCCGCAGCCGGAGCACGTTGACCTTGTCGCTCTCGGCCATGAGGCTGCCGAAGGCGTAGAGGGTCGGCGACAGGAAATCGTCGTACTTGCCGAGCACGCGCCAGTTGTCGGCGCTGACGCTGGTCGCGCCGTCGACCGTCTGCCGGCCGTAGCTGTAGGAGGCCAGGAGGTTGATACGGTCGGTGTCGGTGCGGCGCTCGGCGTCGGCGTTGAAGCCGATCTGGCTCGCGGTGTTCGAAGAGCGGCTGTAGAGGCCGTTGGCCCCGATGCTGCCGCGCCAGCGCGGCGGCTGGGGATTGATCTTGGCGATCTCGGCGATCGACAGCTGCTGCTCCGGCGCGTCGGCGAGGGGCGCGTCGGACTGGGGCGCCTCGGACTGGGCGACGTCCGACTGGGGCGAGTCGGATCGGGGCGCATCCGGCTGGGCCAGGACCACGTGACCGGCCTCGGCCGGCTTGGCCACTTGGTTGAGCACCGCCCCGTCCTTCAGCTTGAGCACCAGCGGCTCGACGGTGGAGAAGGTGGAGATCTGCTCGAGGGGAATCGACAGGGTGGTCGAAGAGGCGAAGTCGGGCGCCACCACCAGCGCGTCGTCGGTCTTGGACTGGATCTTGCCCGAGATTCGGTCGCCGTTCTTCAGCAGGACCTCGTCGGCCAAGGCGTGCCCGGCGACGGAAAGGGCGCAGACCGCGCCGAATGCAACCACTCTGCACTTCACGTGAACGCTCCTCGGGTCGCGGGTGGATTAGCGAGACAGGAGTGACGCCCGATTGAATAAGAAGCCTCGGCCTCCGAAGCAATCCGTCGGCAGGTGCGATTTCGCCACAGCGGAGACTCTTTGATCCTTCCCCTTCTGGGGACGGGGGAGGACCTAAGCTCCATCGCATCCGCTTGACCGGCTCCGCGCCGACCGATACGGCCGCGGGGTGACCGGCTCCCATCCGACCAAGCCGCCCGCGCCTCTCGCCGACCAGCCGGGCGTCGACGCCCCGGCGGCGGACGATCCGCTCGCCGAGGGCCTGGTCCAGGCGCCCGAGCCGCCGCCGCGCCGGGGGCTGATGCGCTCCTCGGCCATCTTCTCCAGCCTCACGCTCGTCAGCCGCCTCATGGGCTTCCTGCGCGACCTGGCGGTGACCGCCGCCATGGGCGCGAGCGCCACCGTGGCCGCCGACGCCTGGAACACGGCGCTGGCCTTCCCCAACCTGTTCCGACGCATCTTTGCGGAAGGCGCCTTCGCCGCGGCCTTCGTGCCCGCCTACGCCCAGTCGCTGGCGAGGGACGGCGAGGAGAAGGCCGACACCCTGGCCGCCGACGCGATGGCCACGCTCGCCGCCGCCACCATCGCCATCACCGTGGTCGCCCAACTGACCATGCCCTGGCTGATGCACCTGATCAGCCCGGGCTTCGCCTCCAACCCTACCAAGTTCAAGCTGGCGGTGGTGCTGACCCAGATCACCATGCCCTACCTGCCGTGCATGGCGATCTACGCCCACCTCTCGGGGGTGCTGAACGCCCGCGGGCGCTTCATCGTCGCGGGCGCCGCGCCGATCCTGTTGAACGTCTGCACCCTGGCCGCGGTGCTGCCGCAGAGCGATCCCGAAAAGGCGGCCTTCGCCGCCTCCTGGGGCGCGCTGGTCGCGGGCGTGCTGCAGGCGGGGCTTCTATGGTGGGGGGTGCGGCGCTCGGGCGCCAAGGTGCTGCTGCGGCTGCCCAGGCTGACGCCCGAGATCAAGGCGCTGATCGGGCTGGCCGTGCCCGGCGCCATCGCCGCCAGCGCCACCCAGATCAACATCTTCATCTCCGGCATCCTGGCCAGCAACGTGAACGGCGCCCGCTCCTGGCTG
>Ga0164243_10015518_pt1 | contig 10524 bp, 9 predicted proteins | sample OricompcompostOP_FD_108781 | JGI IMG/M metagenome (GOLD analysis project Ga0164243, IMG submission 108781) | Organic Plus compost microbial communities from Emeryville, California, USA - Original compost - Organic plus compost (OP) | ecosystem: Engineered > Solid waste > Mixed feedstock >... | reverse complement strand
TGAGAGCAGATCGCTTGGGTGACCCCCCGCGATTGACACGTCAGGGATGCAGGCGCCAAGGTCGATGCGGCTGCATTGACCTCGCTGCGATCTCGGCGGTCAGCTTTGGATGCGCACCATGAGAGACGCCCCAGGGATCTCGTCGGGCACCGTTCCGGTGTGGCTCATCGTTGTGTCGGCTGCGACATCGGCTGCCGTCGTCATGGGTCTGCGGCAAGCGATGGGATTTTACGTCATCCCGGTCACGGCCGACCTCGGCGTCACCCGTGAGGCCTTCGGGCTTTCCATCGCCTTTGCCAGCATTATCTGGGGACTGGCCGCCCCGGTGCTCGGCGCCATTTCGGATCACTACGGCGCGCGCCTCGTCGTTCCTGCCGGCCTGCTGGCGACCGTTTGCGGGCTGCTCACGCTGCAAATCGCGGCGAACGATGATCTGCTGTTGCTGTCGGGCGTTTTCTTGGGATTGGGACTCGCCGGGGCGGGCATCGGCGCCGCCGTGGGTCCCGTCGCGCGCGCAGTCGCGCCCGAGGATCGTGCGTCCGCGATCGCGGCGCTCGGTCTTGGAAGTGCCATCGGCATCGTCGTCATGTTGCCGCTTACCCATCTGCTGATCTTTCGACTTGGCTGGAAGGGCAGTCTTTCAGTGCTCGCGGGGGTGATGCTCGCGGCGCTGCCGCTGGCCTTGCTGGTCAAGGACCGTCCGGAACCGGCGCCAAGCAGGAACGGAGAGGACTTTGTCACCGCCCTTAGCCAGGCGTTTGCTCATCCAAGCTTCTGGCTGATCAACGCCAGCTTCCTCATTTGCGGCTTCCACGTTACGTTTTTTGGAACCTACCTGCCGTCGTTCGTTGCCGACCTGGGCCTGCCGGCCAGCGCGGCGGTGATGGCGCTTGTCATGGTCGGCTTGGGCAATCTGGTGGGAACCTACGCCGCCGGGGAATGCGCCAGGATCATGCCGACGCGTGCCGCCCTGAGGATGGTCTACCTCGGTCGGGTGCTTGTCTTTCTCGGCTTCGTCCTGCTGCCGATCACGAGCACGACGATCATCGTCCTCAGCGGACTGCTCGGTTTTCTGTGGCTTTCGACCGTACCGCTGACTTCAATGCAAGTGCTCAATATCTACGGGACGAGGTGGACGACCATGCTGTTCGGCGTCGTCTTCTTCTCGCACCAGGTCGGCGCCTTTCTTGGCAGTTGGCTTGGCGGCTTGATCTTCGACCGGTTCAAATCCTACGATGTGATGTGGTGGTTTTCGATCGGCCTCGCGTTGCTCGCGGCTCTATTGCAGTCGCCCATCGCGGAGCGGCCGGCCGAGGACAAGCCGCTTGACCGTGAGCCGCAGGGTGCATAGCGAATCCATATGGCTATCGTGGGCGAACATGAACCCGCTCGTCGGGTCTCGATGATGTCCTCAATGCCGGTGCCGCTCAAGCTTGGCGCCGTCGTCGTCCTGGGGATGCTCGTCCTGGCCGCGGTCGCCTTGTTCCTCGAGCGCGGCCCTGCAATCCTCTTGGATCTCTCGACGATGGCCGGGCTAGGGATTTGCTCTTAGTCGCAGGCGCCCCGCGTGCTGATTCGGCATCGCGTGCAAGGCTAAGCATTCGCGTCGCCTCGCGCCAATGAGTCAGCCTAACTGACGCGCTTGATGTGAGAAGCCCGCGTTATGTGCGCGAATTCATGCATTGAAGGAGCGGGTGATACCTTTCATGCACGCCCAGTTGCGCTCGCAGTGCAGCAATCCGTAGCCTTGTCGACGAGGTAGATCGGAGGGCCGCGGAGACAAATGAAGAAGCAACCTGGCGCCACCGTCGCTGATATGCTGCAGGCCAAGGCTCCTGGCGCGGCGACGATCAAGCCGACCGAGAGCGTGGCCATGCTGGCGCGGCGCTTGCAGCAGGAGCGGCTCGGCGCCATGATCGTCAGCAGCGACGGTCACACGGTGGATGGGATCATCTCCGAGCGCGATGTCGCCTATTCGCTAGCGCTTCACCGCGGCGGGCTGCACGCGCTTCCCGTCTCGGCGCTGATGACGAAGAACGTTGTGACCTGCTGCCCGCAGGACAGCCTGCCCGCGGTGGCGAGAGTGATGGCCGAGCGGCACATTCGTCATCTACCGGTCGTCGAGGGTGCAGCGGGTGACGCGGCTTCTGAGCAGCTACATCAGCGGCAGCGAGTAGCTGGACCAACTCCCTCAACCTACATCGTCGGCATCACGCGCCCCTGAGCCTGCTTGCAGCGCAGCACGCGGAAGCACCATCGGGTTTTCGTGGAAATGCGTCAGCCTCGTTGCCGCATTTCGTGAAGCCCAGGCGCCGTGCGTGCAGGATTCCGGACGTTGAAGGAGGGGTTGCCACCTTCGTGAATGTGCGGTTGCGGCCGCAGCGCAGCAATCCTTAGCCTCATCGCTGATGTCGATCAGTGGATCAGACGTGTCGATGGCTGTCACCAAAACACAGCACGCCTCGTCGTCGACCACCGGAGACAAACGGCGAACCTGGACGACCTGAAGTTGCAGGATAAAACCAGCTTCTTCCGCTGTCTCTCAACGCTCAATGACGGACGATCGCCGCGCCTTCGGCGCGGTGAACGGAGGATGTGCACGCGATTGGAGCTTGGATGCAATGCTCGACAGAGTTCGGCCGGTTCCAGTTCATGGCTTGCTGCAGACGGACGACGTGCTGCCCTGGCTTCTGGAATGGCGCCGCGGTGGGCATCGCGCCGCGCTGGTCACCGTCGTCAATGTAGAGGGCGGCTCTCCGAGAAGCGTCGGCGCACAGTTGGCCGTCTCGGAGAGAGGCAGCTATGTCGGCTATCTTTCCGGCGGCTGTCTCGAGCAAGCCGTTGCGAGCGAGGCCCTGACCGCCATTCGCGAAGGGCACAATCGCTTTGTCCGCTATGGCAAGGATTCAAAGTATCTCGACATCCGCCTGCCCTGCGGGGCCGGCCTCGACGTCTACATCGACCAGTCTTTCGATGCCGATCTGGTCGCCGAGCTCGCCGCGGCGCATGCCCGGCGTTCGATCGTGGCGTTGCGGACGGATCTCGGCACCGGCCAGAGCTGTATCGTGCAATTGCCGGCGCAGGCGGATGGTGCACCGTCGAGCCAGCGCGAGGGGGACGTGTTCACGCGCGTCTATGTGCCGTCGCTCAAGCTGCTCGTGATCGGCATCGGCCCGGCAGTTGCAGCCATTGCGCGGCTGGCCAGCAGTATAGGCCTCGACATCGAGGCCTCTTCGCCCAATGAGGCCACGCAAGCGGAGCTGATCGCTGCCGATATCGCTCCACGGGCCATGAGCGCCGCCGCCTTTCCCTTCTCATTCCGGCCCGATCACTGGACCGCCGCGGTTCTGGCCTTTCACGAGCATCACTGGGAGCCGCCGATCATCGCGCATCTCCTCGATATGCCGTGCTTCTACATCGGGGCCCTCGGCAGCCGGGCCACGCAGGCCAGCCGCCTTCAGGCGCTTCGCGAGCATGGTGTGAGCGAGGACAGGCTCGCGCGCGTGCGCGGCCCCATCGGCCTCATTGCCGGTGCGAAGAGCCGCGCCTCGCTCGCCATCGGCGTGCTCGCGGAGATCATGGCGGAGGCCAAGGAGAGGCATTTCGTGGCTTGAGTTGAAACTGGGGGAAATACGTCCACTGCGGACGGACAGACGAAGGGGGATGCCATGTACGAGACGTCGAGAAGCAGGTGGCCGCATCGCGGTGTCAGCGTGTTGCGCTCGTGTGCCTTTCTGCTTGCCTTCCTTGCTGCTGTCGCTCCAGCTCACGCCGGCGACAATTCCGGAAACACTCTGATCAAGGTGCTGGGGACGGAAGTTCTGACGGGAAGCCACTTGAAGGGAGCGGGCGACGACGTCATCGACGTCTCGAGCAATACCGTTCCGACGCTGTCTATCGCGTACTTCCTCACGGAGAATATCGCCGTCGAGGCTATTTGCTGCTTCACGGAGCACAGCATTTCCGACAGGGCCGGCGCGTTCACCGGTCCGGGCGCCAAGATTGCCGACGTCTGGGTCTTTCCGCCTACCGTCAGCCTGCAGTATCATTTGCCGATCGGCGCGTTCAAGCCGTATGTCAGCGTCGGCGCTTCCTACTTGGTCTTCTTCGATGAGAAAAGCTTCATCGGCGCCAACGTCGACCTCGAGAATGATTGGGGCCTGTCTCTCGGCGGTGGCCTCGATGTCAGCCTAGGTAACGGTTGGCAGCTCTCGTTCGATGTGAAGAAGATAGTGTCGTTGGACAGCAAGATCTACGCCGGTGGCAGCTATGTGGATACCGTCGAGCTCGATCCTTGGCTCATCAGCGTAGGTGTTGGCTATCGGTTCAATATTGCCGACCTGCTCGGCCACTGACCCGAGCCGCGCGTAGCCGGCGGTGATCGCGAGGAATTTACCGGGGCTGGGAGTGTCCGCCATGGAAACGGCGGACATCCTCGCACGACGAGGATGCAAGTCTCTCGGCAACGGATAGAATGGCGCCAGGTGCTTTCACGCAAACGAAGAGCGCCGCGACAAGCTACAGGGAGGAAACTGGTCCCGTGAGTGACGGGAAAGGCGGAAGTCTATCCATCTAGCATAAGAGCGCACGCATGAGTGTGAGCCACGAGCTCTGGCTGGTGGTCCTTTCGATTGTGGTTGCCATCCAGGGTGCCTATGTCGGCCTCAGTCTAGTGCTGAGGCTCAACAGCGCCAGCATTTCGCTTCGCCGACGGCTGCTGGCCGGCGGCGCGCTTTCGCTTGCGGTTGCAATCTGGTCGATGCATTTCGTCGGCATGCTGGCGATGCGGGAATCCGTTCACATCGCCTTCCTTCTCGTTCCGACTGTAGTTTCCTTCCTCGTCTGTGTCTTCGTCGTTGGCCTTGCGATCTATATCGCCTCGACCAACCCCAAGTCGCCGACTGTGCTGACGGTGGCCGCGACAGTAATGGGCGTCGGCATCGTCATCATGCACTTCATCGGCATGCTCGCCTTACACGGCAACATGAGGATGGAGCACGATCCCTGGTTCGTCGTCGCCAGCGGAGTCGTCGGAATCTTTGCCTCATACCTGGCTGTCCGGCTCGCCTTTGCCGTTGTCCCTCCACCGTTGGGGTTGGCCTCTGTCGCCTTGGGCTTAGCAATCGCCGGAATGCACTACACCGCCATGGCTGGCATGACCCTCTACCCCGCCGCAGCCGATCCGGCAGCCGCTATTCTATCGCGCGATGTTCTGGCCGTGGTCGTATCGCTCGTCGCCTTCCTGATTTCCGGCTTTTTCTTCCTGACCCTCGTCCCCGAGACGGTTGGAACCGCCGAGGTCGGCGAGGAGGCTCGGCTTTACCAGCCATTGCCGCAGACCAACGGGAGTTTGGCGATGGCGACCATGCCGAGCGAGAGCGCCGACGTCTTTGGGCGTGTCGCTGGAAGCTCGGCGGCGAGAGCGTCGGTGGGCGCCATTCCGGTCATCAAGGAAGGGGAGACGATCTATCTCCCGGTCGGACGCGTCTACGCGGTGCGCGCCGACGCGCACTACACGACGGTCTTCGACGGCGCCCATTCCTACTTCTGCGGTTTGTCGATCAGCGATGTCGAGAACAAGCTCGATTCGGAGCGCTTCATGCGCGTGCACCGGAGCTACATCGTCAATGTCGGCAACGTCGCCTCGATCAAGAGGTCCGGTGACAGCGGCGTTGCCAAGCTCTCGGGAGAGGTTCCATATTCGCTGCCGGTCAGCAGGCGAAAGCTCTCGGAGCTGAAAGCGCGCTTGGAGCGCATGGGCTCCGTCTCGGGGTGAGAGGCCGCGCGATAGAGTAATCGTCGAGCCCTTCCTGGGCGCAGGTGCGTCTTCTGCGCCGTGTCCGGGCCAATGCAGCCGGCTGCCCTTCGCCCGTCGAGTCTCGCTTGTGCATCTCGCAGTCGCGAGAGCGAACGTCGGTTGACGGCTCGCGTGAGATAGATGCCGCCGTTCGTGAATTCAGGTCAGCCTGACTGACGCATTTCCTGCAGTTGAGGCGCCGTTCGTGCGCGACCGGCGGCATCGAGGAGGTGTGCCCGATCTTCGTGCATCGTCGATTGCTGGTGCACTGCACTGCTTCTTAGATCGCATCAATGCGTCGATCGATCACGCCAATAACCGGCAAAAGCCGGCAGGTCGACGCAGGGAGGCAACTCGAAGGAGGAGATGCTCGGACATGATCCCAGGGCAATTCACGTATCATCGTCCATCGTCGGTTGCCGAGGCCAGCTCGCTATTGTCGCAGTTCGGCGATGAGGCGCGCGTGCTCGCCGGCGGTCACAGCCTCATCCCGATGATGAAGCTGCGCATGGCAACGCCGCAGCACCTGATCGACATCGGCGCGATTGCGGAGCTGAAGGGCATCAAGCGCGACGGCAAGCTGGTGACCATCGGCGCCATGACGACACAAGCCGAGATCATACGGTCAGACGTGCTGGCGGAGGCGGTGCCCATCCTGCGCGAAGCCTCAGGCCTGATCGCCGACCCGCAAGTCCGCTACATGGGTACGCTCGGCGGCAACGTCGCTAACGGTGATCCCGGCAACGACATGCCGGCCGTCATGATGGCTGTCGGTGCAAGCTATCGGCTGGACGGCGCGAGCGGCTCCCGCCGTGTTGCGGCGCGCGAGTTCTATGAGGGCGCCTATGCCACGGCGCTCGAGCCCGGCGAGATCGTGCATTCGATCGAGATTCCGGTTCCCCAGCTCGGCCACGGCTACGCCTACGAGAAGCTCAAGCGGAAGATCGGCGACTACGCAACGGCTGCGGCCGCGGTCGTCATGACCGTCTCGCGGGGCAAGGTTGCAAGCTGCACTATTGCGCTGACGAATCTCGCGGACACGGCGCTGCTGTGCACCGAGGCGAGCCGCGCGATCGTCGGATCGACGATCGACAGCTCGGCAGTCGTCGCTGCGGCGCAGTCTGCAGGTCAGCTCATGCAGCCGGCCGAGGACGGGCGCGGCCCCGCCGAGTATCGCGCCAGCGTCGGCGCCGTGGTGCTCGTCCGGGCGCTGCAGCGGGCCTATGCCCGCGCTAACCACTAGTCCCTGCGCTCTCTCTGCAGATAGGGGATAACGCCGATGTCAAAGTCTCACGTGCAGCTCCGCATCAACGGCCGGGACGTCGAGGGCCTGGTCGAGCCGCGCACGCTGCTCATACATTTCATTCGCGATCACCTCGGCCTCACTGGCTCGCATATCGGCTGTGACACCTCCCACTGTGGTGCGTGCACGGTCGATCTCGACGGCAAGTCGGTCAAGAGCTGCACGATGTTCGCCGTGCAGGCTCAGGGCGCCGAAATCACAACGATCGAAGGTATCGCCGCGCCGGATGGAGCGCTGCACGCGCTGCAGGAAGGCTTCCGCATGATGCACGGGCTGCAGTGCGGGTTCTGCACGCCGGGCATGATCATGCGCAGCTATCGGCTGCTGCAGGAGAACCCGAACCCGACCGAGGCGGAGATCCGCTACGGCATCGCCGGCAACCTGTGCCGCTGCACCGGATACCAGAACATCGTCAAGGCGGTTCAGTACGCCGCCGCCAAGATCGGCGGGCGGGAATTCGTGGAGGCAGCAGAATGAACGAGATGGCGACGCCGATCCGGCAAGAGCGGGAAGCCAAGCTTGAGGGCATGGGCTGCCGCAGGAAGCGGGTGGAGGACATCCGCTTCACGCAAGGCAAGGGCAACTACGTCGATGACATCAAGCTGCCGGGCATGCTGTTCGGCGATTTCGTGCGCAGCCCCTACGCGCACGCCCGCGTGACGGGCATCGATAAGACGCGGGCACTCGCCGTGCCGGGCGTGTTGGCCGTGCTGACGGCCGAAGATCTCAAGGGCGTCAATCTCGCGTGGATGCCGACCCTCGCCGGCGACGTGCAGATGGTGCTCGCCGATGGAAAGGTGCTGTTCCAGAATCAAGAGGTTGCCTTCGTCGTGGCCGAGGACCGCTATGCGGCGGCGGATGGTATCGAGGCCGTCGACGTCGAGTACGAGGAGCTTCCGGTCCTCGTCGATCCCTTCAAGTCGATGGAAGCGGATGCCCCGCTGCTGCGCGAGGACATCAAGGACAAAACGACCGGTGCGCACGGTCCGCGCAAGCACCCCAATCACATTTTCGAGTGGGCGGTGGGCGACAAGGAGCTCACCGACGCGGCCTTTGCCAAGGCGGAGGTGACGATCAAGGAGCTGATCAGCTACCACCGCACGCATCCCTCGCCGCTCGAGACCTGCCAGGCGCTCGCCTCGTTCGACAAGGTCAAGGGCGAGCTGACGCTGTGGGGTACCTTCCAGGCGCCGCATGTCGTGCGCACGGTCGCCTCGCTGCTGTCGAAGATCCCCGAGCACAAGGTGCACGTGATCGCACCCGACATCGGCGGCGGCTTCGGCAACAAGGTCGGCGTCTATCCCGGCTACGTCTGCGCCGTCGTCGCCTCCATCGTCACCGGCCGGCCGGTGAAGTGGGTCGAGGACCGGATGGAGAACCTATCCGCCACCTCGTTCGCGCGCGACTACCACATGACGACGGAGATCGCGGCGACGAAGGAGGGCAAGGTCACGGGGCTGCGCGTGCACGTGCTGGCCGATCATGGCGCCTTTGATGCTTGCGCCGATCCGTCCAAATGGCCGGCAGGGTTCTTCAACATCGTCACCGGATCGTATGACTTTCCCGCAGCGCATCTCGTTGTCGATGGCGTCTATACCAACAAGGCGCCGGGCGGCGTCGCGTATCGCTGCTCGTTCCGCGTTACCGAGGCGGCCTATTGCATCGAGCGCGCCATGGACGTCCTGGCGCAAAAGCTCGGCATGGATGCGGCCGAGCTGCGGCTCAAGAATTTCATTCGTGCCGACCAGTTCCCCTACCACTCGGCCCTGGGCTGGGAATACGATTCCGGCGACTACCACACGGCCATGCGCCAGGCGATGCAGGCCGTCGACTACAAGGGGCTGCGCGCCGAGCAGGCCGCCAAGCGCGAGGCTTTCAAGCGCGGCGAGACGCGCGAGCTGATGGGCATCGGCGTCTCGTTCTTCACCGAGATCGTCGGCGCGGGGCCCTCCAAGAACTGCGACATCCTCGGCGTCGCCATGTTCGACAGTTGCGAGATCCGCCTGCATCCGACCGGAGCCGCCATCGCGCGCATGGGTACCAAGAGCCAGGGCCAGGGCCACGAGACCACCTACGCGCAGATCATCGCCACCGAGATCGGCATTCCCGCCGACCTGATCATGGTCGAGGAGGGCAATACCGACACCGCCCCTTACGGACTAGGGACTTACGGCTCACGCTCGACGCCCGTGGCCGGCGCCGCCATCGCCATGGCAGCGCGCAAGATCAGGGCCAAGGCGCAGATGATCGCTGCCTACGTACTCGAGGTTCACGAGGGCGATCTCGAGTGGGACATCGATGGCTTCCGCGTCAAAGGCTTGCCCGAGAAATCCAAGTCGATGAAGGACATCGCGTGGATCGCCTACAACGCGCCGCCGCCCGGCATGGAGCCGGGGCTCGAGGCAGTGAGCTACTACGATCCGCCCAACATGACGTATCCGTTCGGCGCCTACATCTGCGTCATGGACATCGACGTTGATACCGGCGCCTACACTGTGCGCCGTTTCTACGCGCTCGACGACTGCGGCACGCGCATCAATCCGATGATCATCGAGGGGCAGGTGCACGGCGGTCTCACGGAGGCTTTCGCCATCGCCATGGGGCAGGAGATTGCCTACGACGAGATGGGCAACGTGAAGGGTGCGTCCTTCATGGATTTCTTCATCCCGACTGCGGTGGAGACGCCGCACTGGGAGACCGATTTCACGGTCACGCCATCGCCGCACCATCCGATCGGAGCCAAGGGCGTGGGCGAAAGCCCCAACGTCGGCGGCGTGCCGGCGTTCAGCAACGCTGTCAATGATGCATTCGCATTCCTCGGCTCGACGCACATCCAGATGCCGCATGACCATTGGCGCAACTGGATGGCCGCCAAGCGCCTCGGCGTTCACGGCTGACATCGGAGACGATTGAAAGACGCGGCATGGAAATCTCTCGCGAACGGATGGCCGAGCAACTCGCACAGGGCGGATACATCGCCGACGGTGCGCTCGTTACCTCGTTGCACATCATGCGCCTCATCCGGCGGCCGCTGCTGATCGAAGGCGAAGCCGGCGTCGGGAAGACGGAGGTAGGGAAGGCCCTTGCAACGGCGCTCGGAACGCGGCTCATCCGTCTGCAGTGCTATGAGGGCCTCGATCAATCGACATCGCTCTATGAATGGAACTATCAGCGGCAACTGCTCGCCATCCAGATCCGCGACAAGAGCGCCGCCGGTGTCGGTGGCATCGAGGCGGAGCTGTTCTCCGAGCCCTACCTCCTGGAGCGCCCACTGCTGGCCGCGATCCGGCAGCCGCAGGCGCCGGTGCTGCTGATCGACGAGATCGATCGTGCGGATGAGGAGTTCGAGGCCTTCCTGCTCGAGCTGCTGTCGGATTTCCAGATCACCATCCCGGAGCTTGGGACAATCATCGCGACCAGCATC
>Ga0164243_10015516_pt1 | contig 10525 bp, 8 predicted proteins | sample OricompcompostOP_FD_108781 | JGI IMG/M metagenome (GOLD analysis project Ga0164243, IMG submission 108781) | Organic Plus compost microbial communities from Emeryville, California, USA - Original compost - Organic plus compost (OP) | ecosystem: Engineered > Solid waste > Mixed feedstock >... | reverse complement strand
TTCACGAGGATCACGCGCAGCCCCTCGCCGCGCAGCACGCGGCACGCCTGCGTGCCCGAGTAGTCGAACTCGGCGGCCTGGCCGATGACGATCGGGCCCGACCCGATCACGAGGACGCTCTGGATGTCGTCGCGCTTTGGCATCAGTCGTTCTCTCCGGTCGTCGACGCTTCGTCTCGCTGCGCCCGCTCAGCACCCGAGGGGGCGGGCTGGGCGCGCTTCTCCCGTCCTGCGAGCGAGGCGAGCACCATGTCGCGGAAGCGGTCGAACAGGTAGTTGGCGTCGTGGGGCCCTGCCGCCGCCTCGGGGTGGTACTGCACCGAGAACGCCGGGATGTCGAGCGCGCGCAGACCCTCGACGACGCGGTCGTTGAGGCCGACATGGCTCACCTCGATGCGGCCGTAGCCGGCGGGGCTGTCGAACTCCCCCTCGACCGGTGCGTCGACCGCGAAGCCGTGGTTGTGCGCCGTGATCTCGACGCGGCCCGTCGCCTTGTCGAGCACCGGCTGGTTGATGCCGCGGTGGCCGAACGGCAGCTTGTACGTGCCGAGGCCCAGCGCGCGGCCCAGAAGCTGGTTGCCGAAGCAGATGCCGAAGAACGGCAGCCCCTCGTCGAGCACGCCGCGCAGCAGCTCGACATGGGCGTCGGATGCGGCGGGGTCGCCCGGCCCGTTCGAGTAGAAGACCGCGACCGGGTCGATCGCGCGCAGCTCGTCGATCGTGACGTTCTGCGGCAGGACGTGCACCTCGAACCCGCGAGCGGCCAGGTTGTCGACCGTCGCCTGCTTGACGCCGAGGTCGAGAACCGCCAGATTGCCGATGCGCTCGCCCTGGTCGGGCGTGACCTGCGCGACGGGGACGGAGACCTCCGCCGACAGGTTGAGACCAGCCATCTGCGGCGCCTCGCGCACGAGGCGGAGCTGCTCATCGGGCTCGATCGAGGCCGAGTCGCCCGAGAAGATCCCGCCGCGCATGCTGCCGGCGGAGCGGATGTGCCGCGTCACCGCGCGCGTGTCGATGCCGCTGATGCCGACGATCCCGTCGCGCTCGAGCGCCTCGTCGAGGGATTCCTCGGCCCGCCAGTTCGACACGACGCGGGAGGGGTCGCGCACGATGTAGCCCGACACCCAGATGCGGCGCGACTCGGGGTCCTCCTGGTTCATGCCGGTGTTGCCGATGTGCGGCGCGGTCTGCAGCACGATCTGGCCCGCGTACGACGGATCGGTCAGGGTCTCCTGGTAGCCGGTCATGCCCGTCGCGAAGACGACCTCGCCGAGCGTCGTGCCGCGCGCTCCGTACGCGCGCCCGACGTGGCGGGTGCCGTCTTCGAGGACGAGGACCGCGGGATCGGTCGTGAACAGGGAGGTCATGCGTCGGTTCCTGTCGTGGTGAGCGGGGCGATCGCGTCGGCGAGCGCGCGGGCCGAGGCGTCCTGCGGCCGGAAGTACGAGTCGACGAGCGTCGCGTCGTCGATGTGCCACGTGACGCGCACGAGGCCGCCCTTCTCGACGACGCGGTCGATCGCGACGGTGGACTGCCCGACCGACGCGATGCGCTCGGCCGGGAGGTGGATTCGCGGCTGACCCGCGAGGTCGATCACGAGGCCCGAGTCGGCCACGATGAGCTCGGCCTTCGAGCGGAACGCGAGTCCCTTGATCGCGAGTCGCTCGAGCGGCTCGTCGTGGCGCGTCGTGGCGACGTACAGGGCGGGGAACCAGTGCTCCGCCACCGCGCCGACCGGCGGCTCGCCGAACGGGGGGCGCAGCCCGCGGTCGCGACGCGTGCGCAGCCACCACCCGAGCGCGAGGGCGGCGAGGATCACGACGGCGGCCGCGATCATGATCGCGACGGCTCCTTCGCGGCTCATGCGCGCACCCCCGGCTCGTCGAGCAGAGCCCCGTCGACCACGGTGGGCACTCCGCGGTGCAGGGTCCAGCGCACCTCGCCGGGCAGCTCGCGTCCGAGGTACGGCGAGTTCGTGCTGCGGCCCCGCAGGTCGTGCGTCGAGAACGTGCGCACGGGTGACGGGTCGTAGAACGTCACGGATGCCGCGTGCCCCGCAGTGAGCGGGGTGCCGAACCCCTCCAGGCGCCCGATCCGCGCGGGCTCGCGGCTCATGATGCGCGCGACGTCGGGCCACGTGATGAGCCCTGTGTCGACCATCGCGAGCTGCACGACGCGCAGTGCGCTCTCGAGGCCCACCATGCCGTTCGCCGCCGCCTGCCACTCGCACGCCTTCGCCTCGGGCGGATGCGGCGCGTGGTCGGTCGCGACGATGTCGATCGTTCCGTCCGCGAGCCCCTCGCGCACCGCGAGGACGTCCTCTTCGCGCCGCAGCGGCGGGTTGACCTTGAATCGCGCGTCGTAGCCGCGCGCGAGCTCGTCGGTCAGCAGCAGGTGGTGCGGCGTCACCTCGGCGGTCACCTTCACACCGCGGCGCTTCGCCCACCGGATGATCTCGACCGACCCGGCGGTCGAGAGGTGGCACACGTGCAGGCGCGACCCGACGTGCTCCGCGAGCAGCACATCGCGCGCGATGATCGATTCCTCGGCGACGGCGGGCCAGCCGGCGAGTCCGAGCTCCGCCGACACGACGCCCTCGTTCATCTGGGCGCCTTCGGTGAGCCGCGGGTCCTGTGCGTGCTGCGCGATCACGCCGTCGAACGCCTTCACGTACTCGAGCGCGCGGCGCATGATGAGCGGGTCCCACACGCAGAATCCGTCGTCGCTGAAGACGCGCACGCGGGCGCGCGAGTCGGCCATCGCGCCGAGCTCGGCCAGCCGCTCGCCCTTCTGCCCGACCGTGACCGCGCCGATCGGCTGCACCGTGACGAAGCCGGCGGCCTCGCCGAGGGCGAGCTCCTGCTCGACGACGCCCGCCGTGTCGGCCACGGGCGAGGTGTTGGGCATCGCGAAGACGGCCGCGTAGCCGCCGGCGGCCGCCGCACGCGACCCGGTCAGGACCGTCTCGGATGCCTCGTAGCCCGGTTCGCGCAGATGCGTGTGCAGATCCACGAGGCCCGGCAGCATGACGAGCCCCTCGACGTCGACGACCGTCGCGCCGGCGCGGCTGAGCCCCACGCCGGTCTCGACGATCATGCCGTCCTCGACGAGCAGGTCGAGCGCGCCGGTGCCTTCGAGCGATGCGCCGCGGAACAGCAGCGTCTCGGTTGCCGAGCTGCCGCTCTCGGCGGCGTGTCCCAGGGCCGTCACGCGGCACTCCCATCGTCGTCGCGCTCCCCCGCCAGGAGCAGATACAGCACCGCCATCCGCACCGACACGCCGTTCGCCACCTGGTCGAGCACGGTCGACCGGGACGAGTCGGCGGCGTCGGCGGAGATCTCGAGCCCGCGGTTCATGGGACCGGGGTGCATGACAATGCTATCCGCCGCCAGGCCCGCCAATCGCGTCGCATCGAGCCCCCACCGACGGGAATACTCCCGTTCGGTCGGGAAATACGCGGCGTTCATGCGCTCGATCTGGATCCGCAGCATCATGAGCGCGTCGGGTGCTTCGGCGACCGCCTCGTCGAGGTCGTACAGCACGCGCACCGGCCACGCCGACACGTCCTGCGGCACGAGCGTCGGCGGCGCCACGACGGTCACGTTCGCGCCGAGCGTGTGCAGCAGCCACACGTTCGAGCGCGCGACGCGCGAGTGCAGGATGTCGCCCACGATCGTCACGGCGAGTCCGCGGAGATCGCGCCCGCGGCTGTCCGCGCCGAACCGACGCTTGCGGATCGTGAACGCATCGAGCAGCGCCTGCGTCGGATGCTCGTGCGTGCCGTCGCCCGCGTTCACGACGCCCGCGGTGATCCAGCCGCTCGTCGCGAGGGTGCGAGGCGCGCCGGATGCCCCGTGACGCATGACGACCGCATCCGCCCCCATCGCCTGAAGCGTCTGAGCCGTGTCCTGCAGGCTCTCGCCCTTCGAGACGCTCGAGCCCTTCGCCGAGAAGTTGATGACGTCCGCCGACAGCCGCTTCGCCGCCGCCTCGAACGAGATGCGCGTGCGTGTGGAGTCCTCGAAGAAGAGGTTCACGACGGTCTTGCCGCGCAGCGTGGGAAGCTTCTTCACCTCGCGCTGCTGCGTGTCGGCCATGTCCTCCGCGACGTCGAGGATGCGCAGCGCGGCGTCCCGCGAGAGGGTCTTCGTGTCGAGCAGGTGCCTCACGCGCTCACCGCCCCTCGATCGAGACGTACTCTTCCCCGTCGACCTCCGCAAGGCGCACGAACACGCGCTCGTCGCGCGCGCTCGGCAGGTTCTTGCCGACGAAGTCGGGGCGGATCGGAAGCTCGCGGTGGCCACGATCGATGAGAGTCGCGAGACGCACAGCGGCGGGGCGCCCGATGTCCTGAAGGGCGTCGAGGGCGGCACGGATGCTGCGCCCCGAGAACAGCACGTCGTCGACGAGCACCACGACTCTGCCGTCGATGCCGCCGGGCGGGATCTGCGTCGGCTGCGGGGAGCGGGTCGGGTTGCGGTGCAGGTCATCGCGGTACATCGTGACGTCGAGCGAGCCGACCGGTACGGACTCGCCGCCGAACTCGCTCACGAGCGATCCGATGCGCTCGGCGAGCGTGACTCCGCGGGTGGGGATGCCGAGGATCACCAGATTCTGGGGCCCCTTGTTGGACTCGAGGATCTCGTGCGAGATCCGAGTCAGAGCCCGGGCGATGTCGTCCTCGTGCAGCACGGTGCGCGTGCTCATCCGCCGCTCCCTTCTCCGCCTCACGGGACGGGGTTAAAGGTTGCTGTCGTGACTCCCACCCTACCCGACGCGATCGCGTGCGCCGGGCGGACCGCCGGGAGTCAGGCGGCCGGCTGAGTGGCGTCGCGGTGCAGGTCGTCCTCCACCTGCGTCGCACGGATCGGGTGCCCCTGCGTCGTGAGGCAGCGCCCCGACGCCAGGTCCCACTTCCAGTCGTGGAGGCTGCACGTGAGCACGCCGTCCTCGATCTTGCCCGTCTTCGTCAGGTCGGCACGCAGGTGCGGGCAGCGGCGCTGCACGATCCAGTCGCCCAGTTGGGCGTCCTCGGACGTGTCGGACTGCTCGGCGTACCAGTTCTCGACGTACTCGATGCGGTCGCGCGAGAGGCACTTGAGGAACGTGTAGATGAACTCGTTGAACTTGCCCTTGCGCCCTGCCTGGAACTGCATCGACAGGAAGATCGAGTTCGACCAGTCGATCTCGTGATCGCGGATGTTCGTCGACACGAGGTCGGCGGGAATCGTGTACCAGAACTCGACGTCTTCGCCGTCGTACTCGCGCAGCTTCGCCTTCGGGAAGTCGGCGACCATGTCGAGCTCGCCGATCGTGAAGCGCACGGGCCCTCCGACGCCGTTGCGGATCGTGCGCGCGCGGCGCAGGAGCGGCTCCCACCACTCCTTGAGCGCCGCGAGCATCTCGTCGGGCGGCAGCACCGCGGCGCGCGACGCCTCCTCGGCACGGATCTCGTCCTGGCGCGAGTCGCGCTGCTCGGCGAGGTACGACCACTTGTCACCGAAGATGCGCTCGATCTCGGCATCCGAGTACAGGGTCTGCGTGACCTCGATCTCGCCGTTGTTCAGGTCGACCTGCGTGCCGGGCAGGAAGAGATACCCCTTCTGCTGGGGCCGCAGCTCGGCCATGTGCTCCAGGAACTGGCGCTGGTCGGTGAAGATCGCGTCGTCTTCGAGGCCGTAGCCGTTATAGCGGAACAGCTCCTCGCGCAGGAACATCGGCGGGCCGGCCATCGGGAAGACGTGCTCGGCATCGATCTTCTCGATGTAGTACATCGCGCGCTTGTTCTGCGCCTCGCGCTTGAGGCGCGCGAAGTTCTGCTTGGCATCCTGCGGCAGGTCGTAGACCATGGGCCACCAGATCGCGCCCGACACCTGCGTGAAGTACGCCTCGGGCTTCGAGAACGCCATGAGCTTCTCGAGGTCGAGCGGGTGCGAGTCGTTCTGGTTGAGGATGCTCGCCGTGCCGTCGTCGACGCTCAGCGACGAATCGCCGATCGGACCGTCGCTCGGCGCGCGCAGGGGCGTCACCATGATCTTGAGCGGGCCGAACTCGAGCGGCACACCCGCCTGGGTGTAGATGATGTTGTCGTAGCCGAGCTTGCGCAGGTCGGTCTCGAGGTCGTCCGTCGGATACTCCGGCAGGAGCACCTTGATGTCCTTCGGCACGTACCGCTCCATGAGCGCCGGGTCGAAGTGGTCGCGGTGCCGGTGGGAGATGTAGAGGAAGTCCGCCTTGCCGAAGCGCTCCCAGTCGAGCGCCCGGTTGTCGGGGAACGGGAACCACGAGCCGAAGAACGTCGGCCCGATGACGGGGTCGCAGAGGATGCTCCCGCCTGCCGTCTCGATGAACATGCCGGCATGGCCGAGGCCCGTGATGCGCATGGAAATCCTTCCGATCGACGCACACCGATTGTAGGCGAGGTCGGATCGGGGCCTCGGACGGACGGCCGTGGAAATGCCGATCCGCGGGTCAGTCCTGCTCGAACAGTCCCCGGATGTCGTCGGCCGAGAGCGCACGTCCGAACAGCGCGTCGTCGTCCATGACGGCGCGGAACAGCCGCGCTTTCCGCTGCTGCAGCGCCATGACCTTCTCCTCGATCGTTCCCGCCGCGATCAGCCGATAGACGTTGACGGGGCGCTCCTGCCCGATGCGGTGCGCTCGGTCGATCGCCTGGGCTTCGGCGGCGGGGTTCCACCACGGGTCGAGCAAGAACACGTAGTCCGCCTCGGTGAGCGTCAGACCGAAACCACCGGCCCTCAGGCTGATGAGGAACACGGGCGCCTCTCCCGTGCGGAAGCTCGCGACCGCGCAGTCGCGGTCGCGAGTCGATCCGTCGAGGTACGCGTGGCGGATGCCGCGCTCCTCGAGTCGCTCGGCGACGAGCCCCAGGAACGACGTGAACTGGCTGAACACGAGCGCGCGGTGGCCCTCGGCCAGCACCTCGTCGAGCTGTTCGAACAGTGCGGTGAGCTTGCTCGGCTCGATGTGCGCGTACTCCGGGTCGATGAGCTCGGGCGCCAGGCTCAGCATCCGCAGCAGCGTCAGTGACCGGAACACGATGAACCGGTTGCGGTCGAGGTCTTCGAGCAGGCCCAGCACCTTCTGCCGCTCGCGCTGCAGCATGGTGTCGTACAGCGCCCGGTGCGCGGGCCCCAGTTCGACCGCGACCTCCTGCTCCTGCTTCGGCGGCAGGTCGGCGGCGACGAGCTCCTTCGTGCGGCGCAGCACGAGCGGGCGGATGCGGCGCCGCAGGCGCGCGACGCGTCCGGCGCGGTACTCGCCGCCCTCCTGGTTCTCCGGCACCCTGCCCTGCTCGATCGGCCCGATGTACTCCTCGCGGAAGCGCCGCGCCGATGGGAAGAGCCCTGGCGCCGCGAGCGCGAGCAGCCCCCACAGCTCACTCAGGCTGTTCTCGAGCGGCGTGCCGGTGACGGCGTACACGACGTCTGCGCGCAGCGCCGCGACCGCCTGGTGCGTCTTGGTGGCCTGGTTCTTCACGAACTGCGCCTCGTCGAGAACGAGCCCGGCCCACTCGACGTCCGCGAACCCGGACTCGTCGAGGCGCAGGCGCGTGTAGGACGTGACGACGACATCGGCGGATGCCGCGGCCCGCGCGACAGTCGGGGCATCCGCTGCGCGCTTCTGTTCGCCTCGCGCGCCGTCGAGCACGCTCATGCGCAGGTCGGGAGTGAAGCGCGCGGCCTCGGTGCGCCACGTCGACACGACCGATGTGGGAGCCACCACGAGGAACGGGCGGCGCTCTCCCGCGTCGCGTGTCTGCGCGATGAGCGCGAGGAGCTGGAGCGTCTTGCCGAGACCCATGTCGTCGGCGAGGATGCCGCCCAGACGGTGATGCCACAGGAACGCGAGCCAGTCGTACCCCGCGCGCTGATACGGGCGCAGGTCCGCGCGCAGCCCGCGCGGCAGCGGCGTCTCGGGCACGCCCTCGGCGTCGCGAAGGCCGTCGGCGATGACGCGCCACGACACCGCGGGCTCCGACTGGTCGGCGAGGTCCTCGAAATCCGCCCACAGCGTGGTCTGGTAGCGGTTGAGGCGAGGGCCCGTCTCCCATTCGTCGAGCTCACCCGCCTCCTCGATGAGCTCGCGCAGCCTCGCCAACGACGGATGCGACAGCGAGAAGTACGCGCCGTCGCTCAGGAGCATCTTTCGCCGGCCGCGCGACAGCGCGGTGAAGAGCTTGCCGAACGGGAGGCGCCGCCCGTCGATGGTCACCACGACGCCGAGGTCGAACCAGTCCGGATCGGGCGATTCGACCGTCGTGACCTCGATGCGCGGGTCGCCCGTCAGCTCGCGATAGCGGGGCCGCTCCCCCGTCACCTCGACCACGACGCCGCCGAGCGCCTCGAGGCGCGGAAGCACGCGCGCCGCGAACTCGGCTGCGTCGAGCCCGGTCAGCACCGCGGTGGGCGCCCATTCGACCGGAGACTCCTCCTTCCAGACCTCCTCGACGCGTTGCCGGATCGCGTCTTCGGCTTCGGATACGCGGTCGGTGGGGTCGGGTGCGTCGAACGGGATGTCGTCGCGCCCGAGGTACCGCCACGAGTGCGAGTACTCCAGCCGATGCGACGGCGAGAACCGCACGCCGAGGACGAGCGTCGGCCGATCGGGCGACGGGATCTCGATGCCCGGCGCACGCACCGTCACGTGCCGCGACAGCGGCGCGAGGTGCTCGGCGATGAACTCCTCGGCGTCGTGAGCGGGAACCTCGACCGGCGCCGACGCCATGAGCAGTGCCCGCACGGCGTCGGGCACCGACGCGCGCGCGAGGTCGATGCGGATGCGCTCGCCCGTCACCTCGAACCTGTAGACGCCGCTGCCGCCGATGGGGCGGACGCTCGCGGCATCCGCCTCCGCTCCCCCGATCACGACCTCCGGCGCGACGCTGAGCGCGCCCGACCGCTGTGACACGCGAACCGACACGGACGCCCCGTCCACGAGCTCGACCGACTGGTGACGCTTCGTGGCGACGATCGGGATGCCGAGCCGCTCCGCCTTCTCGAGGTGCGGCCACAGCAGCGACGATGTGATGTCGTCGAGGGTGAGCCATTCGGCGACGTCTGAGAACGTGCCGTACGTGCGCAGGTCGCGGCCGATGCTGTGCAACTCGGTGAGCCAGCGCGCCTGCGCGGGGTCGTAGCGATTGCCCGGACGTCGCACCTCATCCCACGACGCATCGCCCTTGATCCACGCGTCGTCGCGCGCACCGCGCTCGAGCGGTCGCAGGCCCACCAGCACGTCTGCCCCGTGCCGGTGCAGGCCACGCGCGGTCGCCGTCTCGGCCTTGACGGGCGACCACGCCGAGCCGTCACGGCGCACGCGCTGGCGCAGCTCGACACCGAGGGCGAGCGCGGTGGTCGCGCCCGGGACAGGCGAAGCGGATGCCGCGAAGAGGCGCCGCCAGTCGGAGGACGCCGACGCCACCACTTCCCGCGGGGCCATGCCGCGGTGTGCGGCGTCGTCGAAGGGCGGGGTCACGGGATGCATCCTGGTCCCCCGCTCCGACAGAACCGCCCCGGCGTCAGCCGGCGCGCGCGATGCGCGCGAGGACCCCGTGCACGAACGCGCCCGACTCGTCGGTCGAGAATTCCTTCGCGAGCTCGACGGCCTCGTCGATCGCGACCGCCGTCGGCACCTCGTCGTTGTAGACGATCTCCCACACGCCGATCCGCAGCAGGGCGCGGTCGACCGCGGGCATGCGCGCGAGGGACCAGTCCTTCGCGTAGGTGGTGATGAGCTCGTCGATCTCGGCCTGGTTGTCGATCACGCCGTCGACGATCTCGCGTGCGTACAGCCACGACGCCTCACGAGCGGGCTCGTTCGCGGCGCGCTCGGCCTCGGCGGCCAGCACGGTCGGCAGCGCCTCACCACGGATGTCGCTCTGGAAGAGGATGTCGAGTGCGCGCTTGCGCGCTTTCGTTCGTGCGCTCATCGCGCGGCGTCAGTTGACGCGGCCGAGGTACTCGCCCGTACGGGTGTCGACCTTGACCTTCGTGCCCGTCTCGAGGAACAGCGGGACCTGGATCTCGTAGCCGGTCTCGACCGTCGCGGGCTTGGTGCCCGCCGACGAGCGGTCGCCCTGCAGACCCGGCTCGGTGTAGGTGATCTCGAGCACGACCGAGGCCGGGAGGTCGATGTAGAGCGGGTTGCCGTTGTTGAGGGCGATCGTCACCTGCTGGTTCTCGAGCAGGAAGTTCTTCGCGTCGCCGACGGTCGCCGCGGGCACCGACAACTGGTCGTAGTCGGTCGTGTCCATGAACACGAAGCTGTCGCCGTCGTTGTAGAGGTACGTGAAGTCGCGGCGGTCGACGTTCTCGATGTCGACCTTCGCGCCCGCGTTGTAGGTCTTGTCGACGACCTTGCCCGTGACGACGTTCTTGAGCTTCGTGCGCACGAACGCCCCGCCCTTGCCGGGCTTGACGTGCTGGAACTCGACGACGCTCCAGAGCTGTCCGTCGATGTTGAGGACGACGCCGTTCTTGATGTCTGCGGTCGATGCCATG
>Ga0164243_10015514_pt1 | contig 10526 bp, 13 predicted proteins | sample OricompcompostOP_FD_108781 | JGI IMG/M metagenome (GOLD analysis project Ga0164243, IMG submission 108781) | Organic Plus compost microbial communities from Emeryville, California, USA - Original compost - Organic plus compost (OP) | ecosystem: Engineered > Solid waste > Mixed feedstock >... | reverse complement strand
GAGCTCGGCCATGAGCTTGCTCGCCCGGGAGAAGAGCAGGTCACCGGTGAGGATCGCGACGGAGTTGCCCCAGACCGTGTGCGCACTCGGCACACCGCGCCTGCGGTCTGCGTGATCCATCACGTCGTCGTGGTAGAGAGAGGCGAGATGGGTGATCTCGATCGCCTTGGCCGCCGAGATGACGTCGGGGGTGATGCCGTCGCCGAGCTGCGCCGCCAGGAGCATCAGCATCGGACGGACGCGCTTGCCCCCTGCCTCGAGGAGGTACCTGCTGGCGGTGTCGGCGACGGAGTCGGTGAACCGGAGGTCGGACTCGAGCTGCTCCTCGATGGACGCGAGACCGTCGTCGATGTTGGCGATGATCCGCTTCATCTGCGGCGAGGCCATCATCCGCTCGGTCAGCCCCAACTGGCTCGACAGGCTCGTGTCGCGTCGGGTCGTGCTCAGGTTCACGCATCCAGCCTACCGATCCCCCACTCGAGTGCCTCCCCGACGACTGAGGCGTCCCGGTCCCCCGGTCAGGCCGCCGGGCGGAGCCCGCCCGGGATTCCCGGCGGGTCACGAACCGGTCGACGAGGCGGAGGCGCGCTTCTCGTGCCTGTAGCATTTCGCTACACTAGATGCATGAGCAGCACGATGCCGATGCGGATCGATGGCGACCTCTTCGACGCCGCGAAGTCGGTTGGCGCGGTCGCGAGCCGCAGCGCGGCGCAGCAGATCAGCCACTGGGCGCGGATCGGCCGCGAACTCGAGGCGTCGCCTGGCACGAGCGCGCGCGACGTCCAGCGCGTGCTCGCGGGTCAGGCCCCGTACGACGACCTCGGGGAGCGTGGCCAGGCTGTCGTACGGGCGATGTGGGACGAGCAGACGGCCCAACGCCTGGCCCGACTCGATCTCGCCGCCGAGTTCACGCAGGCTGGCCGGTCATGGACAGAGGCGGACGAGCAGGGTCGGGTCGTTGGACGCGGCGGCGGCACGGACTCCTGACGCGTGCCTCTTCTCCATGTGGTCGCCGGACCGAATGGTGCCGGCAAGTCCACGTACGTCACACGCATCCTGCAACCGGTGACGCACCTGCCCTTCGTGAATGCCGACGCGATCGCAGCCGAGCGGTGGCCGGATGCTCAGACTGAACATGCGTATGCGGCGTCACGCACCGCAGCTGAGGAACGTGAACAGCTGATCGCGAACGGCACGTCGTTCATCACCGAGACGGTGTTCAGTCACCAGAGCAAGGTTGACCTCGTCGACCACGCGATCGCCTCCGGGTACCTCGTCCATGTACACGTGATGCTCATTCCCGTCGACGTGACCGTGAACCGCGTCGCCGAACGCGTGCGGGACGGTGGCCATGACGTGCCCGAGCAGAAGATCCGCGAACGATATGTGCGCCTCTGGGGCCTGATCGCGCGTGCGCGCACGATGGCCCACCGCGCGGAGTTCTTCGACAACAGCACCGCTCGACACCCGTTCCGTCGCGTCGCAGTCTACGAACACGGGCTACTCATCGGCGAGCCGGACTGGCCCGCCTGGGCACCGCGGGCGCTCACCGGCTGACCCAGAGCAGCCTCAGACGAGACCGCGCTGGACCCCCGTCGCCCTCGCCGATACTGTGGTTCGCGGGAGGCATCATGACGACAGACGGCGGATCCGTCGAACCCGGCTCGGAGACCGACCTCGCCATCGAGCGGGCGCTCGAGGCGGCCAACCTGCGCGCCGGCGACTCCCTCGGCACCACGGTCGCCTCCGTCGCGAAGGAGAGGGAGCCGACCGCCGCTGAAGCGGGCGATGTCGCGGGTGCGTTCGACGGCGACGGCTGACGCGGCCCCACCTCCCCGGCGAGCACCACGCCGAGGACTCATCGGGACGTCAGCCGCTACTCGCTGGCGAGCCGCGGCTTCACCGCGCGGTGCAGCGCGACGATGCCGCCCGTGAGGTTGCGGTATCTCACGCCACTCCATCCGGCCTCGCGCATCCATGCAGCGAGCGTGCGCTGATCCGGCCATGCCCGGATCGACTCGCTGAGGTAGTCGTATGCCGCGGGGTTCGAGCTCGCGAGCTTCACGAGCACCGGCATCACGACAGCGAGGTAGCGGTCGTAGAGCGCTTTGAACGCTCGATTCGGCGGAGTGGAGAACTCGCACACGACCACGCGACCACCGGGCTTCGTCACGCGCAGCATCTCGGCGAGCGCCTTCTTCGGCTCCACCACGTTGCGCAAGCCGAACGAGATCGTGACCGCGTCGAACGAGTCGTCGTCGAACGGGATGGCGGTCGCATCGGCGAACGCGAACTGCAGGTTGCGGACGTGCCCGTACTTGCGCCGCCCGACCGCGAGCATCCCCTCCGAGAAGTCCGTTGCCACGACCGTCGCTCCCGACTTGGCGATGGAGGCGCTCGAGGTCCCGGTTCCGGCGGCGAGATCGAGGATGCGCTCGCCCGGCTTCGGATCGATCGCCCGGGTCGTCGCCACACGCCAGAGAAGGTCGTTGCCGACGCTGAGAACCGTGTTGGTGCGGTCGTAGTGGGTGGAGACCTCGTCGAACATCGCCGACACCTGAGCCGGCTGCTTGTCGAGGTCCGCGCGGTTCATGACTCAAGTGTACGGCGCATGACCAGCGCGGATCGCGGGGCGTCCATCCCGGTCGGCGCGTCCACTGCCCGTCTGCCGAGTGTTCCGCGCCCGCCCTCGCCAACCCGTCGCCGGGCTTCACCGGACGTTCACCGGCGTACTCTTGACGTGTGACACAACCCGGTCAGACAGGGACCGCCACCGCGGTACGCACCCTCGTCGTCGACACCACCGTGCTCGACGACACCGAGCCCCTCCTCCCCTTCACCGACCCGCGGCATCCGCTCGTCTGGAGCCGCCGCGGAGCCGGTCTCGTCGGACTCGGCGAGGCGCTTCGCCTCGAGTTCTCGGGAGCATCGCGCTTCCGGGATGCCGCGGAGGCATGGCGGGCGTGCGCCGATGCCGCAGAGGTGCATGACGACCTTCGCCTGCCCGGGACGGGGCTCGTGGCCTTCGGAGCCTTCACGTTCGCCGCGACGAGCACGCAGACGAGCGTGCTGATCGTCCCTCGCACCATCGTGGGCCGGCGCGACGGCGTCACGTGGCTCACCACCGTGCGGTTCGGCGACGAGCCGGCGCCGGCTGCGGTCCGCACCGGCTACGGCGACGAATACCGGATCACCCTCGTCCCGGGCAGCGAGAGCGCAGAGAGCTATGAGCAGCACGTCGCGGATGCCGTCGGCCGCATCCGCGGCGCCGCTCTGAGCAAGGTGGTGCTCGCGCGAGACCTGGTGGGGAGAGTGCCGGCCGAGGCCGACATCCGCCGGGTTCTCGCCGATCTGTCCCTCGGCTACCCCGACTGCTGGACCTATGCCGTCGACGGGCTCGTGGGCTCATCGCCCGAGACCCTCGTCACGGTGAGCAACGGCATCGTCGGCGCACGCGTGCTCGCGGGCACGACGTCGCGCGGCACGGACCAGACCGACGACCACGACGCCGCGATCGGGCTCGTGACGAGCTCGAAGGACCAGGACGAGCACCAGTTCGCCGTTCAGAGCGTGCTCGCGGCGCTGCGTCCGCACACGGCCCATCTCACCACGAGCGAGGTGCCGTACGCCCTGAAGCTGCCCAACCTGTGGCACCTGGCCACGGACGTGGAGGGCACACTCAGCGACGGCTCCACCTCGCTCGACCTCATCGCGGCGCAGCATCCGACGGCGGCTGTCGCCGGCACGCCGACCGCGGCCGCCGTCGCTCTCATCGACGAGCTCGAGCCCTTCGACCGTGGGCGCTACGCGGGCCCGGTCGGCTGGGTGGGCGCCGACGGCGACGGCGAGTGGGCCATCGCGCTGCGGAGTGCCCAGATCTCGCCGACGGGAGAGCTCAGGGCTTACGCCGGTTGCGGCATCGTCGCCGACTCGGTCCCGGCCCACGAGCTCGCGGAGACACGGATGAAGTTCCGGCCGATCGTGGAGGCCTTCGGCTGACCGCCGACCCCGACGCGACGCGGCTCACCGTCCCGCTGCGGCACGCTCCTCGAGCGCCTGGTTCACGGGCGCGAAGGCGACCCGGTCGAGCAGCAGCTCGATCTCGGTGATGACGCCCCCGTCGACCGTCAGCAGCTCGATGCACCAGACCGCACCGGCTGCTGTGTCGGTGACGAAGTCATAGACGACGCACACCCGTTCGCCCCTGACGTAGATCTCCCGGATTTCGCTGCCGACGTGGGCGGGAAGCAAGCGGCCGAGGGCGGCGACCCACTGCTCCTTGTCCGACCTGCCCCGGCGAAGAGCGCGGTGAGCCCGTCGCCGAGGAGGGAACCCACGGTGTCGAGGTCCTTCCTCGCCACCGCCTCGATGTAGGTTCGAGCGATGCGGGCCGCGCTGGTCTCCTCGACGCCGTCGTCTTCGCCGCCGTCAGGCGCGCCGGGCTGGAATGAGCTGCTGTCAGTCGTCATGCCGGACACGATATCCACAAACGTACGTGCGTACAAGTGGGTGCTTGTGGTAGAAAGGTTTCGGCGCAGACGAGGGAGGCGGCATGGCGAGCACGGCACCAGAATCCGAGATCGACGGCGTCCTTCGCGCGCTGGCGGACGGCAATCGCCGCGCCATCCTCTCGGCTGTGAAGCGCGGTCCGCTTCCGGTCGGTGAGGTCGCGGATGCCGTCGGCGTGTCCCAGCAGACCGCATCGCACCACCTCGGCGTGCTCCGAGACGCCGGACTCGTCACCGCCACGAGGAGCGGCACCCGGCACCTCTACGCGGTGAACGCCGACGGGTTCTCCGCGGTCAGGGACTACCTCGACGGGTTCTGGCCGGCCCGGCTCGCGGCACTGCGAGACGCGGTCGAGTCGACGGTCGAGTCGACCGTCGAGGAGGAACAGGATGCCTGACTACACGACCTCCGTGGAGATCCGGGCGACGCCGGAACAGGTCTTCGACTTCCTCGTCACTCCGGACGGCATGACCGCGTGGATGGGTCAGCACGCCGTGCTCGATCCGGTCGAGGACGGCATCTTCGCCGTCGACATCGCCGGAGCGCCGATCCGCGGGACATACCTCGAGGTCACCCGTCCCGAACGCGTTGTCGTCTCATGGGGCGTGGCGGGCAGTGACGACCTCCCGCCCGGTTCGACGACCGTGATCTTCACCCTCACCGCCATCGAGGCGGGAACCCTGGTCCAGCTCGAACATCGCGGGCTTCCCGACGACCGGGTGCCGGGCCACGCCGACGGCTGGTCGCACTTCCTCCCCCGCCTAGCCGACGTGTCGGCCGGTCGTGTGCCCGCCGACGACAGCGACTGGCTGCCGCTCCCTGTGCGAGGCCTCTCATGAGCAGCGCGCGCCGCGAGCGCTCCGGCGGCGTCGCCGACGATGTGACGAGGGGTCGCGAGCTGCTGCACGAGCTGGCTGCCGGTCTGGGCGACGACCGTCCGGTGGAGTTCGGGCGCATGTTCAACGGCGAGGGGATCAAGGTGACCGGCTCGTTCTTCGCCTTCATCGGACACACCGGGCAGCTCATCGCGAAGCTGCCCGCCGAGCGCGTGAGACATCTGGTCGAGAGCGGCGACGCGGAGTGGGTGACGATGGGCACGCGCACGATGCGCGAGTGGGCGGACTTCCCCGTGCGCCCGGACGAGGAAGCCACGAAGACGCTCTGGCGGTCCGTGCTCGTCGAGGCGTACACCTTCGTCGCGTCCCTCTCCCGCTGACACGACCGCCCGACGGCCACCCTCCGGGCATTGTGCTCGACGAGGTCGACGCTCAGCTCGCGGCCAGGCGGCGCTTCTCGGCCTCGACGTCGAACTCCGCCGGCGGCCACTGAGGATCGATCGCGGCGAGGGCATCGAGCAGGAGGTGCTGCACCGCGACGCGCGCATACCATTTCCGGTCGGCTGGGACGACGAACCACGGAGCGTCGTCCGTCGACGTCCGCTCGAACGCCCTCTGATAGGCGTCCTGGTAGTCGTCCCAGAGCAGCCGCTCGTCGACGTCCCCCGGGTTGTACTTCCAGTGCTTGCCCGGCCGGTCGAGCCGTTCCGCCAGGCGTGCTCGTTGCTCGTCCTTGCTGATGTGCAGCATGACCTTGACGATGCGGATGCCACGGCCGACGAGTCGCTTCTCGAACTCGACGATCGCGCGGTAGCGGCGCTCGATCTCGTCGGCATCGGCGAGCTGACGGACCCTGCCGATGAGGACGTCCTCGTAGTGGGAACGGTCGAACACGCCGATCATGCCCTCACCGGGGACCCTCTTCTCCACGCGCCAGAGGAAGTCGTGCTCGAGCTCCTCAGGAGTCGGCTTCTTGAACGCGGTCAGGGCGATGCCCTGCGGATCGACCGCGCCGACGACGTGGCGCACGACACCGCCTTTGCCCGCGGTGTCCATCGCCTGCAGCACGAGCAGCACGGCATCACCTGCGGCGCCACCCCTCGACGCGGCGAAGAGGCGTTCCTGCTTCTCGCTGAGCACCGTCGCCCCTGCGGCGAGCTCGGACCGCCCCTCCCTCTTTCCTCCGACGAACCCGGGGGCCGCTCGCGGGTCCACGTCGCTCAGACGGAAGCCCTCCGTCACGCGGAGGAGCTCCCACGGGTCGGCCTCGAAGGCGTGCGACATGTGATGGGCCATGCCCCATTGTGGCGCAGCATCGTGGGCAGCGGCGTTCCGGCGCACCAGCGATCGACGAGGCAGCGGCCGGCGAGCCAGCGGCGGCCGGGCGCGACGGCGTGTCCGCCCACGCGGTGCTCAGCGGGGCAGAGGCACCTCGATGAGCACCGGGGATGCCACCGGCGCGGTGAGCGCCTGATCGAGCTGCCCTCGCGTCGTGACCCGCGTGAACTCCCAGCCGTACGCTCGAGCCAGCGACTCGAGGTCGACGGACTGCGGGGTGTAGAGCACACGGTCGATGTCGGCGCGCTCCGCGGTGCCGGCGACCTCGAGGCCGTCGAAGATCGTTCCCCCGCCGTCGTTGCCCACGATCAGCTGAATGCGGGGGCGCTCCTCGCCGGCGCCGGTGAGCAGCCCGCCGACGTCGTGCAGCAGCGCGAGGTCGCCGAGGACCACGCGCGTCACGCCGACTCCCTGGCCCGCCTGGCTGGCGACCGCGATACCCATCGCCGTCGACACCGTGCCGTCGATCCCCGCGAGTCCTCGGTTGGCGTGGACGGTGATCTTCTTGCCTGGCACGGAGGCGTCCGCCTCACGGATCAGCCGGGACGCACCGAACACGAGCCGGTCGTGGGGCCACGTCGCGCCCCAGACCCCCTGCACCAGCAACCGCCGGTCCAGGGGCATCCGCACCGCGTCGAGCTCACCCCTGACGTACGCGAGCCGCGTGGCGGGATCCGTCGAGTGCGCGGCCTCGAGATCGGGGGCGACATCCGTCGACCGAGCTTCGGTGATCGCACGCGACATCGCGATCCACGAGCCGAGCCAGGAGCGGTCGACCACTCCCTCGCCGACGGTCGCGGAGCCGACGATGTGCGCGGCGCGGCGCCCGGGGTTGTACACCTCGGTGCCCGTCGGCGCGACGACGACGACCTCGACGCCGTCGCGCTGCAGCAGCGCGGGGACCTCACGGCTCAGCGTCGGATGGCCGAACACGATGGCGCGCTCCACCCGGCCGCCGAGCTCGGCATCCCGGAGCAGCTCGCGGTAGGCCACGACGACGTTGCGGCCGTAGCGGGCGCCGCTCGAGACCTCTGCGATCAGCGGCCACCCGCCGGCGTGGGCCAGCGACTCGGCGACCGGCCCGGAGCCGTTGCCGGCGATCACCACCGTTCGCGGGCCCCGTTCGAGCAGGATGCCTGCGCGTACCATGCGAGGAGCGCTCGGAGTCACGACGTCCTCGTCGTGCGGCTCAGGCAACGCCTCGACGGGCGTCGACAACGGCTCACGGAACGCGAGGTTGAGGTGGACGGGTCCGGCACCCGCCTCGCCGATGCCGAGAGCGGCCTGCATCGCGAGCCGGGCGAGCTCGCGGGCGTCCGCCGGCTCTCCCGGATCGCCGACGGGAGCCCCCACATCGCGGGCGAAGCGTGTGGACGACCCGAAGATGCCCGCCTGGTGCGTCGTCTGGTTGGACCGGATGCCCCGCAGCTCGTCGGGCCGGTCCGCCGTGAGCAGGAGCAGAGGAACAGACGAGTGGTGAGACTCGAGCACGGCCGGGTGCAGGTTGGCGACCGCTGTGCCGCTCGTGACCACCACGGCTGCCGGCACGCCGCTCTCGATGGCGAGACCGAGCGCGAAGAAGGCGGCCGACCGCTCATCGACGCGTACGTGCAACCGCACGGCGCCGGACCGTTCGAGCGCCGCGGCGGCGAGGGCGAGCGACTGCGAGCGCGACCCCGGGGACACGACGATGTCGCGAAGACCGCGTGCGACGAGCCCACTCAGGAGGGCGACGGCGTATGCGGTCGCCGGCGACCGCTCAACCATCGGCCGCGTCGCCGCGGTCGTCTGGCTTCTTGCGATCCTTCCGGGCGTCGGGCGCGACCGCGTCGGGGTCGGCGGCACCCGGCTTCTTCGAGCGGCCGGGCGGCGGATCGTCCGTCCCGCCGCGATCGCCCGGTGATGCGGCTCCGCCTGCGTCGGACGGGGCGTCCTTCGCGCGGACGTCCATGTCGAACTCCGCATCGAGCGCCGCGAGCTCTGCTTCGAGACGGCGGATGCGTTCGTCCTGCTCGGGGTCGTTGCGAGGGGCCGACCCGCCGGTGAACGCCGGGTCGTCGTCCGGTGCCAGGCGCTGGCGCACCACGCGACCTGCGCGCCCGCGCCCGATGAAGAACCACAGCAGGAGGCCGATCACGGGGATGATCAGGATGATGACGAGCCAGACCGGCTTCGACAGCCCGCGAACGCGGTCGTTCGCGATCATGGCGCAATCGATGACCGCGTAGATCGTTGCGACGACGACAACGACCACGAGTCCAAGCAGCAGTCGGGCCATACGCTCATGGTAGCCCGCGCGAATGCGGGATGCCTGAGAACGACGGCGAGGACGGCCAGCGGCGGGGCGTCGACCGCACGAACGGAGCCTCACAGGGACGAGACCTACACTGAGTGGATGCGAAGGATCCCGCCGATCGTCTATTACACCGTGCTGCGCCTGCTGGCCTTCGCGGTTCCCCTCGCGGTGTTCCTGCTCATCGGCTTCCACCCCATCATGGCGACCGTCATCGCGGCGTTGATCGGCCTGTGCGTTTCCATCGTCTTCCTGCGCCAGCCGCGCGCCGCTGTGTCCGAGGGCCTCTACCGCGTTCGTCATGGCAAGGCGCAGCCCTCACGGGATGACGAGGAGGCGGAGGACCAGGCGATCGAGAACGGCGCCGCTGAGGCGGCCGGCCCAGCGGATGCGTCCCGAGCGGCACAGGAGCGCCACACGGCCGACGCGCACGGCGAGCCCGGGGCATCCGGTGCCTCGCGACCGCCGCTCGGCAGGGAGTGAGCTCGGCAGCGAGTGAGCACGGCGCTCGCGTGCTGAGCGAAGCACTGGCGAGAGACGGCGCAGAGGACAGGGCGGCGGAGTGAGATGACCGCTGCTCGCCGCGCGAGGCTTACTTGAAGAACGCCCAGAAGAGGACGATGCCGTAGAGCAGCTGCACGAGCCCGCTCAGCCGGAGCGCGAGGATGAGCTCTCTGGCTGTCCGCGCGGTCGCGACGATGAGGGCCGCGGGAAGCGCAGCGATCAGGACGAACATCGCGAACCAGGCGACCGGATAGAAGATCGCCAGCCAGATCGCGATGCCGAACGGCGCGAGGATGAAGATGCAATAGAGCACGCGCGATGCGACGCGCCCGATGATGGTGCTGAGCGTGCGCTTGCCCGCTCGCTTGTCTTGTTCGACGTCTCGCAGATTGTTGACCAGGAGGGTCGCCATGGAGATGAGGCCGACGCCCACCGCCCCGAACCAGGCCTCCTGGTTGAGGGTGAGCACCTGGACGAACGTGGTGCCGAGGGTGGCGACGAGCCCGAAGAACACGAAGACGAAGACCTCGCCGAGGGCGTAGTAGCCGTATGGGCGCTTGCCGCCGGTGTAGTACCAGGCTGCAGCGATCGCGGCGGCGCCCACGAGGAGGAGCCACCACTGCTGGCTGAGGATCGTGACCACGAGACCCGCGACGGCGGCCAGGCCGAAGAACGTTAGCGCCACGATGAGCACGGTACGAGGGCGCGCCTTGCCACCACCCACGAGGCGGTACGGGCCGACCCGCTCGCGGTCGGTCCCGCGGATGCCGTCGGAGTAGTCGTTGGCGAAGTTGACGCCGATCTGAAGGCAGACGGCGACCGCCAGGCAGAGGAGCGCTCGGACCCAGTGGTATTCCCCCGGGTCGCTCGCGACCATCGCGGCGCCGGTCCCGACCAGCACGGGCGAGATCGACATCGGCAGGGTGACGATGCGAGCGCCCGCTATCCAGTCACGCGCGCGGGCGGGGCGCACCTCGACGTAGGGGCGCGCAGCGGGATTGCCGCTCCGGCCGCGGCCCTTCGACTTGCGCTGCGTCTTCTGCTTC
>Ga0164243_10015512_pt1 | contig 10528 bp, 9 predicted proteins | sample OricompcompostOP_FD_108781 | JGI IMG/M metagenome (GOLD analysis project Ga0164243, IMG submission 108781) | Organic Plus compost microbial communities from Emeryville, California, USA - Original compost - Organic plus compost (OP) | ecosystem: Engineered > Solid waste > Mixed feedstock >... | reverse complement strand
CGGGTCCGTCGCCGCCGGGTCCGGCGGCGGCCCGCTCCGCCAGGTCGCGCAACCGGCGTTCGAACGCGCGGGCGCCCTCAACCGACAGGTCCGGGACGAGATGGTCGTATCCCGGGATGCCGTCCTCCGTCGCCATGAAGGGACGCATCGTCAGCCGGTCGCGGTAGAACGCGTCGGAGAGTTCCCGCGTCATCGCGTCACCACCGAGACGGCGAGCACGTCCACCAGGCGCCGCAAACGCTCGCAGAGCAGGTCGACGTCGCGGTCGGCGGCCCGCACCCGCAGCTCGATCTCGCTCTCCCCGTACGGCGCAGCCGCCCGCAGGCTCACCGCGGTGACCCGTACGCCGCTGCGGCCCCGGGCCGCCATGGCGACCCGGAGCAGGGTGTCGAGCGGGCGGACGGCCGACACCGTGATCGCCGATTCGCCGGCCGCGGTCATGGCGTCCGCCCCGCGATGGTCGCCATGACCGCGGCCCGCTGCTCGAACCCGACGGAGTGGGCCGCGCCGGACACGAAATGCGGCACGCAGGACGGCAGCGCGGCCGCCATGGCGCGGGCGATCGTGATGGGCACGTTGACGTCCTCGTCGCCGTGCCACATGTGCACCGGCCCGGTGACGTCCGCCAGATCGAACCCCCAGGGCCTGGCGAGCAGCCGGAGCTCGTCGGCGGCGGCCCGGGTCCCGGCGCGGAACGCGTCCGGCACGGCGCGGTGGCGGATCCGGTAGTCGGGATGGGCCGCGGCCCTGCGGTCCGCCGCCGGCCCGCCCTGCGACATCCAGCCGGACACCACGGGCATGCGCACGGCCTGCCGCATCACGGCCAGCGGGACGCGCAACGCGACCGGCAGGTAGCGCGCCAGGTAGTGGAACATCACGTTCGTCGGGCGCATGCCCTTGCGCACCCAGGCCTCGTGGCCCGGGCCCATCGCGGCGAGCAGCACCGTCACGGTCACCTTGCCGGGCATGGCGTGGGTCACCGCGAGGGCCTGCGGGCCGCCGCCGGACTCGCCCGCCACCGCGAACCGGTCCAGGCCGAGGTGGGCGGTGAACTCCTCGACGTCGGCCGCCCACTGGGCGAGCGTGCGCCGCGGGCAGGGGTCGGACCGGCCGTAGCCCGGCTTGTCCACGGAGATCCACCGCACGCCGGCCTCCTTCGCCGCGGGGTGGTAGCAGCCGCCGGCGAGCCCGGACTCGGGGGTGCCCGCGATGTAGAGGCAGGGCACCCCGTGCGGGTCGCCGAACTCGTACCAGGCGAGCCCGCGGCCGTCCGGCAGCGACATCGTCCGCGGGGTCATGCGCGCATCCGGATGCTCAACGGCAGGACGCCGTAGTAGCCCGTCTCGAACGACACCGAGGCCGGGCTCCACGTCGAGTAGTCGACGTTGGCGAACGGGACGACGTCGGCGGCGGAGACCAGGGCGGAGTCCGCCTTCGCCCACAGGTCGCAGCCCGCCGCGCCGGGGAGGGCGGCCGCCTTGGCCGCGGCCTCGTCGTAGGCGTCGTTGCCGATCTGCGCGAAGTTGCCGCCGCCCTTCGCCGGGGGCGGCCCGGAGAAGTAGCCGCGCGTCTGCGCCGGGTTCTGCCCGTCGATCGGCACCCAGGCGATGTCGAAGTTCCCCGACTGGAACACCGAGGTGAGCAGCTGGGCGTCGGTCTCGCCGTGCGCCTTCACCGTCACGCCCGCGGCCGCCCACTGTTCGACGGCGAGTTGCACCGCCGCCGCGGCGGCCGGGCCGAGCTTCGACATGTAGCGCATGGTGAGCTCCTTGCCGCGCAGCGGCGCCAGCGCCTCCTTCGCCGCCGCGACGTCCTGGGCCGGGAGGTTGCCCGGCACGGTCGGCTGCTTGCACGGGCTCGACCCGGTCAGCCGCTCCGGCGCGAAGCCCAGCCCGGAGGTGGCGACCGTCATCAGCTCGGTCAGGTTCAGCGCCTGGACCAGGCCGCGGCGCACGGCCTGCGAGCGCACCGGCGAGCCGGCCGACTGGTTGAAGAACAGCTCGCCGTACACCGATTGCGTGCTGTACCGGGTGAGCTTGGCCTCCTGCAGGCGGCGCACGTCGGGCCCGGCGACGACGCCCGCGTGGACGCCGCCGTTCAGCAGCAGGTTCGCCGTGGTGGTCTCGTTGGTGACGACGTTGACGGTCACCTTGGCGGGCAGCCCCGCCGTGTCCGTGGTGGCGCCGCCGGGCCCCCAGCCGTAGCCGGGGCGCAGGGACAGGTTGTAGCTGGAGCCGGCCACGCTGGAGTCGAGCACGTACGGCCCGCTCCCGTCGGCCCCCTGCGTCAGCAGTTCGCGGTCGGCGAGGCCGCGGTCGCAGACGATCGGCAGGTTGGCGAGGCCGTGCAGGACGAAGGCGGCGGGCTCCGGGGTGACCAGCTCGACCTCGGAGGCGGCGGCGTCGGCGGTCGCCTTGGAGCCGGCCGGGACGGTGAGGTCCGCCAGCGGCGAGCCGTTCTTGGGGTCGGCCACGTAGTTGAGGTTGGCCGCCACGGTCTCGGCGGTGAGCGGCTTGCCGTCGGCGCAGGTCACGCCCGGGCGGATGTGGAACCGGACCACCTTGCCGTCCTGGCTCCACTTGTCGGCCAGGCCCGACGAGAAGTCGTCGCCGTTCCGGTGGATCAGCGGGTCGTAGAGGAACAGGGCGAGCTGCTGGACCACGCCCAGCGGGCTGGCGTGCGGGTCGAGGCTGCCGGGGTCGGCGTTGAGGGCGAGGGTGAAGACCTGCGGGGCGGCGCCGGTCCGGCTCGGGGCGTCCGGTGACTGGGCCGAGCAGCCGGTGGCCGCGACGATCGCGGCCGCCAGCGCCAGGGCGGCCGCCGTGCGACGGGGGGATGACATCAGGTGTGCTCCAGAGGTGGGGGGTAGTGACACGCGGCGTGATGGGGGAGGTCACGGGTGACGGGCGGCGGTTCGTCGGTCGCGCAGCGGGCGCCCGCGGGCTCGCCGCGCGGCCGCAGCGGGCAGCGGGGGTGGAAGGGGCAGCCGGTGGGAGGGCGCCGGGGGTCGGGGGGCTCGAAGTCGTCCGGCGGGCCGGCCGGGGCGCGGCCCAGCACGGGGATCGCCTCGACGAGGGTTCGCGTGTACGGGTGGCGCGGCGCGGCGACGACGGCCTCGCCGGGGCCGCGTTCGAGCGTCCGGCCCAGGTACATGACGGCGATGTCATCGCTTATGTGGCGTACGGCCGCGATGTCGTGGGAGATGAAGATCAGGCCCCAGCCGTACCGGCCGCGCAGCCGCGTGAGCAGGTTGAGCATCGCGCCGCGCGCCGAGACGTCCAGCGCCGACGTGACCTCGTCGCAGATCAGGAACTCCGGCTCGCTCGCCAGCGCGCGGGCCAGGGCGACCCGCTGCCGCTGGCCGCCGGAGAGCCGGCCGGGCAGGGCGTCGCGGAGGATCGTCGGGAGCTGGACCGCGTCCAGGAGTTCGTCGACGCGGTCGCCGCGCCGTTCCCGGGGCACGCCCGCCGCCGCGAGCGCGTCGCCGAGGATGCGCGCGACCGGCATGCGCGGGCTCAGCGAGCCGCCCGCGTTCTGGAACGCGAGCTGGATCCGGCGCAGGTCCGAGCGCGGGCGGCGGGGCGGCAGGAGGCGGCCGTCGAGCCGGATCTCGCCGCCGGCGGGGGTGACGAGGCCGGCGATGGCCCGGCCGAGCGTCGATTTGCCCGACCCGGACTCGCCCACCACGCCGAGCGCCGCGCCGTGCGGGACGGCGAGGCTCACCCGGTCCACCGCCACCACGCGGTTCCTGCCGTGCCCGAAGGCGACCGTGAGGTCGTCGACCGTCAAGCCGTCCATCATGCGACGCCTTCCAGGGGGTGCCAGCAGGCGGCCCGATGCCCGGGGGCCAGGTCCGCCAAGGGGGGCCGCTCGCTCAGGCAGCGTTCCGCGGCCCGCGGGCAGCGCGGCGCGAAGGCGCAGCCCGGTCCGGCGGCGCCGGCGGCGGGCGGCGAGCCGGGGATCGCGGGCAGCGGCGCGGCGGGGTCGGCGTCGAGGCTCGGCAGCGTCGCCAGCAGCGCCGCGGTGTAGGGGTGGGCGGCGCCGCCGGGCAGCAGCCGGACCGGCAGGTCCTCGACGACGCCTCCCGCGTACATGACGACGAGGCGCTCGCACATGCCGGAGACGACGGCGATGTCGTGCGAGATGAACAGCAGCGCGGAGCCCGACGCGGCGACCGCGTCCCGCAGGACCCGGAGCGTGGCCTGCTGCACGGTCATGTCCAGCGCGGTCGTCGGCTCGTCCGCGATGAGCAGGTCCGGTTCCGCCGCGAGCGCCATCGCGATCATGGCCCGCTGGAGGGTGCCGCCGGACAGCTGGTGCGGGTACTGGCGGGCGCGCAGCGCGGGACTGGCGACCTTCAGCGCGGTGAGCGCCTCGACGACGTCGCGCCCGGGGGACGCCTCCGCGATCTGGGCGCCGACGCGCAGCACCGGGTTCATCGCGCGGGCGGGGTCCTGGAAGACCATGGCCACGCGGCCTTTCAGGTCCCGGTCGCTTCGCCGTACGTCCAGGAGGCCGACCTTCGCGACGGAGAGGGCGTCCGCCGTCACCCGGCCGGGGTGGGGGACGAGACCGGCGAGGGCGAGCGCGGTGAGGCTCTTCCCGGATCCGGACTCGCCGACGAGGCCGACGCGTTCGCCCTTGCCGATGCACAGCTCGACGTCGTCGACGACGGTGACCGGGCGGCCGCGGGCGTCCGGGAAGACGACCCGCAGCCCGCGCGCCTCGGCCACGTTCGCCTCCCCCGGTACGGCGGGGGTTCGGCCGTCGCGGGCGGTGGCGGGCAGGGCGCGCCGGAGGCGGGCCGGCGCCTCGGCGCCGCGTTCCGCCGGCTCGCCCGCCATGCTGAACGTCAGCCCCGCCAGCATGATCGCGACGGCCGGGCCGAGCGCGGCGGCGGGCGCGGTGTAGATCTGGCCGAGGCCGGACTGCAGCAGCTGCCCCCAGTCGTAGTCGGGCGGCTGCACGCCGAGCCCGAGGAACGACAGGCCGGACATCACCAGCAGCGCGTTGCCCGCCGCGAAGGCGAGGCCGAGCAGCAGCGGCTCGGCCACGTTCGGCAGCACGTACCCGGTGAGCACCCTGCTGTGCCGCAGCCCGAGCAGCCGGGCCGCGCTCACGTAGTCGGACGCCATCACCGACGCGCCGAGCGTCTGGGTGAGGCGGCCGAAGGACGGCGCCATGGCCAGGCCGACCGCCAGCACCGCGCCGCGGGTGCCGACGCCGAAGACCACCGCGAAGAAGATGGCGAGCAGCAGGGAGGGGAAGGCGACCAGCGTGTTGAGCACGGCGGTGAACAGCGGGCCGGCCCGCCGGGCCAGCGACGCGCCGCCGAGCGCGATCCCGGCGACGGCGGCGACGGCGGTCGCGGCGACCGCCGAGCCGAGCGACAGGCGCGAGGCGACGACGATCTGCGCCAGGATGTCGCGGCCCAGATGGTCGGTGCCCAGCCAGTGTTCGGCGGAGGGGCCCTGCAGGAGCCCCGCGACGTCGGTCCGCTCGGCGGCGGGCCCGGCCAGGATCGGCCCGGCCACGGCGAGGGCGAGGAAGAACAGGATGAGGACGAGCAGCGCCCTTCGCGTCGGCCTCATCAGCGCTCCAGGATGCTCGAACGCGGGTCGATGGCGGCGATCGCGAGGTCGACGAGCAGGTTCACGGCGAGGATCGCGGCCCCGTAGACCAGCACGAACCCCTGCACCAGCGCGTAGTCCTTGCCGGTGATCGCGGTGACGACGGCCCCGCCGAGGCCGGGCCAGGCGAAGACGTTCTCCACCACCACGGTGCCCGCGATCAGCCCGCCCAGCAGCAGGCCGCTGACGGTCAGCGTGGCGGTGAGCACGTTCGGCAGCACGTGCCTGAGGTAGATCACCCGGCGGGGGAGCCGTTTGCTCCGCGCCGTGCGGACGTAGTCCTCGCGCAGCGCCCGCCGGGTCTCGACCCGCATCAGCCGCGCGATCACGGCCGTGGGGCCGACGGCCAGCGAGAGCACCGGCAGGACGTACGCGCCCGGCCCCGTGCCCCCGGCCACCGGGAACCAGCCCAGCGACACCGCCAGCACGTACACCAGGCCGACGGCCAGCAGGAACTCGGGCAGCGCGCTGAGCAGGCCGGTGACCACGGTGAACGTGAAGTCCGACCGGGGTCGCCTGCCGTCCCGGCCCAGCACTCCGGCCGCGAGCCCCAGCGGGATCCCGGCGGCCAGGGTCAGCGCGAGGGCCGCCCCCGCCAGGCCGGCCGTCGCGGGCAGCCGCTGCTCCAGCACGAGGCCGACCGGCTCCCGCGACATGATCGACGTGCCGAGGTCTCCCGTGAACACGCCCCGCAGGTAGGAGAGGTACTGGTCGGCAAGCGGCCGGTCCAGGCCGAGCGTCGCGCGGGTGCGCTCCACCAGGTCCTGCGGCGCGCTCGGGCCGAGCGCGGCCCGCACCGGGTCGCCCGGCACCAGGTGGATCATCGCGAACGACGCGGTGACCAGAGCCAGCAGCGACAGAACGAACCGGCGCGAACGCCTCGCGGCGAACGCCATGCGCGGATGCGCGGAGAACCGGCTCACGCCCGCGTGTGTTGCTGTGCTCACGGCAGTTCCCGTAACGTCATTATCGTAATAATGCGGTTACGGTAATTGCGTTATGGCAAGCTGTCAACGAACCAGAAGGAGGACCGTGCGACTCACCCGGACCGAGGCGCGAGAGGCCAACCGGCGGGCGCTGCTGGACGCGGCGCGCACGCTGCTGGCCCGCGACGGAGCGGACGTCTCAGTGGAGGCCATCGCGGCGGCGGCCGGCCTCACCACCGGGGCGATCTACTCGATCTTCGGCAGCAAGAGCGAACTGCTCGTCTCGCTCCTCGCGGACGACATCTCCCGCGTCGACGTCCTGCTCGAACCGCTGCACGACCCCGACCTGCCGCTCGCCGAGGTCATCGACCGCTACGTCGGCGCGTGGTTCGCCACGTACGGGGACGGCTCGAAGGCGCAGACCGCCTTCGAGCTCCGCGTCATCCTCGCCGCCCTCGAAGACGACCGCCTGCTGCGGAAACTCACCAAGACCCTCGACGACGAGCTCGAACGCCTCGCCGCGGTCCTGGCGAACCGGGTCGTCGACCCCGCGAGACCCGCCGGACGGACCACGGCCGAGCAGGGCATGGCGATCGCCAAGGCGGTCAAGGCGGTCCTCACCGGCTTCGGGTTGCGCCAGGCGGCGATGCCCGACTCCTACGACCTCGTCCGCCGCTCCTGCCTGGCGCTGACCGCACTCGCCTCCGGCCAGGACACGCCGGCGTGACCACCCCGCCGGGCGACTCGCCGAGGCGGGCCGGGGGTCAGGTCAGGCGGCGGCACAGCCAGTCGAGCGCGAGCGGGTAGCGGTGGTCGATGGCGTCGTGGCCGGCCTCGAACAGCTCGAAGCGCACGCGTTCGGCGGGCAGGCCCGCGTCGAGGGCGGCCTGGTGGAAGGCGGTCGCGCCCAGGTCCAGGTGGTACTCGTCCCGGGTTCCGGCGTCGATCCAGACGGCCCGCATGGATCGCAGCGCCTCGGCGTACCGCTCCCGGCGGGCCATGCGCACGGGGTCCCAGGCCAGCCAGCGTTCCCAGACGCCGGGGACGAGGGCGCCGTTCGCGTCGAAGGGCAGGCGCACCGTGCCGTCGTCGTCGGCCGAGTACGCCGCGGCGTAGGCGTACGTACCGAGGAGGTCCATGTCGCCGGGCCCGGCCGGGCCGCGCTCGCGGAAGCCGGCGAGGAACGCCTCGTACGATCCGTTGTACCGGTCGCGCAGGGTCCGGGCCACCCCCGGGAAGAACGGCAGGTAGCACACCTCGAAGAGGGCGTCGCCGGCGTGCGTGGCGAACGCGCCGAACACGTCCGGCCGGAGCATGGCCGTCACCATGGCGCCGTAGCCGCCGCTCGACTTGCCGGTGATCGCGCGCATGCCGCGGTCGGCGGCGGTCCGGTAGCGGGCGTCGACCCAGGCCACGACCTCCTCGCACAGGTAGGTGTGGTAGCGCCCGATCGCGGGGGAGTCCAGGTACTGGCTGCCGCCGTAGGCCGTCCACGCGTCGACGTAGACGACGATCGCCGGGGGCGTGCCGCCGGACGCGAACGCCTCGTCGGCTAGCTCCGGGAAGGGACGGCGGAACGCCGCCCGGTTGCCCCACATGGCGACGTGGCCGGTATAGCCCTGGATGACGTACACGGTCGGGTAGCGGGCGTCGGGGGCGTCGTCGTAGCCGGGCGGCACGTACACCCACAGCGGGCGCTCGTGCGGGTCGCCCAGCGGGTTGCCGCGCAGCGCCCGGCTGTCGATGACGTGGCGGTCGAGGCGACCGGCGAGGTCGGCGGACCAGGGAAGCACGAGGTTCTCCTTCGGCTCGGTCGCGAAGTAAGTGATCGGCCATCGCCAGGCTCCCCGGCGATCCGGCGGTCGAAACGGTGATTCGGGGTTCGGGCGAGCGGCGTGGCCCGGCGTCGCCGGGGGCCGCCGCCGGTCCTCGTCGTGTGCGGCCACCGTATGGCGCGTCGGCACGCGTGGGAAGGGGCGGGCCGTACCGGGGCGGATACCTTTCGGCAACCTCGCGGGCGGATGGTGGCCGTCAGCACAACTGGGATCGGGCCGTCGTGAGGGCGGTCAGTCCGCGAGGAGGCAACCGTGGTGTACGTCAAGCCGGGTGCGGAAGGCAGCGTCGTCAGCTTCGCCGGGCGGTATGAGAACTTCATCGGCGGGGAGTGGACGGCTCCGGTGGAGGGGCGTTACTTCGACAATCCGTCGCCCGTGGACGGTCAGGTGTTCTGCCAGGTGCCGCGGTCGACCGCGGCGGACGTCGAGCTCGCGCTGGACGCGGCGCACGCGGCGGCCGACCGGTGGGGGCGTACGTCCGTCACCGAGCGGGCGAACATCCTCAACAGGATCGCCGATCGGCTCGAGGAGAATCTGGAGCGGCTGGCGGTCGCGGAGACGTGGGAGAACGGCAAGCCGGTGCGGGAGACGCTCGCCGCCGACCTGCCGCTCGCCGTCGACCACTTCCGCTACTTCGCCGGGGCGATCCGGGCCCAGGAGGGCGGGATCGCCGAGCTCGACGCGGACACGGTCGCGTACCACTTCCACGAGCCGCTGGGCGTGGTCGGGCAGATCATCCCGTGGAACTTCCCGATTCTGATGGCGGCGTGGAAGCTCGCGCCCGCGCTCGCGGCGGGGAACTGCGTGGTGATCAAGCCCGCCGAGCAGACTCCGGCGAGCCTGCTGCTGGTGGTGGAGCTGATCGCGGATCTGCTGCCGCCCGGCGTGCTGAACGTGGTGAACGGGTTCGGCGTGGAGGCGGGCAAGCCGCTGGCGTCCAGCCCGCGGGTGGCGAAGGTGGCGTTCACCGGCGAGACCACCACCGGCCGTCTGATCATGCAGTACGCCAGCGAGAACATCATCCCGGTCACGCTGGAGCTCGGCGGCAAGAGCCCGAACGTCTTCCTGCCGGATGTGCTGGCCGCCGACGACGAGTTCCTGGACAAGGCGGTCGAGGGCTTCGTGATGTTCGCGCTCAACCAGGGCGAGGTGTGCACGTGCCCGTCGCGGGCGCTCATCCACTCGTCGATCTACGACGAGTTCATCGCCCGGTGCGTCGCGCGGACCGAGGCGATCGTCGGCGGGAACCCGCTCGACCCGGCGACCATGATCGGCGCGCAGGCGAGCAACGACCAGTACGAGAAGATCCTGTCCTACATCGACATCGGGCGTAAGGAGGGCGCCGAGGTCCTCACCGGCGGCGGGCCGCGTACCGTGCCGGGCCTGGAGGGCGGCTACTACATCGAGCCGACGATCTTCCGGGGCGGCAACGACATGCGGATCTTCCAGGAGGAGATCTTCGGGCCGGTCGTGTCCGTCACCACGTTCGACTCGGTCGAGGAGGCGTTGAAGATCGCCAACGACACCCTGTACGGCCTCGGCGCCGGGGTGTGGACCCGCGACGGCAACACCGCCTACCGGCTCGGCCGCGAGATCAAGGCGGGCCGGGTGTGGACGAACTGCTACCACGCCTACCCCGCGCACGCGGCCTTCGGCGGCTACAAGAAGTCCGGCATCGGGCGCGAGACGCACAAGATGATGCTGGAGCACTACCAGCAGACGAAGAACCTGCTGGTCAGCTACTCGCCGAAGAAGCTGGGCTTCTTCTGATGCCCGCACGCGACGCCGCCGGGGCCGGTGCGGTCCCGGCGGGCGCGCCGTCCGGGAGCGGATCGGGCCGGGTCGAGCGGGTGCGCCTGACCCCGGCCGCCGAGGAACTGCTCGCCCGGCTCGCCGCACGGCACGGGCCGGTGATGTTCCACCAGTCCGGCGGCTGCTGCGACGGCAGCGCGCCGATGTGCCACCCGAGGTCCGGGTTCCGGGTCGGCGCCGCCGACGTGCTGCTCGGCGTGGTCGCGGGCGACACCCCGTTCTGGATGAGCGCCGACCAGTACCGGTACTGGCGGCACACCCACCTCACCGTGGACGTGGTGCCCGGCCGGGGGAGCGGCTTCTCCCTTGAGGCGCCCGAGGGGGT
>Ga0164243_10015509_pt1 | contig 10529 bp, 9 predicted proteins | sample OricompcompostOP_FD_108781 | JGI IMG/M metagenome (GOLD analysis project Ga0164243, IMG submission 108781) | Organic Plus compost microbial communities from Emeryville, California, USA - Original compost - Organic plus compost (OP) | ecosystem: Engineered > Solid waste > Mixed feedstock >... | reverse complement strand
CGGGTGCTGACGATGTTCGTCATCGCCGTCATCAGGGCGTAGTCGTGCTCCGCCAACCCTAGAGCGTGGCGGTGCTGCTGGCGGACGCGGCGCTGGGTCAGCGCCGGTGCCCGAAGATGCCATTCGCACCAGGCCCAGAGGCCGTCGGACCGCATGGTGACGGCGTCTCCTGCGCCCAGGAGGACCAGCTTCGTCGGCGCAAGCGAGCCGGAGGCGTCGGCGAACAGGAGCTCGGCCGTTCCGTCGACTCCCACGAGAACACGTGTCGTACCCGCGGGCAAGGGCAGCGCATCAAGGCTCCCGCCCGTCGACCACACCCTCGCGACGGCCCACGTCTCGGTTGAGACGAGCTCGACCGACGACCGTTGCGGGACAGGCGCGCGCGGCTGCCACCCCAGCGAGCGCAGCGAAGGCGCTCTCGGGGAGGTGAGGCGATCGGGGCCGGGCATCATCGGGGGTGTCGTATCCAGTCGGGTCGGCGGGGCCTCGCGCCGTCGGGGCGCGACGGAGGCACACGTGAGAGCTTCTCGGGGAAGTGACCCGGTGTCGGACCAGGCATCTCCAGGTCTGGAGAAAACGAAACCCCGAAATGGGATTACCGATCCGAAACGTCCTCGTCTCGCGGCGCGTGGTGGCGTCTGCTGCGCTAATGGAAGTGAGCGCAGTCGCCCTCTCGGCGGGTGCGCGTCTTTCTGTAAGGAACGGAAAAATTGGGGGCCATTTTGGACGAGAACGGCACAGTGCCTTCGGGCGACAAGAGCAAGGAGATCGGCGGCGTCCCTCGGCGCACGGTCGTGAAGGGCGCAGCGTGGTCGATCCCGGTGATCGCCACCGCGGTGGCGCTGCCTTCGGCGTCGGCGTCGGGTCCCCTGAGGGCTGACCTGGTCATCCCGGGCGGCGGCTGCGTCGTACCGGGAACGGCCCTCGCCGACCCCGCGGCGACGGTCGTCGTCACCGACACGACGGGTCCGGTCGCCGGGGCCACCGTCCAGCTCGTCTTCACGAGCGTCGACGGGGGGTCGGTCGTGCACGACGGTCAGACCTATCCGGGGTCCAGCGTCGTCGTGCAGGGCGTGACCGACGCGACGGGCCGGGCGGAGTTCACCGGGTTCACGGCGGGGACCGTGGGGACGGTGACGGTGCTCGCCTCGGTGCAGACCGCGGATGGGCGGCGTGTCGAGTCGAACCCCGGCTCCTTCGCGATCTGCCAGCCGGCGGGGAACGTCTTCGTCTGGGGATGGAACGCCGAAGGGCAGGTCGGAAACACGACGCAGACCGCAAGCCGCGTGCCTGTGCCGACGCCGTGGGAGGTGGACAAGACCTTCACCTCGGTCGCTGGAAGCTGGAGCACTCTCGCTGCTGTCTCGACGGAGAACACCGTGTATGCCTCGGGGCACAACGGGATGGGCGGCCGGGGGGACGGCACCTTCGACACCACCACCCCGGACGGGCGACCGTCCGGACCCGCCTATGCTCTGACGAACACGAGCATGAACAACACGGAGCGCACGGCGGCCAACGCGGCCAGCTTCCCCGTCTTCACCTCGGCGCAATCGATGGTGAGCGCCCAGAACGGCAACAACGACACCGCGATGCTGGTCTGGGGCACCGACGGCCTTCTTTACGGCACCGGTGAGAACGCAGGCGACTACTACGCGACCGGCAACGGCACCGACACCTTCGATCGGGCAAGCGCCTTCGCGGGATACGTCCAGGTCGGGAAGCTGATCCTGGACCGCAATCCCGGGACCCGGATCGTCCAGGCCGACATCGCCGGATGGTGGCACAGCGTCTACCTCCTCAGCGACGGGACGGTGTGGAGCGCGGGCCGGAACCATCAGGCGAGCTTCGGCAGCGGAACCACCCCACCGGTCGGGGCCCAGGGGCCCGAGATCGCCTATCAGGCCGTCACGGCGGACGGCACCCCGCTGACCGGCATCGTCGACGTGCGCACGACCCAGGACTCGGCGGTCTTCCTGGCCGCAGACGGACGGCTGTGGGCGGCCGGGCGCAACTCGTACGGGCAGCTTCCCGGCATGAACGTCGGCGCCGTCAGCAACGTGGCGATCGAGTTGACCGCGCCGGTTCCCGGCGTTCCGGTGACCCGGATCTGGAAGAGCGGTGCCGACGGAGAGAGCATCATCGTGCTTCTCGCGGACGGACGAGTCTTCGCAGCGGGCAACAACACCAGCGGCCAGCTCGGCATCGGCACCACGGCCGACACCAGGAACCGGTGGGTTCAGATCCCGCTGCCCGAGGGGAAGTCGCTGAAGGAGGTCGCGCTGGGCAACGATGGAGGCCTTTATCTGATGACTGACGGCAGCGTGTACTTCGCCGGGGCGAACGATACCGGAGGCCTCGGAAACGGCACACTCGGCGGCGTCGTGACCACGTTGACGCAGGTGCCGCTTGCGGGACCGGCGTCATCGATCGCCGCGACCTATTGGGACACCTACGCCGCCGTCGTGTGACGTCGCCTGAACCGTTCTGAGGAGACGGCCCGCTGGCACCTGCGGGCCGTCTCTTCTTTCTTCGACCGCCCGTTCCCGATCGTCGTCGCCGCTTCGCCCGCGTGCTGGGCACGAGCCCGACGGCGTATCGCGCGACCTTCGGCCGGGCGGCCGTGGAGGCGGACTCGGCTACGGTGCGCCGCCTGTCCGCATCGCCCGGCTGAGGTATTCCGCGCGGGTGCGGACGCCTGCCTTGCGGTAGATGAGGTTGAGGTGCACTTCGACGGTGCGTTCCGAGATGCCGAGGCTCTCGCCGATCTCGCGATTGGTGAGTCCTTGGAGAAGAAGACGGGCGACGTCGCGCTGGCGAGGCGAGAAGTCGGTCGCGGGCCATTCGCGGGTCCCGGTGGCGTAGGCGCGGCGGGTACGGATGGCGGCGAGGGATCGCTCGCCGGTCACCGCTCCGTCCGGCTCGTACGGGGGCGATTCCGGTTGCCCGATGAGCCTGTCGTAGTGGCCGGCCAGGCCGGTGTCGAAGGGGACGTTCCTGTCTGCGAACAGGGCGATGAAGCGGGCGACGACCCCCGCGGCCGCGTGCTCCATGGGGAGGGTCCCGATCGCGTCGGCGAGGGCACGTGCCGCGCCGGCGAGGTCGTCCGCGTGGATCTGGAGCCCGACCTCCATGCTGTGCACCTGCGCGAGGACGAGGGGAGTGAGCCGTTCGACGCCCGGTCTCCACCCGGTCGCGTCGTGCCCGGCGTGTGCGGAGAGGAACAGGCGCGCGCACAGCGAGTCGGCGTCCTCGGCCTCACCGGCGTGCCAGTGATCGCCGATGCGCCCGATGAGGGCGAGGGCGCGCTGGTCGGCGTCGGCGTCGGCGACCTCTTCCAGCATCCGGGTCACGGCCTGGGCGCGGCGGGTCGGAGGCAGGTCCTCGGGCGGCCGGGCGCGGATCGCCTCGATCCGTTCGTGCAGGCCGGCGTCACGGACCGGGTCGAGGTGCTCCTTCGCCTCGTCGAAGGCGCCGTTCCAGAAGGCGGCACGGCCAAGGATCGACCGGGCCGCGCCGAGGGTCCCCGGCTCGGCGAGCTCGATCGCGCCTCGTGCGAGGGCGACGGCGTTCGCGGCGAAGCCCCGGCGCAGCTGCTTCGCGGCCGCGCGGACCAGGCCCTGCGCGATCGTCCGCGCTTCGCCCAGCCCGCCGCGCTGCTGATGCAGGAGCGCGGCGGCCTCGGCGCCTGCCCGGCGGGTCGCCCTGGCGAGGTCTGCGTGCGCGGCGAGCCTCTCGGCCGCCGTCGCCTCGCTCACGATCAGGGAGCGCAGCCGCTCGTCCAGGAACACCATGCGCCCGTTCTCGACCGACAGGCGCTCCTGCAGGGGTCCGAGCAGCAGCACGCCCGCGTCCACGGCGGCGGCGTCCAGGACCACCGCCGCGTCGCCCGTGAGATCAAGGGCCGCCCGGAGCAGGACGTGGCGCTCGGCCGGCGTGGCGCCGGCGAGAGTGACCTCGTCGGCCATCGCCGGCACGAAGGGAAGCAGCGTGGGGAGCGACTCCTCGCCTCGCAGCTGCCGTGGTCTGAGGTGTGCGGCGAGCTCGCGCAGCGCGGTCGTGCCGCCCTGGGCGAACTCCGCGAGCAGGCTCGCGACGCGGGGCGAGGGCAGGGTTCCCGACACGTCGCCGAGCAGCGACAGCGTCGACGTCAGCGGCCGGCGCGTCCGGTGTCGTCTCTCGCTCGTCCGGGGCTCGTCGCCGCGGGCAAGACCTGGGGCGGTCATCTGCTCTGTCCTCGTTCGTCGTCGGGGCGATCCGCGTGGCCTCGCAGCGGCGTGCCGTCGCGAAGAGGACGATTCTCGCGGGCCGTCTTGACGTGCCACCGGCAGGGTGTGAAGGGCGCCGGCTCACCCCCATTCGAGGCTGAGCCAGCCGGGTCCGAAGCCGTGCCGGACGGCGTGCGCCGTGGTCCCCCGGACGGGGCGGCGCGGATGCTCCCGCTCGCCCTCGCCGTTCTCCTCCGTCTCCTGGACCCAGGAGGGCACGGCGGCAGGGTCGAACTGCACCCAGATGGCCATCTCTCGCGCGCGGCGGAGGGCGCCATGGGCCACGCCATACTGCGGCGGGTAGTCGTGGGGGATGTCGAGGCCGCACTCGACGATCGTGGTCTCGGGCGCCCGCAGCTCGGTCTCGAGCTCGATCCGCGCGCCGATCATCGCGTTGCTCGGGTGCGTGAACTCGAAGGCGACGGTGGCGCCGCGGACGGCGAGGATCCGCGGGCGGGAAGGGGCCTCGGGGTCGACGGGCACGACCATCGGGAGCGTCCGCACGGGCTTCTTCGTCGTCGCCTGGTGGAGGGAGCGGGTGCGGAAGCCCCGCAACGCGCCATCGGCGCCGACCGTGGCCACGGTGGTCGACGACACCTCGCGGACGAGGTCCGCCGGATCCGCGTCGAGGGCTGCGAGGGTCTCCGCCGTCCAGCGCTCGTGCTCGTCGGCGAACACCGCGCCGGGAGCGGGAGACCGGCCAGGCCGGCGGGAGGGGCCGAGGGCGTCGACGAGGACGCCGGGACCGAGCCCGAGGATCTCTTCCAGGGCGTGGACGACGGCGCGGGACTGCTCGCCCTCCGGGCGGCGCGCCCCCGAGCGCCAGTAGCTCAGCGTCGCCAGCGAGACCGGGAGCGCCTGCGCGGCCAGGCGCCGGTGCAGCTGGGAGAGCGAGACGCCCCGAGTCTCGATCGCTCGGCGGAACAGATGCGCGAAGGCGGTGTCTTCGGGGAATGGCATGGCTTTCGTGCTCTCATCGTTCCCGTCGGCGACGGGCATCCGGTCAGGTGACGAGGGGCGCTGACCGTCGTCGTGCCGGCATGAGCGCCCGGTCCCGCGGTCAGCCTTCGCGGATCGTCATCTTCGCCAGCAGGTCTCCGCGCACGTCGAAGACGAACCGCGAGCGTCCGTTGGCGTAGTTGCTGCGCCAGTCACCGACGACGGTCACGGTCGTCCCGTCGACCTGCACCTCTTCGGGCGTGAGGGTTCCGGCCGAGCCGATGAACTCCTTGTCGCTCCAGCGCTTGATCGCCTCGCGGCCGGAGAACGTCCGCCCCCAGTCGTCCACGGCGCCGTCCTCGGTGAACGCGTCGAGGAAGGCCTGCTCGTCGTGGCGGTTCACCGCGGCGATGAAGGACGAGACCGGCTCGGGGATGTCGAGTGCGGGCATGGAGGAACCTCTCTATATCGCTTATATGCAGAGATATATCTCTGTCACAGGCTTACTGTAGCGTCGTATCGTGCCGCGTGCCAACCACGAGGTGACGCAAGAGGCTGCGGCACTGCCGCGTCCTCCCGGGCGGGCCTGGCCTCGTCCGCCGGCTCCTAGACTGACGGCGTGTGCACGGTCGTGATCGAGGTCGCCGAAGGGGGCGTGGCGCGAGTGCTCGCGGTGCGCGACGAGGATCCGCAGCGGGAGTGGGACGCGCTCGGCCCCTGGTGGCAGGACCGTCATCCCGGCGTCGTCGGGATCCGCGACCGGCGGGCCGGCGGCGCGTGGCTCGCCGCCGATCCCGCACGCGGGCGGCTGGCCGTGCTGCTGAACCGCGCGGACGTGCACGGCCTTCCCGAGGACCGGGTCGTGTCGCGGGGCGCGCTCGTGCTCGACGCGGTCGCGGGCAGGGTCCCGTCCGCCGCCGACGGCCCGCTGCCGCACCACGGGTTCAACCTTCTCGTGGTCTCTCCGTCGGGTGCGCGGGTGCTCTCCTGGGACGGGGCGCTGCTCCGCGAGACGCCGGTGCCGCCCGGGGTGCACATGATCGCGCACGACGATCTGGACGATCCGGCGACGGCCCGCATCGCGCGCTGGCTGCCCGTCTTCCGCGATCGCGTGTCCGCGGGGCTGGCCTGGCCCGAGGGGTGGATCGACGTCCTCGCCGAGACCGCGACCCTGGACCCCGAGGACGACCGCGCGATCATCCGCGACAACCGGCCGCACGGCTATCCGACCCAGTCGCTGCTCTACTGCGTCGCCCGCGTCTCGCCCGAGGACGGCGTCGTCCTGCGCGACGAGAGGCTTCCGCGTCCGGGGCACTGGGACCTCTGAGCCGCTGCTGAGCCGTCCCGGACCCTGGGCCCTGCGAGCCGCCGTCCCGGCGGAGGGGCGAGCCCGGCAGGTCGGCTCCCGCCTGCGCCCGCGTCCGCGCACGGACCCTGTCGCGCCGCCCGCGTCCGGGCTCCGTCCGGAGCCGGCGGCCCCGACCGTGGCCGAGGTCGGGCAGAATCGAGGGGTGGACATCGTCGTGGGGGTCTCCGGCGGCATCGCCGCGTACAAGACGGTGCAGGTCGTCCGGCTGCTGACCAAGGCGGGGCACGACGTCACCGTCGTCCCGACCGAGGACGCCCTGCGCTTCGTCGGGGCGCCGACCTGGGAGGCGCTGAGCCGGAATCCGGTGACCACGAGCGTCCACGACGACGTGGCCCGGGTCCGCCACGTGGCGCTGGGCCAGGGCGCGGATCTGGTGATCGTCGCTCCGGCGACGGCCAACACCATCGCCCGCATGGCGGCGGGGATCGCCGACAACCTCCTCGGCACGACCCTGCTCGCCACCGAGGCCCCCGTCGTGATCGCCCCGGCCATGCATGCCGAGATGTGGCGTCATCCCGCCACCCAGGCGAACGTCCGCACGCTCCGCGAGCGCGGGGTGCGGATCGTGGGACCCGCCGACGGCGAGCTCGCCGGCGGAGACAGCGGGCCGGGGCGCATGAGCGAGCCGGAGGAGATCGTGGCGGCGGCGCTCGCGGCGACCGCGGCGCAGGATCTCGCGGGTCTCGTCGTGGCGGTGTCGGCCGGCGGCACGCGCGAGCCGATCGATCCGGTCCGCTACCTGGGCAACAGGTCGAGCGGCCGGCAGGGTGTCGCGGTCGCCCGCGCCGCGGCGGACCGTGGCGCCGAGGTCGTGCTCGTGGCGGCCAACGTCGGCGCCGACGTGCTGGCCGAGGCCTCGCACGCGCGGATCCGGGTGGAGCCGGTGGCCACGGCCGCGGAGCTCGGGGCGGCGATGGCGGCGGCTGCCCGCCGTGCGGACGTGGTGGTCATGGCCGCCGCCGTCGCGGACTACCGGCCCGCGCAGGCCTCGGACCAGAAGCTCACGAAGGAGAACGGCCGCCTCGAGCGGATCGAGCTGGTCGAGAACGAGGACGTGCTCGCCGGGCTCGCCGCCGCGCGTGGAGAGGGCGCGGCCCCGAAGGGACAGGTGCTCGTGGGGTTCGCGGCCGAGACCCTGACCGACCCCGAGGCCCGCAGGGAACGCGCCCGCCGCAAGCGCGAGCGCAAGGGGGCGGACCTGCTGGCCGTGAACCTCGCCGACGCGGAGCACGGCTTCGAGCGCGCCGACAACGCCGTCGAGGTCGTCGGCGCCGACGGCGCGGTGGTCGCCGAGGCGGCGGGGACCAAGCGCGACGTGGCGGACGCGCTGTGGGATGCCGTCGTCGCCCTCCGTGCCGGCGGCTGATCAGTTCAGTCGGGCGGTGAGGTGCACGGTGACCTCGTCGCCGTCGGTCTTCCCGATCCGCCTGCGTATCGCGGCCGCGACCGGCAGCTTGTGCGTTCCGTCGCCAAGAGCCATGAAGGCGCCGCGGAACGGCTCGCCGTCGACGGTCCCCTCGACCTTCACCAGTCCGCGCGTTCCGAAGATCGTGGCGGAATCGGGAAGCTGGACGCAGGTCCAGGTGTCGCCCTCGCGGACCTTGCCGAGGGTGGCGGTGAAGACGATGTCGAGTGGCGTGTGGTCCATGGTTCCTTCTTCCGTTTCCGGTCGTTCAGACGAAGAGCCCGACGATGGCGCCGGTGAGGGTCAGCTTGACGATCCAGTCGACCAGGTGGATCCCCGCCGCGCCGACGGCGGTGTTCTCGTGCACGACTCCTCCCATGAGGAGGATGAGGGGCAGGACCGACAGAGCGAGCCCGAGGAGGGCGCCGGCGAGCGGGCCGTGCCAGCCGGCCGCCAGCCTGAGACCCGCGACGAGGCACGAGGCGACCAGGCTCCGCACCGCGACCGAGGCGATCTGGGCGCCGCGGGAGAGCCCCGGGCGGGGCGTGCTCGTGCGCATGACGAGCGCGGAGACCGGAGGAAGGGCGTACAGCGCGGCACTGGCCACGAACGAGGCGACGGTCGCGAGTGCGATGCCGAGTGGGATCATGGTCCGCTCCTTTAGTACTGATTGGTACTTAATCTAGGTCGCAGGCAGAGAACTGTCAAGTACTAAAATGAGCGCATGGCATCCGTTCCTGCTTCGCGCGGCCGACCCCCTGGGCTCACCGGCGACGACCTCATCGCCGTGGCGCGGGACGTGTTCCTGGAGCGGGGGTTTCGCGGCGCGTCGATGGACGAGGTCGCACGACGGGCCCGGATCTCGAAGGCCTCGCTCTATCGCGAGCACACGTCCAAGAGCGCCTTGTACGCGGCGGTCGTCCGGCACTGGGTGTCTGCCGGGCGCAACGCCATGCGTCCGGCGCTCGAGCTCCTCCGCGGCTCCGCCGACGTGCGCGCGGGGCTGCTCGGGCTTGCGGCCACGATGCGCGCCGGCATTCTGAGCCCCCCGGTGCTGGCGATGCGCCGGCTGGTGACCGCGGAGGCGGCGGAGCAGCCCGCGGTCGCGCGGACCTACCTGGAGGAGAGCTGGAACGCGAACATCCGGGCGCTGGCGGAGACGTTGCGGGCGATCGCGGCGGAGGGGCGCCTGCGGATCGACGATCCTCAGGCTGCGGCCGAGCAGTTCACCTGGCTGATCATCGGGGCGCCGCTGAACGCGCGTCTGCTGGCCGCGCCCGACGACGCCGACGCCGACGCCGACGATGCGGGCGCCGTCGACCTCTTCCTGGCCGCGTACGGCGCTGGGCGGGCTGGCGAGCGCGACGCCACGACTCGCCGAGCTGAGCGAGGCTGAGCGAGACGGCGGGGCCGACGGCGCTCGGGCGGGCGCCGGTGGCCTGACGGGCTCGCCGGGCGGGCCGACGACGGGCGTCCGGCGGGCGAAAGTCCTGGCGCTCTCCGTGCCCGCTTGCTAAACTTGAGTCAGGTCAACTCAAGTTTGGATCGAACGGCGATCCGTGCGGCGAGAGACAGGCGAAGGAGACCCCAGGAGGACGAATGACCAGCCCCGCGAACAGCATGCCGGCCAACGACGAGCAGCAGAGCGCGCTCGAGCAGTTCGGCATCAACCTGACCGACCGTGCACGACAGGGAAAGCTCGACCCGGTGATCGGCCGGGACAGCGAGATCCGCCGCGTGAGCCAGGTGCTCACCCGGCGCACGAAGAACAACCCGGTGCTGATCGGCGAGCCCGGCGTCGGCAAGACGGCCGTCGTCGAGGGGCTCGCGCAGCGCATCGTGGCGGGGGACGTGGCGGAGTCGCTCAAGGGCAAGGAGCTCGTCGCCCTCGACATCTCGGCGCTCGTGGCAGGCGCGATGTACCGCGGGCAGTTCGAGGAGCGACTCAAGAGCGTGCTCAAGGAGATCACCGAGTCCGAGGGGCGGATCATCACCTTCATCGACGAGCTGCACGTGCTCATGGGCGCGGGCGGCGGCGAGGGATCCGTCGCCGCGTCGAACATGCTCAAGCCCATGCTCGCCCGCGGCGAGCTGCGTCTCATCGGCGCCACGACCCTCAACGAGTACCGGGAGTTCATCGAGAAGGACGCCGCGCTCGAACGGCGGTTCCAGCAGGTCTACGTGGGCGAGCCGACCGTGGAGGACACGATCGCGATCCTCCGCGGCCTCAAGGAGCGCTACGAGGCGCACCACAAGGTCGCCATCTCCGACGGGGCGCTCGTGGCCTCGGCGGCGCTCTCGAACCGGTACCTCCCCAGCCGGCAGCTGCCCGACAAGGCGATCGACCTGATCGACGAGGCCGCCTCGCGCCTGCGGATGGAGATCGACTCCGCCCCGCTCGAGATCGACGAGCTGCGCCGGCACGTCGACCGGCTGAAGCTCGAAGAGCTGGCGCTGAAGAAGGAGAAGGACGCGGCGTCCAAGGAACGCCTCGCCAAGCTCCGCGACGATCTCGCCGCCGAGCAGGCCAAGCTCGACGACCTGCAGG
>Ga0164243_10015506_pt1 | contig 10530 bp, 13 predicted proteins | sample OricompcompostOP_FD_108781 | JGI IMG/M metagenome (GOLD analysis project Ga0164243, IMG submission 108781) | Organic Plus compost microbial communities from Emeryville, California, USA - Original compost - Organic plus compost (OP) | ecosystem: Engineered > Solid waste > Mixed feedstock >... | reverse complement strand
GCGGGAACGCCGGCGAAGGTGACCCGGCGCTGGAACTCGGTGTTCAGCAGCGTCGTCACCGCGATGGCGACGATGTTCGCCACGACCGAGCCGATGACCAGCCGGGCGCCCAGAAAGATGAGCTCCTGCAGGCCGGTCGTGATCGCGCCGGCCACGACGTAGGAGACCACAGGGTGCGCGGAAACGGCGCGGCGTGCCTGCCTGCGCTCGATCCACTGCGTAGTGGTCATACCTGAAACTTACCTGCCCTCAGCAAGCGCTTGCACCATACAACTTGGTGACGTTGATCTCCGCGTTTGCCTCGTTTGTCGGCCGGGTAACGCCTGAGCATGAGTGAGGCACACGGTCATCCCATCCCGGACGCCGCGGAAACCGATCCCGCGGCGCTGAACAGCAGTGAGGACCTGGACGAGGACCGGCTCCGGGTCGACCCGCTGGAGGAGGGCGTGGAGCCGCCGGAGCACTACACGCACTCCGACCGATACGGCACGACGCCGAACGAGGAGCGCGACGGTGAGAGCCTCGAACAGCGCGTCCAGGAGGAGCGCCCAGACGTGCAGCCCGAGGACGTGACCGAGCCGCCGCGGACGGACGACGAACTCGACGCGAGCATCGACGACGTCGGCGGCGGGCCCGAGACGCTCGTGCACGAAGGGCCGGTCGCCGAGTCCGCCGTCGAGGAGGACCAGAACGCGGACAAGGCGGGCGGCTCTGTCGCGGAGACCATCCGCACCCCACCGCGAGAACCGGAGTGATTTCCGTCACTCCTGGTGTGACCTGGTCAAACACCCGTCGCCGACGACCGGGTCAGGCGTCACCCGGCGTGATCATGCCGAGACCCCTACGGTCGGGGGTTACGAGCGCACGTAACCGAAGGGATGAACAACCATGCTCGCGATGACCGATGCCGCCGCCCAGGCGATCAGCGCGCTGACCGCTCAGGAGGGCAAGCAGGAGACCGGTGGGCTGCGCTTCGCGGTGCAGGCCCAGCAGGAGGCCGGGGCGCAGCTCGCGCTGTCCGTGGCCGAGCAGCCCGAGGCCGGTGACCAGGTACTGGGCACCGACGGCGGGGCCAGGGTTTTCCTGGAGCCGCAGGCCGCACAGTTCCTCGACGACAAGGTGCTCGACGTCCAGCAGGACGACCAGGGCCAGCTGAACTTCGCGGTCATGCCGCGTCCGGAGGCGGAGGAGCAGCCCGGCGCGGCCCCCACCGCCTGAGGCTTCCGGGCCGGGTCTCCGATGCCGGAGGCCCGGCCCGCGTTCTGCTCAGAAATGGCTCAGCAGATCGGGAAAGCGCGGTAGGCGCAGCACCCGGTCGTCGGCTGGGTCCAGTTCGTCGTGTTCCAGCGCCCAGGTGTTCTCGTTCGGGATGAAGACCGCGTTCAGGCCCGCCGCCCGGGCCGGGAGGATGTCGGACTTCGGCGAGTTGCCGATCATCCACGCCCGGTCCGGGGTCAACGTGTGCTCCTCCACCAGTCGCAGGTACACGCCCGCGTGCTTCTCGGGCACGATGTGGATCTTCCGGAAATGCCGGTCGACCCCCGAGGCGTCGATCTTGCGCTGCTGTTCCCCGAGATCGCCCTTCGTGAGCAGCAGCAGGTCGTGCCGTGTGCTCAGCTCGTCAAGGGTTTCGGCGACCCCGGGGATCAGCTCGACCTCGTAGTTGATCAGTGCGTGCGCGAGGCCGACGATCTCCGCGCGTTCGGCCTCCGTCGCCGGGCGCTCGCGCAGCTTCTCGAAACAGTCGTGCAGACTGCGCAGGAACACCTGGCTGCCGTAGCCGTGCGCGGCCGAGTTGGCCCGCTCGATGTCGTCGAGGATCGCGCGCAGTTCGGCGCGGTTCAGCGTGGGATGCGCGATCCAGTCGAGGAAATCGCTCACCACTCGCTCGAAGACGACGTTGTTCTCCCACAGGGTGTCATCCGCGTCGAATATCAAGGTCTGGCGCACGCCGACAACATAGCCGCGCGGAGCGCGTCGATCAGGGGTGGTGGTCGGGCTGGCGGGTGGGCGTACCGGCGTACCAGTTATTCGCGCACCGGATTTAACGGTGCCTCGCCCGCGAGGACGGCGGCCACGTTGCGTGCGGCCAGCAACGCCATCTCGGTGCGCGTCTCCACGGTCGCCGAGCCGAGATGCGGGGTGAGCACCACGTTGTCCAGATCCAGCAGCCGGGGCTCGACCTCGGGCTCCTTCTCGAACACGTCCAGTCCCGCGCCCGCGATCTCGCCGCGTCGCAGTGCCTCTGCGAGCGCGGCCTCGTCGACGACCGGGCCACGCGTGGTGTTGATCAGGTAGGCGGTGTTCTTCATGGCGCCCAGTGCCTCGGCGTCGATCAGATGCCGCGTCTCGGGGGTGAGCGGACAGTGCAGCGACACGACGTCCGAGGTGGTCAGCAGTTCCTCGCGGCTGACGAACCTGGCGTCCAGTTCGGTCTCGGCCGCCGACCGGGAGCGTCCACTGTAGACAATGCGCATTCCGAAGGCGCGGGCCCGGCGCGCGACGGCCGTGCCGATTCCGCCGAGTCCGACGATGCCCAGCGTCTTGCCCTGCAGTCCGGATCCCAGCATGAAGCCGAGGTGGAACGACCACGGCCGCCGCGCGCGCAGCAGCCGGTCGCCCTCGCCGATCCGCCGGGTGAGCGCGAGCAGTAGGCCGAAGGTGAGGTCGGCGGTGGCGTCGGTGAGCACGCCCGGCGTGTTCGTGACCAGCACGCCGCGCTCGCGCAGCGCGGGCACGTCGATGTTGTCGTAGCCGACCGCGACGTTGGCCACCACGCGGAGACCCCGGCCTGCCGCGTCGGCGAGCGGGCCGTCGATCCGGTCGTGCAGCATGCTGACCACGGCGGCCGCGCCGTCGACGGCTTTCCGCAGCTCATCGGGCTCCAGCGCCCGGTCCGCGTCGGACGTCCACACCTCGCCGGCGTCGCGCAGCGCGGCCAGCGCTGCCTCGGGTATCCGTCGAGTCACCACGATCCGCATGCGCACACCTTCTCTTGCGCGGACCCGGCTGAACAAGTACGTTCTTATAGAGAACTTGTGTGCGGAATGCGAACAGGACGAACTCAATGGCCGAGATACTGTCACTCCGGGATGCCGTGGCACAGCTGGTGCACGATGGCGACACCGTCGCTCTCGAAGGCTTCACCCACCTCATCCCGCACGCCGCGGGGCAGGAGATCATCCGCCAGCGGCGCAAGGACCTCACGCTGGTGCGGATGACGCCGGACATCGTGTACGACCAGCTCATCGGCGCGGGCTGCGCACGCAAGCTGATCTTCTCCTGGGGCGGCAACCCCGGCGTCGGCTCGCTGCACCGGTTCCGCGATGCGGTGCAGAACGCGTGGCCGGTGCCGCTGGAGATCGAGGAGCACAGCCACGCGGGCATGGCGAACCGGTACGTCGCCGGCGCGTCCGGCCTGCCGTTCGCGGTGCTGCGCGGGTACACCGGCACCGATCTGCCCAAGCACACCGACACGATCAAGCCGATCACCTGCCCGTTCACCGGTGAGCAGCTGACCGCCGTGCCCGCGATCAACCCGGACGTCGCGATCATCCACGCGCAGCGCGCGGACCGCGCCGGCAACGTGCAGATCTGGGGTCTCGTCGGCGTGCAGAAGGAGGCGGTGCTTGCCTCGAAGCGCAGCATCGTCACCGTCGAGGAGGTCGTGGACGAGCTGGAGCCCGTGCCCGGCCAGGTCATCCTGCCCAGCTGGGCGGTGACCGCGGTGGCCGAGGTGCCGCGCGGTGCGCATCCGTCCTACGCGCAGGGGTACTACGACCGCGACAACGAGTACTACGAGTTTTGGGATTCCATTGGACGGAATCGGGACTCGTTCGAACAGTGGCTTGACGAGAAGGTGTTCGGGATGGAGGCGGCCAAGTGACTGCGACGACCGAAGAGCGGACCTACACGTCCGACGAGATGATGTCGATCGCCGCGGCCCGCGCACTCGGCGGCGGGCAGCGGTGCTTCGTCGGCATCGGCCTGCCCTCCACCGCCGCGAACCTCGCGCGCCGCACCCACGCGCCGGATCTGGTGCTGATCTACGAATCCGGCACGCTCGGTTCGAAGCCCGGCCGCCTGCCCGCCTCGATCGGTGACGGCATCCTCGCCGAGACCGCCGACGCGGTGATCAGCGTGCCCGAGGTGTTCAACTACTGGCTGCAGCCCGGCCGCATCGACGTCGGCTTCCTCGGCGCCGCGCAGCTGGACAAGTTCGGCAACATCAACACCACCGTGATCGGTGACGACTACGCCAACCCGAAGGTCCGGCTGCCCGGCGCGGGTGGCGCGCCGGAGATCGCCGCGTCCTGCCACGAGGTGTACGTCGTGGTGCGGCAGAGCCGGCGCAGCTTCGTCGACAAGGTCGACTTCGTGACGTCCTTCGGCCACGGCAGTGGCAAGGGCGACCGCGAAAAGCTGGGCCTGCGTGGCGCCGGCCCGACGCTGGTGATCACCGACCTCGGCGTTTTCCGGCCCGACCCCGGGACGTCGGAACTGGTGCTGACCGAGATCCACGATGGCGTCACGGTCGAGCAGGTGCGCGAGGCGACGGGCTGGGACCTCAAGATCTCGCCGGAGCTCTCGACCACCACACCGCCCACCGAGGCCGAACTGAAGGCCCTGCGTGAACTGAAGGCAGCCAAGTGACCGACGCATTCGTTCTCGACGCGATCCGTACCCCCTTCGGCCGCTACGGCGGGGCGCTGGCGAAGGTCCGGCCGGACGACCTCGCCGCGCACGTGCTGCGCGAACTGGTGTCCCGCAACGATCTCGATCCGTCTACTGTGGACGAAGTCGTGCTCGGCGACGCGAACCAGGCCGGTGAGGACAACCGCAACGTGGCCCGGATGGGTGCGCTGCTCGCCGGCTGGCCGACGAGCGTGCCCGGCACCACGGTCAACCGGCTGTGCGGCTCCGGCCTCGACGCCACGATGCAGGCCAGCCGGTCCATCGCGGTCGGCGACGCGTCGCTGGTCGTGGCCGGTGGCGTGGAGTCGATGAGCCGCGCCCCGATGATCCTGCTCAAGGCGGAGAAGCCGTTCTCGGCCGCGAGCCAGACGCTGCATTCGAGCACCCTCGGCTGGCGCATGGTCAACCCGGAGATGCCGGAGCAGTGGACGATCTCGCTCGGCGAGAGCACCGAACGGCTGGCCGAGCGCTACGGCATCAGCCGCGCGGCGCAGGACGAGTTCGCGCTGCGCAGCCACCTCAACGCGGCCAAGGCGTGGGACGAGGGTTTCTACGACGACCACGTGATCCCGGTACCCGGCACCGAGCTGACCCGTGACGAGGGCATCCGCGCCGACTCCACTGTGGACAAGCTCGGCAAGCTCAAGCCGTCGTTCCGCAAGGACGGCACCATCACCGCGGGCAACGCCTCACCGCTCAACGACGGCGCCTCCGCGGTGCTGCTCGGCGACCAGAAGGCGGCGGACCGGCTCGGCAGGACGCCGCTGGCCCGCATCGCCGGGCGTGGCGCGGCCGGTGTCGACCCGGACGTGTTCGGCATCGGGCCGGTGCGCGCCGCGGAGATCGCGCTGGAGCGCGCGGGCATCGGCTGGGAGGATCTGGCCGCGGTCGAGCTGAACGAGGCGTTCGCGGCGCAGTCGCTGGCCTGCTTCGCGGACTGGCCGAAGCTGGACCCGGCGATCGTGAACGTGCGCGGTGGCGCGATCGCCATCGGGCATCCCCTCGGCGCGTCGGGCGGCCGCATTCTCGGCACGCTCGCACACGAACTGCGCCGCCGCGGTGGCGGCTGGGGCCTGGCCGCGATCTGCATCGGCGTCGGCCAGGGTTTGGCAGTAGTCCTTGAGGCGTAAGGAGAACGGGCTATGGCAGCTCCCACCAGTGACCACCTGATCCTGCCGCGGTACCGGCGGGATCCCGAGGGCACGCATCCGCCGCTCGACTCGCCGGGCTACCGCTCGACGACGTTCCGGCACCCGAAGCAGCCACTGGTCCTCTTGCCGCAGAAGCTCACCGAGGTGACCGGCCCGCTGCTCGGGCCCGGCCGCCTCGGCGAGCACGACAACGACCTGACCAAACAGCACGAGGGTGAGCCGGTCGGGCAGCGCATCATCGTGCACGGCAGGCTGCTCGACGGCGACGGGCGGCCGATCCCGGACTCGCTGATCGAGATCTGGCAGGCCAACGCGTCCGGCCGCTACCGCCACATCGGCGACCAGTGGCCGGGCCCGCTCGACCCGAACTTCACCGGGCTGGGCCGCACGCTCACCGACTCGAACGGGCACTACGAGTTCACCACGATCAAGCCCGGCGCCTACCCGTGGAAGAACCACGACAACGCCTGGCGCCCCGCACACATCCACTTCTCCGTGTTCGGGCATGCGTTCACCCAGCGGCTCGTCACGCAGATGTACTTCCCGGACGATCCGCTGTTCTTCCAGGACCCGATCTTCAACTCGGTGCCGGACGAGAAGGCGCGGCAGCGGATGATCTCGCGCTACGACCACAACCGGACCACCGACCACTGGGCGCTCGGGTTCGAGTTCGACATCGTGGTCAGGGGTCGTGAGCAGTCGGTCTTCGAGAACGAGGAGGAGGACGAGTGACCACGCCTTCCCAGACTGTCGGCCCGTACCTGGCGATCGGCCTGCCGTGGGAGGACGGCCCGACCGTCGTTCCCGAGGGCACGCCCGGCGCGGTGCTGATCACCGGCTGCGTCTACGACGGAGCCAAGGACCCGATCCCGGACGCGATGATCGAGACGTGGCAGGCCGATCCCGACGGCCGCTTCGACCACCCCGACGATCCGCGCGGCCGGGTGCCGGGATTCCGCGGTTTCGGCCGCTGCCCGACCGGCCCCGACGGCAGGTACCGGATCCTGACCCTGCTGCCCGGTCCGGTGCAGGGCCAGGCGCCGCACATCGACGTCTCGGTGTTCGCGCGGGGCCTGCTCGACCGGGTCGTCACGCGGATCTACTTCCCGGAGAACGTCGACGCCAACGCGGCCGACGAGGTGCTGAACTCGGTGCCCGCGGAACGCAGGCACACGCTGATCGCCGGCAAGACCGACGAGGGCTACCGTTTCGACGTGCATCTGCAAGGTGAAGGCGAGACAGTGTTCTTCGATGTCTGAGCTGTTCGACGCCGTCCTCGCCGCGGGCGCGGTCCGCGACGAGGTCAGCGACGCGGCCTGGCTGCGGGCGCTGCTCGACGTGGAAGCCGCCCTCGCGGGCGCGGAGGCGGATGCCGGCCTGGTGCCGCGTGAGCATGCCGACCGGATCGCCGAGGTGTGCCGCGAGGGCTACTTCGAGGTGTCCGAGATCGGCGCGAAGGCGGTCGGCGTCGGCAATCCGGCGGCGCCGCTCGTGCGGGAGCTGACCGCGAAGGTCGGCGGCGAGGCCGCGCGCTACGTGCATTTCGGTGCCACCAGCCAGGACGTCATGGACAGCGCCGCGATGCTGCTCGCGAGCCGCGCCATGGAGCCGCTGCTGGAGGATCTCGACGCCGCGGCGGACCGGGCGGCCGAGCTGGCACGTGAGCACGCGTCCACCGTCCAAGCCGGACGGACGCTGCTCCAGCAAGCGCTTCCCGTGACGTTCGGTTTCACCGCGGCGGGCTGGCTGTCCGGTTTGGACAGTGCGGCGGAACGACTGCGGGCCCAGCGGTTCACGGCGCAGCTCGGCGGCGCGAGCGGCACACTCGCCTCGCTGGGCTCGCGGGGGCCGGAGGTGCTGGCCGCGTTCAGCCGCAGGCTGGGGCTTGCCGAACCCGCGCTGCCGTGGCACACCGAGCGCAGCCGCATCGGCGAACTGGCCGGTGCGCTCGGCGAGTTGTGCGGCGTGATCGGCGGCATCTCCCGCACCATCACGCTGCTCGCGCAGACCGAGGTCGGTGAGGTGGCCGAGGTCGCCGAGGGCAGTGGCGGCTCGTCCACCATGCCGCACAAGCGAAATCCGGTCGCCGCCGTCGCCGCACAGGCCGCGGCCCAGCAGGCGCCCGGTCTGGTGGGCACACTGCTGGCCGCGATGACGCAGGAACACCAGCGCGCGGCGGGTTCGTGGCACGCGGAATGGCGGCCGCTGACGGAGTTGTTCCGCAGCACGGGTTCCGCGGTCCACTGGCTGCGCACGAGCCTGGCGCGGCTCCAGGTCGACGCCGAGCGGATGCGGACGAACCTGGACCTGACCGGCGGTGCGGTGCTGTCCGAGCGCGTCACCACCGAACTCGCACCGGAAACCGGACGGCTCGCCGCGCACGACGCCGTCACCGCGTGCACGAAACGGGCGCTGGCCGGTGAGGGATCGCTCGCCGAACTGCTTGCGCGGGATGAGCTGGTGGGCAAGCATCTTTCCCGGCAGCGGATCGAGCGGCTGCTGGATCCGGCAGACTACCTCGGCAGCGCGCGGATCTTCGTGGATCGCGCCTTGGAGAAGCGAAAGGGTCGCCAGTGAGCATCGACGTGCACTACGAAGTGGACGGTCCCGAGGACGGGCCCGCGGTGGTGCTGTCCAACTCCATCGGCAGCAACCTGAACATGTGGGCGCCGCAGGTGAAGCCGTTGGCGGACGCCGGTTTCCGGGTGATCCGGTACGACACCCGCGGGCACGGCCGATCGCCGGTGCCCGCCGCGCCGTACACGATCTCCGACCTCGGTGGTGACGTGATCGCGCTGCTCGACCGGCTCGCGGTGCCCGCCGCGCACTTCGTCGGCCTCTCCCTCGGTGGCATGGTCGGCATCTGGCTGGCGCAGCACGAGCCCGACCGCCTTCGCAGTCTCTCGGCCACGTTCACCTCCGCGCGCACGGCAGGCAACGAGCAGATGTGGCGCGACCGGATCGAGCAGGTTCGCGAACAGGGCATGAGCGTCATCGCCGACGGCAGTGTCGGCCGCTGGTTCACCCAGCCCTGGATCGACGCGAATCCCGTGCTGGCGAAGGAAATGCGGGAGATGACGGCCGCGACGCCGGCCGAGGGTTACATCGGCTGCTGCGAGGTGCTCGCCACCCTCGACCTGGTGCCCGATCTCGCGAAGATCACTACACCCACGCTGGTCATCTCCGGTTCGGAGGACAAATCGCTGCCGCCCGAGCAGGGCAGGCAGATCGCGGACAACGTCACCGGTGCCCGCTTCGGGCTGATCAGTCCCGCCGCGCACCTCGGCAGCTACGAGCAGCCCGAGCGCTTCAACGAACTGGTCATCGCGCATCTGAAGGGGGTCTCGTGAACGACGAGGTCTACGAGGAAGGCATGAAGGTCCGGCGGGAGGTGCTCGGGGACGCGCACGTGGACCGCGCGATCGCGAACACCACCCCGTTCACCGAGAAGTTCCAGGACTACATCACCCGCGCCGCGTGGGGCTCCGTCTGGACCCGCGAGGGGCTGGACCGCAAGACGCGCAGCTGCGTCACGCTGGCCGTGCTCACCGCGCTGGGCCGGGAGAACGAGATCGCAATGCACGTCCGCGCCGCGATCCGCAACGGCCTGACCCCCGACGAGATCGGCGAGGTGCTGCTGCACACCGGTGTCTACGCGGGCGTTCCGGCGTCCAACGCGGCGTTCGCCATCGCCCAGAAAACCCTGTCGGAAATGGGCGAGTTAGGTTAAGGCCATGGACGAACCGCGGGGCGCCTATCACGTGCAGTCGCTCGAACGCGGCCTCGCGGTGATCAAGGCGTTCGACGCGGGGGCGCCGGAGCTGACGCTGTCCGATGTGGCCAGGACGACCGGGCTGACCAGGGCGGCCGCCCGGCGGTTCCTGCTCACCCTGGTCGACCTCGGCTACGTGCGCACCGACGGCAAGTACTTCTCGCTCACCGCGCGGGTGCTCGAACTCGGCTACGCGTTCCTGTCCAGCATGACCCTGACCGACGTCGCGCAGCCGCATCTGGAGCGGCTGTCGGCCGAGGTGCACGAGTCCAGTTCGGTGTCCGTGCTGGAGGGCGCGGACATCGTGTACGTCGCGCGCGTCGCCGTCTCGCGGATCATGACGGTGACCATCAACGTCGGCACCCGGTTTCCCGCCTACGCCACGTCGATGGGGCACGTGCTGCTCGCCGGGCTCGACGCCGACGGGCTGGAGGCGTACCTGGGACAGGCGCGGCTCGACCGGCTCACCACGCACACCCTGACCTCGCCGGCCGCGCTGCGCGCCGAACTCGCGACGGTGCGCGACCAGGGCTGGGCGCTCGTGGACCAGGAGCTGGAGGAGGGCCTGCGGTCGGTCGCCGCGCCGATCCGGGACCGCGGCGGGAAGGTGATCGCCGCGATCAACGTGTCCACCCACGCCAGCCGCACCACGAGGGAATCGGTCCTCGACGAGATGCTGCCCCCGCTGCTCGCGGCCGCGAAACGCATCGAGAACGACCTCGCCGTCGCACCCGCGCGGGCCGGTGGCCGTGGCTAGCTGTGCCGGGCTCCTGCTCGCGGCGGGGGCCGGGCGGCGCATGGGCCGTCCGAAAGCACTGGTCGAACTCGACGGGGAACCGTTGCTGTTGCGTGCTTTGCGGGTACTGGAGGAGGGCGGCTGCGATCCGGTTCGCGTCGTGCTGGGCGCACAGG
>Ga0164243_10015504_pt1 | contig 10531 bp, 14 predicted proteins | sample OricompcompostOP_FD_108781 | JGI IMG/M metagenome (GOLD analysis project Ga0164243, IMG submission 108781) | Organic Plus compost microbial communities from Emeryville, California, USA - Original compost - Organic plus compost (OP) | ecosystem: Engineered > Solid waste > Mixed feedstock >... | reverse complement strand
GTTTCTTCTGAAACGGAAAACCCAAAGAAAAATAAACCCCGGACTTCCATATGCCTATCTACACCTTCTCCTACCCATCGACGTCAACCTGACCGATGACTCTAGGCCTCGAGTAGACGTCACGTCTGGGATTCTTAAGAGAAGGAAAACCAGTGTGAAAAATGACCAAAACGAACCACTCGTCACCAGAGACCAAGAGCGCAGATTATAGTGGCAACTACAACGTTCTCTAGAACCCCACGGCGAATCAGACCAGTGTGCTGGCCCTCCCATCATCTGCTGCCCGGCAGCAGCCGAGACACTGTAGCCCCTCTATTCGACCAGCAAGGCAGGAGTATCAGTGCAAGCGCCTGTTACAGCAGATTGAGGCCCTCAAGGCGTGCAATTCGACGCTGCTGATGTTAGGGATATCAAAGTTGGGGCTGATTCCTCCAATACAAACGTCAACTGTGTCATAAAAGCTCCCACAAACCTAGCCCTAGCAGCATCGATGGGACAGGAATGAGCCAACAATGCATTTCGAATGAAGCAAGCATGTGGTTAAAAGCTGTCGCTGGCACCAAACACACAAAGCGCCTTGGCCGAGCCACGGCCTCACTTGCTTTGTACTCTCTTTCGCAGTGTAACTTTGCACTTGTGATGACGTTTGGTTGGAGGCAACATCCCACCTCTATTACTTGATACACTCGGATAAAGAATATCAAGAGCCCCGAGGGACCATTTAAGCCCTATTATCGTAACTGGTTATTATACGAAGTACATCCACCAATTGGCCAATTTCAACCCGATTTGATTCCGAGCCCTCAGGCGAGGTGACCCGATGCAAGGAACGGTCAGCACGACAGTAGAACACGACCACCTGCTCAATGTAGCCACGGCTTATCGATGGCAAACAGAGGCAAGAGGCGAGAGATCTCACCGGCTCTTCACCATCAGCATCGATGGGTGCCAGTTTTGTCCCATGTTGACCGGAAGCCTTAGCACTTCGTAGGTCTGGCTAGCAACGGGTCAAGATCAAACATCAATCTGCGCTATTCGCTTGTGTCAAAGTGCACTAAAGAATCTTGACGACCTCAGTTCCTCAGTGCTTCATCCTGTACTCCATACAATAGTGTAATAGTGGCTAGATAAATAATAATCATAATGCAGAAGTTGGTGCTGCAACTTGTGCTGGTTCGACTGCATTGAGCTAAGTGGGTTGATGACTCAACCCCACATTTAGCACGGAAAGAGCACCACCAGCATCTCACGCCCTGTTGCCATTCCGATCTGCTCCACTACTCTATACTTGCAATAGTTCAGATGCATCCTATCCTCGGGATTCCAAGGTGATTCACCCAGTCACACCTCCCGCCCCAGCGAACTCATTAAATACTACGACCTAGGGAGACATCTCAAACAACTCCTCTGCTTCCTCCCAGCTCCCAACGAACACGCCCTCTCCTCGAAGCTACAACTGCATGGTACAAGCGTAATGCCTCCCGTCGCGGTCCGACGAGCTTCCACAGCTCGTCGCATAACTTTCTCCGCCGCTTTCGCCGCCTCGCCAGCCCCATCCCAGAGCATTCGACGCCCGCGATGTCGAGGCGACCGCTCCCATACCACAGCGGCATGGCGCCCTGTCTCTGTCCTTGACGAGTAAATGCCCACTCCCTTCTCAAAATAAGGACGGAGAAAAGCTTTTTCTTTTCCCTCCCATTGGCGAGTGATAACTGACCTTTGCTTGCTTCGTTTTCCCTGTAGATGGGTTGCCAAGGAGGCTCGACCTATCAGTCTTCGGCAATTGATGGTCTTCGGCCGCTCCCTGACCGAGTCTCGTTTGATCAATTCGGCCAACTATGTCCGGACAGAGCTTCCCACGAGGTTCGTATCATGTGAAGGTGGATGAGGAGGGGTCCGTTTCTTTCCGGCAGATGGGCTAACAAGAGGTCCCACCTCTCTTCGTCTAGAATTGCGCACCGAATTCGGGATATGCAACACCTACCCTACGCCGTTGTCAAGAACCCCCACATTAGCGATGTCTATAACCTTTACTATAATGCCTTCGATTCTTTCCGAAAGATCAAAGAGATAAATACCCTAGAAGAAAATGACGAGTTCTGCAAGACCATTAGCAAGAATCTCCAGGCCCACCTGACCGTCATACCTAAGCTTGCCATGGGGATAATAGAATGTAGCGACCTTATGGATGCGCAGTCTCTCGACAAGTTTATGAACACTATTCTAAGATCTGTACGCAATACTCTCGCCCTCCCCTCCCCTCCCCCCTAACCGCCTCGTCGCCTTCCCTTCTAACACGTGCCCCCACACGTGTGTGTAGAGGATATCCCGCCGAGTCATCGCAGAGCAACACCTAGCTCTAACAGAAACCTATAACTCCCCCTGGTTCTCCCCCGGAGCCAAACTCTCCGAGGCCGACTTCATCGGCGAAGTCTTCATCAAATGCGTCGCTAAGGACGTCATCGACCGCTGCGGCCTCGCCGTCCAAGCCCTCGCCCGAGCCACCTACGGCCCGGAGGTACAAATCCCCGAGATCAAAGTCGAAGGCCACCTTAACGCCAGCTTCCCCTACATCCTCAGCCACCTTGAGTACATCGTCGGCGAGCTCCTCCGCAACTCCGTCCAGGCCGTCATCGAGCGCCAAATCCGCGAAAGCGAACGCCAACAAAAGGACAACCCCGACCAAAGCCACCCTGCGGCACCACTACCTCCCATCGAGGTGACTATTTGCGAGTCCCCCCAGCTCATTATTATTCGCATATCCGACCAGGGCGGCGGCGTACCCCGCGACGTCCTCCCCCACCTCTGGTCCTTCAGCAAAGGGCCCCGCGGCCAGAAGCTGCTTGAGAACCTCGGCAAGGTCCCCAAGATGGCTGCCACGATGCAGGAGCTCCACATCCATGACGAGATCGCGCGGGCCGACCTACGCACGCCGAGCAGCTACGAATCGGCGCCCATCACGTCGTCGTCGTCCCTGTCTTCCCTGTCGAACAGGCCGCCGAATCTGCAGCTCGGCATGGGTTTGCCCCTGAGTAGGGTCTACGCCGAGTACTGGGCCGGTAGCCTCGAGCTGCATAGTCTCGAGGGGTATGGCGTCGATACGTTCCTGCAGATTTCGAGGCTGGGGAACAAGAATGAGCAGTTGACTACTAGGGCGACTATTGATGCTGTTTGAGAGTCTCGGCCTTTTGGAACTAAGCCTTTCTATATTTTATCCTTTCCTTTTCCCCTTTTCTTCTTCTCTGGTTATTGTCCTCCTCCTGCTCCTTTTTATTTTCTCTAAGGAGTAAGAACCATTTGTCGGGGATACATGTGGGTGAGATGGACTCATACTATGCATGGCGTATCTGGTGTTGGCGGGTCAGGGGGACTGGTTCATGTCATTGTCTGGCTGGCTCCTCTTGGGGGCTTCATCTGAGATCTGAGATGGGAAAGGGACCAACTAAATGCTTCGGGTACTTCCCACAAGAGCGATAAAGAGAGTATACAATAGAACAGTATCCTTTCAACCTGCTTTCTCTTCACTCTCCTTACATCCATCTGGTAGGGAGGGCATTTTACAGTCCAAGGGAGCAGGGACGTAACTTAGGGGCAAAAAGGTCAAGACTCTCTCATTAACTGGTATCATGAAAGGGTGTCGATGAATTACAGAGTTAAACGTAACTACCTGGGGAGGCTTAAAAAAAAAGAGACTCAAAGGGGGATTTTGGTAAAAGAAAAAAGACAAAAGACGTAAACAGGCACTATAGAGAATAAACGGAGGAATGTGGGGTTGGCAAGACAGAGAGAGCGATGAAGAAACAAGGGTCCCGTCTCCATTTCCTCTATCCAAACCGCTCCCCCATTCCACCCTGCTGCATAAAAAAAAAGGTGCGTTCTGCTCAAACAGCAGCCCGTACCAGACCAAAGCATCCATAAGGTATTTCCGAATTCGCCGTCAATTTCCAGAGCAAAACATCAGCCAACTGCACTGTACACCTTTTATAGCGATAGGCCCCCCCCTCGTGAGCATCTATTCCATCCGAAGGAAGATAATTCGTCTTCTTCATATATTGGAGTAGACATGGTCAACCCCCGGACAGAATTCAACTCAGATTAAGAAGAGGGATTGTGGACACGCGGGTAGGAAAAGAGAGGAGCCAAAAGGAATAAGTGTATGAGAGAGAGAACCATTCGCCCAGGTATAACAGATAAGAAGCTGCAAACGGAAATTGACGAGCAGGGCGTAAAATTGAAAAACAAGGGTATAAACACTTTAGCGGCGACCGTGGCTGCGGACAGCGCTGCCCTGCATTTGCTCGAGTTCGAGCTCCAGCTGCTTAATCTGGGCGTGGGTCTGTTCGAGGTCCTTGTTAAGGCGGTCACGCTCGGCGATAAGCTTCTGCTCCCATTGTCGGAAGCGCTGCTCCTCAATCTTGACCTGCTCGGTGAACCGCTTCCGGAGCATCTCCTCCTCCTCCTTGAACTTGGGGTTGTCGAGCTTGCGGGGACGGGCCTCGCCGAACTTGCGCGTCTCCATTTGCTGGGCGCGGTAGGCCTCGTAGTGGAGCTCTTCGGTGGTGTGGATCAGGTCGAGCATGTGCGTGCGGATGAGGATGGAGCGGAGCTTCTTGAAGTCGCAGTGGTCCTCGTTCTCGACCTCGGCAACACCCCACGAGTACTGTCGGCCCTTAACGATGCGGCCGTCGCTGGTCTTGACGTCCTTCTCGGAACCGATAACGGCGAAAGGCATGGCGGCCATGAGGCTTCGGGCGTGCTGGGCAGCAGCATCGTCATCCTCCTCGATGGGGGGCTGGTAAATCTTGATGCTCTGGGCCTCGATAACGGCACGGACCTGAAGATAATGGTTAGTATTGATCGAGGACGCAACGGGCGCAGGGATGGGAAGGACAAACCCTCTGCTTGAACTTGGCAAGGTCGGCAGGGCTGAGGGTATCAGCCTTGGCGATGACGGGGATGAGGTTGACCCTGGAGCAGAGTCGCTTCATGACCTCGATGTCAAGAGGCTTGAGGGTGTGGCCGGTAGGGCGAATGAAGTAGAGACAAGCGTGGACTCGGAGGTCGATCTTGTCCTGGCGGCGGGGTTGCTGCTCCTGCAACATGTACGACTCGTGCTGGTCATCGAGGAACTCGATGATGGGCATCCACGAATCACGGTTGTTGACATAGTCACCGAATCCAGGGGTGTCGATAACGGTGAGGCGGACTGTGAAAAAGAAGAGTGGGTTAGATGACTGGTCGAAATCGAGGATGTGGTCTCCCGGGACGCGACAGGAAACAAAAGGGGGCCAGGGGGAGTTGTCGGGCGTGCGAAGCTCAGGACATGTGCATACCCTTGAAGAACTTCTCCTCCAGCTCGGCCTTGGTGATCTCGATCTCGACGGTCTTGTCGACCTGCTTCTGGTGGCGGCGCTTGTGGTCTGCATAGTTCTTGATGGTGGTGGAGAAGAGGGTGTTGATGAAGGTGGTCTTGCCCAAGCCCGACTCGCCAGCAACCTACCCATTAAGGAACAGTCCAAGTTAGCATGAACTACAAAAAAGCAACACGAGATGGTGATATTGATCATGGGAAGTCATACCATAATAGTGAAGGCTGCACCTCGCTTCGCAACAATCTTGTGTCGCTGGTTAGGGAGGTTGGCAATGCCAATCGGTGAGGCACTCTCAGCAACAGACGGGGCCATTTTGAACAGCTGTTACTGGGGGGAACTTCTGGAGGATTAAGGGGATGCGGATGATGGGAGTCGCGACAATTGGAACGAGGATCAAGAGACTCTGCGTCAGAGAAATGGAAATGTGCAGCTCGAAGCTGTGGGAAATGGTGTTCAATGGACGGGAGGCGACCGTTGAATGGGGAGAGAGTTTACAAGTAACGAAGTCGAGATGGAGCAAGAGATCAATAGTACGAAGCGGAGCCTGTGCTTTCAGGGGAAACAGAAACACGGCGAAATTTCCTTTTGGCTGCAAAAATCAATTGGACGAGGGGGTTGGAAGGTTCAATCAGTTTAATGTTAATGTTGGGTTGGGCCACCTCAGTTGTTCCCAAGCCAATTCAAGCCAATCCAGCCCCTGTCGTGTGTGGCCAGTTCGCTGATTTGATTGATGTCCCCTCCACTAGTTTAAGTCGCTCAGTGCCTTTGTGCCTGGGGAGACCTGTCAGAGGGAATGGGACTTATTGAGACTTAGTATGGGACGTATAGGGACATTGAATACAGGGGTCGGCAGTCAGATTGGCGTGCATAATGGGTGTTGAGAGTGTACACCGTTTGTACACTGACCTGACCTTTTTTGTTTGGTTGTCTGGTCGAAACTGTTTAGATTGAGCTACATACCACGGACGGACCTGCCCTGCCCACAGTAATCCACGGACTTGTAACATTGCATTGTCCCTCGCAATCTGGAGAAGGCCAGGCGCTGCTTACCGAACATTACCCGATCGGCTCATGTTGCCGCTTTCATGTTAATCCACACTGTGTATCAATACACAAACTGAGCCATCAATCTGCAGTGGGTGTAAACTACGCCACATTCATGCACCCCACCCTGTGGCTAGTGACAACTCCCCAACTGCTCTCTCTACATTTGATGTAATCGATAAGAAATTCGAAAATAGAAAGAAAAAAAATAAGTTGCGAAAACTCCACGACACATTGAAGAGCGAAGAGGAACAATTTGGAAAGCTTCTTCGTGAGGATGAAGACTAATTTTAAGGCATGTTACAAATACATTCCCTTGCTTGTTTCTTGCTCCATATTAACTGTCCTTTCTAGTTTTCCAACCTCTTGGGGACGGTTTACTGCCAGGGAAACCTGCTCTACGACCCCGAAGGAACCCACCTCTTCTCTCCAGTCGGCAACAGAGTCACCGTCTTCAACCTCGTCGAGTATGCGCACCCGGCCTATTTCCCCTGTCCCATATCCTACATAGGGCAATTTCATTACCAATTGCTAACTTCTTAAACTTCGTAGTAATAAATCCTACACATTTCCCTTTGCGCACCGAAAGAACATCGCCTGGATAGGACTCACCCCGCAAGGCAACCTCCTCCTCTCCGTCGACGAAGATGGCTACGCGATCCTAACTAATGTGCCCCGCCGCATCCCCATATACCACTTCTCCTTCAAATCGCCCATCACAGCCCTATCTTTCTCCCCGTGCGGCCGCTACTTCGTCGTCGGACTCCAGCGCAAGATCGAGGTCTGGCACGTGCCGTCGACGCCCGACGCCAACGCCGAGGGCCAGCTCGAGTTCGCGCCCTTTGTGAAACACCACACGCACACGCAGCACTTCGACGACGTGAGGCACATCGAGTGGTCCAGCGACTCGAGGTTCTTCCTGTCTTCGTCCAAGGATCTGACGTCGAGGATATGGAGCGTAGAGGCGGAGGAGAACTTTACGCCAACGGTGTTGGCTGGACATAAGCAGGCCGTCATCGGGACGTGGTTCTCGGAGGATCAGGAGACTATTTATACCGTTAGCAAGGACGGCGCCGTATTTACTTGGAAATATGTTGGACGGCCGAAGAACGAGGATGAGATGGAGGATAGCGACGACGACGAGGAGATGGAGGCGCGGTGGAGGATAGTGGACCGCCATTACTTTATGCAGGGTAGCGCGCACGTCCGGTGCGCGACATTCCACGCTGCCACGAACCTCCTCGTTGCGGGCTTCTCCAACGGCATCTTTGGGCTCTACGAGATGCCGGATTTCAACATGATTCACAACCTCAGCATCTCTCAAAACAACATCGACTTTGTCACCATAAACCGGACGGGAGAATGGCTCGCGTTTGGCGCGTCGAGGTTAGGCCAGCTGCTCGTGTGGGAATGGCAATCCGAGTCGTACATTCTCAAGCAGCAGGGCCACTTCGACTCCATGAACTCCCTAGTCTACTCGCCCGACGGCCAAAGGATCGTCACGGCGGCCGACGACGGCAAGATAAAAGTGTGGGACATCGACTCCGGATTCTGCATCGTCACGTTCACGGAACATTCGAGCGGCGTCACGGCATGCGAATTTGCCAAGAAGGGCAACGTCCTTTTCACGGCCAGTCTTGACGGCTCCGTGCGCGCGTGGGATCTTATCAGGTACAGGAATTTCCGAACATTTACGGCTCCTACTAGGTTATCCTTCTCGTGCATGGCCGTCGACCCGAGCGGCGAGGTTGTCGCTGCCGGGTCGCTGGATTCCTTCGACATTCATATCTGGAGCGTGCAAACGGGCCAGCTGCTGGATAGGCTATCGGGACATGAGGGTCCCGTGTCGTCGCTGGCCTTCGCCCCCGATGGAGATGTCCTGGTGAGCGGAAGCTGGGACCGCACGGCTCGTGTATGGTCCATCTTTAATAGAACCCAGACCAGCGAGCCGCTGCAACTGCAGGCCGACGTCCTGGACGTTACCGTCCGTCCGGACTCGCAGCAGCTCGCCGTATCCACGCTTGACGGCCAATTAACGTTCTGGAACATCAAAGACGCCGAGCAACAAGCCGGCCTCGACGGACGAAGAGACATATCCGGCGGTCGCAAAGTGACGGACCGCCGAACAGCCGCCAACACGGCATCGTCGAAGAGCTTCAACACCATCCGATACAGCACGGATGGCAGCTGTCTCCTAGCGGGAGGAAACAGCAAGTATATCTGCCTCTACTCAGTGAACTCCATGGTTCTCCTGAAGAAGTTCACCGTGAGTGTCAACCTCTCCCTGTCTGGCACGCAGGAATTCCTCAACAGCAAGCTCCTCACCGAAGCCGGGCCCGCCGACCTCATCGACGACGAAGAAGCCTCCGACAGGGAAGCCCAGCTCGAGAAAAACGCTTTGCCGGGTTCGAAGCGGGGAGACCCCTCAGCGAGGAAAGTCACCCCTGACATCCGCGTCACGAGCGTCGGGTTCTCTCCCGCAGGAACGGCGTTCTGCGTCTCGTCGACGGAAGGTCTTCTAATCTACAGCCTCGACAACAACCTCCAATTCGACCCCTTCGACCTCAACATGGAAATCACCCCGGCGTCGACGCTCTCCGTGCTCCGCAACGAGGGCGACTACCTCAAGGCGCTCGTCATGGCCTTCCGGCTCAACGAAGCGAGCCTCATCAAGCAGGTCTTCCTCTCGGTGCCGCACACGGAAATCCCCCTCGTGGTGCAGGACGTCCCCTCCGTCTACGTCTCGCGACTTCTCCGCTTCGTCGCCGCGCAGACCGAGTCTTCCCCGCACGTCGAGTTCTGCCTGCTCTGGATCAAGGCGCTCGTGGATAAGCACGGAGCTTGGTTGAGCGCGAATAGGGGCAAGGTCGATGTTGAGCTGCGTGTTGTGGCGAGGGCTGTGGCAAGGATGAGGGATGAGATTCGGAGGTTGGCGAATGATAACGTGTATATGGTGGATTATCTACTGGGGCAGGGTGGTTCAGCGGTGAATGGGAAGGGTAGCAAGGCTTTAGGGTGGGGTTCGGAGGGTGCGGTGACGAAGTTGACGGATGGGGAGGACGAGAGGAGCGAGGATGGGTCGGATGGGGATGAATGGTTGGGATTGGAGTAGATAGGACTCTTGGGCGGGATGGGATACCCCCAAGGTTGGGACGCATTATTTTGGTATTTATTTGTATTTACTAACTAGTATTACAATTTGGGGAGTTTTTGCCTTCATTAGAACTAAAAGCGGCATTCTGTTTCTCTCGTGGCCCCTTCTGCTTTATCCTGACACAACTTAGAAAGCTCACTTACAACCTACCGTTTCTCGAGCTTTGGAACATCCTATTTTCCTGAACGTCAGTGATCCGTCTTATACGTCAAGTAGTCAAAACTAGTCACTTACATCCCAAGCCGAATCGAAGCCAGCATCGCGAACCCACCTGACCCCCTTGGGATCCACCGTCACATCAACAAGCAGATGCATCAACTTTAGCCACGTGTCTTGGCCGCGAATGCGTACCCAGGGTTTATCCTGGTACTTTTGCAAGATGTTGTGGCATAAGACGGTTGCTCGGGCGAGTTTGATGGAATGGCCATCGTCGGCGATATGGTAGAATTTAGGGAGGAGGTCTAGATAGCCGTTTTCTCTCATTTTAGCTGAAAACTGAACACCTTCATACGATGGAAAGTGTCTCTCTCTACTATTTTCTTCCTTTGAGAGGAATAAGTCAGGGTTGTCTAGGGTATGAGACTTACCCTCGAGCTTTGAAGCAGGAGTCTTGTCCTTGGGCGTATATTCCATCGCCTTATCAAAATCAAGAGGCGGAGAACCGATGCCTAGCCAGCGCAGGATCCCAGTGCGGATCTTCCACTCGAGGACACGAACTTTGGCCGAGGCTGGAATCCAGGATTGGGCGTTTATGGTGAGGAAGATGGGATCGAGGTTGACGTGGTGGCTTGTTTCCCCCCCCAATGTTAGTCTCTGGCATGTTCTCCTTCCATGCAACCATAGCTTTTTCCTCATCACAAGAAGCTGCTCCTATAAGAAGAAATGCGTTACTCACATGAGAAAGAAATCAAACCGCGGCTCATGCGGAGGATGCACCGTCGCCGCCCCCGCAACAACCAAC
>Ga0164243_10015503_pt1 | contig 10531 bp, 10 predicted proteins | sample OricompcompostOP_FD_108781 | JGI IMG/M metagenome (GOLD analysis project Ga0164243, IMG submission 108781) | Organic Plus compost microbial communities from Emeryville, California, USA - Original compost - Organic plus compost (OP) | ecosystem: Engineered > Solid waste > Mixed feedstock >... | reverse complement strand
GTGGTGATGAAGTTGACCGCGCCCAGGATCGACGACGCGCCGGCGAGGTGCAGGGCGAAGATGGCCATGTCGACCGATGGCCCGGCGTGGCCGAGCGTCGAGGACAGGGGCGGGTAGACCGTCCAGCCGGTGCCGGCGCCCGTGCCGACGAAGGCCGAACCGAGCAGCAGCAGGAAGGCCGGGACCAGCAGCCAGAACGAGATGTTGTTGAGGCGCGGGAAGGCCATGTCCGGCGCGCCGATCATCAGCGGCACGAACCAGTTGCCGAAGCCGCCGATGACCGCCGGCATGACCACGAAGAACACCATGATCATGCCGTGGGCCGTGATGATCACGTTCCACATCTGACCGTCGGCAAGCCACTGCATGCCGGGGTCCTGCAGCTCAAGGCGCATCACCAGCGAGAACAGGCCGCCGATCAACCCCGTGATCACGGAGAAGATCAGGTAGAGGGTGCCGATGTCCTTGTGGTTGGTCGAGAACAGCCAGCGCTGTACGAAGCCCGGCTTGTGGTCGTGGTTATGGTCGGCGTGCGCCGCCCCGTGAGCAGCCATGATCGCTATCCTCTTGGCTTCTTTAGGCTTACTGCTGGACCGCGTTCTGGGCGACCTGGCGCTTGGCCATGGCCTCCTCCCAGGTCATCGTCAGCAGGCGGGGAGGGTTCTCGGTGTCCGAGCCGTCGGTATGCTGAAGCACCCATTCGTCGAAAGCCTCACGGCTGACCGCGCGGACCTCGATCGGCATGAAACCGTGACCGGTGCCGCAAATCTCGGAGCACTGGCCGTAATAGGTGCCCTCCTCCTCGATCCGGACCCAGGTCTCGTTGATCCGCCCCGGCACGGCGTCCATCTTCACGCCGAAGGACGGAACCGCCCAGCTGTGGATGACGTCGCCGGCGGTCGTCAGGATCTGGATGTCGGTATCCACGGGCAGAACCACGACATTGTCCGTCGACAGCAGCCGGACCTGGCCTTCCTGCAGTTCCTCGTCCGGAACCATGTAGGCCGCGAATTCGGAGACCTGCTGGTCCGGATATTCATAGCCCCAGTACCACTGATAGCCGTGGACCTTCAGCGTCATCTCGGGGTTCTCGGCCCGGTCCAGGAAGTAGAGAAGCCGGAAGGACGGGACCGCGATGATCAGGAGGATCAGGACCGGGACGACCGTCCAGATCACCTCGATCACGGTATTATGAGAGGTCTTGGACGGCACCGGGTTGCGCTTGGCATTGAAGCGCACGACCACATAGCCGATGAGCGCCAGCACGAAGACGGTGATCCCGGTGATGATGACCATCAGCAGGTCGTGGAATTCATGCATCTGATGCTTGACCGGCGTCGCGCCGGCCTGCAACCCGAGCTGCCAGGGAAGGGGCTGACCCGGAACCGACTGGTCCGCCGCGAATGCGGCGCCGGCGATTCCCAGCAGCATGACAAGGATGGTTGCGGCGAGTCGGTAAGGTCGCATCCCTCAACACTCTTTTTCATTCAAGCCGAGGCAGATCGGCCATGCCCGAACCCAGGCACTGGATATGCGCGGGCGTATGTTCCGGCTGCGCGCGGGGTTATACAGGCCAGCCCACGGCTGGAGAAGCCTTTTTGCGCATCCCAGCACCGCGCCGATCGACCCGGGTCCGAGCTGCAGGCTCGAAACTACATGATCGGGATGGGCTTTCCCAGGCGGCGGAACGCCACAGGAGAGACACAAATCGTCGCATCCGCGGGAAGGGTGCGCAGCGGGCCTTCGGGCCTGCCGGCCCTTGTTAGCGCTGCGCGAGATGACCACTATTGGACAACGCCCCCCTGCACGGCCCCCATCCCAAGGAACAGCTTCATGACGGCGCTCTCCCTAACCGACGACCTCTTCTTCGAACGTGCCGGCCTGGATCGCGCACGAGTCGACCGGATGGTCGAGGACAGCCTCGCCGGCGCCGACGACGGCGAGCTGTTTCTCGAATACCGCCAATCGGAAAGCCTTACCTGGGACGACGGCAAGGTCAGAAGCGCCAGCTTCGACACGGCCCAGGGCTTCGGCCTGCGGGTGATCGCCGGCGAGTCGGCCGGCTACGCCCACTCCTCGGAGTTGAGCGGGGATGCGATTCGCCGGGCCGGCGAAACCGTGAGCGCGGTCCGCCACGGTCATTCCGGCACCCTGGCGGCCCCGCCGCGCGGCACGAACGCGCGTCTCTATACCGACGCCAACCCCCTGTCCCAGGTCGGCTTCGATGCGAAGATCCGGCTGCTTCAGGAGATCGACGCCTATGCGCGGTCCCGCGATCCGCGCGTCCGCCAAGTCATGGCCTCGATCGGTGGCGAGTGGCAGGCGGTCCGGATCGTCCGGGGCGACGGACGGCACGTGGCCGACATCCGGCCGCTGGTGCGGCTCAACGTCTCCGTGGTCGTCGGCGACGGCGACCGCATGGAGTCGGGCAGCCACGGCATGGGCGGGCGCACCGGCTACGACCTCTATCTCGATCCCGTGACCTGGAAGGGCGCCGTCGACGAGGCGCTGCGCCAGGCCCTGGTCAAGCTGGACGCCATCGAGGCGCCGGCCGGCGAGATGACGGTGGTCCTGGGTCCGGGCTGGCCCGGCATCCTGCTCCATGAGGCGATCGGCCACGGGCTCGAGGGGGACTTCAACCGCAAGAAGACGTCGGCCTTCGCCGGCCTCATGGGCCAGCGCATCGCGGCGCCGGGCGTGACCGTCGTGGACGACGGCACCATCGCCGACCGACGCGGCTCCCTCACCGTCGACGACGAGGGAACGCCTAGCCAGCGCACCGTCCTGATCGAGGACGGCATCCTGGTCGGCTACATGCAGGACCGCATGAACGCGAGGCTGATGGGCATGAAACCGACCGGCAACGGACGCCGCGAGAGCTACGCCCATCATCCGATGCCCCGCATGACCAACACTGTCATGGTGAACGGCAATCATACGCCGGAGGAGGTCCTGGCCTCCGTCAAGAGGGGCATCTATGCCGTCAATTTCGGCGGCGGCCAGGTCGACATTACCAGCGGCAAATTCGTCTTTTCCGCCTCCGAGGCCTATCTGATCGAGAACGGCCGGATCGGCCCGGCGGTGAAGGGCGCGACCCTCATCGGCAACGGCCCGGACTGCCTGACCAAGGTCGGCATGGTCGGCAACGACCTGCGGCTCGATCCCGGGATCGGCACCTGCGGGAAGGAAGGCCAGGGCGTTCCGGTCGGGGTCGGCCAGCCGACGCTCCGGATCGACGGGCTGACGGTCGGGGGCACGGCGGCCTGAAGCCGCCCCGGCCTTCGGGCCGCGGCCCCGCGCGACCGTCAGTAGGCGTATTCCTGGAAGACCGGATCGACGCTCCCGTTCCATTCCTCGCGGAACCGGCGCAGGAGCTCATCCGCCGGGGTTTCGCCCGATTCGGCGATCGCGAATAGGGCGTTCAGGAAATGCGCCTCGCTCTCGCCGAACCCGTCACGGCGGGCGCGGTTCTCCAACCCGGACCGGGCGATCGCCAGCACCTCCAGCGCCAGGTCGCGCAGGGTGCCGCCGCGGAACGGCGTCGCCAGCCCCAGCTTCGGTACCTGGGTCCGGAGGGCGGCCCGCTCCTCCCGGGTCCAGTCCTTGGCGAGATCCCAGGCGGCGTCCAGCGCCGTGCCGTCATAAAGCAGCCCGACCCAGAGCGCCGGAAGCGCGCACAGGCGCCGCCACGGCCCGCCGTCCGCCCCGCGCATCTCCAGATACTTCTTGAGCCGGACCTCCGGGAACGCGGTGGTCAGGTGGTCGGCCCAGTCCGACAGGACCGGCACCTCGCCCGGCAGGGCCGGCAAGCGCCCGTCGAGGAAGTCCCGGAAGGACTGCCCGGAGGCGTCGATATACCGGCCGTCCCGGTAGACGAAATACATCGGGACGTCGAGCAGGTAGTCGACATAGCGTTCGAACCCGAAGCCGTCCTCGAAAACGAAGGGCAGATCACCGGTCCGGTCGGGGTCGGTATCGGTCCAGACCTGGCTGCGGTAGCTGAGGAAGCCGTTCGGCCGGCCTTCGGTGAAGGGGGAATTGGCGAACAGCGCCGTAGCGACCGGCTGCAGCGCCAGGCTGACCCGGAACTTCTTCACCATGTCGGCTTCGTTCGCGAAGTCCAGATTGACCTGGACCGTGCAGGTCCGCGTCATCATGTCGAGCCCGAGATTCCCGCGCTTCGGCATGTATTCGCGCATGATCCTGTAGCGCCCCTTGGGCATCCAGGGCACCTCGTCGCGCCGCCATTTCGGATGGAAGCCGAGGCCGATCATCCCGAGGCCCAGTTCCCGGTCGATCTCCTTCACCTGGCGCAGATGTTCGTGCACCTCGTCGCAGGTCTGATGGATGGTCTCGAGCGGCGCCCCGGACAGTTCCACCTGCCCGCCGGGCTCGAGCGTGATGCTGCCGCCCTTGACGCCGTCGAGCGCGATGACGCGCCCGTTCTCCTCGACCGGCTGCCAACCGAACCGGGTCAACGCCTTGAGCAGCGCTTCGATGCCGTCGGGACCGTCGAAGGGCACCGGGCTCAGATTGCGCAGCCGGAAGGCGAACTTCTCGTGCTCGGTCCCGATCCGCCATGCCGACCGCGGCTTGCAACCGGATTCCAGATATTCGGCCAGCTGCGCCTTGCCGGTGACCGGGGTGACGCTCTTCGTTGGAGGGGCGGACATGGTCCTCTTGCCTCTAGTTCGCGGCTGGCGCCCGCGGGTCCGCGGCGCACCGGTTCATGGGTCAGACCTCCGCCCCGGTCTCCGGACGGGGCGGGCGACGGGTACCGTCGCCGCTGATCGCCTGCCAGGTAGCAAGCGCGGCGAGCACCGCCGTATCGGCCCGGAGGATACGCGGCCCCAGACCGACCGGGTGAACAAAGGGCAGTTTGGAAAAGGCGTCAAGTTCGGACTGCGACAGGCCGCCCTCCGGCCCGACCAGGAAGGCGACGGGCCGCCCCCGCAGTGCCCGGGCGGCTTCTGCGATCGGCCGCGCCGGCCCGGCCTCGGCGCAGACCAGGAGGCTCCGCCGCTCGTCCCAGTTCCGCAGCAGGTCGCGCAGGCCCACCGGCTCCCGCACTTCGGGCACGTCCAGCCGCTCGCACTGCTCCGACGCCTCGACCGCATGGGCGCGGAGCCGTTCCGTGTTGACCCGGGTCACGTCGGTGAACTCCGTGAACACCGGCTGCAGCATGGGCGCGCCCAGTTCGGTCGTCTTTTCCGCGATCGCGTCGACGGCCGCCTTCTTGACCGGCGCGAAGCAGAGCCAGAGATCGGTCCCCGGCCCTTGCGGCCTGGACTGCGCGAGGAGGGTCAGCGACGCCTCGCTCCGACCGACCGCGTCGAGACGCGCGACCCATTCCCCGTCCCGCCCGTTGAACAGCAGGACGGCTGCGCCCGGGCCCAGGCGCAGCACGTTGCGCAGGTAATGGGCCTGGCCGTCCTTAAGCGAAACAGCCGCGCCGGCCGCAAGATCGGCATCGACGAACAGCCGGGTTCGGGGAAGAGTCTCGACAGCGCTCATGATCGATCTATAACCAGTACGAAGGACGCCGGGGTGTGACGGCCGTCAACGATGGCGACGCCCCATCAAGCGCTTGTTCAAGCATAGAGCGCCGTCCCGGGAAAGGGCGCAAGGGTCGGCGCTCCCCGGCAGGGAAATTCGGCAACAACCCATGGATCAGCGATTGACGTCTCCTCTTCCGGCCGGATCGCACAAGGGCCACACGGACATTGTCGACGGCGGCTGGATCGGCCGGCTCGTCCCCCGGGCGGCGGATCCTTACGCCAAGCTGATGAGGCTGGACAGGCCGATCGGGACCTGGCTGCTCCTGATCCCCTGCTGGTGGGGACAGGCGCTTGCCGAACGGGGCGCGTCGGGCAGCTCGTGGCTGCAGGAGCTGTGGCTCGCCTTCCTGTTCGCGGTCGGATCCGTAATCATGAGGGGTGCCGGATGCGTCGTGAACGACATCACCGACCACAAGCTCGACGCCCGGGTCGAACGCACGCGCGGCCGCCCGATCCCGAGCGGCCAGGTGAGCCTGTTCCAAGCGGCCGTGTTCCTGGGCCTTCTTCTGCTGCTGGGCCTCGCGGTGCTGCTGCAGTTCAACCGGACCACGATCTGGCTGGGCGTCGCCTCCCTGCTGCTCGTCTTCCCCTATCCCTGGATGAAGCGCATCACCTGGTGGCCGCAAGCCTTCCTCGGGCTGACCTTCAACTGGGGGGCTCTGGTCGGCTGGACGGCGGTGACCGGGTCGCTGGCGCTTCCGCCCGTCCTGCTCTATGCGGCGGGCGTCCTTTGGACGCTGGCCTACGACACGGTCTATGCCCACCAGGACAAGAACGACGATGCGCTGGTCGGCATCAAGTCCTCCGCCCGGCGCCTGGGCGAGGCCAGCAAGCCCTTCGTCGTGGCCATGCATCTCGGCACGGTGGTGCTGCTGGCCATCGCCGGCCTGGCGGCAGGGCTGGCCCCGGTCTTCCTCATCCCGCTGGCGGCGGCGCTCGGCTACGCGCTGTGGCAGGACGCGATCTGGCATCCCGACGATCCGGCGGACTGTCTCCGAAAGTTCAGGAATTCGCGCTGGTTCGGCTTCATCGTGCTGGGCGGGCTCATCCTCGGACAATGGCTTGCCTGAGGTCGACCCGCCATGACGCCGTCTTCCCGGCCGGGTTCTGATCTCGACCTCGACGGCTTCGTCCGCCGCAACACGCTGCTGACGACACCGCCTCTCGTGCCGGAGATCCGCCTTCATCTCGCAACCGAGGTGACCGAGCTCTGGCATGCAACGGAAGATGCGCTCGAACGGAACAACCTGCCCCCGCCCTACTGGGCCTTTGCCTGGCCGGGCGGCCAGGCGGTCGCGCGCTATGTCCTGGATCATCCGGAATCGGTCGCGGGCCGGGTCGTCCTCGATTTTGCCGCCGGCAGCGGGCTCGTCGCGCTCGCCGCCGCCAGGGCCGGGGCGTCGCGCGCGATCGCATGCGACATCGACCGGTTAGCGGCAAGCGCAATGGCCCTGAACGCAGCGGCGAACGGCCTTCCGCTCGAGGTCCGGACCGACGACCTGGTCGGCAGCGCCGCCGACGGGATCGATACGGTGCTGGCGGGAGACGTGTGTTACGAGCGGCCGATGGCCGATCGGATCCTGCCCTGGTTTCGGTCGCTTGCCCGCAACCGGCTGGTCGTCATCGGCGATCCCGGCCGCGCCTATGTCCCGCGGGACGGCATCGAGCGGCTTGCCGAATACGACGTGCCGACGCCGTTGGAGCTGGAGGACCGGGAGATCTGGCGGACCTTCGTCGCGCGCATCCTCCCGGCATGAGGGCAGCAGCCGTCCGGGATTGACATCGTTCGGCCCCTCCGCCACGCTTTTCCCCGCACGTGGTGACATGGGGTGCTCATCCCGAAAGGGATGGGCTGAGATGATACCCATCGAACCTGATCTGGGTAATGCCAGCGCAGGGAGCCGTCACCAGCGCCCCGGCCTTGCATAACCCCCTTGGGAAATCCCGGCCGATCCGGCGTTAGAGGCTCCCCGCGCCAATGGAGGGGAGCATGGACAGGCCGGATCTGACGGACGCGATTTCCCGGTTGAGGCGCGCAAGCCCGCTCATCCACAACATCACCAACTACGTCGTCATGAACACGACGGCGAACGCGCTCCTCGCGATCGGCGCATCGCCGGCGATGGTGCATGCCGAGGAGGAGGTGGCGGAGTTCGTGCCGCTTGCCGGCGCCCTCGTCGTCAATATCGGAACGCTGTCCCCGTCCTGGCTCAGCGCCATGGATCGGGCGGTCGGCGCCGCGGCCGAGGCGGGGGTACCCTGGGTGCTGGACCCCGTCGCCGTCGGCGCCACCCCGTACCGCACCGCGGCGGCGGTCTCCCTGTCCCGGCGCCGGCCGGCCGTCATCCGCGGCAACGCGTCCGAGATCCTGGCGCTTGCCGGGGATCCGGAGGCGGTCCCCAAGGGCCCTGACAGCACGAGCGATTCGTCGGCCGCGCGGGAGGCGGCCCGACGCCTCGCCCGCGACCTCGAAACCGTCGTCGCGGTCACGGGCGAGGTCGATTACGTGACGGACGGCGCGCGCATGGTGGCAATCGCCAACGGCCATCGCCTGCTGACGCGGGTGACGGGCATGGGGTGCACGGCGACGGCGCTCGTCGGCGCGTTCCTGGGAGCGGGCTTAAGCGCCTATGAGGCGGCAACGGCGGGCCTAGCGGCCCTCGGGGTCGCGGCCGAGGCGGCCGCCCTGCGCGCCAGCGGCCCGGGCAGCTTCCAGGTCGCCCTAATGGACGCGCTCCACGGGCTGGACGACGAGGTGCTCGCGCGCCGGGCGAGGCTGTCATGACCCGGCCCCCTCGCGACCTTTCCCTCATGCTGGTGACCGACGCCGCAGGCGCGTTCGTCGAAACCGTCCTCGCCGCGGTCGAGGGCGGCGTCACCATCGTCCAGCTTCGGGACAAGGAGGCCGACGACGCGACGCTCACCGAAGCGGCCCGGGCGCTGAAGCGCCGGCTGGCGCCCCTCGGCGTGCCGCTGATCGTGAACGATCGTGTCGCGGTCGCCCGCGCCGCCGGTGCCGACGGCGTCCATCTGGGACAGAGCGACGGCGACCCGGCCATTGCGCGCGAGATCCTGGGCCCGGAGCCCCTGATCGGTCTCTCGGTGACGGCGCCGGACCAGACGGATACGGTCGATCCGGCCGTCGTCGACTATGTCGGACTGGGACCGGTGTTTCCGACCGCGACCAAGCCCGACGCCGCCCCGCTGGGCCTGGACGGGTTCCGCACGACGCGGGGCGCCATCGACCTGCCGGTGATCGCCATCGGCGGCATCGACGCCGCCAATGCGAACAGCGTGATTCGGGCCGGCGCAGATGGCCTTGCCGTCGTTTCGGCCATCTGCGGCGCACCCGATCCGCGTGCGGCCGCGCTCGCGCTCCGCCAAGCGATCCGGGACGGGAGGGGCCGATGATTCCGAACATCCTCACCATCGCCGGGACCGATCCCAGCGGCGGCGCCGGCATCCAGGCAGACCTGAAGGCGTTCTCGGCTCTCGGCGCTTACGGCGCCTCGGTGGTGACGGCGCTGGTGGCCCAGAACACGCGCGGCGTCCGTGAATTCCGGACGCTCGATCCCGACTTCGTCGCGGCCCAGATCGACGCCGTGTTCGACGACCTGCGGATCGACGCGGTCAAGATCGGCATGGTCGGAACCGCCGAAGTCGCCCGCGCGGTCGCCGACCGTCTGGCCCGCCATTCGGCCAGAAACGTGGTCGTGGACCCCGTCATGGTCGCGAAAAGCGGTGACCCGTTGCTTGCCGGGGACGCCGTCGCGGCGATCCGCGACCGGCTTCTCCCGCTCGCCCGGGTCGTCACGCCGAACCTGCCGGAGGCGGCGGTGCTGCTGGGGATCCCCGTCCCCGCCGCCGTTCCGGCAATGCACGGGACGGCGCGCGAGCTGCACCGGCTGGGACCGGAATGGATCCTGCTGAAGGGCGGTCATCTCGACGGCCCCGACTGCATCGACGTCCTGGACGACGGGCGGCAGAGCCTGGAACTGTCCGCCCCGCGGATCCCCACCCGAAACACCCACGGCACCGGATGCACCCTGTCGGCGGCCATTGCCGCCCTGCTGCCGCGGATGGAGGTCGTGGAGGCGGTTCGCAGGGCCAAGGCCTATCTCACCGGGGCGATCGCGGCGAGCGACCGGCTCAAGGTCGGCGGCGGCAACGGCCCCGTCCATCATTTCCACGCCCTCTGGCCGGAGGACGGCTTATGACCACCATGCCATTTTCCGAGGAGGCGTGGCGCCGGACCGCCGACCTCCGCCGGGCCATCCATGTGCATCCCTTCAACGTCGAGCTTGCCGAAGGCACGCTCTCCCGCGAACGGTTCCGGCACTACATCGTCCAGGACGCACTCTATCTTGTCCGGTACTCGCGCATCCTGGCGCTCGCTGCCGCCCGCGGTCCGGACGCCGCAGTGCTTCGGGCCTTCGCCCGGTCCGCGCTTCGCGCGGTCCAGGTGGAGCAGGCGCTTCACGGGCGTTTCCTGGCGGAATTGGGGGTCGACGACGCAGCCCTGGCCGCGTCGGAGCCCGCCCCGGACTGCCTCGCCTATACGAGCTATCTGCTCGCGACCGCCTATCACGAGCCCTGGGAGGTCTCGGTCGCCGCTCTCCTGCCCTGCTTCCGGATCTACCGGGACGTCGGCTGCGCGATCGCCGGGCGGGCCGCTCCCGAAAATCCCTACATGGCCTGGATCAGGACCTATGCCGACGAAGCTTTCGGAGAGGCGGTGCGCACGGTGACCGGCATCGGCGACCAGGCGGCAGCGGAAGCCTCGGCCACGGTCCGATCGAGAATGCTGGCCGCCTTCGAGCTCGGCTGCCGGTACGAATGGCTGTTCTGGGACGGCGCCTACCGCCTGCGGGGCTGGCCGGTCGCCGCATAGCCGGTCAGCCGGCGGGGACGGCCACGGCGGCGCAGGCGGCGGGCATGATCTTCCGGGCGGGGGGCTGCGGGGCCGGCGTCGG
>Ga0164243_10015501_pt1 | contig 10532 bp, 13 predicted proteins | sample OricompcompostOP_FD_108781 | JGI IMG/M metagenome (GOLD analysis project Ga0164243, IMG submission 108781) | Organic Plus compost microbial communities from Emeryville, California, USA - Original compost - Organic plus compost (OP) | ecosystem: Engineered > Solid waste > Mixed feedstock >... | reverse complement strand
TCGCGCATCTCCAGATCAGACTTGCTGGCAGCCCCCTTGGCGCGCTGCTTTTCCATGTCGCTCAGCAATTCCGCCTCGACCCGGTTCTGCGGAACCGTGGCCTTGGCAACCTGCTGGGGCGCGGCCGCCTTCGGCTTGGCCGGCGTCTCGGCGGCAGCGGCTGCTGCCTGCTCGCTTCCCGGCGCGCGGGCAATCACGTCGGCAACGTTGAACAGAAAAATCCCTGCGCCCGCCACGAGCATGACGGGAAACGGCCGGATCGACAGAGGCCATGCCTTCATGAACTGAGCCCTTCTTCCCTATGCCTTAGCGCAGGCCATCCAGCGCGCGCAGCTTCGGCTGCGTCTTGGCGCCGCCGGCCGGCGCGCCAAGCGGCGCGGCTTCCGCCTTCGGGCGCGCCAGTGAGGCCGCGCCGGTGAAGCCTTCCTCCAGGCGCCGGGCCAGGTCCTCGCCCGCCTGAGTGATGATGACCAGTTCGTCCGTCAGCGCCCGGCCCTTTGAAACCTGCTCGCGCAACGACGCCTCGACTTCCTGCGCCGCCGCCTTCAGCGCATGAACGCTGCCTTCCGCCTGGGAAACCGTGGTGGTCAGCGTGCGGATCATCGCTTCCATGTGGGTGCGCTCATTTCGCAGCGCGACAAGACGGCGATTGAGAATGAAACCGCCCGTCAGCGCGACCAGCAGCATCAGGCACAACACAATATCCATGATCCAGCCAAGCATCATGCCTCTCCTTAGAATTTGCCGTTGGTTGCGCGGACCTGCACCGCGATTTTCTTGCCCGAGCGGCCCAGGCGGCCACTGAGCAGGGATACGTCGCCACAGCGTAAATCCACATTGTCCTTCGCCGTGGCATTGAACACGAGGGTCTGCCCCACCTTGAAGTTCATGACCTCGCTCAGCAGCATGGTCTGCTCGTCGAGCACGGCGTCCAGCTCGATGCGCGTGCGCCACAGCTCGGTCGCGAGGTGGGTTTCCCAAATGCTGTCACGGCCGAACTTCTCGCCCATGAACCGCTGGAGCAGCAGCTCGCGGATCGGCTCCAGCGTCGCATAGGGGAACAGCATTTCCAGCTTGCCGCCGCGATCCTCCATGTCCACCCGGAGGCGAATGACGACGGCCGCGTTGGTCGGCCGGGCGATGGAGGCGAAGCGCGGGTTGGTCTCGATGCGATCGAACCGGAATTTCACCGGCGAGAGCGGCTCGAACGCCTGCGCCATGTCGGCGAGGATGACGTCGATCATCCGCTCGACGAGGTTGGTCTCGATGGTGGTGTAGGGCCGGCCCTCAATCCGCATCGGCGCGGTGCCGCGCCGCCCGCCCAGCAGCACGTCCACGATGGAATAGATGAGGTTGGAATCAACCGTCATCAGGCCGAAGTTGTCCCACTCCACAGCCTGGAACACGCCCATCATCGCGGGCAGCGGCACGGAGTTCAGATAATCGCCGAACCGCACCGAGGAAATGTTGTCGAGACTGACCTCGATATTGTCCGAGGTGAAGTTCCGCAGCGAGGTCGTCATCATGCGAACCAGACGGTCGAAGATGACGTCCAGCATCGGCAGGCGCTCGTAGGAGACGAGGCTGGAGTTGATGATGGCGTGAATGCCCGTGCGGGCCGTTTCCTCGTCGTCGCCATCGAAGCCGAGAAGACTGTCGATCTCGTCCTGGTCGAGCACGCGCCCGGCCTGAACCGAGGAAAGGATTTCCTCCTCCTCCTGTTCGGCCATCTTTTCCCACTCGGCGGCGATGTCGCTGTCGTCAGGCTTTTCCTCCGCCATGGCCGCCCATTCGGCAGCCAGAGCGTCGTCGTCGGGACCACCGGTTTCGTCGGAAGAGATGTCGTCGTTGTCGATCATCGCTACTGAACCAGCATTTCCTTGAACAGGATGTCGTTGATCTTGAACGGCTCGATCGTCGTGTTCACCCGGCGCAGCAACTCTTCCTTCAGGCGGAACATGCCGGCCGAGCCGGACAGGTCGTCGATCCTGAGTTCGCGCAGGTAAACCTGGAAGCTGTCGGTGATGCGCGGCATCAGCTTCTTGATCTCGTCGGCCTGGGCCTGGCCGCTGACCTCAAGGGAAATGGACAGCTTGAGATAGCTGCTGTTCCGGTCCGTCGACTTCAGGTTCACCAGAAGGTCGGGAAGATCGACGTAGACGATCGGCGCGTTGGCCGAGTTCGCCGCCAGCGCTGCCGGGTCTACCGGCGCGGCGACTTCCTTCTCTCCGCCGAAGAACATCGTAACCGCGGTCCCGCCACCGATAAGCAGCAGCAGCACGGGCGCGGCAACCATCACGATGCGCTTGCCGCTCCACTTCTTGCGGTTCAGTTCCGCTTCCGCCTCGCTACCATCGAGACCGACACTGATGTCTTCCGCCATGACGCGCCCCTCAAGGACCATGCGCGGCATCCCGCCACGCAGGGCCAAGCTACGTTCTCAAGGTTAACAACCTCTTGATTGGTGACGCATCAAACAGCATCCGCCCGCCCTTCTTTGGGCAGAACTGGCCCGGCAAAAATTGCGCGCCCCAGGCCTCCAGCCAGCGCCATCACCGCTCAAATCCGCAGAAATCAGCCATTTTTAAAGTTGGCATCAGTCTTGCTTATGTCTTGGCGAGCACTTTGCGAACGCCGCCAAAAAGGATGGCAGAACATGGACACGCTGAATTACGTCGCCCTTTCGCACCAGATGGCACTCCAGCGCCAGCTGTCGGTTATCGCCAACAATGTGGCCAACATGAACACCGCCGCCTACAAGCGGGAAGAGGCCCTGTTCGCGGCGGAATCCACCATCATGCCGGCGGCCCCGGTCAATTCCGCCCGGCCCGTCTCCTTCGTGCTTGACCAGGGCATGATGCGCGACACGGTGCAGGGCGACTTCATCCCCACCGACGATCCGCTCAACGTCGCGATCAATGGCGAGGGCTATTTCACCGTGATGACGCCGGACGGCAACATTGCCTACACGCGCAACGGCAAGTTCCGCCTGTCGGGCGATGGCTTCCTGGTGACGGACAGCGGCGCGCGGGTGCTCGATGACAACAACCAGCCCATCCAGTTCGAACCGCAGGAAACCAACCTCTACATCGCGGAGGATGGTTCCATTTCCTCCAACATGGGCCCGCACGGCCGGCTGGGACTGACGGCGTTCAATAACGACCTGACGCTCAGCAAGCTGGGCGGCACCCTGATGGACGGCGAAGGCGGCCGCCCCCTGCCCGCCGATCAGGTTCGCCTCAAGACCGGCGTGATCGAGGGCTCGAACGTCAAGCCGGTGATGGAACTGGCCAACATGATCGAGGTCCTGCGGACCTACCAATCAACCACCCGTCTCCTCGAGCGCTACACCGACATCCGCCAGCAGGGCATCGAGCGCCTCGGCCGGGTCCAGTAACCAGATTTCCGGCAAGGCTGGAGAAGGATTTAAACCATGCGTGCACTCAATATCGCGGCAACCGGCATGTTGGCCCAGCAGATGAACGTCGAGGTCATCTCGAACAACATCGCCAACATGAACACCACGGCCTTCAAGCGTCACCGCGCGGAGTTCCAGGATCTGCTGTACCAGAACGTGCGCCGCGTCGGCTCGCAGACTTCCGAGGCAGACACGCGCGTGGCCAGCGGCATCCAGATCGGCGTTGGCGTGCGCGCCGGCGGCGTCTACCGCATCGCCGAGCAAGGCGACCTCACCCAGACCGGCAACCCCTACGACATCGCCATCGACGGGCGCGGCTATTTCCGGGTCGAGCTGCCGAGCGGCGTCGAGGCCTACACCCGCGCCGGTTCCTTCCAGCTTTCCGACCAGGGCGAACTGGTGACGCCGGACGGCTACCGCGTCCTGCCGGGCATCCTGGTTCCGCCCGATGCGGTGGACGTGACCATCGCCGCCAATGGCACCGTGCAGGTGAAGCAGGCCGGCCAGGTCGATTACCAGACCGTTGGCCAGATCGACCTGGCGACCTTCCCCAATGAGGCGGGCCTCGAGAACATCGGCGACAACCTGCTGCTGGAATCCCCCGCCTCCGGCGTGCCGACCATCGGCGTGCCGACCGAGGAGGGCGTTGGCAAGCTGCGGCAGGGTCTGCTCGAGACCTCCAACGTCAATCCGGTCAGCGAAATCACCGCGCTGATTACCGCCCAGCGGGCCTACGAGATGAACTCCAAGGTCATCCAGACCGCTGACGAGATGATGAACGCCACCAACCAGATCCGGTAAGCGCCATGACACGCATTCGCACCCTCGCCTTTGTCGCCTCTCTGGTTGCCGCCATCGCGCCGGCTGCGCCCGCCGTGGCCGCCACCCAGCCGGAAATGGTGGAGATCGCCGTGCTCACCAATCGCGTCGGCGCCGGCGAGATCATCACCGCATCCGATCTGGAAGTTCGCACCGTTGATGCCCGCAAGGCCCGCGGCGCCCTGATGCCGGCAGAAGTTGCCGGGCTGGAGGCGCGCCGCTCGCTCTCCCCCGGCAATCCGGTTCGCAGCTACGACCTGCGCCAGCCCACGCTGATAAGAAAGGGCCAGGCCGTCGCCATGGTCGTCAGCCACGGCGGCCTCACCATCGCCGCCAAGGGCAAGGCGCTGGAGGACGGCGGCAAGGGCGACATCGTGCGCGTCCAGAACATCTCCTCGCAGCGGGTCATCCAGGGCGAGGTGACGGCCGAGGGCGTCGTCTCCGTCAGCACGGGCGGGCTCGCCATGCTCGCCGGCCTCTGAAGAACACCGGCAACACAATAACGATAAGCCGAAAACGACAAATCGAACGCAAGGGTGAACATCATGTGGATCCGCCTTCTCACCATCGGCCTTGCCGCCTCCACGCTTGCCGCCTGCGGCACCGCCGAACGGATCGCCAACATCGGCCGCGCGCCCAATCTTTCGCCCATCGAGGGCGTGACCGCGCCGCAGATGCAGCCCTCGCTGGCCAGCCAGCAGCAGATGACCGCCGTGCGGTCGGCCCAGGCGGCCGGCCAGCCGGAGGAGGCAGGCACGTCCCTGTGGCGCGCCGGCTCCCGCGCCTTCTTCCGCGATCCCCGCGCCTCGCAGGTGGGCGACATCCTGACCGTCCAGATCGACATCTCCGATCAGGCGCAGGTGAACAACACCACCTCCCGCAGCCGCAGCAATTCGGAAGCCGCCGGACTTCCGGGCTTCCTCGGCCTTGAATCCAAGCTGAACAAGGTGCTGCCCAACGCCGTGGATCCGTCCTCCCTGGTCGATGCCTCGTCCAACTCCTCAAGCTCGGGAACCGGGCAGGTCAACCGCAAGGAAAACATCAACCTCACCATCGCCGCCATCGTCACCGGCGTGCTGCCCAACGGCAACCTGGTCATCCAGGGCAAGCAGGAAGTACGGGTAAACTACGAGGTGCGCGAGCTGGTGATCGCAGGCATTGTCCGCCCCGAGGACATCAGCCGCGACAACACCATCAACCACAGCCAGATCGCCGAGGCCCGCATCTCCTACGGCGGCCGCGGCCAACTGACCGACGTGCAGCAGGCCCGCTACGGCCAGCAGCTCTACGACGCCCTGTTCCCGTTCTGATGAAGGCGGCAGGGGAACACGCCCCCTGCCCTTGCCCAACCCTTGCAAGAAAGGCCGGTGGAGATCCGTTTCCGCCGGCCTTTTGGCGCGCCCTCGCCAGCCAGGGCGGGGCATAAAAAAACGGCACCCGGAGATGCTGCTCCGGCTGCCGTTCACGATATTCTGCGATTGATTTTCTTGTTCCCCCTCACGCCAGGTTATCCTCCCTGTCCCGGCTCAGAAGGGGCAAAGCCCGAAGGATCTCAATCCTCCCGCGTCACCTTCTCCATGCGCTCATGACGCTCCTGCGCTTCCAAGGTCATGGTGGCGATCGGCCGGGCTTCCAGCCGTTGCAGCGAGATCGGCTCGCCGGTCACTTCGCAGTAGCCGTATTCCCCGGTCTCGATGCGGCGCAGGGCCGCGTCGATCTTGGAAATCAGCTTGCGCTGGCGATCCCGCGTCCGCAGCTCGATCGACCAGTCGGTCTCGGACGAGGCGCGATCCGTCACATCCGGTTCGCGCAGGGATTCGCTCTGTAGGGTTTCAAGGGTTTCACGGGCCTCGCGGAGGATATCCTCCTTCCAGGCCACCAGCTTGCGGCGGAAATACTCCTGCTGCAGCGGGTTCATGAACTCCTCATCCGGTGAGGGCGTATAGCCCTCTGGCAGTTCAACGATCGGCTGGTCGATTGTTGTGGCGGCCTCCCTGCTCAGCAGCAGCTCCTCCGCCCCAGTGCCGTTCAGACGTTCGTGGGTGTTATTCAAAATACCGCCCATCATACCTCCGACGCTCCCCCGCAGTTCGGTGCGGGGCTTATAAAAGGTTCAGGGCAACTGAACAAGCGAGCGATTTCCTTACCGTGCAATTTCCACGCCGTATTTCGCCAGCTCAACTGCAACCCTGAGTTCGATTTCCGCCAGGATACTGGCAAGTTGCGGGTCATCAACGCGCTGATATGTCCGCACTTTTGCGGCTATCCCGTTGAGTTGATTGACCGTGAGCGTATCGAGCAGCAGCGCGCGTTGAATCTTCTCGAGTTCATCAAGAAGATCCCGCCCCCACGCGAGGCCCCGTGAGCGGCCTTGAGTTGCATCCTCGGCCTGTTGAACCGCCAGGATCGAGCCGATGTCGGCCACCGGGCCGGCCGAGGATACTCCGCCCGACGACGGAGCCTCCCCCGTCTCGAGCAGGCTCGAAAAGCCCTGGCTGCCGCTCGCGCGGCCTTTATCGCCCGCGCGTTTGGTCGTGGCGGCCTGGGTGCGTACCGGATCCTGGATTCTCATGGGCGCCGATCCTGCATCCCTTATGGTTTCCAAAGTATGAAAGCCCATCGGGCCCAAACTTGGCACGGTATTAGCATGGTTAGATTCGAAATCGAAGAAAACGATGGTTGGCAGGGAAGATTATGCCGCTTTTTCACCGCTGGAGCCTCCGCCTGATAGGCAGCCTCTGCCTCGCACTGGCAGTATTTGCCGCAGGGCCCGAGCCCGCCCTTGGCGCCTCGCGCATCAAGGATATCGTTGATTTTGAAAACGTTCGCGAGAACCAGCTGATCGGCTACGGCCTGGTCGTCGGCCTCAACGGCACGGGCGACATGCTCCGCAACGCCCCGTTCACCGAGCAGTCGATGAAGAGCATGCTCGACCGGCTCGGCATCAACCTGCGCGACATCAAGATGAACACGAAGAACGTGGCGGCGGTGACGGTGACGGCCACCCTGCCCCCCTTCGCGCGCAAGGGCTCCCGAATCGACGTGCAGATCTCGGCCATGGGCGATGCCACCAGCCTGCAGGGCGGCACCCTGCTCGTCACCCCGCTGGTCGGCATGGATGGGGAAGTCTACGCGGTGGCGCAGGGCGCGGTCGCGGTGTCCGGCTTCGAGGCCAGGGGCGCGGCGCAGAGCATCTCCCGGGGGGTCACCACCTCGGCCCGCATCACCAACGGCGCGATCATCGAGCGTGAGGTCGCCTTCGCGCTCGGCGAGATGAGCAACATGAAGCTGGCCCTCAAGAACCCCGATTTCACCACGGCCGAACGGATCGCGGACGTTATCAACCAGTCCCAGGGCACGCCCATCGCCCGGATGCTCGATCCCACCACCGTGCAGCTGACCATGCCGGCGGGCTACCCCTACGGCATGGCCCACCTCATCAGCGAGATCGAGCGCCTGCCGGTCACGGTCGACCAGCCTGCCCGCATCGTGGTCGACGAGGCCTCCGGCACCATCGTCATGGGCGCGGACGTGAAGGTCAGCCGCGTCGCCATCGCCCAGGGCAACCTGACCATCCGGGTCTCCGAAATGCCGCAGGTCTCCCAGCCCAGCCCCTTCTCGGAGAAGGGCGAGACCGTGGTTGTGCCGCGCACCAACATCGAGGTGGACGACGGCACCGGCAAGCAACTGGGCGTGCTTGAGACCGGCGTCTCGCTGCAGGATCTGGTCAACGGCCTCAATGCCCTTGGGGTCACGCCGCGCGATCTCATCACCATCCTGCAGGCGCTGCGTGCGGCAGGTGCCTTGCAAGCCGAAGTGGAGGTCTACTGATGAGCCTTTCCGCCACCCCCGATGCCCTGGCGGCCACCACGCCCATGCTGGCCGGCCGCCAGGCCGTGCCGGTCAACCCCAAGACCAAGGCGGCGCTGCAGGATTTCGAGTCCGTGCTGATCGGCGAGATGGTGAACATCATGTTCTCCACCGTGCCGACCGACGAGCTGACCGGCGGCGGCAACGCCGAATCGATCTACCGCAGCATGATGGGCCAGGAGATGGGCAAGCAGATCGCCCGCCAGGGCGGCCTTGGCCTCGTCCCCCATCTCATGAACGAGGTGATCCGCATGCAGGGAGGCCAGGCATGATGCCGACCGTTGCCGCGCAGATGCAGGCGCAGCCGCCCGCCGACATGAACCGGCACCTGACCGAGATGCTGGACGTGGTCCAGCGCCTCATCTCGCTGGTCGAGGCCGAGAACCATCTGCTGGAGACCGAGCGCCCCACCGCCATCCAGCCGCTGCTGGAGGAAAAGGGCCGTCTCTCCTCGGTTCTCGCCTATGGTCTGCAGGCGCTGAAGCGCAACCCGGCCGGGGTGGAACAGGCGGATCGCGCCTTGCGGGATTCCCTCTCCAGCGCGCTCGCCACGTTTCAGGATCTGGTGATGGCCAACGGGCGCATCGTGCTCCGGCTGAAGCGCGTCAGCGAGGGCATCCTCAACGCCATCATCGAGGAAACCCAGAAGGGCAAGCGCACCACCCCCACCTACAATCCCAGCCTTGCCACCGCTCCGGCCCGCCCGCCGGCGGCGTCCATCGCCCTCAACGCCACGGTCTGAGCGTCACGGCGGGAGCGCGCCAGGCGTCACCGGGGAACTCATTGCGCGGCCGATGGTTCAGCCTGAAGCACGGACAGCGCAAGGGAGCGTCCCATGAACGTGACGATGGAACGCAGCGTCTCGCTTTGGATGAACTCCGGCCCCGTTCTGGATGCGCCCCTGCTCAGGTCCGACGAACGGGCTGACGTGGCCATCGTCGGGGCAGGAATTGCCGGCCTGTCCACCGCCTATGAACTGATGCGCGTCGGCCGCACGGTCGTCGTCATAGACCGGGGGCCCATCGGCGGCGGCATGAGCTCGCGCACGACCGCCCACCTCGCCTCGGCGCTCGATGACTTCTACCACCGGCTGATCGCCCGGCGCGGCCTGGAGACCGCCCGGCGCACCTACGCCAGCCAGGCCGCCGCCATCGACCGGATCGAACATATCGCCCACCACGAAGGCATTGCGTGCGACTTCGCCCGCCTGAACGGCTACTTCTTCCTTTCCCCTGGCGATGATGAAACGCTGCTGGAGCAGGAAATCGAGGCGTGCGAGCAGATCGGCTTCACCGGGGTTTCCTGGGTCGATCGCGCGCCCGTCCCCGGCATCGACACGGGGCGCGCCCTTCAATTCCCCAATCAGGGCCGTTTCCACCCGCGCAAATACATGGCGGGGCTGGCCCACGCCATTCTGCGCGATGGCGGCCGCATCTACGCCAACACGCCCGTCACCGCGTTTCAGGAAACGGAGACCGGCGTCGTGCTCACCGCTGGCCACGGCCACCAGATACACGCCGAGGCGGCGGTGGTGGCCACCAACTCGCCGGTCAACGACCGGGTGGCCGTTCACACCAAGCAGGCGCCCTACCGCACTTATGTGATCGCCGGCCCGGTGGAAGCCGGCTCCGTGCCCGATGCCCTGGTGTGGGACACGCAGGAAGCCTACCACTACGTGCGGCTGCAGCCGGTCGGCAACGGCGCGGACATGCTCATCATCGGCGGCAAGGACCACAAGACCGGGGAAGCCCACGATATGGGCGACCGCTTTGTCGATCTCGAAGCCTGGGCCCGTCGCCATTATCCCCAATTGCAGAGCGTGGACTACCGCTGGTCCGGCCAGGTGATGGAGCCGGTGGACTACCTGCCCTTCACCGGCCGCAACCATGGCAATCAGCGCATCTACATCCATACCGGGGATTCCGGCCAGGGCATGACCAATGGCGTGGCGGGCAGCCTCATCCTGCGCGACCTGATCGTGGGGCACGAAAATCCGTGGTGCGAGGTGACCGATCCCCAGCGCATCTCGCTCACCGCGGCCGGCGAGTTCCTGAAGGAGAACATCGACGCCGCCTCCCACTGGGCCGAACACCTGACCGGCGGCGAGGTGGCCTCAACCAACGACATTCCCCCCGGCCAGGGCGCGATCCTGCGCGACGGCCTCAAGAAGCTGGCGATCTTCCGCGACGAAAGCGGCACCCTTCACGTGCGCTCTGCCACCTGCACCCATGCCGGCTGCGTGGTGCACTGGAACCCGTTCGAGCGCTGCTGGGACTGCCCCTGCCACGGCTCCCACTTCGCCGTCGACGGGTCCGTGCTGAACGGCCCGGCCCTGACATCTCTCCCCAAGGCTGACTACGAGGAATAGAATAAGCACTGCCGCCCTACAACTGCCCTCCTCAGGCAAGCCTTTGCTAAACAATGC
>Ga0164243_10015500_pt1 | contig 10532 bp, 10 predicted proteins | sample OricompcompostOP_FD_108781 | JGI IMG/M metagenome (GOLD analysis project Ga0164243, IMG submission 108781) | Organic Plus compost microbial communities from Emeryville, California, USA - Original compost - Organic plus compost (OP) | ecosystem: Engineered > Solid waste > Mixed feedstock >... | reverse complement strand
TCCGAACCCGGCAACAGCCGGGTTCGGGCGGGAGAGGCCGACTCGCCGAAGGCGAGCGGGTGAGGGGAAAGGAGCCCTCGCCAAAGGCACATCCGCTTGCGGGCAGCGCGCCCTCACCCGGCCTGCTCGGCGGTGTGTCGGGCGTCCCTCAAGCGGAAGGAACAAAAGCTCGCTTTCATGCTGGCCGGACGCGCGCCGGATAAGGTGTGAAAGGCGTCACCCCGCCCGGCGGGCGTGGCTCCGCAGGCCGATCTCGTCCATCGCCGCCTGGTCGCGGGCGGCCTCGGTGGCTTTTTCGCGCTGCTGGTCGCGTTCGTCGAGCAGTTCGACCTTTTTCAGCTCCTCGAAGGCCTCGGCGAGGTCGTCCTGGGCGTCCTTGAGCTGGGCCTTCATGTCCTCGGCCGACTGCAGGAGGTTGTCGCGGCGGGCCGCGGCGGCCTTGGCATAGGTCGGATAGGCGAAATGGGTGACGTCGTGGATTCCGGCGCGCGCCTGCTCGGCCTGGATCTCGCGATCGAGATCGGCGGCCATGCGCTCGAATTCGGCGATCATGGCCTCGATCTGCGCGACGCGGCGGCGCTTCTCGTCCACGTGGAAACGCTTGAGGCGAATAAGGGTATCACGCGATTTCATAGCTTAACTATACACTTGGACCGGTTAGCGTTCGGTTTCCGCAACGCCGACAATTTGAGACAGTCTCTCATAAGCTTCGCGCAATGTGGTTGCTTCTTCCTTACCTTGGCGCAGGAAGGCTTCCAGCGGTCCGTTGAGGGCGATGGCCTCGTCCACTTCCGCGCTCGAGCCCGCGCGGTACGCGCCGAGCCGGATCAGTTCCTCCATGTCGGCATAGGTGGCCATGACCTGCCGCGCCTTCTGTACGTAAGGCAGGAAAGCGGGGTCGGCCGCTCGCGGCATGGTGCGCGAGACGCTTTTCAGCACGTTGATCGCCGGATACCGCCCCCGTTCGGCGATGGCGCGCTCCATGACGATATGGCCGTCGAGAATGCCGCGCACGGCGTCCGCCACCGGCTCGTTGTGGTCGTCGCCGTCCACCAGCACGGTGAAAAGGCCGGTGATCGTGCCCTCCTCCGTGCCGGGACCGGCGCGCTCCAGCAGTTTCGGCAGTTCGGAGAAGACGGTCGGCGTGTAGCCCTTGGCGGTCGGCGGCTCGCCCGCCGACAGGCCGACCTCGCGCTGGGCCATGGCGAAGCGGGTGACCGAATCGATCATGCACAGCACGTCCTTGCCCTCGTCGCGGAAATATTCGGCGAGCGCGAGCGTCAGATAGGCCGCCTGGCGGCGCATCAGAGCGGGCTCGTCCGAGGTGGCGACCACGACGACCGAGCGCTTCAGGCCCTCCCCGCCCAGATCGTCCTGGAGAAACTCCTGCACTTCGCGGCCGCGCTCGCCGACAAGGCCGATGACCGAGACGCCGGCATCGGTGTTCCGCGCCAGCATGGAGAGAAGTACGGACTTGCCGACGCCGGAGCCGGCGAAAATGCCCATGCGCTGGCCGCGGCAGCAGGTCAGGAAGGCGTTGAGCGCGCGCACGCCCAGATCGAGCGGCGCGCCGACCCTTTTGCGCGCATGCGCCGGCGGCGGGGCGTTGCGGAAGGGATAGAGCACCGGCCCCTCGGGCAGCGGGCCCTTGCCGTCGATCGGCTCGCCGAGGGCGTTGACGACGCGGCCGAGCCAGTGCGCCGAGGGCCTCACCCCGGCATGGTCCGGCCCGACAATGGCCCGGCAGCCGCGCCGCACGCCCTCCAGCGAGCCGAAGGGCATCAGCAGCGCGCGCTCGGCCGCGAAGCCGACCACCTCGCAGGGCACGGTGCGGTCCGGCGCCACCTCGATGTCGATCCGTCCGCCGACGGCCATGGCCCCGAGCGGGCCGGCGACCTCGATGAGCAGGCCGCGCACCGCGACGACGCGCCCGAAGATCTCCCGCTCCGGAATGTCCCGCGCTGCCTGGATGAGCCCCTTCACTGCCGTGCTCCCGGGAATCGGATGATTCGCGCGGATGGTAACGGTTCGTTTACGTCCAGCGTTAATGATTTGGCATCGGAGTTTTAACCACGGGACCTATCCGCAAGGACTGGAGGGACGAGTCGGAGGAGTCGGTTAGAGGCGTTTCCTGAAGTGAAGCTTTAAGTTTTTCTTCAGCATAAATTTTCTACCGATTCAAATACTTACTCGTATCCACAACCTTGTCGACAACCTGCTTGCCGACGCGAATCATGTTCTGTTAACCATTCGCGGGTAGCGTCTGTCGAGGAAATCGACCGCAAATGCGGTGGAGGATAAATATGCGCGTGCTTCTGATCGAGGACGACAGCGCGACCGCGCAGAGCATCGAGTTGATGCTCAAGTCGGAAAGTTTCAACGTTTACACAACCGATCTCGGCGAAGAAGGTGTCGATCTCGGCAAACTGTATGATTACGATATTATCCTCCTCGACCTGAACCTTCCTGACATGTCGGGTTATGAGGTTCTGCGATCGCTGCGCGTCGCGAAGATCAAGACCCCAATCCTGATCCTCTCGGGTCTCGCCTCAATAGAGGACAAGGTGCGCGGTCTCGGCTTTGGTGCCGATGACTATATTACCAAGCCTTTCCATAAGGATGAGTTGGTAGCCCGCATCCATGCAATCGTGCGCCGATCGAAAGGCCATGCCCAGTCAATCATCAACACTGGCGATTTGACAGTGAATCTGGACACGAAAACAGTGGAAGTTGCTGGTAACCGTGTCCACCTGACCGGCAAGGAGTACCAGATGTTGGAACTCCTGTCCCTGCGCAAGGGTACGACGCTAACGAAGGAAATGTTCCTTAACCACCTATATGGCGGTATGGACGAACCAGAGCTGAAGATCATCGACGTCTTCATCTGCAAGCTACGCAAAAAGCTCGCTTCCGCAACCGATGGCAAGAACTATATCGAGACGGTTTGGGGGCGTGGCTATGTGTTGCGGGAGCCGCCGGAGGACCTGCGCGAAAGTGCTTAAAAAATTTATGCGTAAATAAAGAAAACAAAAAACCCCGCCACGCTGCGGGGTTTTTTGTTGGCGGAACAGCGCTCAGCGCCCGCCCGAGACGACGCGGAGAGGGACAGCCCCCTCGGACGCGGAATTGCGGACGTAAAGGCCGCGCTTTTCTGGCACCGCCTTGAAGCGGTCGCACAGACCGACCACCGTCTCCGCCGCGCCAAGCACCAGAAATCCGTCCGGCGCAATGATGTTGGACATGCGGTTCAGAATATCGATCTTCGTCGCCTCGTCGAAGTAGATGAGCACGTTGCGGCAGAAGATGATGTCGAATGCACCAAGCGGCGAGAAATCGCGCAGGAGATTGATCGGCCGGAACTGGACCTTCGAACGGATCTTTGGCGAAATCTCCCACTGATCACCCACCTGCCCGAAATATTTCACGAGCATCTGGATCGGAAGACCGCGCTGGACCTCGAACTGGCTGAAACGTCCGGCCTTCGCCCTGTTCAGAACCTCGGTCGACAGGTCGGTCGCGAGAATCTCGAAGGTCCAGCCGGGAAATTTCGCGGCCTGCTCTTCAAGGATCATGGCGAGCGAATAAGGCTCCTGTCCCGTCGAGCAGGCAGCGCACCAGATGCGCAGCCGCTTCTGCGCGCTGCGCACCGTCTGCAAAAAGGGCAGCATGTGATCGGAGAAAAGCTCGAACGGAACCTTGTCGCGGAAGAAGAAGGTTTCGTTCGTCGTCATCGCCTCGACGACTTCGCTTTCGAGCGCCGCATCTCCCTTCATCCTGGCGATCAAGGCGGAAAGGGAACTCAGATTGTGCTTCCGGGCGACCGGCATCAGCCGGCTTTCGATCAGATATGTCTTGTCGCCCACGAGGACGAGACCCGACCTCTCCTTCAGAAATTTGCCGAGATATTCGAGATCAGCCGGTGTCATAAACGTGCCCCTGAAATCAAATTGACGATTTTGGGGGCGATCTCCGGCAACGGCAGAATGGCCGCGCAAGCCCCGGCCTGCGCGGCCGCGCCGGGCATGCCCCATACAACGCTCGTTTCCTCGTCCTGCGCAATGACCGATCCGCCGGCATCGGCGATGGCAAGCGCCCCGCGCGCCCCGTCTGCGCCCATACCCGTCAATACGACAGCGGTGAGACTGGCTCCCCAGACCTCAAGAGCGGAGTAGAACAGCGGGTCGACCGCCGGTTTGCAGAAATTGACCGGAGGATCGTCCGTGATACGGATGACCGGACCGTCCGGGCCGCCTTCGACCTTCATATGACGGCCACCAGGCGCCACATAGATCTTGCCGGCCTGAACCGGCTCACCATCGACCGGCTCGTGACAGGGACTTCCGGCAACCCTGCCGATATGTTCGGCGAGTATGGTCGTGAAGGCAGGCGGCATGTGCTGCGTCACGAGCACCGGAATGCGCGGAACCACGCTCTTCAGTCCGCTGAAAAGGACCGCCAGAGCCTGAGGACCGCCGGTCGAGGAACCGATCACGAGCGCACGCGGCATGGAGACCGAAAACCTGCGCAGCCTCGGTGGCTCGCCCGACCGCTTCGCGAAGGCGATATCGGCCTTGCCCGTCGGCTCCGCCGCCGGAACGGGCCGATGGGATGGTGCCTCGAGCCTCACGGGCCGGACGCCACGGCGACGGGACACAACTCGTCCGCCGAGCGCGCGAATGCGGTCGGTCAGCTCACGCCGGAAATCGGCTGCCGAGGTCATTTCCCCGGAGGTCTGGGGCTTCGCTAGACAGTCCGTCGCGCCGAGGTTAAGGCAGCGAATGGAAAGCTCCGCGTTACGGCGCGTCAGGGTCGACGCGACGATGACGGCAAGATCCGATTTCTTTTCAAGAAACAGAGGCAGTGCCGTGACGCCGTCCATGTCCGGCATCTCAATGTCCAGCACAACCACATCCGGAGCCGAACGGACAAGATCCTCAAGCGCGTTTTTGGCCGAACGGTGGGTCGCCACGACCTCGATCCCCGGCTCGTCCTGCAACCAGCGCGAAACGATGCCGCGGACCACGAGCGCGTCGTCGACAATCATCACCCGGATCGGTCGGTCGTTGTCGGCGGTCGGGACGGCAGCGGCGATGGCCATGTGCAAAACGCTCTAGAAAGGGACGAACGGTATCGCCGTCCAAGATCAGATCAGGCCGACTTCCTGGAACTTCGCCTCGACAATGTCCTTGTCGAACGGCTTCATGATGTATTCGTTGGCTCCCGCACGAAGCGCGCGCGCGATATGCGCGACGTCGTTCTCGGTCGTGCAGAACACGACCTTCGGCGCATCGCCACCCGGCATGGAACGAAGCTCCTTCAGAAATTCGTATCCGTCCATGACAGGCATGTTCCAGTCGAGCAGCACGGCATCCGGCATGGCCTGACGGCAAAGTTCAAGAGCCTGGCTGCCATCCTCGGCCTCCGAGATCTTGAAATCGAACTTTTCAAGGATTCTCCGGGCGACCTTACGGATCACACTGGAATCATCGACCACGAGGCACGTTTTCATTTCCTCACTCCTTCGCCCGTCAGGCGGCGATACTGTCTGGACCGTGCTGGAGGACATGTTCAACATCGAGAACGACAAGCAACTGACCGTCGAGACGATGGACACCGTCGGAGATCTTCGCCCAACGCTTGTCGAGGTTGGCCGGGGTCGCCTCCTTGCTCGCGGCCGGCAGCTTCATCACTTCGCCGACCTGATCAATGAGAAGCCCGAACGCCTCGCCCTGGTGGTCAATACCGACCGCCATCGGCGGCTTCGTCGTATCCATTTTCGGCAGGCCGAGCCGCACGCGCATATCGATCGCGGTGACAATTCGGCCGCGCAGATTGAGAACGCCGGCGACCTCCGGCGGTGCCAGCGGAACACGGGTCAGACGGTCCGGAGAGAAGACATCCTGAACCTTTTCGATCGGCAGACCGAACAACTGGCCGCCGATGACCACAGTGACATATTCGACTTCCTGGCCGTCGACGGTTCCGGCAACTTCATGCTTGCTCATGCGGCGCGCTCCATCTGGGCAGTGCTTTCCTTCAGCGCGGCGATCAGACCCGGCCGATCAAACTTGGCGACATAGTCATCGAACCCTGCCTGACGGCCGCGTTCCAGAGCCTCTTCCGAGGTGAGGGAGGAAAGCGCGATGATCGGAACATCGGAATGATGCTCGTCCGCACGCACGGCTTGCGCGAAATCGAAGCCGCTCATTTCGGGCATCTCGATATCGCTGATGACGATGTCGAACTTCCGTCCGTTCTTCATAAGGGCAAGCGCCTCGGCGCCGCCGGCGCAAGCCGTTACCTCATAGCCTGCCGCGCGCAGAACCGGCATCAGCATGTTGCGGAAAAAGGGGCTGTCGTCGACGAACAGAAGATGAGGCTTCACCGATTGAGCCTTCCTCTCCCGGCGCTCCAGCCAGTCCTCGAAAGCCATCGGCAGATAGTAGGCGATATCGATGATCTCGGTGGCCTGCCCCTTGACGACCGCCGACCCGAGAATGCCGGGCTTCGTCGATGCGACCTCAATGTTGAGCTGATCTTCGACGATGTCCACGATCTCATCGACGATGAGACCCATCGACCGGTTGTCTTCTGAGAAGACAAGCAGAGGCTGACCGCCATCCTCACGGATCCGGGTCTGCTCGGTCACCTCGATCAGCGGCATCAGGCTACCGCGATACTGGACGAGATTACGGCCGTTGGAGATCTCGATTTTCCTGACATCAATTTCTTCCAGGCGCGTGACGAGCGACAGCGGCACAGCCTTGAGTTCGGGTCCGCCGGACCGGAACATCAGCATCGAGACCGTCTGATTGCGCGCCGGCCCCGCCTCTTCCTCGGCATTCGCCTGCGCCATAGCATTGTCGGTTACGTCGGTACCGACGGCCTGCGCGATGCCGTTCGGATCGATGATCATGATCACCGAACCATCGCCGAGGATCGTGGTTCCGGAGAACATCGTTATGTGGCGCATGCGGGAGGACATCGGTTTCACCACGATTTCCTCGGTGTGGAAGACACCATCGACGACGATACCGAAGGTCTGACCGCCCACCTGGGTAACCACGATGAATCCGGTTTCCTCCGACTTGCCTTCGGAGGAAACACCCACGGAAGCTTCCGCCTCATCGAGGCCCAGCAGCTTGCGCAGATGGATCAGAGGCAGAAGCTTGTTGCGCAGGCGAAGAACCGGCGTGTCCTTGATGTGCTCGATCTGATGATCGGATTGCGCATTCGCACGCACAAGCTCGATAACGGCGATCTGCGGTATGGCGAAGCGATCGCCGGCAACCTCGACGATCAGGGCAGGCACGATCGCAAGCGTAAGCGGAATCTTGATCGTGAACGTCGTGCCCTCGCCGGGGATCGACTTCAGGTCTATGGTTCCGCCGATCAGATCGATATTCGTCTTGACAACATCCATGCCGACGCCGCGTCCGGAGACACTCGTCACCGCGGCCGCCGTCGAAAAGCCGGGATGGAAGATGAATTTCTGGATCTGGCTTTCGCTCATGCGCTCAAGCTCGGCCTCGGTGGCAAGGCCGTTTTCGAGCGCCTTTTTCCTGATGCGGTCGACGTTCAGCCCGCGTCCGTCATCCGCGATCTGGATGATGATATGGCCGCCCTCGTGGAAGGCCGAAAGCCGGATCGTGCCCTTTTCCGGCTTGCCCAGCATCTTGCGATCTTCGGTCGATTCGAGACCGTGATCCGCCGAATTGCGGACCATATGCGTGAGCGGGTCCTTGATGATATCGAGAATCTGGCGATCGAGCTCCGTCTCGGCGCCATGCATTTCGAGATCGATTTTCTTGCCGAGTTCCTGCGCGAGGTCGCGCACCACTCGCGGCAGCTTCTGCCAAGCATTGCCGATCGGCTGCATGCGCGTCTTCATGACGCCTTCCTGCAGTTCGGCCGTCACATTGGACAGGCGCTGCAGCGGCGTCTTGAATTCCGACTCCTCGTGATGGCGGACGATTTCGAGCAGCTGGTTGCGCGTCAGCACAAGCTCCGAGACCATCGTCATCAGATGTTCGAGCGTATCGACGCCGACCCGGATCGTCTGCGAGGCGATCGAACCTTCGTGCTTGCTGCCGCCTTCCTCGTCGTTGGCGGCCACCTTCTTTTCCACGAGCTTCTTTTCCACCGGCCTGACAACCGGCTTTTCCGGCTCCGCCTTCGGCGCGGATACCTCTTCACGCACATAGGTTACCGGGCCGAGATCCGGCCCCTCCGCCTCGCGGAATGCGCGCTCAAGTTCGTCCAGCGGAACCTCGCCCGGCCGCAGTTCCCGCTCAAGCGTCTGCACAACGAGCGGAGGCTCGGCCGCCGGTGCCGGAGATGGGGCATCGACGGGCGTGGCTTCACCTCTTCCGACACCCTCGGACATGGCTTCAAGCCGGGAGATGATATCGGTATCCTCGCCCTCGGGTTCGGCCTCGGTGCGCTCAAGCTCGGCGAGCAGCGACTTGATGCGGTCGATCGACAGCAGAACGAGCGAAACGGCCTCCGAATTGACCTGCGCGCCGTCCCGGAACTTGCCCATCAGCGTCTCGGCAGCATGGGCGATGGCTTCAAGACGCGGAAGACCCAGGAATCCGCATGTTCCCTTTATCGTATGTACGAGCCGGAAGATATTGTCGAGTATCTTCGCGTTGTTCGGATCCTGCTCGAATTTCACAAGTTCGACGTCCACGACATCGAGCGATTCATTCGTTTCGGTCAGGAATTCGCGCAGCAAGTCGTCCATAGCAATCCCCCGACGCCGCCCCAAGCGATCGGCTGTCGAGGGAAATTCGTAAAGTAAAACGGTTACCGGCCCGTTGCGCGTAAAGGGCCGGATCCGCAACCTTCAGGCGGCGGGAGCCTAATCAGTTTTATGGTTAATGCGAGGCTAAGACGCTGCGGGGCGCGCTTCGATCAGCGCGCTGTCATCCGCGACCGACAGGCTGACGTTCATACCCGAAGCGCGCGCGACGAGGCCTGTGTAGAAAGGCTGTATGACATGCGCGTCGACACGCCCGTCTTCCGGCGCACCGGCGATGAGATCGGCAATGCCGGCCGGAAGACGGACAATCGGCCCCGTCGTCACGATACGGAACGCGATCGCCGGTTCGGCTCCTTCGATATTGACGGTGATCGTACCGCCGCGCGGCACGCTTGCGATCGCAATGACGAGAAGATTGAGAAGAAGCTTCACCTGGTTCTTGGGCAGAAGCAGGCGCGGCCCGTTCCAGACGAGTTCGGCCTTGCTGTCGCCGATGATGCCGCGCGCCACCTGCTCGGCATCCCCCGTATCGATCTGCGCGCCGGCCGAACCGGCCGCACCGAAAGCAAGGCGGGCGAATTGCAGGCGCGCGGACGCTTGCGCGGCGCTCTTGCGCACGAGATCGAGCGCGATGTCCCGCATTTCGGGATCCTTCTCCTCTTCCAGAACCTCGAGCCCATTGATGATGGCGCCGACCGGGCTGATCACGTCATGGCACAGCCGGCTGGAGATCAGGGCCGCGAGATCGAGGCCATCGAGTTCGATGGGCGAAGACATGTCCATCTCCTTATCGTGCGCTTGGCGCCGGGAACCGCAGCCTGATACACCGCGCGGCAGATTCGCGCCACGCACCCGGCCCCCGCGTCCGGAAATCAGCAAGGCAGGTTGACACGCCCATGCCGTCTTACCCGGATACAGCCCTTGTGGACGCCCTCGTCGCGCTGACCGCGCAGGCGGGGCAGCTCATCCTCGAGCTTTCCTCGGCGGGCGTCGAGATCCACGCGAAGCAGGACACCTCGCCGGTCACCAATGCGGATGTCCGCGCCGAGGAGATGATTCTCGCCGGCCTTGGGCGCCTTCTGCCGGGTGTGCCGGTGCTGGCGGAGGAAAGTGTGGCGGACGGAAAGGTGCCCGAACTCGACGGCGCCTTCATCGCGCTCGATCCGCTCGACGGCACGCGGGAATTCGTCGCCGGACGCCCCGAATACACCGTGAATGTCGCGCTTGTCGAAAAGGGGCGCCCGAGCCTCGGCATTCTGCACGCGCCGGCGCTCGGCCGCACCTATTGGGGCGTTCCCGGAACGGGCGCGGCGCGCGCCGTCCACGAAAAAGGGGCAATTCCGGAGGCCGGCATCTTCGCGCCCATCCGCACCCGCGTGCCGCCGACGCCGCCGGTCGCCCTGACAAGCCGGGGCCACAACAATGCGCCGACAGAGGCCTTTCTCGACGAACTGGGCGTGACGGAACGGCAAAGACTCGGCTCCGCCCTGAAATTCGCCCTCGTCGCCGAAGGAGCGGCCGATCTCTATGCCCGCTTCGGCCCGACCATGGAATGGGACATCGCGGCCGGCGAGGCTGTGCTCGCGGCGGCCGGCGGTGCGGTCCTCGATCCCGACGGACAGCCGCTCGCTTACGCCAAGAAGACGGACGGCTTCCGCAACGGCCCCTTCATCGCCTGGGGAAGACCTCCCCGGAATTGAAGATTTGCCTTCGCAAGGTCACGATTCCACTCAAAATCAGGCAAGGATTCGTATCAGTATAGGCTGTG
>Ga0164243_10015499_pt1 | contig 10532 bp, 7 predicted proteins | sample OricompcompostOP_FD_108781 | JGI IMG/M metagenome (GOLD analysis project Ga0164243, IMG submission 108781) | Organic Plus compost microbial communities from Emeryville, California, USA - Original compost - Organic plus compost (OP) | ecosystem: Engineered > Solid waste > Mixed feedstock >... | reverse complement strand
GGCGCGGCGCCGGCCCGGACGATGCCCCACACGACGCTCACGCCGGAGCGCGGGTCCATCCGCCGGCTCAGCACCGCCGGGAGCTCGCTGGTCACCTTGGCCAGCGCGAAGGTCAGGTCGCCGGTGAGGTGCGGCCTCGACGTGTGCCCGCCGGTGCCCTCGAGCCAGACCTCGATCCGGTCGGCGGCGCTGGTCAGCGCGCCCGCGCGCAGCCCCACCCGGCCCACGTCGACCGCCGGGTCGCAGTGCAGCGCGAACACCCGCTCCACGCCGTCGAGGGCGCCCTGGGCGATGAGGTGCTTGGCGCCACCGGGCATCACCTCCTCGGCCGGCTGGAAGAACAGCCGCACGGTGCCGGGCAGCTCGCCGCGCTCGTGGACCTCGGCGAGCGCGAGCGCGGCCCCGATCAGGCAGGTCACGTGCACGTCGTGGCCGCAGGCGTGCGCGACGTCGGGGACGGCGCTGCGCCAGGGGTCCTCGGTGCGGTCCGGGATCGGCAGCGCGTCCATGTCCGCCCGCAGCCCGATGACCCGGTCGCCCTGGCCCAGCTCGGCCACGAACCCGCTGCGCGGCATCCGGGTGACCCGCCAGCCCGCCTGCTCCACCCTCTGGGCCGCGATCTCCGCGGTGCGCGACTCCGACCACGCGAGCTCGGGGTGCCGGTGCAGGTCGCGCCGCACGTCGACGAGCTCTTCGTCGTACTTCTCGACGACGGACTCGATCAGCTGGGAGGCGGACGTGGTCATCACCCCGACCTTAGTCCTCACCCTGGGGCCGAAAATCCGCTGACCCGTCACCGACGTGGTGACGGGTCAGCGTTCGGGACCGGCCGGTCAGCGCTTGATGCGGACCACACGGCCGTCGGGTGCGCCCTCCTCGGGGGGCAGCACGTTGACGGTGGCGTAGACGTCGCCGTTGCGGCGCAGCTCCACGTCACCGGGCAGCGGGGCCCGGAAGAAGCCGGTCGGCTTCTTGGCGCCCTTCTTGATCTTCGCGATCCGGCCGGTGAACAGCTCGGAGACGAAGATCGTGCCGCGCTTGTCGACGGCGAGGCCGGTGGCGCTCAGCAGCCCGCCGGCCACCTTGGTGACCTTGCCGGTCCTGGGGTCGACGCGGTACACGGCCGCGCGGGCACCGAGGCTCGGGTCCTCGGGGCCGCCCGGCAGCGTGGTGACGTACAGCTTGCCGTCCGGGCCGCGCTCGATGTCGGTCGGCACCGCCTCGGTCACCAGCGTCGCGCCGACGAGGCACTCCGGCAGCTCGTTCGCGGCCACCGCGTCCGCGGTGAGCACGGTCGGCTGCGGGGGCAGCACCGCGACCGTCGAGAGCCTGCCGCCCTTCCCGAAGCGCAGGATGTCGTTGCCCGCGGCGTCGGCGATGAACGTGTTCGGGCCGGCCTGCAGCGTGGCGTACGGGTGCGAGTCGACAATGCCCCGGTACGGCGCGAGGAAGTCGGGGACCTCGCAGCCCTCCGGCGCGTCGACGACCCCGTAGGAGACGTTCTTGTCGGGGTTCCTGGTCTCCTCGTACGCGCGCAGGTTCGCGAGCGCCCGGACCTTGCCCTTGCCGTTCCTGCCCATGAGGACGGCGTCGGTCGGGTTGCCCTCGTCGTCGCTGAAGGTCAGCGCGAACCGCAGGTTCCCGTTGCGCTCGGAGACGGCGCCGACCTCGGTGCCGGGGACAGGGGCGGTGTAGATGGTCCGCGGCGCCTTGCCGGGCCTCTTGACGTGCAGCGAGCCGGCGAAGTTCTGGGCGTAGTAGACGGTGCCCTTCGCGTCGACGGCCAGGCTCAGCGGACCGACCAGGTTCTTGGCGAGCACGCTCGCCTGGGGCTTGGCGGCCGGAGCCGGGTCGGCGCCGGCCGGACCCGCGATCGCGGTGCCGGCGAGCGCTGCGGCGGCGAAGCCCGCCGCGAGGTGCTTGCGGTGCATGGTTGGGGTTCCTCCCACGTGTTGGATGCGGTGCGTCGTGGATGCGAGACGACGCAACCATCCCTGTCCCGGCGTCCCGAGCACATGAGAGCGGAGTCCCGATCTGCCGGGACGCGTTGCCCCTAGGCCGAGGCCCCGCCCGGTGACCGTGGAAGGTCGGAGTCGTACGCCGCCAGGATCCGGTCGGCGGCCAGTGGCGCGGACAGCTCTCCGGACAGCACCTGCTCGCGGACCTCGTCACGGACGGCGCGCACCGCGCGCGAGTGGCGCAGCCGCTGCTCGAGCTCGTCGCGCACCAGCGACCACGTGAGCTCGAGCTGCTGGGCCGCCCGCTTGCGGGCCAGGCCCTCCGCACCGAGGTGCTCGCGGTGGCCGATCACCCGCTGCCACAGGTCGTCGACGCCGGCCCCGGTGAGACCGGAGACGGTCACCACCGGCGGCCGCCACTCCCCCTTGCCGTGGACGAACCGCATCGCGCTGGACAGGTCCCGGGCGGCCTCGCGCGCCTCCTGCTCACGATCGCCGTCGGCCTTGTTGACCGCGATCACGTCCGCGATCTCGAGGACCCCCTTCTTGATGCCCTGCAGCTGGTCGCCGGTGCGGGCGAGGGTGAGGAAGAGGAACGTGTCGACCATCCCCGCGACGGTCACCTCGGACTGCCCGACGCCGACGGTCTCGACCAGCACCACGTCGTACCCCGCCGCCTCGAGCACCGACATCGCCTCGGCGGTGGCCCGGGCGACCCCGCCGAGGGTGCCCGCGGACGGCGAGGGCCGGATGAACGCCTGCGGGTCCGCGGCCAGCCGGGCCATCCGGGTCTTGTCGCCCAGCACCGAGCCGCCGGTGCGCACCGAGCTGGGGTCGACCGCGAGCACCCCGACCCGGTGCCCCTGAGCGGTGAGCCGGGTGCCGAGGGTCTCGATGAACGTGGACTTGCCGACGCCCGGAACCCCGGAGATGCCGACGCGGACCGCGCCGCCGGTGTCCGGGGCGATCTCGGTGAGCAGCTCGCGCGCCGCCTCCCGGTGCTCCGGCTTGGCGGACTCGACCAGCGTGATCGCCCGGGAGACCGCCGCCCGACGGTTGGCGCGGATGCCCTCGACGAGCTCGGTGACGTCGATGTCGGCCATCAGTGGCCGAGCTGCTCCCGCAGCTTCGCGAGCAGGTCGAGCGCGGACTCGGCGATCACGGTGCCCGGCTGGAACACCGCTGCGGCACCCATCTCCAGCAGCGTCGGTACGTCGTCCGGCGGGATCACCCCGCCGACCACGGTCATGATGTCGGGTCGGCCGAGCTCCTCCAGCGCCCGGCGCAGTGCGGGGAGCAGGGTGAGGTGGCCGGCGGCCAGCGAGCTGACCCCGACGATGTGCACGTCGGCGTCGACGGCCTGCTGGGCGACCTCCTCCGGCGTCGAGAAGAGCGGCCCCACGTCGACGTCGAAGCCCATGTCGGCGAACGCTGAGACGACGACCTTCTGGCCGCGGTCGTGGCCGTCCTGGCCCATCTTGGCCACCAGGATCCGCGGCCGGCGGCCCTCCGCCTCGGCGAACTCGTCGGTGGCCTCACGCACCCGGCGCACGAGCGTGTTGCCCGCACCCTCGGCCTCGTCCCGGAACACCCCGCTGATCGTACGGATCACCGCCTGGTGCCGGCCGTACACCTTCTCCAGCGCCTCGGAGATCTCGCCGACCGTGGCCTTGGCGCGCGCCGCGTCGACGGCCAGCGCGAGCAGGTTGCCCTCGAGCGAGCCCTTCGTCGGCCCGCGCTCGGCGGAGGCCGTCAGCGCATCGAGGGTGCGGCGGACCTCCTCGTCGTCCCGCTCGGCGCGCAGCCGCTCGAGCTTGGCGACCTGCTGCCGGTAGACCTCGTCGTTGTCGACCTTGAGCACCTCGAGCGGCTCCTCGGCGGGGAGCCGGTAGGTGTTCACGCCGATCACCTTCTGGGCGCCGGAGTCGATCCGCGCCTGGGTCCGGGCGGCCGCCTCCTCGATCCGCATCTTCGGGATGCCCTGCTCGATCGCCTTGGCCATGCCCCCCGCCGCCTCGGCCTCCTGGATGTGCGCCCAGGCCCGCTCGGCGAGGTCGTGGGTCAGCCGCTCGACGTAGTACGAGCCGGCCCAGGGGTCGATGGTGCCGGTGGTGCCGCTCTCCTGCTGCAGCAGCAGCTGGGTGTTGCGGGCGATCCGCGCCGAGAAGTCGGTCGGCAGCGCGATCGCCTCGTCGAGCGCGTTGGTGTGCAGCGACTGGGTGTGCCCCTGGGTCGCGGCCATCGCCTCGATGCAGGTGCGCGCGACGTTGTTGAAGACGTCCTGCGCGGTGAGCGACCAGCCGCTGGTCTGGCTGTGCGTGCGCAGGCTGAGCGACTTGGGGTTCTTCGGCCCGAAGTCGCGGACCAGCCGCGCCCACAGCGCCCGGGCGGCACGCAGCTTGGCGACCTCCATGAAGAAGTTCATGCCGATCGCCCAGAAGAAGCTCAGCCGCGGGGCGAACCGGTCGATGTCGAGCCCGGCGTCGAGGCCGGCGCGGATGTACTCGACGCCGTCCGCCAGCGTGTAGGCCAGCTCGAGGTCGGCGGTCGCCCCGGCCTCCTGGATGTGGTAGCCGGAGATCGAGATCGAGTTGAACCGCGGCATCCGCTCGGCGGTGTAGCTGAAGATGTCCGAGATGATCCGCATGCTCGGCGCCGGCGGGTAGATGTAGGTGTTGCGGACCATGAACTCCTTGAGGATGTCGTTCTGGATGGTCCCCGAGAGCTGCTCCGGCTTCACCCCCTGCTCCTCGGCGGCGGCGATGTAGAGGGCCATCACCGGGAGCACGGCGCCGTTCATGGTCATCGACACCGACATCTCGTCGAGCGGGATGCCGTCGAAGAGCGTGCGCGCGTCGTAGATCGAGTCGATCGCCACGCCGGCCATGCCGACGTCGCCGCGGACCCGCGGGTGGTCGGAGTCGTAGCCGCGGTGGGTGGCCAGGTCGAACGCGACGCTGAGCCCCTTCTGCCCGGCGGCGAGGTTGCGCCGGTAGAACGCGTTGGACTCCTCGGCGGTCGAGAATCCGGCGTACTGCCGGATCGTCCACGGCTGGGTGGTGTACATCGTCGGGTACGGTCCGCGCAGGAACGGGCTGAGCCCGGGGTAGGTGTCCAGCGCGTCGAGGCCCTCCAGGTGCTCGGGGCCGTACATCGGCTGGATCTCGATGCCCTCGGGCGACATCCACGGCTCGCCGCTGAAGCTTCTCGGGACGCTCATGCCGGCTTCTCCCCTTCGATACCGCTCGTCCCTCGCGAGCTCAGGACCAGCCTCGTGCGGGTCAGGAACTCCAGCGCGTTGACGCCCGTGGCGCAGGAGTCGTCGACGTCGAGGTCGCCGGGCTTCCCCGCCACGATCACGTGGGTGGCGCCGGCGCCGCGCAGCGCCGCGACCGCGTCGGCGCCCCACTCGGCGTACGTCGGGTCGGCGCCGGCCAGGCAGACGACGGGCCGGCCGTCGTACTTCTCGAGCAGGTCGTCGACCCCGTCGGTGGCACCGGCGACGTCGACGCCGATGCCGCCGGCGGCCAGCAGGTTGGTCGCGAACGTGGCGCGGGCGGTGTGCGAGGCGACGCTGCCCAGCGTCGCGAGGAACACCTTGCGGGGCACGGGGTCGTCGCGGAGCGCCTCGAAGGCCGCGCCGTAGCGGCGGACCTCGTCCGCGCCCGGGGCGCGCTCGGGCAGCGTCTCGTCGAGGTTCGGGAACTCGGTGAGCCCGGTGATCGGGCGCTTCCGGGTGGCCACCTCGGCGTCGCGGCGGGCGACGGTGTCGGCGATCTCGGCGTCGAGGTCGGCCGTCCCGTCGTCGAGCCGGCCGAACAGCTCCCAGGACGCCAGCGCGAGGTCCTCGGTGAGCTTCTCGACGGCGTAGGAGCCGCCCGCCGGGTCGGCGACGTGGGCCACGTGGGACTCGTCGATGAGCAGGTGCGAGGTGTTGCGGGCGATCCGTCGGCCGAACGCGTCGGGGCGACCCAGCGGGCTGTCGAATGGGATCACCGTGACACTGTCGGCCCCGCCGACGCCGGCGGCGAAGGCCGCGACGGTGGTGCGGAGCATGTTCACCCACGGGTCGTACTTGCTCATCATCGGCCGGCTGGTCACCGCGTGGACCCGCATCTCCCGGGTCCCCGCGTCGCTCAGCTCCAGCACCCGCCCCCACATCCGGCGGGCGGCCCGGAGCTTGGCGATCGTGGTGAGCTGCTCGTCGGTCGCGGCGTACCGGAACTCCACGAGCCCGGCGGCGGCGTCGACGTCCAGGCCCGCCTCGGTCAGCGTGCGGAGGTATGTCGCGCCCGCGGCGAGCGACCAGGCCAGCTCCTGCACGTCGGAGGCTCCGCGGTCGTGCACCGCGGTCGCGTCGACGACGAACGCGCGGATGCCGGCCTGCCGGGCCCGGTCGGCGACGGCGGCGCCGGCCTCGACCGCCGGGACGCCCAGGTTCGTGTCCGGGTGCAGCTCGCGGTCGCCGGCGTAGGAGAGGAAGGCGTCGGGGTCCACCCCGTCGAGCACGACCGGCGCGAGGTCGAGCAGCACGCCGTCGAGGACGGTCGCCAGGTCGACGTCGCCCTCGGCGCGCACCCACAGGCTGGTGACGCCGCCCTCGAGGTCGGCCAGCGCCTCCTCGTGGGCGAGCCGCGCGTCGTCGGCGCGCACCAGCGACCGGATGTCCCAGGCCCCCTGCCGGGTCGGCCGCCCGCTCGTCGTCAGCCCCTCGAGCAGGGCCGGCGTGCCCAGCGGGGTGATGCCGATGCCGTCGAGGGTGGTGCGGGTGAGCCGGTCCCACACGAGCTCGTCGGGGTCGTCGTCGCCGAGCAGCCGGCTCTTGCGCAGCACGGCGGCGGCGGCCGCCTCCCAGTCGGCGACCGTGAACCGGTCCTCGTCGGACGCGAGCCGCAGCGTCCCCTGGGCAGGCTCGAGTCCCTCGGGCTCCTCGAGCCCGCCCTCGACCGTCTCGGCGGGGGCCTCATCCGTCATGCCGTGCACCTTAGAAGCCGGGATGAGGCGTCTGTACCCGGTGTGACCATTCGGACGCGGGACGTGAGCAATTCCTCAGTGTCCGGGTCGGTCCCCGGCCGCGCTCCACCTACCGGGAGCCGACCGCCACCCGGACCCCGAGCCCAACCAGCACCGACCCGGCGACCGCGTCCAGTCGACGCCGTACCTTCGACCGGCGGAAGAACGCGCCGGCGCGCCCGACGCCGTACGCGAGGGTGAGGTAGAAGCCGGTCTCGATGGTCACCTGCACCGCGGCCAGCCCGGCCGTGGTGGCGAACAGCGGCCGGTCCGCCGGGACGAACTGCGGGTAGAAGGCGATCATGAAGACCGCGGCCTTGGGGTTCGCCAGCTGCACGACGACGCCCTCGCCGAACGCCTTCCACCGGTCGCGGCCGGTGCCCGCGGACGTCGCCTCCGGGGCGTCACCGCTGCGCAGCGCCGAGCGCCACGCCTTCACGCCGAGGTAGAGCAGCACGGCGGCACCGACCACCTTGAGCACGACGTACGCCGTCGTCGACACCGCGACCAGCGCCGCGAAGCCCGCGGCCGCGGCCAGCGCCCAGAGGTACAGCCCCAGCTCCAGCCCCAGGACCGTGGGCACGGCCGCCCGCCAGCCCTGGACCGCGGCGCGCCGGAAGATCAGCGCCATCGCCGGCCCCGGTGAGGCCGAGATCAGCAGCACCGCCACCACGAAGGCGGGCATCAGCGTGACCAGGTCCATCAGGTCAGTCTCCCAGCGGCGCCGTCCAGGGGTCGAGCCGATTTCAGGCCAGGAACCGGAAGCCCAGCTCGTCCACGGCCAGCGTGGCCCGCGTGTGGCCGTCGGCCCGTGGGAACGGCTCGACCTCGGAGACCCAGGACCGCTCGGACTCGACGGTGAGCGACCGCTTGGACCCGAGCCCCTCCACGGTGAGCGAGAAGCCCCGGAGGGCCGCGTCGCCGTCGTCGAGGTCGGCGTACCAGTCCCTGAGCCTGGCGGCCCCCTCCGGCGAGGCCGACCCGAACGTGAGGGCGGGCACGGACGTCTCGCCGGGGACCTTCACGATGCGCACGTTCCCGAGCTCGTCGCTCTCCTTGACCTCGACGACCTCGGTCGACCGCAGCAGCCCGCGGACCTGGGTGACGTCGAGGTCGACCCCGTCCACCGCCACGTCGAGCGTCGAGACGTCCAGCGGCTGCTCGGGCTCGGTCGGCACGTCCGGGCCGAGGGGGCCGACCGGCTCGGTCTCGTCGTAGGTGACCCGGACCCGCAGGTACGCCGCGCCGCCCTCGGCCGCCGGCTCCACCGGGGTGAGGCCCACGGCGCTCGGCCAGGCGGAGGACAGTCCCACCGCGGCGGGCGACCTGGTCCCGTCGACCCGGACCACCGCCAGGTCGACGCGCTCCGGCGGCTCGTCCAGCAGCGACCTGGACAGCCAGCCGTAGAACGTGCCCCCCATGCCCAGGCCGGCCTCGAGCCAGCAGTCCTCGGTCGTGTGGTCCCCCGGGATCTTCCGCTTCCGGACCCGGCCGTCCGGGTCGGAGGTCGTGTGTATCACCACGTCGGTCTTGTCCGCACAGCCCTGGACGGAGTGCAGCGGGCCGACGTAGTCGCCCTCGAGGTACAGCGCGTACTGGCCCGCGTACGTCGTCGAGTCTGCCGCCCCGGCGCCGGGCGGACCCGCGGGCCCGGCGGGTCCCTGCGGTCCCTGCGGCCCTTCGGGGCCCTCCGGGCCGACCGGCCCGCGCCGGTTCCAGGTCAGCTCGTCCTCGGCGGCCTTGCAGACGTCGGCGATGCGCACCGCCTTGCTGGCCCGGTGGACGCAGGCGTGGACGGTCTCGTCCTCGTCGGCGGCGAGCGCCGAGGCGGAGAGAGTGGTGAGGAGCAGGGCCGTGATCGCCAGAGCGGGCCCGAGACTTCGGTTCATGGGTTCGTCCCTTCGACCACGCGTCCCCCGTGGCCCGGGGCCTCCCCACGGAACACGGTAGAGCGCCGAGCGCGTCCCGTGGAGCCCTTTTCCGAAGCCGACTCCGCTCAGACCTCCGTGCGGCCCTCGTTGTCCTTGTTGCGGATGCCGATCTTGTTGCCGAGCCACACCAGCGGGTCGTACTTGCGGTCGACGACCCGCTCCTTCATCGGGATGATCGCGTTGTCGGTGATCTTGATCCCCTCGGGGCAGACCTCCGTGCAGCACTTGGTGATGTTGCACATCCCGATGCCCGCGGCCTGCTGGGCCAGCTGGCGGCGGTCGTGGGTGTCCAGGGGGTGCATGTCGAGCTCGGCGTACCGCAGGAAGAAGCGGGGGCCCGCGAAGGCCGGCTTGTTCTCCTCGTGGTCGCGCACGACGTGGCAGGTGTTCTGGCACAGGAAGCACTCGATGCACTTGCGGAACTCCTGGCCCCGCTCCACGTCGATCTGCGCCATCCGCCGCTTGCCGTCGGGGTCGCGCGGGCCGAGCTGGACGCCCGGCAGCTCCTTGGCCTTCTCGAAGTTGTAGGAGACGTCGGTGACCAGGTCCCGGATCACCGGGAAGGTCCGCATCGGCGTCACCGTGATCGTCTCGGCCGGGTCGTAGTCGGAGAGCCGGCTCATGCACATCAGCCGCGGCTTGCCGTTGATCTCCGCCGAGCAGGACCCGCACTTGCCGGCCTTGCAGTTCCAGCGGATCGCCAGGTCGCCCGCCTGGGTGGCCTGGATCCGGTGCAGCGCGTCGAGCACGACCTCGCCGTCGGAGACCTCGACGGTGAAGTCGGCGAGCTCACCGCCGTCCCGGTCCCCGCGCCAGACGCGCATCTTCAGGTCGTAGCCCATGTCACTCCTCGAAGTACTTCTTCAGCTCGTCCGGCATCTCGGGCAGCGGCTTCTCGGTCAGCTCGACGCCGTCCCCCGTGTCGTTGAGGGACACGACGAGGTTCTTCTTGCCCCAGACCTCGTTGTCGGTCTGCGGGAAGTCGTCCCTGGTGTGGCCGCCCCGCGACTCCTCGCGCGCCAGCGCGGCGCGGGCGATCGACTCGGAGACGAGCAGCATGTTGCGCAGGTCGATCGCCAGGTGCCAGCCGGGGTTGTACTGCCGGTGGCCCTCGACGACCATCGACCTCGCGCGCTCCTTGAGGCGCCCGATCTCCTCCAGCGCCCGCTCCAGCTCCGCGCCGGTGCGGATGATCCCGACCAGGTCGTTCATCGACTGCTGGAGGTCCTGGTGGATCGTGTACGGGTTCTCGCCGCCCTCCACCTCGAACGGCGCCAGCGCGCTGCGCTCGGCGGCCTTCACGTCGCCGTCCGACACCTTCGGCCGCGCGTCCCCGAGCCCGCCGACGTACGTCGTCGCCGCCTCGCCGGCCAGCTTGCCGAAGACCAGCAGGTCGCCCAGCGAGTTGCCGCCCAGCCGGTTGGAGCCGTGCATGCCGCCCGAGCACTCCCCCACGGCGTACAGGCCGCGGACCGCGCTCTCCTGGGTGTCGGCGTCCACCTCGACGCCGCCCATCACGTAGTGGCAGGTCGGACCGATCTCCATCGGCTCCTTGGTGATGTCGACGTCGGCCAGCTCCTTGAACTGGTGGTACATCGACGGCAGCCGCTTCTTGATGAACTCCGGGCTG
>Ga0164243_10015497_pt1 | contig 10532 bp, 10 predicted proteins | sample OricompcompostOP_FD_108781 | JGI IMG/M metagenome (GOLD analysis project Ga0164243, IMG submission 108781) | Organic Plus compost microbial communities from Emeryville, California, USA - Original compost - Organic plus compost (OP) | ecosystem: Engineered > Solid waste > Mixed feedstock >... | reverse complement strand
GATGGACAGTCGAAACACAAAGGGATCGACGGCAGTGGCGATGTGATCCATAGCACGGTCCTTGGGAGTGATCGCGGCGATCAGGCGGCAGTCTTCGGCTGGAAATTCGGATGCACGACTGCGCCATCGCGCGTGAGTGTCACGGCTTTCAGAATTTCGTCGTCCCAGTTGATCGCGAGCTTCTTCTCTTTCTTGTCGATCAGGATTTCGAGGAAGGTCAGAAGGTTTTTCGCGTAGAGCGCCGATGACGAGGCCGCGAGCCGGCCCGGCACATTGGCGTAACCGACGATCTTCACGCCGCCGACATCGGCGACCTCGTTCGCCTTGACGCCCTCGACATTGCCGCCGCGCTCGACTGCGAGATCGACCAGCACCGAACCAGGTTTCATCGAGGCCACCATCTCCTTCGAGACGAGACGCGGCGCCGGACGTCCCGGGATGAGCGCGGTGGTGATGACGATGTCCTGCTTCTGGATATGCTCGGCAATCAGCGCAGCCTGCTTCGCCTGATATTCCTTAGACATCTCCTTGGCGTAGCCGCCGGCGGTCTCGGCCTGCTTGAATTCCTCGTCTTCGACGGCGATGAATTTCGCTCCCAGGCTCTGCACCTGTTCCTTCACCGCCGGCCGCACGTCGGTCGCGGTGACGATGGCGCCGAGACGGCGTGCGGTCGCGATTGCCTGCAGCCCGGCAACGCCGACGCCCATGACGAAGACCTTCGCGGCGGGCACCGTGCCGGCCGCCGTCATCATCATCGGCAGCGCGCGGCCATATTCGGCGGATGCGTCGATCACCGCGCGGTAGCCGGCGAGATTGGCCTGGCTGGAGAGAACGTCCATCGATTGCGCGCGGGTGATGCGCGGCATCAGCTCCATCGCGAAGGCGACGAGGCCGGCCTCGGCTATTTCCTTGAGCGCGGCCTCGTTCCCGTAAGGGTCCATGATGGCGACGACGAGCGCGCCTTTCTTGTAGGACTTGATCTCCTCGGCATTCGGACGGCGCACTTTCAGGACGACATCGGCGTCCTTGGCAACGCCCGTGCCAACCGTCGCGCCGGCGGCAGTGTAGTCGGCGTCGAGAATGCCGGATCTCACACCGGCGCCCGCCTCGACTGCCACTTCGGCGCCGAGGCCGGCGAATTTCTTCACCGTTTCCGGTGTGCCGGCGACGCGCGGTTCGTTCCGATCGGCCTCGGCTGCGATTGCGATTTTCATGAACGCCCCCCGACGCTGCACACCGGCGGGTTAAACGAGAAAATAGGCCATCAGGACGAGAATGGCGATGACGATGCCGACACCCCACTTCGTGAGCCAAAGAAACAGCTCGTAGGTCGCCTCGTGCGCCGGCAGGTCGTTGCCTTCAGCGGTGGAGTATTGAATTTCGCCGTGGTCGGCCATTGTCGGAAGTCCCTTGTCATCCAGCAGAGTTCAAAGGAGGGGTAGCCCAACAGGGCCAACCTTGCAATGGCGGCCCGGCCGGAAATGCCCCCGACCCGCTTATGACCTGATCGAATGCGTCGATGGATCGGCGTCTGCTCGGCCCAGCACCGGGGAATTTTACGACGGAGAAACCCGCCGCCAGCACGTTGAAGGGGCGGAAAAATTCGGAAAGAATTTTCAGCCCGAGAAAGGCACCGGCACCGGTCATCGAGCCAGGCGGACGCAGACCTTACCTCAAGCCCGCGGCATCGAGCGCGCGCGCCTGCGCGGTTTCGACCTGCCCAACGGCAAACTCACCGAGCATGTCCTGAAACATGCGGCACCAGTTGAGCTCCGCCTTCAGGTGCAGAAAGACGCTGCCAAGTCCGATGGCGGCCCGGTCCATGAACACGAATTCGCGCGGGATGGTCACCGGTCCCTTCTTCTTCAGGGCCTGGTTCACGCGGAAGGCTTCTCGGCGCCCGTAGTCGGCCGGCTTGACGCCGTCGGCAATGGAGCGGACGCGGTCGTCGAGCAGCGGCCCGTAAATGAATCGCGCCCAGATGTTCAGGATATCGATGAGTTCGCGCGACAAATTCCTGAAGCCCCAGGTCTCGTAGGCATGGACGATCAGGTCGTCGTCGTCGCGCTGCAGCCCGCGATACAGATCGACGACACCGCCGACGAATTTCGAGGCGAAGATGCGGATGCAGCCATAGTCGAGCAGATTGAGCCCCTGCGGCTCGCCGTTCTCCTCGAAGGCGGTGTAATTGCCGAGATGCGGATCGCCATGGATGACGCCGAAGCGGCTGAAGGGGAACCACCAGGCGGTGAACATCGCCTGCGCGAGACGGTTGCGCACCTCGAGCGACGCTTCCTTGTGCGCCAGGATTCGCTTGCCCTCGAGCCAATCGAGTGTGAGCAGCCGTCGCGTCGACAGCTCCGGCCACACCCGCGGCACGCGGATTGTACCAATGCCGGACAGCATATGGCGGTAGAGCGCGACGTGTTTTGCTTCGCGCTCGTAGTCAAGTTCCTCGCGGATGCGTTCGGAGATTTCGCGCCCGATCTCGGTCGGATCGATCGCCGGCTCGAGCCGACGATAGAGCGCGAACAGCATCTGCAATTGCGAAAGATCCGCTTCCACCGCCGACTGCATGTCGGGATATTGCAGCTTGCAGGCCAGCTCGCTGCCGTCCAGTGCCCGCGCCCGGTGCACCTGGCCGAGCGAGGCCGCCGCCGCCGAATGATGCTCGAAAGAGGAGAACTTCTTCTGCCAATCGGCGCCGAGCTCCGCGCTCATGCGGCGCTTGACAAAGGCCCAGCCCATCGGCGGCGCTTCGCTCTGCAGCTTGGCGAGTTCGATCGTGTATTCGGGCGGGATCGCTTCCGGGATGGTGGCGAGAAGCTGCGCCACCTTCATGATCGGCCCCTTCAGTCCGCCGAGCGCCGCGCCAAGCGCCACCGCGTTCTCCGCACGATCGAGCCCCATGCCGAGAAAGCGCGCCGCCGCGAGGCGCGCCGCGATGCCGCCGACATTGGTGCCGACCCGTGCGTAGCGGGCGGCACGGGCGGAAAAACGATTGGCTTCGGGGTCTTCGGTCATGTGCTTCCAACAAGATAATGCGGCGCGCTGAAAAGACGAGTGGCCGGACGGCCGTCACAGATTTGCCGCTGCCCGTCCCTAGATCGACTTTCATCGCGTGACGGAGACATTTTCATGAAGTCGATGATTGCGGCGCTGACGGCCTTTCTCCTGCTCCCTGCCCTGCCAGCCCCAGCCCAGCCCGCCGCCGACCGCGGCCCCATCATCACCGTGCGCGGCGACGGCCGCGCCGAGGTGCCGCCGGAGATTGCGCGCCTGTCGGCGGAGGTGATGACCAAAGGCCGCTCCCTGCAGGCCGCGACCGATGCCCACAAAACCCGCGCGAGCCAGGCCGCCGCGGCGCTGAAGGGCATGGCCAGGGACGGCGTCGAGATCGAGCAATCGATGTTCCGGCTCGACCAGGTGCGGCAGCCGCCGGCGCCGCAAGGCGCGCCGCGCACCGAGACCGAATACCAGGCCGTGACGTCATTCCAGATCAAGATCACAAAGCTCGCGGACATCGACCTCGCGGTCACCGCCATTGCCTCGACCGGACTGTTCGAAATCCAGAATCTGCGGTTCGCGCTCGACGACAAGAGCAACGCGCTCGATATCGCGCGCCGCAACGCCGTCGCCGACGCGCGCAATCGCGCAAAGGTCTATGCGGAGGCGGCAGGCGTGCAGCTCGGCGACATCATTGAGATCACCGACAATGAACCACGTATGTTCCGCGAGGTGGCGGCGGCACCGATGGCCGCGCGCAGTGTGCAGGTCGCTCCCCCCGAGAACATCACCGTGACCGCAGGGATCAGCATGACGTGGCGGATCAAGCAGCCCTAATGCTCAGCGCTTCGGCAGATTGTCGCCAATCCAGCGGGCGAGACTCTGCTCGCTCACTTCGCCCGCGGCCAGTGCCAGCATGATCGCTGTCGCCTGTGCCGGATCGGGCGCAAAGGCAATGCTGTTCTTGCGCAAAAAGACCATCATCGCCATGAACGCGATGCGCTTGTTGCCGTCGACGAAAGCGTGATTCTTGGCGGGGCCGAAGGCGTAAGCCGCTGCCAGCTCAGGTAGCGGCGCCCTCTCGTATTGCCATTTGTTGAGCGGCCGTTCGATCGCTGATCGCAGCATGCCTTCGTCGCGCAGACCGGACGCTCCGCCGAACCGGCGCAATTGCTGGCTGTGCATAGCGACGATCTGCTCGTAGGTGAGCCACGCAGGCTCGTTCGCCACACTCATTTGGCGAGCGTCGCGAGTGTATCGCGATACTCGTCCATGATGTCGTCGGCGATATCCATCGTCTTCTCGAAATCCGGATCATAGGGCAGCACCTGAAAGCCGCCGCCAGCCAGTTCGACGACATGGAGGGTCTGGCCACGCTTGAGATCGAGCCGCTGCATCAATTCACGCGGCAAGATCAGGCCGTCGGAATTGCCGATTTTCTTGATTTCGAGCTTCATGACCGCTGTCTCTGTACGTTGTACAGATTGTATAACACCGTTTTACGTTCCGTACAACGTCAGCCTTTCGCCCGCTTTTGCCACCAGAGCAGCCCGAAAATCACCAGCGGCGTCAGGAAATCGGTAAACAGGATCGGGCCGGCATTGCCCGGCGCGAGATTGCCCGCCTGCAGGATGTCACGGATATGGCCGACGCCGGCGCCGCCGAGAAAGCCGGCGACGACGAGGTTCGTCGCCAGCCGCGCCTCGACGCCGCGGAAGGCGGCATAGAGTCCGGCCAGCCCGATGCCGAGATTGGCGACCCCCACCTCGAACTGGAACGGCGATGTCTGCCAGCCGATAGAGGCCGCCGCCTGCTGCGGAAAGAAGATGTGGCCCGTCGCTGCCCACAGGCTCATCAGCCCGACCGGGAAAACGAAAATGTAGCGCAGCAGCGTGTCGGCGACGCGCTCGCGCGTCAGCGGCCGCGGCGCGCGCGACAGCGAAATGCCTGCGAAAAGAATCGCACAAATCCAGGCGAGGATCGGGACGAGTACGACCATCTCATCAAGCGCTTTTGTCCAGCGCTTCCAGCTCCCCGATCATGCGGTCGATCACGCTCAAGCCGCCCTGCCAGAACCCAGGATCGCGCGCGTCGAGCCCGAACGGCTTCAGCAGCTCCGAATAATGCCGCGTGCCACCGGCCGCGAGCATGTCGAGATAGCGTTCGGCAAATCCCGCCTCCGCCTTCTCGTAGACCGCATAGAGCGAATTCACCAGACAATCGCCGAAGGCATAGGCATAGACATAGAAGGGCGAATGGATGAAGTGCGGGATATAGGTCCAGAACACTTCGTAGCCGGGCTTGAGCTCGATCGCCGGCCCCAGGCTCTCGCCCTGCACCTCCATCCAGAGCTCGTTGATGCGCTCGGATGTGAGTTCGCCGTCCTTGCGCTCGAGATGCACCTTGCGCTCGAATGAATAGAACGCGATCTGCCGCACCACCGTGTTGATCATGTCCTCGACCTTGGCGGCGAGCATGGCCTTGCGTTCGGCGGCATTCGCGGTCGCGCCCAGCAGCCTCTTGAAGGTCAGCATCTCGCCGAACACGCTCGCGGTTTCCGCCAGCGTCAACGGCGTCGGCGCCATCAGCGGGCCGTTGGGCGCCGCCAGCACCTGATGCACTCCGTGGCCGAGCTCATGCGCCAGTGTCATCACGTCGCGCGGTTTGCCCTGATAGTTGAGCAGCACGTAGGGGTGCGCGGACGGCACGGTCGGATGCGCGAAAGCGCCCGGCGCCTTGCCCGGCCGCACCGGTGCGTCGATCCACTTGTCGTCGAAGAAGCGTTTCGCAATGTCCCGCATGCGTGGCGAGAACGCCCCATAGGCCGAGAGCACAGTGTCGCGCGCCTCGTCCCATCTGAACGAACGCATCGGCACCTCGCGCAGTGGCGCGTTGCGGTCCCAATGCGGCAGGCGGTCCTTGCCGAACCAGCGCGCCTTCAACTTGTAATAGCGGTGCGACAGCCGCGGATAGGCGGTGCGCACCGCGGTCACCAGCGCGTCCACCACTTCGCGCTCGACGCGGTTTGAGAGATGGCGCGCGTCGGCGACATCCTGGAAGCCGCGCCAGCGATCGGAGATGTCCTTGTCCTTGGCGAGGGTGTTGGTGATCAGCGTGAACAGCCGCACGTTCTCCTTGAAGGTCGCGGCGAGCGCTTCGGCCGCGATGCGGCGCTTGTTCTCGTCCGGGTGCTGCAGGAAGTTCAGCGTCGGCTCGATAGCAAGCTTCTTCCCCTCTACATCGAAGCGCAGGCCCGCCATCGTTTCATCAAACAATCTATTCCAGGCCGAATAACCGCTCACCGATTTCTCGTGGAACAATTGCTCGATGCGATCCTCGAGCTGATACGGCTTTTCCTTGCGGATGTCCTCGAGCCACGGCCGGTAATGGCCGAGCGCCGGATCGGCCATCGCCGCCTCGAGCGCGGCATCATCGACGCGGTTCAATTCCAGCGTGAAGAACAGAAGGTGCAGCGAGATCGAGGTGATGCGCTCCTGCACGTCGCCGTAGAATTTCGCGCGCACGGGATCGGCGGTGTTGCCGGAATAGACGAGGCCGGCATAGGAGATCAGCCGCCCCAGCAGATCCTCGATCTTCTCGTAGCGCCGTACCGGCTCGCCCAGTGCCGCGCCGGCATTCGCGCCCGTTGCAAGCTCATTCAGCCGGCCCTTGTAGTCCTTCTCGAAGGCGACACAGTCCGCCTCCGCCTGCTCCAGATCGCGTTTGATGCGCGGGTCCTCAAGCGAGGCGTACAGGTCAGTCAGGTTCCATTCCGGCAAGGTACCGAGATCGGGGCTTGACACGGATGTGGGGGCGGTGCCGGTTTGGGAAGCCATCATGGAATCGCTTTTGCAAAATCGGTCGTCGCGAACAATGCGATTGCCATGTGGCGATGCGATGACCCCCGGGTCAAGGGCGGATCGCTTGCTCACCCACCCCTGCGGTGAAATCCGGTGGGAATCCCGGCGTTTGCAGGTCCGCTACCGCTTTCGGGACAGGCGCGCAGACCGATCGCGGCGAATTCCCGGCTTCGGGATCGGCGTTGACGAGCAGGAACGAATAGATGCCCTCCTCTTCGGAGCCGACCATCGGCCCGTCCGCCCGGCGTAAACGCACCCCGGAGTTCCTCTTCACATCGCCGTCCTTGTTGGAGCGGCTGAGATAGCCCCGTCCCTGCTGTTCGGTGATGATGAGCGTCGCGACACCCTCGCGCAGCCCGTCGGCCCTGGCGATGCGTTCGCGTCGCCCGATCTGGCAAAGCGGAAAGGGCCACTGCTGTCGACTTGCCGCGCTTTGAGCGGCTTAACATCTCATTAAGCGAAAACGCCCAGAGTGCCCCGAAACGGTACAAGTCCGTGGCTAGAGGGGAAGCCGCATAAGGAGTGTTGTGATGGCTGAGTGCGTTCTGGTTGTGGACGACGATCCGGTGCAGCGGCGCCTCCTCGAGAATATGGTGCGCAAGGCCGGCTACGACGTGCTGCTCGCGGAGGGGGGCGATGAGGCCATGAGTCTCATCGCAGACAACCCCCACATCGATTGTATCGTGCTCGATCTCGTCATGCCGGAGCTCGACGGTCTCGGCCTGCTCGCGCGCCTGCGTGAGCAGCGCCTCAATATCCCGGTCATCGTGCAGACCGCGCATGGCGGCATTGACAACGTCGTGTCGGCGATGCGTGCGGGCGCCGTCGATTTCGTGGTGAAGCCGGTCGGCTTCGAGCGGCTTCAGGTTTCGCTCAAGAATGCGCTCACCAACAGCACGCTGGCAAACGAACTGGCCCGCGCCAAGCGCAGCCGCGAAGGCACACTCACCTTCAAGGACATCGTCACCCGTTCGCCACTGATGCGGGCGGTTCTGCGCAATGCCGAAAAGACGGCAGCCTCCAACATCCCGGTGCTGATCGAAGGCGAGTCGGGCGTCGGCAAGGAGTTGGTCGCGCGCGCCATCCACGGCACCGGCGAGCGCCGAAGCAAGCCCTTCATCGCGGTGAATTGTGGCGCCATTCCCGACAACCTGGTCGAGTCCATCCTGTTCGGGCACGAGAAGGGCGCCTTCACTGGCGCCACCGAACGCCATACCGGCAAATTCGTCGAGGCAGACGGCGGCACGCTGTTTCTTGACGAGGTCGGCGAGCTGCCGCCCGCGGCGCAGGTGAAATTGCTGCGCGCGGTGCAGGAAGGCGAGGTCGAGCCGGTCGGCGCGCGCAAGCCGGTGAAGGTCAATGTGCGCTTGATCTCGGCCACCAACCGCAATCTGTCACACGATGTGAAAGCAGGCCGCTTCCGCGAAGACCTGTTCTATCGCCTGCATGTCTTTCCGGTCGGTATTCCGCCACTGCGCGAACGCCCCGAGGACATCCCCGAGTTGCTGCGGCATTTCCTGGTGCGGTTCGGCGCCGAGGAAGGCAAGACGATCCGGTCGGTTTCCGGCGAAGCGCTGGCGCTGCTCTCGCGCTATCGGTGGCCGGGCAATGTGCGTCAGCTCGAGAATGCGGTGTTTCGCGCCGTGGTGCTCGCCGAGGGCGACAGTCTCGGCGTTGATGAATTCCCGCAGATTGCCGCGCAGGTGTCCGGCGAGCCCGCCCCGCTCGCGCCCGCTGCAGGCGATGTATCCGAACTCACCATGCTCGCGGACGCGCCGGCCATGATCGTCGAGCCCGATCAGCCGGCTGGCCCCTCCTGGCACCAGGGCGGACTGCCCTTGCTCGATTCGGACGGTCAGGTGCGCCCACTGGAGGAGGTGGAGGCCGAATTGATCCGCTTCGCCATCACCCATTACCGCGGCCAGATGTCGGAAGTGGCGCGGCGGCTGAAAATCGGACGCTCGACTCTTTACCGCAAGCTGGAAAGTCTCGGCTATTCCGATCCCGGCGGCAAAAACGACAGCGACGCGGTGCAGATAGTCGATCCGGAATAGTGGCCTGCGAGTTACGGCCGCCGCGCATCGCCGGACATAAAACGGCAAATCGCAGGAATTTTGCCGCATTCAGTGACATCTGTCGTTTTTTTGAAGTGTTTTCCCGGCTCCGAACGCTATAACGCTGCATGCGTTGTTCTCGGCAGACCGGCATCTGAGCCCGGGCAATCAGGAGAGAATTCGATGCGCGGCCTGAACTTCAATCGTCTTTTTGCAAGCACTGCTTTGGTTATCGCCTTGAGCCTTCCGGCTCAGGCGCAGGTTTTTCAGGAAACCCCGTCCGCCGCATCCGTCGAATCAAAGATACCGATGCCCGAGCCGGCCAATGTGCCGCCGCCATCCGCCGCAGATGTCGCGCCGCCCGCGACCGTCGGCAGTACCACGCCACCACAAGACAAGCCGGAAGCCGCCGCTCCGACCGAAGCGGCCGCACCCGCGACCGCTCCGGCGCAAGCCACCGCACCCGCTGCGGAGCCCGCAACTGCAACCGCCCCGGCAATCGCTCCGGCCATCGCCACGATCGATGATCCGCTCAGCGAGAAGCTGCGCGACCTGCTGCCCAAAGCCGACCGCTTCTTCAGCCGCCGCAACGAGCGCGCCGCCGCCGAGGACTTTTACAAGGCGCGCAATTACGCCCCGCTCTGGATCGAGAATGGCGCGCTGTCAGCGCGCGCGAAATCGGCCATTGCCTATCTGAAAGGCGTCGATGCCGACGGCCTCGAACCGTCCGACTATCCCGCGCCGGATCTGAAGGCTGGCACCCCCGACGACCTCGCCCAGGCCGAACTCCGCTATACCGGCGAGATCCTCGAATTCGCCCGCCATGCCCAGACCGGCCGCGTGCACTTCTCGCGCGTCAGCGGCGATATCGGATTCGAGCTGCAGATGCCGGAGCCCTTGGACATTCTGGCGAAGCTCGCGGGCGTCAGCGATCTCGCGCCGATGCTCGCCTCGTTCCATCCGCAGCACCCGCAATACAAGGCATTGAAGAAGGCGCTGGCCGAGGCGCGCGGCATCAGGACCGAGGAGGTCGAGGTGGTGCGCGTGCCGGAAGGGCCGTCGCTCAAGCCCGGCATGAACGATCCGCGCGTCGCCGCTCTGCGCAAGCGCCTCAAGATCGCAGGTGACCAGAGCAGCACGGTTTACGACGCAAGCGTCGTCGAAGCGGTGAAGGCGTTCCAGACCGGCGCCGGCCTGAAGGCGGATGGCCTCGTCGGCCCCGGCACGCTGCGCGCGCTGAACGGCGCGCCGAAGCGCGAGCGCACGGCCGACATCATCATCGCCAACATGGAACGCTGGCGCTGGATGCCGCGCGATCTCGGCAGCCGCTATGTGATGGTCAACATTCCCGATTTCACGCTGAAGATCGTGAACAACGAGGCGACCTACTGGAAGACCAAGATTGTGGTCGGCAAGCCGTCGCAGCCGACGCCGATCACCATGGCGGCGATGAAATTCATCACCGTCAACCCGACCTGGAACGTGCCGCCCTCGATCATCGCCAACGAATATCTGCCGGCGGTGCGTCAGGATCCGACCGTGCTCGAACGCATGGGCCTGCGCATGGAGCAGAATCGCGACGGCACGGTGCGCATCTACCAGCCGCCGGGCG
>Ga0164243_10015496_pt1 | contig 10533 bp, 10 predicted proteins | sample OricompcompostOP_FD_108781 | JGI IMG/M metagenome (GOLD analysis project Ga0164243, IMG submission 108781) | Organic Plus compost microbial communities from Emeryville, California, USA - Original compost - Organic plus compost (OP) | ecosystem: Engineered > Solid waste > Mixed feedstock >... | reverse complement strand
GGTCGCAGACGGTGCGCGGGCGTGTGCACGTACGGGAGCGGCGGGGAGCGGGCGGGGCCGGCGTACGGTGGGCTCATCCGCCCACCCCCCGTACGCCGGCCTGCGCGCGCCAACTTCCCGTACGTGCGGCCGACTTGAGTCGGAAGACGGCCGCACGACAGGCCTTAGCCCGCCGCCAGCTGCCTCTTGACCGCGGCGGCTACGCGGGCGCCTTCCGCGCGGCCCGCGATCTTCGGGTTGACGATCTTCATGACGGCGCCCATGGCCTTGGGGCCTTCGGGGGCGCCGTTCGCCTTCGCCTCTGCCACGGCTTCGGCGACCACCGCTTCCAGCTCGTCGTCCGTCAGCTGCGCGGGCAGGTAGCCGGCGAGGACGTCGCCCTCCGCGCGCTCCCGCTCCGCCTGTTCAGCGCGGCCCGCGTCCGCGAAGGCGTCGGCGGCCTCGCGGCGCTTCTTGGCCTCGCGGGTGATCACCTGGCGTACTTCGTCGTCGGAGAGTTCACGTGCCGACTTGCCCGCGACCTCTTCCTTGGTGATCGCGGCGAGCGCCATCCGCAGGGTGGCCGAGCGCAGTTCGTCGCGGCTCTTCATCGCGGCGGTCAGGTCCTGCTGGAGCTGGGACTTGAGCGTAGTCATGACGTCTTCGTGTCCTCCATCTATGCGGCCGCCATCATCTCTCATGCGGCGACGGTCGTGCCGCCGGTATTCCGCCCGTGCGGGGGCCGCTTCCGGGCGGCTACCCCCAGCCGCCTCCCCAGTCGCCGCCCCAACCGCCGTCGCCGCCGGGCCCGTTGCCGTTACCGCCGTTACCGCCGTTGCCGCCGCCGTCCGCGCCGCCGATCACGCCCGGCGGCAGCGAGGGGTGCGGCAGCGGGTCGGGCTTGTGCGGCTTGTCCGGGAGGTGGAGGCCGCCGCGGTGCTTGCCGCCTTTCCGCTTGCCCTTCTTGCCACCCTTGATCGGTACGTGGTGGAAGTGGGGCGCGGACTTGCCCGCGAGCGCTCCCGTCATCGCGTCCCGCCAGATCGGCCCCGGCACGTCGGCGCCCAGGACCTTGTCGTGGTGGACGCCGCCGATGTCGATGTCGATCATCCGCGTACGGTGCGCGGGGTCGCCGACCCAGACGGCGCCGGCCATGTTCGGGGTGTAGCCGACGAACCAGGCCGCGTACCGCTGGTCCGTGGTGCCCGTCTTGCCCGCGCTGTCCCGGCCCTTGAGTCCGGCCTTCCGGCCGGTGCCGTCCTGGACGACGCCGCGCAGCAGCGCGTTGACGGTGTCCGCGGTGTGCTTGCTCATGGCGCGCCGGCACCGGGACTTCGGTACGGGCAGTTTCCTGCCGTCGCCGTCTTCGATGGACTCGATGGCGACGGGGGTGCAGTGCACGCCGCGGTCGGCGAACGTGGCGTACCCCTCGGCCATCGTCAGCGGCGACATCTCCTGGGTGCCCAGCGTGATCGACGGCACCTGGTCGATCTTCTTGCCGTCGGCCCGCTTGATGCCCATCTTTCCGGCCATCCGCGTCACGGGGCAGATGCCGATGTCGCCGATCAGGGAGACGAAGTAGGTGTTGACGGACTTCGCGGTCGCCTCCTTCATGCGGTACGGGCCCTTTTCCCGGCGGCTCTCGTTCTCGACGGGGGCGCTGCCGCGCCACTGGCCGTTGCACCGCTGCACCGGCGACGGGTACCGCATGCGGTACGGCGACGGGTACTTGCGGTACACGCTCGTGCCGCGCTCCAGCGCCGCCGCCGCGATCACCGGCTTGAAGGTGGAGCCGGGCTGGTAGCCGGCGCCGCCGCCCATGTCCTGGTCGGCGGAGAGGTTGATCTGCGTCTGGTTCTCGCCGAAGCCGTACGGGCGGGACTGGCCCATGGCCAGGATGCGGCCGGTGCCGGGCTGGACGACGGTGGCCGCGGTGGCGACCTTGTCCGTGGTGCGTACGTGCCGGGCGACCGAACTCTGCACCGACTTCTGGGCTTTGGGGTCGAGCGTGGTCCGGATGGTCAGGCCGCCGCGGTTCCAGCGCTTGACCCGCGCCTTGCGGGTCTTGCCGAACGCCGGGTCGTGCAGGACGACTTGGCGTACGTAGTCGCAGAAGAAGCCGGAGCCGTGCGCGGCCGTGATGCAGCCGCTGCGCGGTTTGCTGACGTGCAGCCGGATCGGCTCGTGCTGTGCGGCTTCCGCCTTCTTGCGGCTGACGGCGCCGAGGGCGGCCATGCGGGAGAGCACGACGTTGCGCCGCTGCTTCGCCGCCTGCTCGTCGGTGACCGGGTCGTAGCGCGTGGGCGACTGGACGAGGCCGGCCAGCAGCGCGGACTCGGAGAGGTTCAAGTCCTTTGCGGGTTTGGAGAAGTAGCGGTGCGCGGCGGCTTCCACGCCGTACGCCTGCTGCCCGAAGAACGTGATGTTGAGGTAGTTCTCCAGGATTTTCTTCTTGCCCAGGTGCTTCTCGACCTTGATCGCGTACTTCAGTTCCCTGATCTTCCGGCCGAGGGTCTGCTGGGTGGCCTGGGCGACCTTGTCCGCGTTGTTGCCGGCCTCCTCCACGAAGACGTTCTTGACGTACTGCTGGGTGAGGGTGGAGGCGCCCTGCTGCACGGTGCCGCCCTGTGCGTTCCGGTTGAGCGCGCGGAGCACGCCCTTGAGGTCCACGGCTCCGTGCTTGTAGAAGCGCGAGTCCTCGATGGCGACGATGGCCTTGCGCATGTACGGCGAGATGTCGCGCAGTCCGACGACGGTGCGGTCCCGGGAGTAGACGTTGGCGAGTTCGCCGCCGTCGGCGTCGAGGATCCGGGTGCGCTGACTCAGCGGCGGGCTCTCCAGGTTGGCCGGCAGTTCGTCCACGCCTGAGACCGTGCTCTTGGCCGTGAGGCCGATTCCGCCCACGACGGGCAGCGCCAGACCCGCCAGCAGCGCGCCGGCGAGCACGCTGACGCCCACGAACCTCGCGGCCTGTCGGAGCGGCGAACCGGCGCCGTCGGAGCGCTTCGTAGCCATGCCGGGCAGCCTACGTTCTCGTTCGCCGGACAGTGGGCCGTGTGTTCGCATAGGCTGGCGCGCGCTTCGTCACATCCCCGTCCGTCACCGTGGCCTTGTGCCGTTACGGCTTCGGCGTCACTCCTGTGAGTGTCGAGACCTTTCCGGCACATCGCCAAGTAACGGGAAAAACCGACACGTTGGCAGCGGGTCTCTCCCGCCCGTCGCCCCGGTCCGTCTCTCCCGCAACCGCACGTTCCTCCCAACCCCGCTCCGTCCATGCGCAGTTCACTCACCATTCACGCGACGTCCGGCCACGGTCCGGCCCCCACCGGTCTGCCGTAGCCCCGGCGCACCGGCCGCACCGCCCGTACGGACCAGGCCAACCGGCAAGCGCGGTACGGCGGTTGGGGCGGAGCCCGGCGGCCGAGGCCCGTGCCCGGAGCCGCTACCTGCGAAGCGCCGCCACTTGTCACCGGCTCACTCCGGTGAGTGATCTGGCGCGCACGCATAGTCCGTTCGGGCCATTCAATATTGGGCCCGCAGGGGGTGTTGTGCCCTGCCCTGCTCTCGTAACGTCCTCAACTGGCAATGGCGACAACGCCGTTCGCCGCCGTGGGGGAGCCTCGATTCGGGAGAGGACGGCACCGGCTATGGGCTGGGTAACCGACTGGAGTGCGCAGGCAGCCTGCCGCACGACCGATCCGGACGAACTGTTCGTCCAGGGAGCGGCACAGAACCGCGCCAAGGCGGTCTGCACCGGATGTCCGGTGCGCACCGAGTGCTTGGCGGACGCCCTGGACAACCGCGTGGAGTTCGGGGTGTGGGGCGGAATGACCGAGCGCGAGCGGAGGGCGCTGCTGCGCCGCCGCCCGACGGTCACGTCGTGGCGCCGCCTGCTGGAGACGGCCCGCTCGGAGTACGAGCGGGGTACGGGGGGAGTGCTGCCCGTGGAGTTGGCGCAGGAGCAGGCCGAGGGCGCGAAGAACTACGCCGCGGCCGGCTGAACTTCGCCGCCGCGGGCCCAACGTCCGTACGCTCCGGGAGAGTTGGAGCCGTACGGGCGCTCGGCGCGGCCGCGCGCACGACGACGCGCGCCGCGCGCACCTGACGTACGCCGAGCGCTCCGCGTACGCGTCGCCGCGGGCACTCCGTGCGCGCCCCGTGTGGGCACGCCTGCGCGCGTACGGCCCGTAAGCGCCGCCGGTGCACGCGGCGCGGACAGGCGTGTGTGCATGCGCGTGCGCGCAGCGGCCCGTGCCGGCCGTCAGCCGGCCGCGTACGGCGCCAAGTCCCCGCCGTCCGCGAGGAGTCGGCCGATCTCGCGCAGCCCGGAGATGTCGTGCACATCACTGGGCAGTGCCGCGACTTCCACGACCGGCACTTCGGGATGCAGCGCGGTGAACCGTTCGCGGGTGCGCTGCTCGCGGTCGCGCTGTCGTACGTGCTCGGCGTGCAGCCGCAGCAGAGCGGCCGCCAACCGGTCGGTATCGCCTGTGTGTTGAGCCGCGGGGGCGGCCGTGTGCCCGGCCGGCGCAGCGGCCGCGGGCTGGGAATCGCGCCCGGGGGAGGGGGCGCTCCGCCCGTCACTCTTCCCGGGGCCGCGATCCACAATGCCGCCGGCTTCAAGATTTTCCGCGGCGGCCAGGGCCCGTTCGGCGCTCAGCGCGGGCGCCCCGTCCTCGTGCACGCGGTTGAGTACGAGCCCGGCGAGCGGCATACGGTCCGCGGCCAGCCGTTCCACGAAGTACGCCGCCTCGCGCAGCGCGTCCCGCTCCGGCGCCGCCACCACCAGGAAGGCCGTGCCCGGTGCCTGGAGCAGCCGGTAGGTGGCGTCCGCGCGGGTGCGGAAGCCGCCGAACATGGTGTCCATCGCGGCCACGAACGTCTGCACGTCGCGCAACAGGCCCGCGCCCAGCAGCTTGTTGAGCGCTCCCGTGAACATCGACAGCCCGGCCATGCTCAGGTTGACGAACTTCATTCCGGCCCGGCCGCCCGCCTTCGCGGGCGCCATCAGCAGCCTGATGAACCGGCCGTCGAGGAAGGACCCCAGACGCTTCGGCGCGTCCAGGAAGTCCAGCGCGGAGCGGGACGGCGGGGTGTCCACCACGATCAGGTCCCAGGTGTCCTGGGCGCGCAGCTGCCCCAGCTTCTCCATCGCCATGTACTCCTGGGTGCCGGCGAAGCCGGCCGACAGCGACTGGTAGAAGGGGTTGTCCAGGATGGCGCGGGCGCGCTCGGCGTCCGCGTGCGCCTCGACGATCTCGTCGAAGGTGCGCTTCATGTCCAGCATCATGGCGTGCAGTTCGCCGCCGGCGTCCGCGCCGACCCCGTGCACTCGCCGGGGTGTGTTGTCCAGTTCGCTCAGGCCCATCGACTGCGCGAGGCGCCGGGCCGGGTCGATGGTGAGCACGACGGTGCGCCGGCCGCGCTCCGCGGCCCGTACGCCGAGTGCGGCCGCCGTGGTCGTCTTGCCCACGCCGCCGGAGCCGCAGCAGACGACGATGCGGGTCTCCGGGTCGTCCAGCAGCGGATCGACGGCGAGTCCGGGCGGCCCGTCGTCGCCGCGCGGGCTCATGCGGCCTCCCTGGACTGCGGCAGCTGGGCTCGCAGTTCGCTCGCGAGCCGGTACACGCCCGCGAGGTCGACGCCCTCGGCGAGCAGCCCGAGTTCGTACCCGGGCAGGTCCAACTCGGCCAGCGCGGCGCGCTGTTCACGCTCCAGTGCGGTGCGTGCGGCGTACTCGCCCGCCTGGGACAGCAGCGGCCGCACCAGCCGCCCGGCGTCCGCGGGGGCCAGCCCGGCGCGTGCGAAGGCGTCCGCGAGACCCGGTGCGTACGAGCCGGCGTCCGGCTCGGCTTCGGTACGGGTGCCGGGGGCGACGGGGGTGTCGGGGGTGCCGTCCTCCGCGGCGGCCGCCTCCACCAACTCGCCGTCCGGCAGCCCCGGTCGGACCATGTTGACGACGACCGCGCCCACCGGCAGCCCGGCGGCGCGGAGTTCGGCCACGCCGTCGACCGTCTCCTGCACCGGCATCTCCTCCAGCAGCGTCACCAAGTGCACTGCCGTCTCCGGGGACTTGAGCACCCGCATGACCGCCTGCGCCTGGTTGTGCACCGGGCCGACGCGGGCGAGCCCGGCCACCTCCTCGTTCACGCCGAGGAAGCGGGCGATGCGGCCCGTGGGCGGAGCGTCCATCACCACCGCGTCGTACACCCGGCGTCCGCCCTGCTCGTGCCCGTCCCGGCGCCGGTGCTGGTCGCCGCTCTCCCGGCGGCGCACCGCCTCGCACGCCTTGCCGGTCAGCAGTACGTCGCGCAGCCCGGGCGCGATGGTCGTCGCGAAGTCGACGGCGCCCAGCTTCTTCAGCGCACGGCCCGCGCTGCCGAGCCGGTAGAACGTCTGGAGGTAGTCGAGCAGGGCCCGTTCGGGATCGATGGCCAGCGCGTACACCTCGCCGCCGCCGTGCGCGACCGCGATCTTGCGTTCCTCGTACGGCAGCGCCTCGGTCTCGAAGAGCTGGGCGATGCCCTGGCGTCCCTCGACCTCGACGAGCAGCGTGCGGCGCCCGCCGGCGGCCAGCGCCAGCGCGAGCGCCGCGGCGACCGTGGTCTTCCCGGTGCCGCCCTTGCCCGTGACAACATGCAGCCTGCTCACGCCCCGGAGCCTAACCACGGGGCGACGGACTACGCTCGGGCCCCATGACCAAGTGGGAATACGCGACCGTGCCGTTGCTCACGCACGCGACCAAGCAGATTCTGGACACCTGGGGCGAGGACGGCTGGGAGCTGGTCCAGGTCGTGCCGTCCCCGACCAGCTCCGAGCAGCTCGTGGCCTACCTCAAGCGGGAGAAGCAGTGAGCGCGGTCGAGGAGCGGCTGTCCGCGCTGGGCCTCACGCTGCCCGAGGTCCCCAGCCCCGCGGGTGCGTACGTACCGGCGCTGCGCAGCGGCCGCTACGTCTACACCGCGGGCCAAGTCCCGCTGCAGGACGGGCGGTTGCCGCAGTCCGGCAAGGTCGGCGCGGAGGTGACGGCCGAGGAGGCGAAGGCGCTGGCGCGGGTGTGCGCGCTGAACGCGCTGGCGGCGGTGCGCTCCGTCGTCGGCGACCTCGACCGGGTGGCGCGCGTGGTGAAAGTCACCGGATTCGTCGCCTCCGCAACGGACTTCACCGGCCAGCCGGGCGTGATCAACGGAGCGAGCGAACTGCTCGGCGACGTCTTCGGCGACAAGGGCGTGCACGCGCGCAGCGCCGTCGGCGTCGCGGTGCTGCCGCTGGACGCGCCCGTGGAGGTCGAGATCCAGGTGGAGTTGGCCGACTGGCCGGAGTGACGCTCCGCCCGTAGTGACGCCGCGGGCGTCAGGTGTGGAGAGCAGTACGGACCACGGGGCGCCCGCTCGTACCGGGGCGCCCCGGCGGAGGCCGTGCGCCGGACGCGCTCTCGAACAACGGCACGTGAGCCCGTAGCATCCGCCCATGTCCCCCTCGACCTCCGGCGCGCCCTCCGGGCACGGCCGCCCCGGCGGGCAGTGGTATCCGCGGGAGTGGCCGGAGCGGATCCGCGCCCTCGCCGCGGGTGAACTCACCCCGGTGACACCGCGGTTGGCGGCCACCGTGCTGCTGCTGCGGGACGGCCCGCACGGCCCGTCCGTCCACCTGCTGCGCCGGCGCACCTCGATGGCCTTCGCCGCGGGCGCGTACGCGTTTCCGGGCGGCTCCGTCGATCCGCGTGACGAACTCGGCGGCGAACAGGGCGGCGCAGCCGGCGAAGAGTCGGGCGACGGACCGGACGGTGAACTCCGCGGCCGCCGGCCCGACTTCGGCGCACACTGGGCCGGCCCGCCGCCCGCCGCGTGGGCGGAGCGCTTCGGCACCGGCGAGGCGACCGCGCGGGCCGTCGTCTGCGCGGCCGTACGCGAGACCTTCGAGGAGTCCGGCGTACTGCTGGCCGGGCCCGACGCCCGCACCGTCGTCGCCGACACCACCGGCGACGACTGGGAACGCGACCGTGAAGCGCTCGTCGCACACGAGCTGTCCTTCGCCGACCTCCTGCGCCGCCGCCAACTGGTGCTGCGCAGCGACCTGTTGGGCGGCTGGGCGCGCTGGATCACCCCGGAGTTCGAGAGCCGCCGCTACGACACCTGGTTCTTCGTCGCCGCGCTGCCGCCGGGCCAGCGCACCCGGAACGCCTCGACGGAGGCCGAGAGCACGGTGTGGCTGCGGCCCGAGGAGGCGGTGGCCGGATACGACGACGGCGAACTGCTGATGATGCCGCCGACGATCGCCACGCTGCGGCAGCTGTGCGGCTACGGATCCGCCGCGGAGGTGCTGGAGGCGAGCGCCGCACGCGACCTGTCGCCGGTGCTGGCGCGCGCGACGCTGGACGGGGACGAGGTGGTGCTCAGCTGGCCGGGGCACGACGAGTTCACCAGGCGCGTGGCCGGCTCCGTACCCGGCGACGGCGGCCGTGCCGGAACCGCTGCCGGAACCGCGGACGAGACCGCGGACGGACCGCAAGACGACAGAGAGGACGAGCGCACATGACGGAGGCGGCGACCCCGCCGGGCAGGCCGCGCGGCGGCGGCATCGACGGTTCGGGCACCACCCGCGCCACGTGCGTACTGGCCCCCAACCCCTCCCCCATGACGCTGGACGGCACCAACACCTGGATCGTCGCCGAGCCCGGCTCCGACCGCGCCGTCGTCATCGACCCCGGCCCGCTCCACGACGGACATCTGCGGCACGTGCTCGCCACCGTGCAGCGGGCCGGCAGAACGGTCGCGCTCACGCTCCTCACCCACGGCCACCCCGACCACGCCGAGGGCGCGGCCCGCTTCGCCGAGCTGACCGGCACCCGCGTACGCGCCCTGGACCCGGCGCTGCGGCTCGGCGACGAGGGGCTGGCGGCGGGCGACGTGGTGCGTACGGGCGGCCTGGAGCTGCGCGTCGTCCCCACGCCGGGGCACACCGCCGACTCGCTCAGCTTCCATCTGCCCGCGGACTCCGCGGTGTTGACCGGGGACACGGTGCTGGGCCGCGGCACCACGGTCGTCGCGCACCCGGACGGCCGGCTCGGCGACTACCTCGACTCGCTGCGCCGGCTGCGCTCGCTGACCGCGGACGACGGAGTGGCCACCGTGCTCCCCGGACACGGGCCCGTGCTGGAGGACGCCCAGGGCGCCGTGGACTTCTACCTCGCGCACCGCGCCGAACGCCTCGCCCAGGTCGAGGCCGCGGTGGCGGCTGGCTTCCGCACCCCGCAGCAGGTCGTCGCACACGTCTACGCCGACGTGGACCGTTCGCTGTGGCCCGCGGCGGAACTGTCCGTACGCGCCCAGCTCGACTTCCTCGGCGAGCACGGGCGGATGTGACGACGGCGGTACGGCAGAACACCGCAGGTACGGGTACGGGACGGGCCGCGGACGGGCGGCCTCGGCTTCCGGAACCTCCGAGGCTTGCGGAACCTCCGGGCATTCCGGAACTCCGGAGCCCCCGGTCCCTCCGGGCCTTCCGGAGAAGGGTCAGCGGCTGCGCTTGGCCAGCCGCTCGATGTCGAGCAGGATCACCGCGCGGGCCTCCAGCCGGAGCCAGCCGCGGCCGGCGAAGTCGGCCAGCGCCTTGTTCACGGTCTCCCGTGAGGCGCCGACGAGTTGGGCCAGCTCCTCCTGGGTCAGGTCGTGCACGACGTGGATGCCCTCTTCGGACTGCACCCCGAACCGCCGCGACAGATCCAGCAGCTGCTTCGCCACCCGGCCCGGCACGTCCGAGAAGACGAGGTCGGACATCGAGTCGTTGGTACGCCGCAGCCGGCGGGCGATGGCACGCAGCAGCGCGGAGGCCACCTCCGGGCGGGCGTTCAGCCAGGGCTGGAGGTCGCCGTGGCCCAGCCCGAGCAGCTTCACCTCGGTGAGCGCGGAGGCCGTCGCCGTACGCGGGCCGGGGTCGAAGAGGGACAGCTCTCCGATCAGCTCGCCGGGGCCGAGCACCGCCAGCATGTTCTCCCGGCCGTCGGGCGAGGTGCGGTGCAGCTTCACCTTGCCCTCGGTCACCACGTAGAGCCGGTCGCCCGGGTCACCCTCGTGGAAGAGGGCTTCGCTGCGGGCAAGCGTCGTCTCCGTCATGGAGGCGCGCAGCTCGGCAGCCTGCTCCTCATCGAGCGCCGCGAAAAGCGGAGCGCGCCGCAGAACGTCGTCCACGAGTTCTCTCCTTGTCGACCTGCCCATCATGGGACCTCCCCGGGCCCGGAAGCCGGGGACCTGACCCCCTCGGGCCGCGGCCCGAGAGGAAGCATCGCCCCCATGATGCCGGACGGTAAAACAGTGCGATCAGTCACAAGTTTGACTCACGTGCTCCCCCGCACCGTAGGCAGGGGTCGCAAGAGACCGCGAATCGTCCTCGGCCGAGCCTGTCCGTCGGTCCGTCCCCGTAGGCTTGCCGGGTATCCACTACCCCGGTGAGCGCACGGAAAGGGGCCGGGAGGGTGAGCGCGACAGGAGATTCCGCTGTGGGCGAACAGGAGCCCGAGAAGCCGGCGAAGCAGACGAAGAAGGCGCCCGCGCAG
>Ga0164243_10015495_pt1 | contig 10533 bp, 4 predicted proteins | sample OricompcompostOP_FD_108781 | JGI IMG/M metagenome (GOLD analysis project Ga0164243, IMG submission 108781) | Organic Plus compost microbial communities from Emeryville, California, USA - Original compost - Organic plus compost (OP) | ecosystem: Engineered > Solid waste > Mixed feedstock >... | reverse complement strand
CCCAGGCTTAACCTGTTCCATGGCAATACGTTGGGCATAGACGTTTCAGTCCTTGTCAGGTTCTGGTAATACATATAACCCAGGCCTGTTACATGGTGCTTGTTGAAAGTCCTGTCGTAGCCCAGCTTTGCATTATAGGTCAGGTGATAATAAAGCGAATGGCTTTTTGAATATCCCAGCGGCGTATTGGTTCCGCCGGAAGAAGGCCGCTGTCCGTTAGGCAAAACACGCTCATAATCCTGGGAAGCCACCAGGCTGCCTACTGAGTTGGTTTGATAGGCAAAGGTTCCGGTGAGGTCGAGTCCTTTTGTCAGGAAGCCCAGGTCTATATCCAACCCTGCCTGCGAAACGATATTGGTTACTGTATGCCTGGTGAAACCGGAACGGTTCAGGTATGCGTACGTGTTAGAGTTAAAAGAATTCGTCACCACCATCCTGCCTCCCGGATCTATTACTTTACCGGTAGCAGGGTCTACTTTCATCTCGCTGACCGGTCCGTAAATGTTTGGCGGCGTCTGGAGCATGCTGCTGTATACATTGGCAACACTGGCGCCTGCCGGAACGCGTTCTCTCTTTACGTTTCCTGCAAGACTCAGGTAAGCCTTGATGTACTTATGCAGCTGCATATCCATGTTTGTGCGATAGTTCACCCAAACATCGTTTGCATCTGTTTTATACTTGGTTGTTTCGGTATTGAACTGTCCTCCCTGGTGCATAACGTTCAGGTTGGAGTAGAACTGCACTTTATCGTTACCGCCTGTGATACCCACATTGACACGCTGCATCAGGGCAAAGTCGCGGAAGTATTTGTCGTACCAGTTGTTATTCGGGTACAGTTTGGGATCAGCGCCATTCTTATACCCTTCGAGCTGCTCATCAGTGTAGGTTGGCGCGCTGCCGTCGTTCTTTGCCGCTTCGTTGATCAGCCGTGCATAATCGTAAGAACTGTACCAGGTGGGCTTGGTCGTTACCTGTTGCCAGGCCTGGTCCAACCGTACATCTATTTTCAGATCCCCTTTTCTTCCTCTTTTTGTTTGTACCACTATCACCCCGTTGGCTCCCTGTATGCCATACAAAGCCTGGGTGGATGCATCTTTCAATACGCTGATGGATTCAATCTCGCTGGCTGAAATGTACTCCAGCGTCTGTGCGGTGTTATAGGCGCTTGGTATCCCGTCTATCACCACCAGGGGACCGTTTTTCCTTTCGGAAGAATATCCTCTTACGTTTAATTGTGTATTGGCGCGTGATGGTTCGGAATAGGTTTCCTGGGCGGTAAGACCTGAGAGCCTGCCGGCGAGCGTCAGGCCAAGGTTTGCCACAGGCGCGCGTTGCAACTCCTCTCCGCTGACGGTCGATACAGCGCCGGCCAGCTCCCTGCGTCGCTGCGTGCTGTACCCCAGCGCAACTATCTCATCTTTCTTATGTGCATCTGGTTGCAATACAACAACCGCCTGTTCACCGGCATGTACAGGAACTGTTTGCAGCAGGAATCCCTTCTGGTAAAAGGTGATCTGCGAATTATCCTCGCTTACTTCAAACTGGTATTCACCTTTTTTGTTGGTGCTGGTACCTGTTTTGCCATCCGGAGTATTTACCAGGACGCCCTGCAGCGGCCTGTTGTATTGGTCTGTCACCTTCCCTTTTACGATGGTGGAAATTTGTTGTGCTGAAAGCTGGGAGCCGAAGGCTGTCAGCATAACAAAAGCACTAACAAATATGGTATGTGGACTAAATTTTGATCTCATTTGATTATCTGTTATCGGCGTTTGTAAATGTGGTTACCATCCCGGGTTTTGCCAATCCTGGCCTGTAATTGCTTTCAGGCGGTTGGCTTCAGCCAGCGGCACTGGCCAGCGCAGGAATTTGTTGGTGTAGCACAAACGCTCTGATTCACGAACAGGGCGGCGTTTGTAGGAAAAAGTTCCATCCGGTCTTCGGGTGATCTCCATTGCAGTAACATACTTATCGGTTTTCGACAGGTCGCCGTTCGGGGCTGTCCACCTGCGTACATCGAAATACCTGTTCTCTTCCATGGCTAATTCAACCCGTCTTTCATGTCTTACACGGAGGATCATTTGTTCTTTGGTTAAACCGGTTGGGATATCGGGCATGTTCACACGGCGACGGATCTCGTTCACTGCAGCTGCGGCTTCATCCAGGTGTCCTGCTTCTGCGGCGGCTTCCGCGAAGTTGAGGATCACTTCTCCCAGGCGGAACAACTTGGTGTTTGCGCCGGCAACGATCACGTTTCCTGAACCGGCATTGGGGTGCTGGAATTTACGTTCGAAATACCCGGTGCGGGTAGCTTTTCTTACAGTCCCGCTAATCCCTGTCTGCGGCTCTCCTGCCCAGGTAGCTACTACCCTTGTACGGTAACCAATACCTGCAGGATAGTTCTCTACGGATTCAGCTACTTCATTGAAACCCCACCATGCGGTTCTTTTTGACCCATTGTAATAGATGGAAGCATAGAAACGCGGGTCCCTGTTCTTATACGGATCGTCAGGGTTGTAGAGGGTATTCGCTTTATTGTAGTTAGGTTGCGTATGTTTTTCGTCCAGGTATGGATTTGCCAGGTCCAGGATCGGTTGGCCATCTATTGTTTCGTAAGCATCCACGAGCTCCTGCGACGGGCAGGTACCGGATTTATAGCCATCCTGTGCGCCTATGCCATCGATATTCCATACATTTCCCTGGTTATCCCGGCTTTCCCAGATGGTTTCCCTGTCTAAAGGCACCGACTCGCTATAACTAACCTTATTGGTGAAATATTCGTTGTATAAAGCCGCGTATTCGTTGTTATCGGGGCCAAAATGGGCATCCTCCGATTTATAGGTGGAAGGGAAATTCACCTGCCTGTAAAGTTCATATCCCATCTTTCTCAGGTTAGCCAGGGATGTTTTATTTACCTGGTAGGCTTCTTCCCAGTAATTTCCACCATCATTATTCAGCGGGCTGGCAGCAAAGAGGATCATTTTGGATTTGATGGCTTCCGCTACCGCTTTGGTCATCCTGTAAGGCTCGTTCCTATCCATGATCCGTTCAGGTAAATTCAGCGCCAGCGCAGCGTCACAGTCTTCTATAATGAATTTTACAACATTATAATAACTCTCCTTTTTAAGTTTGGAAAAGTCTTCTGTGAAGTTGTAAGGACTACGGGAGATAGGCAGCACAGGGCCGAACCATTTCAGCAGTTCAGAATAAAAATAGGCTCTCAGCAGGTATGCTTCTGCTTTATAACGGCTTTTCACATCCGGGTGGAGTTGTGCGCTGGCGGTATCTATACCGTTAATGATCAGGGCGCAGTTGCGGATGGAAGTCCAGTATTTAGCCCAGTAATCGCCGTTCCTGGCATCGAACGAATTCAACGGAGTGAAGTTCTCGGCCGATACGCTTCCGCTGTAAAGACGGCCGGAAGACAAGGTGGGTTCTGACTCAGCATCGGTATCCCAGGCTTCATCGCTCCAGACAACCGGACCACGGCTCCAGAAGTAATACCGCGTACCTTTGGTAGGTACGTTATCATAACATGTATTGAGCAGACCTCTGAGCTTGGTGGTATCTGTAAAAACATCGCCCAGTGAGATCTTCCCATCAGGGGCCATATCCAGGGCTTTATTACAGGCCCCGACAGACAACATAGAAAGCACGAAGAAATAAATATATAGCTTTTTCATAACTGCATATGTGGTTGATGGAATTAGAAAGTGGTATTCAGACCCAGGTTATACGTTTTGGTGATAGTGTAACCCAAAGGACCTCCATTTTCAGGATCCAGGTGAGTAGTGTGCAACTTGCTCCAGGTGAAAGGATTCTGGGCGCCGATATACAAACGCGTCGCCTTCATCCTGATAGGCTTCAGCCAGCGCTGTGGCAGGTTATAAGCCAGTTCCAGGGTTCTTAAACGAACATAGGACCTATCCTGTATGAAGAAATCGTTCGGCACCTGGTTGGTATTGGCAACTGTGCTCAATGCAGGATAAGTGATCTTTTCTCCTTTCGCATATCTTTCTGCCGTCCATGCATTTTTATGATAATCGAAATAGGTACCTAAAGTGGTTGTTTCGTATACTCCCTGGTCGCCATACTGACCGGAGAAACGGCCAACTCCCTGCAGGAATATTGTCAGCTCCCAACCTTTGTAACCAATATTCAGGTTGCCGCCGTAAACAGTACCGGGTATACCGGAATACTTGATAGGCGCCATGTCTTTGTTATCTACTACTCCATCGCCATTCAAATCGATATATTTAAAATCTCCCACTCTCGGTTTTCCAAATCCGTAAGTAGTATGCGCCAGGTATTCGTCCAGTTCTTTCTGTGAATTAAAGTAGCCGTTACCGTTACTATAGTCGATCTTATACCCGAAATTCTGTCCCAGCCTGAAACCGGTGGTACGGTAGCGGTAAGCGTATTCAGGGCCGCTGATGGCTTCATCAAAGTATTTCACTACGTTATTGTTGCGGGCATAGTTGATGCTTACATTCAGGTACAGGTCTTTGGCCAGGTCTTTACGGTAAGCTACTACCAGTTCATACCCCTGGTTATCCACCTTTCCCATATTCACTTTCGGGATATTTCCCAGCGGCACACCCTGGATAATAGGCACCATACCACGTGAGATGAGGATATCTGACCTGTTCTCAAAGTAGTAGTCGAAGTTCACTGTGAGGCTTTTGAAGAGCTCCAGGTCTATACCATAGTTTTGTTTAACAGAAGTTTCCCAGGTAATATCCGGGTTCCCCAGCAGTCCCTGGTTTACAACGCCGCCCAGGCTGCCCAGCGGGCCTCCGCTGGTTGTAGTAGTGATGTTCGACTGGTAGAGGAAACGGGTAGATCCCATTTTATCGTTACCCACCTTACCATACGAAGCTCTGAGTTTCAGGTTAGTGAGGTAGTTGTTTCCTTTCAGGAATCTTTCGTTGGTGATCACGTAACCAACCGATACAGCGGGGAAGAAACCGAAACGCCTGGAAGGCGCAAACTGTTCAGACCCGTTGTATCCCATATTGAATTCGGCAAAATAGCGGTTATCATAACCATAGGTAGCCCTTCCTGCAACGCCTATCACGTTGAAAGGGATTTCACCGCCGGTAGATTCCCAGTAGTCGCGCTGTCCCAGGAACATACCGCCGATGGCATGTTTGCCGAAAGTGCGGTTATAGTTGATACTGGCCTGGAGGTTAATGTTATAACGGGAGTCTACTCCTTTTACAATAGACAACCTGTCGTCGCTCTGTTTCTTTACGCTGTAAGAAAGTTCGTCGGTTTCATAATTGACGTTGGCGATGTAAAGCGGTTCGTATTTGCTGCCCTGCATCGCGGAGGTAGAGCGGGAATCGTAAGAGATCATTCCTTTCATGCTCAGACCTTTTGTTACCGCCTGGCTCAGATCCCATTCCATCCCGAAGGTGCTGTTCAGGTTGGAGCGGAGCTCATTCCTGAATCCCTGCCTGTTGGTCACTTCAAAGGCGCCACGGTCGAGATACGGCGGATGCACTACCATGCCAGGTTTTACACCGTAGCCATCAATGGTAGTTGGGCCAGGAGTGATAGGCAGGATAGAACGGGCCTGGTACATGATATCGTTCATCATCCAGTCTGTGGACGAACCCGGATAAGTATTGGCAGAAGGCATATTCACTTTCTCTATATAACTGGCGATATTGAGAAATGCTTTCAGTGTGTTGGTTACTTTATAATCCAGGTTGGCGCGGAAGTTAAAGCGATCCATTTTGAAAGAAGGATCGTAGCCGAGTTGTGATTTAGGTTCGGTTTTGATATTGCCGCCCTGGTGCAGGTAAGCCACGTTTGCAAAGTAGCTGGCGCGTTCTGTGCCTCCTGTCATATTCAGGTTCACCCTGGTCTGAGGAGAAAAACGGGCTACCAGTTCGCGGAAATAATCGTGGTCGGGATAGATATACTCCCTTACTTTTTTCTTCCGTTCGTAGTCAGGATCGTTAGGATCGAGCCCTGCTAAGGGATTCCTGTATTTATCAATAATTTCTTCGGAGAAAGGTAAAGGCAGGCCATCGTTGGCAGATGCCTGGTTGCGCAGTTCCAGGTACTCTACAGAATGCAGGCGGCCGGGTTCAGTAGTGAAGGCCGACATGCTCTGATCCACGCTTAGATTTAATTCTGTTTTACCGGGGGTACCTCTTTTAGTAGTTACCAGGATTACGCCGTTGGCGCCTCTTACCCCGAACACTGCTGTAGCGGAAGCGTCTTTCAGTACTGTTACGGAAGCTACTTCGCTCGCATCCAGGGTACGGAGGTTATCGCGGGGTACGCCGTCGATGAGGATGAGAGGACTCTGGCCGTTGGTAGTGCTCACGCCTCTTAAATAAAGGGAGGCATCGTCACGCCCTGGTTGCCCGCTCGACTGCACGGCAGCCAGGCCGGGCAAACGCCCTGCGAGAGCGGAAGTTAAGCTGGCCGAGCTGCTTTGCCGCAGTTCCTGCCCGCCTACGGAAGCAACAGCGCCGGTAACCGAAACTTTTTTCTGCTGACCGTATGCCATTACCACCACTTCGTTCAGCTTCTGATCGGAAGAGACTAATCTTACCAGGAAGCTGGTTTTGTTATTGATGGATACCAACTGTTTGTTGTATCCAATAAAGCTGAAAATAAGTACGCCACGCGGATCGGCATCGAGAGTAAATTTACCATCGGGATTTGTTTGTGTGGCAGTGTTGGTGCCCTGCAGTTGTACGGTTACCCCAGGGATCGGCGAAGAACCTGCCGAATCCAGGACGGTTCCTGATACTTTGATCTTGTTCTGGGCCAGGGATGTTAGTGAGCTGACTATTCCGAATAGGAGCAGACACACCGTCACCCAACGACGATTGTTGTGTTTTTTCATATCGTGGTCTTTTAAGACTTCTGCTGACGCGAATTTTGGTATGATAAAATTGGTTAAAGATTGACGTGCTATTCCTGGTAGAGATAATTGAAACGGCCTGCCGGCGCTACGTCTCCGTTGACAAGGAAATCAATGATATTTCCCTCTTCCTGCATGTTGTCCGACCATTTAAATTCAAAATTCAGTCCTCTACCTGCTGCATCCAGGTAAATACGTGGAATACGAAGTTCTAACTGGTTACTGTTGTACTTAAATTCTACTTCTGCAACTTTTTGCCAGTTCCAGCCATTGATGGAACGTTCTAAAAATGCTTTGCCATTAGGAGTAACGCGGTTAACGACCAGGTCGTAACCTTCCCATCCGGTACTTTTCTCGCGATCTACGTCAATGAATAAACGCATCCATGCCGGATCAGACGAGGGCGTGAGCGGCGCTGCTGTTTCTACGTAGAAGTATACATAATCCTTATCCCTGGCCGTTCTTGCTGCTACAATATCGTTCCTGCCTGTTGTGTTGGTGTAGTGTGTTCCTTTAAATCCATCAGCATCCCTGTGCAGGGTGCTTCCTTTATGCGCTTTGAAAAGCGGCGTTACGTTTTGCCATTCGACAAATTCGCCATCGATCTTTATTGTTTTTTCGGGAGATGCTTTCCCTGGTGCAGGCATCCCCTTAAACCTGCGGATGTTGGCTACCAGCTGATAGTAATAGTTATCGTTATGTCCTCCTTTCATGGGCTCAATATCCCTGCTGTTCTCCGTATCGAATTCGTCCGGGAAAGCGTTTGGCTGTCCGCACCATACATCGTACCTGCCTGCTATCCATTCATTCCAACCTGTTACAAAAACCAGTTGTACATTTTGCTTAAGCGCATGATCCCATTGTTCCTGGAAATTAAGTCCATACTGGTATGCGTCCGGGCGCCTGTCGTGACCGTTCTTATCTGTATAACTGCGTCCGAATGCTCCCCTTGCATTCATGGGATTCAGACCATTTGCCTTCGTCCAGTTTTGCGAAACGCCCACCGTCATTTGTTCGAAGCTGCCGTCGTCGTTCTTTGCAAAACCGTGCTGCGGGTAAATTTCCAGCCATCCCCAATGGTCATTCCGTTGCGGTCCTTTGTTATAAACAGGCTGGCCCGGGCGGAAGGTGAAAAAGTTACGGATCTCAGGATCTGTGATATTTTCCGGATAGGCCATGATCAATGGTTTTCCCTTCCACATAAACCATAGATCTTTGTATTTACCAGGTTTATACAAGTCGTTATACACCTGGTTGATAGCGCTCTTTGATCCGGGCGTTGCGCCGAAAGCCATCATAAACGCGATCTGCGGCGTACGCATCCCATTCTTTCTCGCTTCCGTGAATACTTCGCAAAGGTTCTGATAGGCCGACTTCCAAACCAGGTCGCCGTTCGTACAATCGAACATGATCATATCCACACCGGCATCAGACAGCATTTCAGCATGTTTCCATACTACCCACTTATCCATGTTCGTGTAGTAGCCGAAAAGCGGCTCATTCCAGAAATTCATAATGCCCTTGGGCCACGCAGGATGATTAAAATCGTATAGGGCATCCGGATGTTTTTCCAGGAATGCTGTTGTATTATGAGGCAGCAGATTTTTGCTTTGCTCATAATGCCAGGTCCAATAAAACATACCTACAAATTTGTCTTTCTTCTCTTTTCCAACTTCCTGGTATGTTGGCAACTTCCTGCCGATTGCATCAGTGGCTGGCAAACCAGCGCTGTAGTTAATAAGCGGTTGTTGAGCAAAAGTTGAAGCAGCCAATAGTAATAAGATGCTGCTACATACTCCCCGCATCGCGTTTTTATTCATAGTGGAATTCTGTTCTGGTTGACCCTCTGACTTGATTCACTGTGCACTGCCTGGCTGTTAAGCACAATTCAATATTAGCTATATAATTCAGCGCCGGCAACCTGCCCTATCATGTACTATCCTGCTCTATCATGAACCATCCTGTACTGTCATGCACTATCCTGTACTATCCTGATCTGTATAGAAAAGAAGAGATTAAACGGGGAAAATCAATATGTTAAGAAAGGAAATGAGATTAGTGTTTGAAGGGGCTAACGTGAACGACTATTGGTAAAGGCAATAAAAAACCGGGTAATTATTTTTACCCGGTCAATGTTTTAAGATTTTACATATATCCCATTCTCTTCTTCCAGCAACTGTTTCTGAAGATCTTTGCTGGTAAGGGAATTACCGTCATGACTCCAGCCGGGCGGATTAAAAAGATATCTTATTTTATCGATGATGGAAGGCGTTTTTTTCATGTCTTTACCCAATGCAATAAATTCATGGAAGATGATATTTACCGGTCCACGGTCTTCTACTTCTTTTACCAGCCCATATCGTACCTCATCTTCCGGCAATTCTTCCTGGAAAGTTCCGAACATCCTGTCCCAGATGATCAGCAGCATACCCATATTTTTATCAAGATACCTTGCGTTGCTGGCATGATGCACCCGGTGATGAGAAGGCGTCACAAAAATATATTCGATGACGGGGTGTAGTTTCCCGATGGTTTGCGTATGTACCAGGTTCCCGTATATCTGGGTAACGTAATAGGCAAACAGGATATCGATGGCGCTGAAGCCCAGCAGTGCCAGCGGTACAAAGAAGAACAGGCGATACATGGGTTCAAACACGCTGGAACGGAAGCCAGTGGTAAGGTTAAAATGTTCGGAAGAATGGTGTGTAACATGTACGGCCCAGAAAACACGAACAAAGTGACCGGTGGTATGAAGCAACCAGTAAAGGAAATCCTGCAGCAGGACCAATACCGTCCAATACCAGAAAACGTTGGTAATGCGTACCATGCTGTAATGCTGGTAGCAGTAATCGAGGAACAGGAAAGTTCCTGTTTTCATAACGAGGTTCACCAAAAAGTTTACGCCCATCAGGTAAATAGTAGTGAGCGTATCTTTGGTTTCATAAAGCTTTTTATCCTGTTTATAGCTGAAATAAGATTCCAGCAGGCTTAATACAACGATCAGCCCAAACAGGTAAAAAATGGCATCACTTAAGTGTTTCTCCGTCATCATAGGTAACGTGTTTCCAGGAATATTTTACTCCTATAACCAAACAAAAACATGACTCCCAGAATTACAGTGTATTCATAGCTGGCCGTTTTGAGGTAACTGGTTCATAACCCAGAATTCAGCATAAAATGGTACTGAAGCATGGTATGAATAATGAATAAGGCAGCAATTCCCACATTCTCTAAAGTCGGGGCCGAAATTACATTAATTGTCAGGAAGTAACAAGACGCTTGACGACTTTTTATTATTTATACGAACCTATGATTAAACTTTAATTGAATTTTAATATGCTTTGCCTTCTTTGGAAAGTTCCCGGAGGATGCCACGCTCGAGTAAATGCGCGTTTATTTTATCTTCTTTTCCTGCCATGGCAGTGAGGCAGCAGTAATGCGCGATGTTAACAATATTGGCTCCGGACAGCTTATAGCGCTGAGCAATGAATTGTAAATCGATGCTGGGGCAGGGCGCCAGCTTTTCGGGGAATGCCTTCTCCCATATTCTTAACTGTTCTTCAGGAGTTGGATACGGAAAATGGATCACTGACTGGAACCTTCTTACAAAAGCATCATCCATATTTCCTTTGAGGTTGCTGGCTAAAATT
>Ga0164243_10015493_pt1 | contig 10534 bp, 10 predicted proteins | sample OricompcompostOP_FD_108781 | JGI IMG/M metagenome (GOLD analysis project Ga0164243, IMG submission 108781) | Organic Plus compost microbial communities from Emeryville, California, USA - Original compost - Organic plus compost (OP) | ecosystem: Engineered > Solid waste > Mixed feedstock >... | reverse complement strand
CGTGTCGTCGAGCTGATCGCCGTGCCCGCGCAGCGTGACCCACAGCTCGCCGTCGGCCAGCGGCGCCTCCTCGGCGACGCCCCAGCTGCCCGGGACCTCGACGATGTCCGGTTCACCCTCCGGCTCACCCGGCAGCGCCCAGTAGTCGACGCCGCGCCACTCGCCGAGGAACACCGCCTCGGCCGGCGGTTGCGCACCGAAGGCCAGCGCCTTGCGAGTGGCGAGCACCGACGGCTCGGTCCGGCGCACCGGGGTGCGCAACTGCTTGTCCAGCAACACGACCTGCGCGTCCGACCACCGCGCGCGCAGCCGCTCGGGATTGGTGCGCAACCCCTCCTGGCGGTCCACAGTGGAGCGAGAGAGGGTCGGGAGCCGGTCCAGCGCGAACGGGGCGACGGTCACTTGCCGGGCTCCCCGACGACGACCCCGCCGAGCGCGGTGAGCTGCGGTGCGAGGACGTCGGCGTCGCCGACCACCACGCCGGTGAACCGGCTGGGCGCGAAGAACTCCAGCGCCGCCCGCGCTACCTCGTCGACGGTGACCGCCGCGACCCGCTCCGGATGCTCGGCCAGCCACTCCGCGCCCAGCCCGGCCGCGGACAGCGCGGCGAGCTGGCTGGCGAGTCCGGCCTGCGACGACGTGGCGGTGAGCAGCGACCCGATGGCGTACTGGCGCACCGACTCGACCTCCTCGGCCGTCGGCGGCACGACCGCGAGCCTGCCCAGCTCGTAGCGGGTCTCCAGCAGCGCGGCCGCGGTGACCTCGTTGGCGGTGTCCGCGTCGACGCCCACCGTGGCCGTGGACCCGGTGAACTCGAACCCGGAGTGGGCACCGTAGGTGTAGCCCTTGTCCTCGCGGATGTTCTCGACCAGCCGGGAGGAGAAGTAGCCGCCGTAGGCGAGGTTCGCCAGCTGCAGCGCGGCGTAGCGCGGATCGGTGCGCGGCAGCGACTGCGCGATGAGCCGGATCTGCGACTGAACCGCACCAGCGCGGGGCACCAGCAGCAGGTCGCCGCCCGCGACCGCGGGCAGTTCCGGCATGGTGACCGCGTCGCGGTCGGCGGACCAGCCACCGAGCACGCGCTCGACGTCCCCCGCGATCGCGTCCGGGTCGATGTCGCCCACGATGACCAGCACCGAACCGCGCGGCAGCACCGCTGCGGTGTGCAGCTCGCGGACCATCGCGGTTTCGACGGCCGCGACGTCGTCGGCCTGCGGCACCTCGCGCGTGGCCGGGTGGTCGCCGTAGACGTGCTTGAGCAGCGCCTCCCGCGCGATGACGCGCGGCTGGGTACGGGACACGACGAGCCGCTCGACCAGCCGTGCCGATTCGCGCGCCACCTCGTCGTCGGCGTACGAGGCCGCGGTGAGCGCGTCGGCGAGCACGTCGAGCAGCGTCGGCAGGCCGTCGGCGAGCGCGTTGCCCGCGATGGTGAGCCGCTCCGGGTCGACGACGGTGTTGAGCTCACCGCCGATCAGCGCCAGCTCGGTGTCGATCGCGATCCGGTCGCGCCGCTGCGTACCGGTCAGGATCGTCTCGGCGAGCACCTCGGCGGTGGCGGCGTGCAGCGGCGTGGTGCCGCCGAACGGGATGCGCAGCCGCAGCTCGACGAGCGGCACGGTGGGCTTGCGGACCGCAAGCAGCCGCAGTCCGTTGGACAGCACGGTGTCGACGTGCGACAGGTCGGCGGCCGCGGTCTGCGCACCCAGTTCGGGGACGGGCCGCGGGCCGGTGGCGGTGCGGCCGATCTCCTCGGCGCTGCGGTGTCCGGCGGTTGTCACTTCGCTCCCCCTTCGGGCTCGACCAGCAGGACCGCGCGCGCGTCGGGCCGCAGCGCCTTCGCCGCGGCGGCGACGTCCTCGGCGGTGACGGCTGCCATCCGCTCCGGCAGCCGGTGCACCAGCGACGGGTCCCCGTACAGCAGTTCGAACGCGCCGAGCGCCAGCGTCCGCGACATCAGCCGGTCGTGCTCGGCATGCAGGCTCGCGCTCCAGCGCGCGGTGACCTTGGCCAGTTCCTGCGCGTCCGGTGGGGTGGACGCCAGCCTCTCCAGCTCCTCGTCGACAGCGCCGAGCACGCGGTCGGCCGGCACGTCCGGCGAGTGGATGGCGGTGATCGAGAAGGTGTCCGGGTCACGGGCCTCGAACGGCCCGAACAGGCCCGCACCGGCTCCGATGTCGGTGACCAGCGGCTCGCGGTGCACCAGCCGCTGCTGCAGCCGGGAGCCGTCGCCGTCGGTGAGCACCCCGGCCAGCACGAGGTTGGCGAGGTAGGCGTCGAGCTCGCCGACCGGGTCCGGCATCCGGTAGCCGACGGCGAGCGCGGGCAGCGGGGCGTGCGGGTCGGTGTGGGTGCCGCGGACCTCGCCGGTGGGCGGCGGCTCGGCGAACGAGCGCTTCGGCGGTGCCGGGCGGTGCGGCACGTCGGCGAAGTGCTTCTCGATCAGCTCGCGCGCGTGGTCCGGGTCGACGTCGCCCGCCACGGTGAGCACCGCGTTGGCGGGCGAGTAGTAGGTGTCGAAGAAGGCCGCGCAGTCGTCCAGGCTCGCCTGCTCCAGGTCGGTGAAGTCCCCGTAACCGTTGTGGGCGTTGGGGAAGGTCTGGTACAGCACCGGTGGCAGGAGGATCCACGGGAACCCGCCGTAGGGCCGGTTCAGCACGTTGAGGCGGATCTCCTCCTTGACCACGTCGATCTGGTTGGCCAGGTTCTCCCGGGTCAGCTTGGGCGCGCGCATCCGGTCGGCCTCGAGGAACAGCGCCCGCTCCAGCGCCGCCGAGGGCAGCACCTCGTAGTAGTCGGTGTAGTCCGGGTGGGTTGACCCGTTGAAGACGCCGCCGCTGGACTGCACGATCTTGAAGTGCGCGAGCTTCTCCAGGCTCTCGCTGCCCTGGAACATCAGGTGCTCGAACAGATGGGCGAACCCGGTGCGCCCCTCCGGCTCGGAGCGGAAGCCGACGTCGTAGTGCACGGCCACGCCCACCACGGGCGCGGTCGGATCGGGCGCGAGCACCACGCGCAAGCCGTTGTCCAGCGTGAACCGGGAGTTACGGGAAGTCCGGGAATTCTCCGCCATGGGCCCCACCATACGGGCCGCACCAGCCCGGGGTCGGGCGGCTGTCCCGCAGCGCGACCGCCGGTTCACCGAGGGCGAACGCCGGTGTCCACTGTGTCCACTGTGTCCACTGCGCGCTGTTCGCCGGGTCAGCCGGGTGGGGCGAAACCGCGCGGCGGGGTGGGCGGGTCCGGCTCCACCGGAGGCGGTGGCCGGTGGCCCAGCGGTTCGCGCGTCTGCCCGGCGAGCTCCCGGCGGCGGCGCTCGGCCAGCACGGCCTGCAGGTAGGCCCACGGCGGCACGCCCCACGGCGGCGGTGCGCCGATCCGGGCGGCCACGTCGTACGCCAGCTGCTGTCCCAGCGGTTCCCGCGCCCGTTCGCTCAGCTCGCCGTAGCGCGCCAGGTACTGCCGCACCGCGAGCGCCAGTCCGTCGCCGAAACCGGCCAGGTCCAGGCCCGCCGCCCACCCGGCCAGCGCGGGCGGCATGGTCACCTCGGCCGCGGCGAGCCGCGGCGCTCGTTCCCGGATCACGAGGGTGCCCGCCAGGTAGTCGCCGACCCGCTTGGACCGCGGCGAGAACAGCGAGGTGAACAGGGCGACGGCGCTCCACGCGAGCACCGGCCCGAAGTCGACGATCACACCGGCCAGCGCCCGCGTGAGGGCGTGGCGGAACCGGATCGGCCCGCCGTCGTCGCGCACGACGCGCAAGCCCATCGCCATCTTGCCGAGCGTCCGGCCGCGGCTGAGCGTTTCGAACAGCACCGAGTAGCCGACCCGGACCAGCACGAAGAAGCCCAGCGCCAGCGCGGCGAGCAGCGCCGTGTCCTCCACCCCGGACACCGCCAGCGCCAGCAGGAACAGCACGAGCACCGCGATCTGCACCGCGACGTCCAGCGCGAACCCCGCGGCCCGGCTGGCCACCTGCGCGATCGGCAGCTCCAGGGGAACGGCCTCGCCGGTCACCAGATCGGGTTCAGCGGCCACCGGTCCACTGTAATCTGCCCGCATGGACGTGGACCTGTTCGTCGCGGCCCACCGCGCCGAATGGGCCCGGCTCGACCAGCTGCTCGTCGCGCGCAGGCTGACCGGCCCGGAGGCCGACGAGCTCGTCACGCTCTATCAGCGGGCCGCCACGCACCTGTCCCTCGCGCGGTCCTCGGCACCGGATCCAGCACTGCTGTCCCGGCTGTCGTCGCTGGTCACGCGCGCCCGTTCGGCCGTCACCGGATCGCACACCCCCGCGTGGCGCGAGGTCGGGGCGTTCTTCGCGCAACGGTTCCCCGCCGCCGTCTACGCCAGCGCCCGCTGGTGGGTGCCGACCGCGCTGGTCACGGCGCTGGTCGGTGGACTGCTCGCGGTGTGGATCGCCACGTCGCCGCAGGTGCAGTCGAGCATCGCGGCGCCCGAGCAGATCCGTGCCCTCACCGAACCGGGCGGTCAGTTCGAGACCTACTACTCGAGCAGTCCCGCCGCGTCGTTCGCCGCGCAGGTGTGGACGAACAACGCGTGGGTCGCCGCGGTGTGCCTGTTCTTCGGGGTGCTGCTGGGCGTGCCGGTGCTGATCGCCCTGTGGCAGAACGCGCTGAACGTGGCCGTGTCGGCCGGGCTGATGTCGGCCGCCGGGCGGCTGGACGTGTTCTTCGGGCTGATCACCCCGCACGGGCTGCTCGAGCTGACCGCGGTGTTCGTCGCGGCGGGCACCGGGTTGCGGCTGGGCTGGACAGTGATCCACCCCGGCGGGCGATCGCGGTCGGTCGCGCTGGCGCGGGAGGGGCGCTCGGCCGCGGGGGTCGCACTGGGGCTGGTGTGCGTGCTGCTGGTGTCCGGCGTGATCGAGGCGTTCGTGACCCCGTCCGGGCTGCCGACGTGGGCGCGGATCGCGATCGGCGTGGCCGCGGAGGCGCTGTTCCTGCTGTACGTGTTCGTCGTCGGCCGCCGCGCGGCGCGGGCCGGGGCCACCGGGGACGCCGACGCGCGCTCCACCGGCGACCTGCTGCCCGAGGCGGGCTGACACGCCGTTACCCGGTTTCGTCGGTGGGCGGATCTAGGGTGGTCGCATGCGACTGGAGCTCTCCGACGACACGTACGCGCAGGTCACGGCCCGTGCCCTGGAGGCGGGCCAGTCGGTGGCGGACTGGGTCCGGGCGGCCGTCGAGCGGGAGGCGTTCCGGCAGCTCTGCGAGCAGCAGGCGCGGTGGAACGCCGAGCACCCCGACCACGTGCGCGCCGCCGCGGACGACTGGCGTGCCCGTGGCTCCTCGGCCGCGTAGGGGCCAGATCTGGGCGGTCGCCGGGGCGCCGCGCCAGGTGCTGGTCTTCTCCGGCAACATGCTCAACGACATCGACGACGAGCACGTGGTCACGATGGAGGTCATCGAGCACGCGGTGCCGCTGAGCGTCGCGACCGGCGTGGGCGGGTGGATCCGCTACACGTGGCTCGACCACGTGCCGAAGGACTCCCTGGCGCGGCAGGTGGGCGAGGTGCCGGAGGAACTGATGCAGCGGCTCAGCACGCGGCTGTTCATGGTGATCGCGACGGATTGACGCGGCGAGGACACGCGCTGCAGCCGGAGCCGGTGTGGCCGGGCCTCAGAGCCGACCGGCCACCTTGAGCGCCAGGTACCGATCCGCCAGCGCGGGAGCCAGTTCCGCCGGCGGTGCGTCCACCACCTCCACGCCCCGGCGCACCAGCAGGGCCGTCGCGTGGCGGCGTTCCGCCAGCGTGCGTTCCGCCGCGGCCGCCTCGTACACCGCCCCGGCGTCGCCCCTGGCGTGGGCCATCTCGACGATCCTCGGGTCCGCCACGCCCGCCACCAGCAGCTGGTGCCTGCCCACCACGGACGGCAGCACGGGCAGCAACCCCTCCTCCAGTGGCGCCGCCTCGAGCGCGGTCAGCAGCACCACCAGCGACCGCCGCCGGGTGCGGCGCAGGACCTCGGCCACCATGCCGCGCGCGTCGGTCTCCACGAGGCTCGCTTCCAGCGGCGCCATCGCGTTCACGAACGCGGGCAGCGAACCGCCGGTGACGTCTGCCCGCACCTGCCGGTCCCACGCGAGGAAGTCCACCCGGTCCCCCGCCCGCGACGCCAGCACCGCCAGCAGCAGCGCGGCGTCCATCGCCGCGTCGAGCCGGGGCGCGTCGCCCACCCGGCCCGCCGCCGTGCGGCCCGTGTCCAGCACCAGCAGCACGTGCCGGTCGCGTTCCGGCCGCCACGTCCGGACCATCACATCCGCCGCCCGCGCGGTGGCGCGCCAGTCGATCGACCGCACGTCGTCACCCGCGACGTACTCGCGCAGCGAGTCGAACTCCGTGCCCTCACCCCGCACCAGCGCCGCCTGCCGCCCGTCGAGCTGCCGCAGCCGCGCCAGGCGCGCCGGCAGGTGCTTGCGCGCGGCGAACGGCGGCAACACCCGCACCGTCCACGGCACGTCGTGCGATCCCTGCCGCCCGGCCAGCCCGAGCGGGCCGAGCGCACGCACCGTCACCCGCGACGGCGACCGGTCACCGCGACGCGACGGGGACAACCGCACCACCACCGAACGCCGCTCCCCCGCCGGCACCGCGACCGGGAAACGGTCGGCCGACACACCCGCGCTCGGCGGCCACGCATCACGCAGCACGCCGCGCAGGAGCCGCGTTCCGGGATTGGTCACCGACAGCGTCACCTCGGCGGGCTCGCCCAGCCGCGTCGAGGTCGCCCCGGACCGCGCGAACACCAGCCTCCGCACCGGCGCCGCGAGCGACACGTCCACCCCGACCAGCACCGCGAGCACACCGAGCACCGCGAGCACACCGGTCCACGACGGCACCCCGAGCGCCACCACGACGGCGCCCAGCAGCGCCAGCACCCCGACCCGGCCGGTGATCGCCATGTCAGCGCGGGACGGGAACGGTGGCCAGCACGCGGTCGATCACGCCGTCCGCGGTCGCGCCCTCCAGCTCGGCCTCCGGCCGCAGGTCCAGCCGGTGCCGCAGCGCGGGCCGCGCAAGCGCTTTCACATCGTCCGGGGTGGCGAACCCGCGGCCGGACAGCCACGCCCACGCGCGGCTGGCCACCAGCAGCGCGGTGGCCCCCCGGGGGGACACCCCGAGCCGGACCGACGGCAGCGTTCGCGTCGCCCGGCACAGGTCCACGACGTAGCCGAGCACCTCGGGTCCCACGGTCACCCCGGCCGCCGCCGCCCGCGCCGCGGCGAGCTGTTCGGGCCCCGCCACCGGCCGCACCCCCGCCGCGCCGAGGTCACGCGGGTCGAACCCCTGCGCGTGCCGGGTGAGCACCCCCAGCTCGTCCTCGCGGGTGGGCAGCGGAACGGTGAGCTTGAGCAGGAACCGGTCCAGCTGCGCCTCGGGCAGCGGGTAGGTGCCCTCGTACTCGACCGGGTTCTGCGTGGCGATCACCGTGAACGGGTCGGGCAGTGGCCTCGGCCGCCCGTCGACCGACACCTGTCGCTCCTCCATGGCCTCCAACAGCGCGGACTGGGTCTTCGGCGGGGTGCGGTTGATCTCGTCGGCGAGCAGCAGGTTGGTGAACACCGGGCCCTCGCGGAAGGAGAACTCGCCGGTGCGGGCGTCGTAGACGAGCGAGCCGGTGACGTCGCCGGGCATCAGGTCAGGCGTGAACTGCACGCGCGCGGTGTCCAGATCCAGCGCTGTCGCCAGCGCGCGCACCAGCAGGGTCTTGGCCACCCCCGGCACGCCCTCGACGAGCACGTGGCCGCGGCACAGCAACGCGATGATGAGCCCGGTGACCGCGGCGTCGTTGCCGATCACCGCCTTGCCCACCTCGGCCCGCAGCGCGATCAGCGCCTCCCGCGCGTCGGTCTCCGTGCTGGTCAACTGATCTCCCTCTCGATGCGGTCCAGCTCGTCGGCGAGCCGGACCAGTCCCGCGTCGTCGGCGGGCGCCTGCCCGTACAGCAGTTCCGCGACCGCCGCCTCCGGACGGCCGGCGCGCGCCGCGGCCGCGGCCACCACCGCCGCCGGTTCGGCGCCCGCGCCGAGCCCGAGCAGCGGCCGCACCCGCCCGACAGTCGCTTGCCGCAGCGTAGCCGCGGCGTGGTCCACGGCGCCCGAGCGGCGGTAGAGCCGCGCCCTGCCCTCGGTGGTCTCCGCGGCGGGCACCACGACCGGCAGGCGCTCGGTGACGACCGGGCCGAGCCTGCGGGCCCGCCACGCCGCGAACAGCACCGCGGCGACGCCGAGCTGGATCGCGCCGAACAACCACGGCCGCGGCAGCAGGTCCGTCAGCGACCGTTCGGTGATGCCGGCACCGGGATCACCCGGCGTGGGCACGTACCAGACCAGCGTCGGGGCGCGGCCCAGCAGTCCCAGGGTCAGCGCGGCGTCGCCGTCGTCGGCGAGCCGGTCGTTGGTCATCAGCTCGCCGCTGCCGAGGACCGTCGTGCCGCCGCGGTCGCCGGGCAGCCGCAGCATCGTGCCGTCGTAGCAGGTGCGGGACCGGCCGTGCGCGAAGTAGGTGTGCCCGCCCAGCCGCACGGTTCCGGCCGACACGGCGGCGGCGACCGTGCACCGCGGTTGCCGGGCCTGCGCCGGGACGTCGGCTCCGGTGACGACACCGGGCGCCAGCAGGTCGAGCGCGTCCTGGCCGGGCGCGATCAGCACGGCGTCCGCCGCGCGCGAGCGCAGCGCTGCCAGCCGCGCCGGATCGACTCCGTCCGGTGCCGTGACCAGCAGCGTCGCACCCGCGTCCGGTCCGGTCAGCGCGGCCTCGGCGTCGGCGTAGGTGCGGGCGGGCACCACCCGCACCCCCTGCCGTGCCAGCACCTGCGCCGCCGCGCGCGAACCGGCTGGGTCGGCCGACTCCGGGTCGAGCGAGCCGTGCCGCTGCCCGGCCGAGCCGAGCACCACGACGATCGCGCCGGTGAGCAGGATCGCCGCGATCACCAGCGGGGCGCGGGCGGCGCGCCAGACCCGGCGCGCGTCCGGCGACACGCTCGTCACACCGTCACCCCGGGACGAGCCGTGGTGACCGAATCGTCGAGACCCGCCAGCAGCCGGTGGTCGTCGGCGGTGGCCGCGCGGCCGCCGTAATGCACGGCGTCGAACAGCTCCGCACCCCGCCGCAACTCCTCCCGCGCGACGGGAATCCGGGCGCCTGCCTCGCGCGCCGCCTCGTCCGCGGTGCGGCCCGCGCGTTCGTCGAGCACGCCGCGCTCCTCCAGCGTGCGCACCACGGCCCGGAACCGTTCGCGCACCGCTGCACCGAAATCGCCCGCGGCGAGCGCGCGCTCCGCGGCCGCGCGATGCTCGTCCGCGGTACGGGCACGGCCGGTGAAGACCGCGTCCCGGCGGCGGCGCGCCGTCCGGGCGAGCGGTCCGACCCGCAGCCGCACGACGACCACCACCAGCAGCACGACCAGCAGCAGCACCAGCAGCCCGGTGCCGCCGCCCGGCACGACGCCGGAGGCGGCCTCGACCAGGTCGGCGATCCGCTGCGCGACCCAGCCCACCGCGCGGTCGAACCAGTTCGGCTGGGCTGCCGCGTAGACCGGATCGGAGAGCTCGGCCTGCGCCGCGCGGCGCGCGTCGTCCCGGCCGATCTCGACCGGGACGTCGGCGAACCAGGCGCCGATCAAGCCGTGCCCGCCGCCCGTGCCAGCTGGAGGTCCATGCCCTCCTTGCGCATGCGCTGGTCGATGTAGAGCAGAGCGGTGGTGTTGGCGACGAAGGGCAGCACGATCGTCTGCGCGATCACCTGCCCGAGCGCGACGAGCAGCAGGCCGCCCCAGTCGGACGGCACACCCTCACCGGTGAGCACCTCGGAGCCACCCGCGGCCAGGCTGAACGGGATGTCGATCAGGTACGACAGCACCGTGGCGATCACGAACGCCAGCAGCAGCACCCCGAAACAGCGCCACCACGCACCGGTCACCAGCTCGCGCGACCGGGTCAGCGCCTGGCCCACCCGGCCGCGCTCCAGCACCAGCGCGGGCGTGGTGAGGCCGAACAGGACGTAGAGCCAGATGCCGGGCACGAGGCACAGCGCGAACCCGACCGTGATCATCAACCCGTAGAGGACGGTGGCACCGAGCAGCGGCAGGAACCGCGGCCGCGCCTCGGCCATCGCCTCACCGAAGGTGACCGGCTTGCCGAGCACGGCCTTGCCGATCACGACGGTGAGGAACCCGTTGAGGAACGTCTGCGTGAGCAGCGTGATGATCGCGGTGACGCCGAGGACCAGCGCGCTGTCGCCGAGCACCTCCAGCGCCGCGTTCTGGACCTCCTCGTCGGTGGCGGCCGGGCCGAGCTCCTGCAGGGTACGGATGTCCGGCAGCAGGTAGCGGCTGGCCAGCAGCTGCAGCACCGCGCCGATCACCGCGATCACCGCGGAGGCGCCGAACACGAGTCCGGGGTGGCGGCGCATGGTCGCGATGGCGCCGTCGAGGATCTCACCGACCGCCAGCGGGCGCAGCGGGATCACGCCGGGCTTGCCGTAGCCGGGCCGCGGCCCCCAGCCCTG
>Ga0164243_10015492_pt1 | contig 10535 bp, 7 predicted proteins | sample OricompcompostOP_FD_108781 | JGI IMG/M metagenome (GOLD analysis project Ga0164243, IMG submission 108781) | Organic Plus compost microbial communities from Emeryville, California, USA - Original compost - Organic plus compost (OP) | ecosystem: Engineered > Solid waste > Mixed feedstock >... | reverse complement strand
TCGCCATCGACGGCAAGACGGCGAACGATATTCTTGGCTCGCCGGACGATCTGAAGTTTCGCTCGTCGCTGACGCTGTTCAACAGCGTATCGGCCGATCCGGTGTTCGCGGATGCGCTGCGCAAGTTTTACGGCGGTCGCGAGGATGAGCGGACGCTGGAGATTTTGAAAGATGCCGCTCCGTAGCGCCGGCATTTTGGCGTATCGCGGGACCGGCGGGCATCTCGAAGTCCTGCTCGTGCATCCCGGCGGACCTTACTTCCGCAACAAGGACGCGGGCGCCTGGACCATCCCCAAGGGCGAGATCGCGGCCGGGGAAGACGCGCAGGCGACGGCGCTGCGCGAATTTCAGGAAGAGTTGGGCGTCACCTTAACGAAAAAGCTCGTGCCGCTTGGCGAGATCAAGCAGCGCGGCGGAAAATATGTCGAAGCTTTTGCGGTCAAGACCGACATCGATATCGACAAGATCAAAAGCAATACGTTCGAGATGGAATGGCCGCCCCGAAGCGGACGAATGCGAAGTTTTCCCGAGATCGATCGGGCGCAATGGTTTTCGCTCTCCGTTGCGCGCGAGAAGATCAATGCGGCGCAGATTCCGTTTCTGGAAAGATTGGGGAGCTGAATCCTCCCTCTCCCGCAAGCGGGAGAGGGAGGCGCCGCGCCTTGGTCTCTGTCTTTAGGGGCTGCTTCCGGGCATCAATCACGCTAAGAATAATCGCGCGCAAAGCGCTTCCAACGAAAGGAAACGTCCGTGAGTCCCGCTCAATCCTCGCTCGGTTTTCTCGGCAAAGTCTCTGACGGTCTCCCGCAGGTCCGTCCGCAGGACGTCGGTCTGTCACCCGACCGGCTCGCCCGTATCTGGACCGTGCTGAACGGGGATATTGCCGCGGGCAAGATGCCCGGTGCGGTGCTTGCCATCGCGCGGCGCGGCAAGCTCGCGTTCTTCGAGACGTTCGGCATGCTCGACACCGTTAACGCCATCGCGATGCCGGACGGGGCGTTGTTCAACATCGCGTCGATGACCAAGGCCGTGACGGCGGTGGCGGCGCTCCAGCTCCACGAGCAGGGCAAGCTGTTGATGGACGACCCGGTCGCGAAATATGTTCCGAAATTCTCGGACATGCGCGTCGCGGTACTTGACGAGAAGCAGCAGAATATCATCGACACGGTGCCGGCCAAGCGGCCGATCGTCATTCACGACCTGCTGCGCCACACCTCCGGGCTCATCTATGGCGGCCGCGGCAACACGCCGGTCCACAAGCAATATCCGGAAGGTTCCGGCGTCGCCGGCGCAAGCCTCACCGCAACCGAGTTTCTCGACAAGCTGTCGGGCCTGCCGCTCTATCATCAGCCGGGCGCGGCCTGGGATTATGGGTTCGGGCTCGACGTGCTCGGCCTGATCATCGAGCAAATCACGGGCGGATCGCTCGGCGAATACTTCGCGAAACACATTTTCGCGCCGCTTGGCATGAACGACACGGGCTACCTCGTGCCGCCGGAAAAAGGCGATCGCTACGCGCTGGGTCTGCCGGGCGCGGCCGGCGGGCCGACCCTGCACGATTGCCGCAAGCCGATGAAGTTCGAATGCGGGGGCGCGTGTCTTGCGTCGACCGCCATGGACTATCTGAAGTTCGCGCTCATGCTGCTCCACCGCGGCAAATGGGGCGGCGAACAGATTCTCGCGCGCAAGACGGTGGAATACATGCTCTCGAATCACATCGCGGAGGATGTCGACAACCGTATCGCCAATGCCGATCCGACCCGCGCGGGTTACGGCTTCGGGCTCGGCGTTGCGGTGCGCACCCATGAGAGCGTGACGCCGATGATGGGATCGATCGGCGAGTTCAACTGGCCCGGCGCCGGCGGCACCAACTGGTGGGCGGACCCGCGCGAGGATCTCGCGGTGGTCTATATGGCGGTGACGCCGGGGCCGATCCGCTGGCACTATCGTGAACTTATCAATGCGCTGGTCTATCAGGCGCTCGATTGAAGCCCGTCGCTATCGGGGTTCGTCCTGTCGTTGGCTTTTTGCCATGCCGGGTGTCAAGCAATTGACAGCGTGACGTCATGCGAATCGTCATGCTGGAGGCGCTCGGGTTCCTCCCGGTAATCCGGTTGCCATCCGTGCGCGGGCTGGCGCTTGTTTAACCAGAAAGAATGACATCATGCTGCAATTCACCGCTTCTCATTTGCCGGGAAATGTCCGAACATCGCTACGCCAGTCGGTTTGATTAGAGCTTCCATGCGTCACGATATCCGCTTCCTGCGGCGCGGCCACGAAGTCAGGTTGAGCAGTTTCTCGCCGACATTGACGCTATTGGACTACCTCAGGCTTCAGGAGCGCGCTGTCGGGACCAAGGAAGGCTGTGCCGAGGGCGACTGCGGCGCCTGCACGGTCGTCGTGCGCCGCCTGGTCGAGGGCCGGGTGCGTTACGAACTGCGCAATTCCTGCATCGTGCTGGCCGGGCAGGCCGACGGATGCGATGTGATCACGGTGGAAGACCTCGCGAACGGCGAACTGCATCCGGTGCAGCAGGCCATGGTCGACAGCCACGGCTCGCAATGCGGTTTCTGTACACCCGGATTCGTGATGGCGCTGTTCGGCCTTTACCATACTCCGCGGGAAACGCCGCTCGACCGCACGGCGGTGAATGACTGGATCGCGGGAAATCTCTGCCGCTGCACCGGCTACCGGCCGATTGTCGATGCGGCGCTGTCCTCGTGCGTGAGCCCGGCCCGCGACCGCTTCAGCGACGAGGATGCGGCGGTGGCCCTGAAACTCGCGGCGATGACCGGCGATGTGTTTGCCGGCACGCCGGACCGTTTCTTCGCCGCGCCGGCGTCGGTCGAGTCGTTTGCCGCGCTCTATCTCGATCATCCCGACGCGATCCTGGTCTCCGGGGCGACCGACGTCGGTCTGTGGATCACCAAACAGCTGCGCGACATCCCGAAAATCATCTGGCTCGGGCGCGCTCAAGGGCTCGCGCATGTCGATGAAGCGGCGGATGCTGTGACGTTCGGCGCAGGCGTTACCCATGAGGATGCGGCGCCGCACCTCGCGAGGATTGATCCCGATCTCGGCGAACTCATGCGTCGCTTTGCCAGTGTCCAAGTACGCAGCATTGGCACGATCGGCGGCAATATTGCCAACGGCTCGCCGATCGGCGATACGCCGCCGGCGCTGATCGCGCTCGGCGCGACACTGGCATTGCAGCGCGGCGGCTTGCTGCGCGAACTGCCGCTGGAGGATTTCTTCATCTCCTACGGCAAGCAGGACCGCGTGCGGGGCGAGTTCGTGCGCAGCGTGCGTGTGCCGAAGCTGAAAGCCGGCGAATACTTCCGCTGCTACAAGATATCAAAACGTTTCGACCAGGATATCTCCGCGGTGATGGGAGCGTTCAGGTTCACGGTCAAGGGACCGCACGTCACGTCCGCGCGCATTGCGTTCGGCGGGATGGCGGCGACGCCGAAACGGGCGTTGAATGCCGAGGAGAAACTGGCCGGCGCTGATTTGCGGCTTTCCTCCGACTGGCAGGCCGCGATCGACGCGCTGGCGCAGGATTTTTCGCCGATCGATGACGCACGCGGCAGCGCGGCCTATCGCCGGCATGTGGCGGGCGCATTGCTGAGCAAGGCGCTTACCGAGATCGCTGGTGTGCCGAGCGGTGCGACGCGCGTCACAGGAATACGCGAGGTGGCCGATGCCGCCGGTTAACACAGCGCAGGTTGAGGTCCAGCCCCGCGTGGTCCACACGCCAGCGCGGCACGATTCTGCCGCGCGCCACGTTGCCGGTAGCGCAGTCTATGTGGACGATATCCGCGAACCCGAAGGCACGTTGCACATTGCCGTCGGCGGTACACCGGCGGCCCGCGGAAAAATCATTTCGCTCGATCTCGATGAGGTGCGCGCCGCGCCCGGCGTCGTGATGGTGCTCACGGCGACCGATATCCCCGGCGCCAATGACGTCAGCCCGATCATGGGCGACGATCCAATTTTTATCGAAAATACGGTCGAATTCCGCGGGCAGGTGATTTTCGCGGTGGTCGCGGAAACCCGCGAGGCCGCGCGCCGTGCCGTCAAGCACGCGAAAATCGAGATCGAATCCGAGACGCCGGTCGTCACCGTCGACCAGGCGCTGGACCATGGCGCGCCGGTGCTGCCAGATTACACCTTCGTAAAGGGCGATTGCGCGCGCGCGCTGGCCGCAAGCCCTCGCAAAATATCCGGCTTGTTGCGCATCGGCGGGCAGGAACACTTTTATCTCGAAGGGCAGATCGGCTTCGCTATCCCGAACGAAGGCGATCTCCTCGTCTATTCGTCGAGCCAGCATCCGAGCGAACTGCAGCACCAGATCGCGCACATGCTCGACGTGCCGGCGGCCGCGATCACCGTCGAGGTGCGGCGTATGGGCGGCGCGTTCGGCGGCAAGGAAACCCAGGCCGCGCAATGGGCCGCGATCGCCGCGCTTGCGGCGGTGAAGACCGGGCGGCCGTGCAAGCTGCGGCTTGACCGCGATGACGACATGAGTTTGACCGGCAAGCGGCATGATTTTCGCGCCGACTATACCGTCGGCTTCGACGGCGAGGGGCGCATCGCCGCCTACGATGTCGCGCTGACGTCGCGCTGCGGCTATTCGGCCGACCTTTCGGGCGGCATCAACGACCGCGCGATGTTCCACGCCGACAATACGTATTATCTGCCGGCGGCGCATATTCTCTCCCGGCGGATGAAGACCAATACGGTATCGAACACGGCGTTTCGTGGGTTCGGCGGGCCTCAGGGCATGATGGCGGTGGAACGCGCCGTCGATGCGATCGCGTGGACGCTCGGACTCGACCCGCTCGATGTGCGGCTGCGCAATCTCTACGGTCCCGGCCGCGACATGACCCCGTACGGCATGCAGGTGACCGACAATGTCGCGCCGGAACTGATGGCCACGCTGGCGAAATCGTCCGACTACCGCGCCCGGCGGGCGGAGATCGCGGCGTTCAATGCGGACAGTCCGATCCTCAAGCGCGGCATCGCGCTGACGCCGGTGAAGTTCGGCATTTCGTTCACGGCCCTGCATCTCAACCAGGCCGGCGCGCTGGTGCACGTCTATCAGGATGGCTCCGTGCACCTCAATCACGGCGGCACCGAGATGGGGCAGGGCCTGTTCATCAAGATCGCGCAAGTCGTCGCCGACGAGTTCGGCATCGACATCGACTACGTGAAGATCACGGCGACGACCACGGCGAAAGTGCCGAACACGTCGGCGACCGCGGCGTCTTCCGGCACCGATCTCAACGGCATGGCGGCAAAGGCCGCCGCCGCCGCGATCAAGGCGCGGCTGATCGCGTTCGCCGGGGAAGCGTTCGGCACGCCGCCGGAGCAGATCGCGTTCCGCGACAATCAGGTGGTGATGGGCAATACGGCGATGCCGTTTCCGGATTTCATCAGGAAAGCCTATTTCGCGCGCGTGTCGCTGTCGTCCACGGGCTTCTACAGGACGCCGGACATTCACTGGGATCAGGCGAAGGCGACCGGCCGCCCGTTCTACTATTTTGCCTATGGCGCGGCCTGCAGTGAGGTTCTGATCGACACGTTCACCGGCGAGATGAAGGTGACGCGCGTCGACATCCTTCACGACGTCGGGCGCTCGCTCAATCCGGCGATCGACATCGGTCAGATCGAGGGCGGCTTCGTGCAGGGCATGGGCTGGCTCACCGCCGAAGAACTCGTCTATGACGCGAAAGGCCGGCTGCTCACCCACGCGCCGTCGACCTACAAGATTCCGACGTCTTCCGATGTGCCCGCTGATTTCCGGGTCGCGTTGTATCCGAACGAAAATCGGGAAAATACGATCTATCGCTCCAAGGCGGTGGGGGAACCGCCGCTGATGCTGGCGATTTCCGTATTTGCGGCGATTGCCGACGCGATCCACAGCCTCGCGCCCGGCAGGATCGTGCCGCTCGATGCGCCGGCAACGCCGGAATCCATCTTGCGCGCGGTCCATGCCGTGACGCAGGATTGACGCGGCGAAACGATGGCAACGGCTACGTGACAATTTGGCCCACCATAGAGCGGTTCGTGACCGGCTACGGCAGCGCCGTGCTCGTCACGGTTGCCGAGGCGAAGGGCTCCAGCCCGCGCGAGGCCGGCGTGCGCATGATCGTGCGGCCGGATGGCGGCTTCTCCGGCACCATCGGCGGCGGCACGCTGGAATGGATCGCGCTCGCCGAAGCGCAGGCGCTGATGAGCGGCGGTAGCCGGCCGGAGTTCAAGCGGATCGAGAAAGCGCTCGGGCCGGACCTTGGCCAGTGCTGCGGCGGCTGGGTCGCGGTGACGCTCGAACGCTACGGCGCGAATGACTTGTCGTATGTCCATGAACTCGCGGAGGCGGAGCGCCTCGGCCCGCTGACGACGATATCCGTACAAGGCGCGGGCCGTCCGGTGCGTGAGATCGTGCGGGGCGACGAGTCGATAGCGGGGATGATCAAGGGAAGTTTCGCGCGCCTTGCCGATGGCCGCGTGGTCGAGCGTTTTGCGATGTCGACAACGCCGCTCTATCTGTTCGGCGCGGGCCATGTGGGGCGCAGCCTGGCGCTGGCGCTCGCACCGCTCCCGTTCCGGGTGACATGGGTCGATCCACGCCCGAATGCGTTCCCGCCGCATATTCCGTCGAATGCCGCCGTAATGAACGACATCGAACCGGCCAAGCTGATCGCCCAGGCGCCGGACGGCGCCTTCATCGCGATCATGACCCACAGCCACGCGCTTGACCTCGATATCGCGGCGGCTGCGCTGAAGGCGGAGCGCTTTCCGTATGTCGGGCTCATCGGCAGCGAAACCAAGCGCGCCCGGTTCGAAAGCACGCTCGCGAAGCTCGGCCTTGACGCGACCGAGGTCGCACGGCTTATCTGCCCGATCGGTCTGATCCACATCAAGGACAAATCGCCGGCGGCGATCGCCGCCTCGATTGCGGCGCAACTGCTGATCGCGCGGGATGATCCCGAAGCGCTTCGGCACTCGCCTCCCTATCAGGTCGCGGGGGATGGGCGGCGTCATGGTTGATGCAAGTGTGGCTGTAGCGCATGTCGCATCCGGACGTGCGCCGCTTCTCAAGGCCGTCGCCATCACCAAGAAGTTCGGCGATTTCGCTGCCAACGTCTCGATCGACCTCGATCTCTATCCCGCGGAAATCCACGCGTTGCTGGGCGAAAACGGTGCCGGCAAATCCACGCTCGTCAAGATCATCTACGGCCTGATCCAGCCAACCGAAGGCGATCTGATCTGGCAGGGCCAGAAGGTTGTGCTCGCCGGGCCGTCCCATGCGCGCGAACTCGGCATCGGCATGGTGTTCCAGCATTTCTCGCTGTTCGAGAATCTTACTGTTGCCGAGAACGTGGCGCTCGGGCTGCCGCCGGACGAACCGTTCGCAAAGATCAAGGCGCGCATCGTCGATGTCTCGACCCGCTTCGGCCTGCCGCTCGAACCGGACCGCGACGTGTGGCGGCTCTCCGTCGGCGAACGCCAGCGTATCGAGATCGTGCGCACGCTGATGCAGGAGCCGAAACTGCTGATCCTCGACGAACCAACTGCGGTGCTGACGCCGCAGGAAGCCGATCAGCTTTTCATCGTGCTGGAGCGGCTGAAAAGCGAGGGCCGCGCGATCCTTTACATCAGCCACAAGCTCGACGAGGTGAAGCGTCTCTGCGATACGGCGACGATCCTGCGTGGCGGCAAGAAAGTCGCGGCCTGCAACCCGCGCGAGGAAACCGCCGCCTCGCTCGCGCGCATGATGGTGGGAAGCGACATCGGCGAGGTGAAGGCCGCGCCGTCGCATACGGTCGGCAATGCGCGCCTCGTGGTGAAGGACCTTTCCGTCGCGCCGGAAGACCCGCACGGCGTGAAGCTCAGGAATATTTCGCTCGAGGTCAAAGGCGGCGAGGTGTTCGGCGTCGCCGGCGTCGCCGGCAACGGGCAGGATGAATTTTTCGCGGTGTTGTCCGGCGAGACGCTGACGGCCGACAACGGCAAAATCGTCATCGACGGCCACGGCGCCGGCGAACTCTCCATCAGTCAGCGCCGTCTTCTGGGCGCCGCCTTTGTGCCGGAGGAACGGCTCGGCCATGCCACGGTGCCGCGCATGCCGCTCTCCGACAACGCGCTGCTCACCGGATATGATTCGCCCGACATGGTGCGGCATTCCTTCATTCTCAAAAACGCGATGCTGTCGGTGGTCGACCGCGTCACCAAGGCATTCGACGTGCGCAAGGCCAAGCGCGATCCGGAGGCGGTGAGCCTTTCCGGCGGCAACCTGCAGAAATTCGTGGTCGGGCGCGAAATCCTTCGCGAGCCCGGCGTGCTGGTCGTGTGTCAGCCGACCTGGGGCGTCGATGCGGGCGCCGCGGCCGTGATCCGGCAGGCGCTGATCGATCTGGCGGCGCGCGGCAGCGCCGTGCTCGTCATCAGCCAGGATCTCGACGAACTGCGGGAGATTTCCGACCGCGTCGCGGTGATGTTCCGCGGCGGCCTCTCGGAACCGATCGCCATTGCCAAGGCTGACCGTGAAACGCTCGGCATGCTGATGGGCGGCAGCGCCGTGGAGCAAGCGGAGAAGGAGGTCGCGCATGCTGGTGCTTGAACGGCGCGCCGAACGCTCGGTAACGGCGGCGCTCGTCTCTCCGCTGGTCGCGATCGCGCTGACGCTTGTGACGATGGCCGTCGTGTTTGCGCTGCTCGGGAAGAATCCGGGCACGGTGCTCTATGTCTATTTCATCGAGCCGCTGTTCGATTCCTATTCGCTGGAGGAAATCGTGGTGAAGGCGACGCCGCTCGTGCTGATCGGCGTCGGGCTCGCGCTGTGCTACCACGCCAACGTATGGAACATCGGCGCGGAGGGGCAGTTTCTGATCGGCGCCGTGTGCGGTTCGTGGCTTGCGGTGAAGACCAACGGCGCCGATGCCGGTCCGTGGGTTCTCTGGGCGATGCTGGCGCTCGGCGCCGTCGGGGGCGCGCTCTATGCGCTGATCCCGGCGCTGTGCAAGACGAAATTTGGCGCGAGCGAAATTCTGACCAGTCTCATGCTGGTGTACGTCGCCGACCTCGTGCTCGATTATCTGGTGCGCGGACCGTGGCGCGACCCGAAAGGTTTCAATTTCCCTACGACCGCTGCTTTCGACGACAATGCAACCGTTCCGATCCTGATCGAAGGCAGCCGGGTCCATCTTGGTGCGCTGCTGGCGCTTGTCGCAGTGGTGGGAGCGTGGCTGTTGCTGTCGCGCACCATCAAGGGGTTCGAGATCAACGTCGTTGGCGCGGCGCCGCGCGCCGCGCGGTTTGCCGGCTTCGATGCCAACAAGCTGACGATCTTCACGTTCATGGTTTCGGGCGCGCTGGCGGGTCTCGCCGGCATCGTCGAGGTGGCCGGCCCGGTCGGGCGCTTGCAGCCCGCGATCTCGCCGGGCTATGGCTTCACCGCGATCATCGTCGCGTTTCTGGGACGCCTCAATCCGATCGGCATCCTGATCGCGGGACTGTTCCTCGCGCTCACTTTCATCGGCGGCGAACTGGCGCAAATTTCCATCAAGCTGCCGCTCGATGTGACGCGCGTATGCCAGGGCATTCTGCTGTTCTACGTGCTCGCGTGCGATTCCCTCATTCTCTATCGCATCCGCTGGGTGCAGGGCCGGAGGGCGACAGATGCCGCTCATTGAGGCCATCATCCTTTCCATTCTCGCGGCCTCGACGCCGCTCCTGATCGCGGCGACCGGCGAACTCGTCACCGAACGCTCCGGTGTGCTCAATCTCGGCGTCGAAGGCATGATGATCATGGGGGCGGCCTGCGGGTTCGTCGGCGCCTATGTGACCGGCTCGACGCTCATCGGCGCCGCGTGCGGCGTGCTGGCCGGCATGCTGCTGTCGACGGTCTTCGCATTCCTGACGCTCTATCTTGCGGTCAATCAGGTCGCGACCGGTCTCGCGCTCACCATCCTCGGCGTCGGGCTGTCGGGGCTGATCGGCGCGAGTTTTGTCGGCGAGCGCATCGTGCCGGCGCCCGCGCTCGATGTGCCGGTGCTTTCCTCGCTGCCCTTTATCGGCAGGATAATTTTTGGTCAGAATGCCTTCGTTTACGGCTCGCTCGTTCTGGTCGCCGCAGTCTGGTGGTTCCTTTACCGGACGCGCCAGGGTCTGGTGTTGCGCGCCATCGGCGACAAGCATCAGTCGGCCCACGCGCTTGGTTACCCGGTGCTGCGCATCCGCCTGCTCGCGGTGATGTTCGGCGGCGGCTGCGCCGGGCTCGCGGGGGCCTACCTGTCGCTCGCCTACACGCCGTTCTTCGTCTCGGGCATGACCGCCGGGCGGGGCTGGATCGCGCTCGCCCTTGTCGTGTTCGCGTCCTGGCGGCTCGGACGGCTGGTGATCGGCGCCTATCTGTTCGGGGCGGTGACGATTCTGCAGCTTCACGCCCAGGGCGCCGGGTTTGGCATCCCGCCGCAACTGATGAGCGCGTTACCCTATCTCGCGACCATCGTGGTGCTGGTGATCATCTC
>Ga0164243_10015491_pt1 | contig 10535 bp, 7 predicted proteins | sample OricompcompostOP_FD_108781 | JGI IMG/M metagenome (GOLD analysis project Ga0164243, IMG submission 108781) | Organic Plus compost microbial communities from Emeryville, California, USA - Original compost - Organic plus compost (OP) | ecosystem: Engineered > Solid waste > Mixed feedstock >... | reverse complement strand
GGGAACCTACGGGCATTCCCTTCGAAGAGCTTACGCACCGGATGATCCAGATCGGCCTTGCACGTCACCAGGCCAAGAACGGTCGCATTCGTTCGTATGACGTGAATCTACTGTCTCAGCGGAGCCTGAAGGGGTTGAAAGGGGCAAAAGGCGGAAAGCCGTAAGGCCGGAAGCATGCTGGCACCTCGGATAGCGTCAACGGGCGAGGGCTACCGCTATTTCCGCTGCGATACGGGCATTGTTCTCCAATAGGGCCACATTGGCTCGCAGGGAACGCTGCCCGGTAAGCTGGCTCACACGTGCGAGCAGGAACGGCGTGACCTCTGCATGCTGCAGGCGCTTTTTCTCGGCGTCGCGTAGCGCGGTCTCGATGACCGGCTCCAGTTCTGCGTTCGGGATACCGGCTTCCTTCGGTACGGGCACCGTCACGAGCACAGCACCAGGCAGGCCCAGTTCGCGCCGGGCACGCGCCACGTCCGCAACATCGGCAGGGGTATCGCACCGGGCATCTACGGGTAGCCCGCTCGTGGGACTGAAGAAGGCCGGCATCTCATCCGTCTGATAGCCGACGACCGTCACGCCTTTCGTCTCGAGCACTTCCCGTGTGGCGGGCAAATCGAGAATGCTTTTCGCACCTGAACAGACGACCACCATCGGCAGGGTGGCAAGTGCCTCGAGATCGGCACTGATATCGAAGGTGCCAGCGGTGGAGGGGCTAATGGTTCGGTGAACGCCGCCGATTCCTCCTGTAGAAAAGACCCGTATCCCGGAACGATGCGCGATCCACATCGTCGTTGCAACCGTCGTGGCACCGTTTCGCCGCCGGGCCACGACGACGGGAAGGTCTCGCAGGCTTACTTTCTGCACCTGCGCGTCGGAGGCCAGCATCCGGATCTGTTCTTCCGTAAGGCCGGCAATGGGCTCTCCGTCCACGATCCCTATCGTACGCGGCTCGGCGCCCGCTTTGCGGACGATTCGTTCGAGCGCGAAGGCTACCTCGAGGTTCGTGGGGGCGGGGAGGCCGTGACAGAAAACAGTGGATTCCAGGGCGACGAGAGCCGTATTCGTCATAGATGAGCGGTCTGAGATGAGGAAATTCCGGAATATGTAGGGAAAATCGGTGCGATCTTGGCACGTCGATGCGGCTCCACCGTTCGATTCTTCATAGATTCGTGCGCCGCATCAGGACGTGCTCCATGCATTCCAGAGTGACTGGCCAGGAATATACTAGAAGGGTGTCTGCTTCCATCTTACCATGAGTGTTCGACGATGTCTCGCCTGTCTAACGGTTCTGCTGATCATCGCAGGATGTGAAGCGTGGTCGGGTGGTGGAGGCGGTTCCGGAACCGAGAATGCTGACAGCCTGCAGGTCGATGTCGGAGAATCAGATGCCGAATCGCAGGATTACCGGGTCATTCTGACCGGGGCCATGTCTGACACGCTCACGGGAGACGCGGTTTTCGGGGAAGTCTTCCAGGTCGCTACCCGCAGTACCAAGTGGATCATCGAGCTGGAGGCGGGAAGCGACTTCACGGGTGGCATGTTCATCACGCTCGGTGATACGTCTTTGCCGGCGCCGGGCACCTACGACCTGACGGTACCAGCCGCAGGAGATACCACGGCTCCTCAGCCACCCCACCACATCGTGTACCGTAGAGGGCTCATCTTGAATATCGCTTCCGTTCAGGGCACCCTGACGTTCGATGTCGTTAGCGATTCGCTCATCCAGGGATCGTTCGATGCGCTGATGCGCGGAGACGTGCCGGTACCCGGGGCGGGAGTCCAGAAAGGTGAGGTCCGCGCCGTAGGGCGCTTTGCGGCCCGGTATGGTCCGGTCGGGTTTATCATCGGACTTCAATAGCCGGTACAGGGCGCCCTTTGTCGGAGGCGTACGTCAGGACTGGCGGGTAAGCTTGGTCACGCGCCCGTCACTGATCCACTCGACGACGTAGATGTTGCCGAGATGGTCCACACGCATGCCGTGCGGCGAGGAGAACTTCCCGTCGATACGCTTTTCGTGCGGGATATTCGGATACTCCTTCAGATCCGGGTAAGTGTCCTTGAAGTCGTCCCAGGAGGTCAGCGGCCGGCCGTCTACGTAATCGCCCAGGTCCAGGATTTTCTTGTTGTCCTTGTCGAAGATAGAGAGGCGGGCGAAAAGATCCGGGACATAGAGATCGTCGCCGAAATGCACGGTCGTGCAGGGGAAGCGCAGGTCCTCGCGGGGTATGATCGTCTCCAGGTATTCGCCGTTCAGGGAGAAATTGACGATGCGTACGTTCTGGCGGTCGGCGATCTGAACCACGGGCGTACCGCTGCGGTAGTCGATGCTGATGCCGTGAGGCTGGTTCAGGTGGTTCTCATCCCGGCCCGGTCCTCCAAACGAACTCAGGTACGTCCCATCCCGGTCGTACATGTGGATCCAGTGCTGGCCGTAGCCGTCGGCTACGTAGACGCGCCCATCCGGACCGACCGCTGCCTCGGTGGGGCTGTATTTCTTGTCGTCGTAGTAGATGTGGGGGAGGTCCGGTGTTCCTGCGCGCCAGATGACCTCACCGTCCAGGGTCGTTTTGACGACCTCCTGAAGTCCCGTATTGGAGAGAATCAGGACGTCCTCGTCCCCCTCTCTGGCGATGGTGAGGCCGTGCGCTCCGGTCTCGTACGCCGCGCCCCAGGAGGTGAGAAAGTTGCCGTCGGCATCGAATACTGCGATGGCATCCGGGCTCTGGTTAGCGATGTAGATGCGGCCCTTGCGGTCTTCCACGATGCCGTGTGTGTACCCGAAGCGTTTCCCCGGCGGGAGCTTGGCCCACCGGTGGTCGACCGCGTAGCGGTGCTTTCCCGATCCAATGATGAGCGGCGGGCGCTCATGCCCACCCGCGTAGGCAAAGTTGCCCGTAGCGAGGAGTCCGGCTCCAGCGCCGAGCAGGGTAGCCGAGGTCTTCAGGAAATCCCTGCGGGACGGGTCATCAGGAAGGCCGGGTGGCGTTGACATGGTATTCTGAGATGAGGTGAATGGCCGGTTACGGCGCCTGTGTGACCGGCTGTTGTGCCGGAGCAGCATAGGCCTGCATGGTAGAGTCGAAATCAGCCGGGTCCAGTCCCAGGCTGGCCTTCAGGCGGGGAAGCTGTTCTTGAAGCCGTTTCAGCCCGTCCGGGGTTACCCGAGTCTGCCAGAGGTACAGGGAGCGCAACTCCTGCAGGCCTGCCAGATGCGCCAGGCCCGCATCCGTTACGGTCGTTCCGTAGAGATTCAGGTATTCCAGGTGCTTCTTGTCGCTGAGGTGCCTGAGCCCGGCATCGGATATGTTCGTCCGGCTGAGATCGAGTTCGCTCAGGTTGGGGAAGCGGGCCAGGACGGCCAGAGCGGAGTCGCTGATCTGCGTGCCGCTCAGGTCGAGCCAGGTGATCTGGTCCGCCAGCGGCAACAGCGCCTGCACATGCTCGTCGCCGAACGTCGAAGCGACGTTGGTCGCATGGGCCTGCAGGAAGGCGACGCCCTCCGAGAGTGGCGAGACGGTAAGGCCGACGCTCCGCGCTTTCTCGATCTGGGCCGGATCGGCGGGAGGGACTTCGACGGCCAGGATAGCGGGCATGCCGTCGTTCAACGGGCCGGTGATGCGCTCTATGGTGGGCCGGACGCTGGACGGGACATCGACGTCGGCCAGGGTCTGATCGAATGAGGCGCCCGCGTCGATCCACCAGCGGAGCAACTCGGCTTCAGCGACGGTCACGGGCCTGCGGCCTTTCGGTGGCATGACATCGTCATGGTCGGCGGGCAGCCAGATCCGCTTGATGATCTCACTGTTCGAAGCCTTGCCCGCCACGAGCACCGGGCCGGAGTCACCGCCCTCCTGGATGGCCTCGGGGGAATCGAGCCGGAGATCGCCCTTCTGTTTATCAGGGCCGTGGCAGGAGATGCAGTGGGTTGCCAGGATGGGATGGATGAGATCCCGGTAGACGACCGCGTCGCCCGGTCGGGAGAATGCCTGTTCTTCACGGTTCTCGCCCGGGAGGAGCGCCATCGCATAGCGCAGGGGAGCAGGCGCATATTCCGTCAGGTAGCCCTCCCCGTGGGTCAGTGTGCCACCCAGGTGCCCCACGACGAGTAACAGGCCTACGGTGAGTGAAAGCAGGCCGGTATAGGCTCGCTGGACCGCCGGTTCGGGGCGTGCCTGTCGCACGAACCACAACGCGAAGGTCAGGACCGACACGATGGCCACGCAGATGCCGAGTCGTTCGTGCCATTCCACAGTCGGTCCGCCGTAGCCGCCGCTCGCCCCGAGCAGGTATCCGGCAAGAACCGAGAAGATGGCGCTCACGCCGCCCAGACCGAGCACGAACGGCATGGTGGCCGCGACTCGCTCCAGGTCGGGGCGACGGGACAGCATCTCAAGTATGGCTGCAAGTATGAGAAAGCCGATGGGCAGGTGTACGACGAGCGGGTGCAGCCGTCCGACGAACAGGGCCAGCTCGGACGGGTTTTCCGGATCGACAGCCAGGGCGGCCAGGATGCACAGGGCAACCCCGAGAACAGCCGCAACCATATACGAACGTTTCCTGTGCTGCTTGAGAATATCGGCGTACTTCATGGGTTGCTGCAGGTGAAGCTCATGTGTGCAGGGGTGTAAGCCGGTTCCGGCGGTTCATTTCCAGTCTTACTCAAGCAAGAATCTCTTTGACGACCCGGCCGCTCACGTCCGTCAGGCGAGCGTCCCGACCCTGAAAACGGTAGGTCAGCCGTTCGTGGTCGAGGCCGAGTTGATGCAGAATGGTGGCCTGGAGGTCGTGGACGTGGACGCGATCTTTGATGCCGAAATAGCCGATCTCATCCGTTTCTCCGAAGCTGAAGCCCTGTTTGATGCCGCCGCCCGCCATCCACATGGTAAAGGCCTCGCTATGGTGGTCGCGCCCGAGGAAGGGGTTCGTCACGCCGTTACGATTCTCCTGCATCGGCGTGCGGCCGAACTCGCCTCCCCACACGATGAGGGTTTCTTCCAGCAATCCCCGTTGTTCGAGATCCTTGATCAGGGCCGCAATGGGGCGGTCCACCAGCTTGCAGCGTTCCATCAGGCCGGTATCCACGGACTCGGCCGGGCCGGTGCCGTGCATATCCCAGCCCCAGTCGAACAGCTGGACGAAACGGACACCGTTCTCCACGAGGCGCCGGGCGAGCAGGCAGTTGTTCGCGAAGGACGTCTTGCCCGGTTCGGTGCCGTACATGGCGTGGACCCACTCGGGCTCCCGGCTGATGTCCATGACCTCCGGTACGGAGATCTGCATGCGGAAGGCCATCTCGTACTGAGCGATGCGCGAGAGGATCTCTGGGTCACCGGTTTCTTCGTAGGCGAGCTGGTTGACGTCGTTGATCGCACGGATGGCCTGGCGGCGGAAGTCGCGGTCCGTTCCGGGGGGATCCGATACGTAGAGGACGGGATCGCCGTGGGAGCGGCACTGGACGCCCTGGTAGACGGTAGGCAGGAAGCCGCTGCCGAACACGCTCCGGCCCGCATCGGGCTGGTTACCGCCGGAGAGGAGGACGATGAAACCGGGCAGGTTCTCATTCTCCGAGCCCAGTCCATACGTGACCCAGGAACCCATGCTGGGTCTCCCGAGCCGCGGCGAGCCGGTCTGCATGAGCAACTGGGCCGGAGCATGATTGAACTGGTCCGTGTACATGGCCTTGAGGATCGTCACCTTGTCCACGACCTCGTGGAAGTGCGGCAAGAAATCCGACACGTAGATGCCCGATTCCCCACGCGGCGCAAACCGGGCCTGCGGCCCCAGCATTTTCGGTACGCCCTTGATGAAGGCGAAGCGTTTGCCTTCCAGCAACGAGTCCGGACAGAGCTGGTCGTGCAGCTTCTCAAGCTCCGGTTTGTAGTCGAACAACTCCAATTGGGAAGGCGCGCCCGCCATGTGGAGGAAGATGACGCGTTTCGCCTTGGGGGCGAAATGGGGTACTTGTAACGAAGCTGACGCATTCGAAGCATTACCCAGCGTCTTGCCGCAGCCAAGGAGGGTGGCGAGCGCCATGGCACCCATACCGGTTACAGACTGACGAAGGAAGTGGCGGCGCGTGATGTATTGCAGAACTTCGTGCCGGGCTTCTTGCTGGAGGTCCATAGCGTTATAACAGGCGTCTATAGTGCCGATTGGTTCAAGTGGTGCGTACGAGGCGCCATCGTATCAAGCGCTATGCTGGCGTCCCGGGGGACGGCGGAGCATGCATAGGTCATACAGGTTTGCCGATGCAGCATGTAACGCGGGTGTAACGAAATGGACATTTTTGACTGACTGATTACTCCCGGGTCAGGAAGGCGTCGAGGTTCATGATGGCGCCGGCTACGACGGTGAGGGCCGCCAGATCGACGCTGTCTTCCGGCTCAGCCTGAAAAACTGGAGCCACGGTGAGTGCCTCGACCGCCCGGTTTGCGCCGCGCGCCGTGGTGGACGTGGTGTCGTACGGCATATAGGGCATGACAGCCGGTTTCAGCTTATCCGGGTTGTTCGCGTAGTAGGTGGCCGACTCCTCATAAAGCTGCTTGAGCCGGGCGAGCGCCTGTTCATCCGGCTTGCGGGCCAGGGCCATCCGGTAGCCCGCTTCGATTCGATCTTCAGGCCGTCGGCCTGCAGCGGCCATCCGGCGAGCCAGCGCCTGGGAGGCCTCGACGTAGACCGGGTCGTTCAAGGTGACGAGTGCCTGCAGGGGGGTGTTGGTCCGGATGCGCCGGGAAACGCAGAAGTCACGCGTCGGGCTGTCGAAGGCGACCATGGACGGATAGGGGGCGGTCCGTTTCCAGTACGTGTATACGGCCCGGCGGTAGCGGTCCTCGCCTTCGGCGGTTACCCAGTCTGCACTATTATAGGGGGATAACCAGAGTCCGGGCGGTTGCGGGGGCATCACGCTGGGGCCGTACATTTTCTCACTCAGGAGACCGCTCACGGCGAGGGCCTGGTCCCGGACCTGCTCGGCGGAGAGGCGGACGCGCGGGGCTCGGGCCAGCAGGCGGTTGCCGGGATCTTTCTCCAGCTTTTCAGGGGTTACGCGTGAAGATTGCCGGTACGTGGAGGACATGACGATCTGCTTCAGGAGCGACTTGATGCTCCATCCGTGCTCATGCATGAACTGAAGGGCGAGCCAGTCCAGCAACTCGGGATGGGAGGGCGGCGCTCCCTGCGAGCCGAAGTCTTCCGGTGTTTCGATGATACCCGTCCCGAAGATCTGTGCCCAGAACCGGTTCACCGCGACACGGGCGGTAAGCGGATTTTCCTCGCTGGCGATCCACTTCGCCATGGCCAGACGGTCTGGGGGAGCATCCTCGGGCAGAGGCGGCAGCGAGGCGGGAACGCCGGGCTGTACTTCGGCGCCCTTGACCATCCAGTTCCCCCGCTCGAAGACGTGTGTCTTGCGCCGACGGCTCGCGGGAAGCTCCTTGAGCACGGGGGTGTCTACCTCCGGGGGGATCGCGGCGAGCGCGTTCAGCTTTTCCCGCACGGCCTGCCGGAGTGCAGGGTCAACATCGGGGCGGCGATGGCTGAAGGCGAACCAGTGCAGCCGGTAGCTTGCGCCGTCCGGTCTGCGGAAAACGAAATAGAGATCCTGTTTACCCTCTACCGGCTCGATCGGCACCCGGGCGACGCCTTCCGCGCGCCCGTCCTCTTGTCTGGAGAGCGGCACGAAAGCGATGCGCGGGCCATCCAGCGCTCCGATGCGGACGTCAATGCCTCCGCCGTTTCCCCACGTCCTGTGGTTGATGGCGATCTCCTCGACACCGGTGAGGTCGATGCCGCTGTAGCGCGCAAACGCGCCGTCTCGTCCCGGGCTGGTGAACTCGTTCTCCGAGTAGACATTCTCGAACGCGTCATAGGAGGAAGCGGCGATCCGTTCGTTCGGATACAGGGTCTTTTCGACCCGTTCCCACAGGGAGCCGGTAACGACGGAATCCGGACCCGCACCGTGTTCGTCCAGCCAGGCCAGGATTTTCTCTATCTGTTTCTGCTCAGCCGGGCCATAGGTGGGGATGCGTGGGTTTTCGTCGGCCCAGTCAGCATCGGCGGTGTTGTTGAAGAAGGCCAGGAAGCGGAAATACTCTTCGTGGCGGAAGGGGTCGTACGGATGGCTGTGGCACTGGACGCACGCCATCGTCGTGCCCTGCCACACCTCCCACGTCGTGTTGACTCGGTCGAGGACGGCAGCGGTACGGAATTCTTCGTTGTCCGTACCGCCTTCGTCGTTGGTGGTCGTGTTCCGGTGGAACGCCGTCGCCAGGATCTGCTCGTCGGTAGCACCGGGGATGAGGTCGCCCGCCAGTTGTTCGATGGTAAACTGGTCGAAGGGCAGGTCGCGATTGAAGGCATCGATGACCCAGTCGCGGTATTTCCAGATCGTACGGTGGGCGTCTTTCTCGTAGCCTTTCGTATCGGCATAGCGCGCGAGGTCCAGCCACATGGCGGCCCAGTGTTCGCCGAAGTGGTTCGACGCGAGCAGGCGGTCGATCAGTTTCTCATAGGCGCCGGGTGAGGTGTCGGTGCAGAATGCATCGACTTCATCCGGCGTGGGAGGGAGGCCGATGAGATCCAGACTGGCCCGGCGGGCAAGTGTTGCGCAGTCCGCTTCCGGGGCGGGCTTCAGACCTTCCCGATCCAACCGGGCCAGGATGAAGTGATCGATCCCATTCGCGGGCCAGTCCCGATCCGATACTTCAGGAAGCGCTTTCGGTTGTGGCTTGATGTAGGCCCAGTGATCCTCCCATTCGGCCCCTTGCTTAATCCATCGCTTGAGCAGTTGGATCTCCCGGTCCGGCAGCCGGTGCGCATTGGGAGGCATCCGCTCATCGGGATCGTTGTGAACGATACGGCGGATCAACTCGCTCTTGCCCGGATCGCCCGGAACGATCGCGTACTTCCCCGATTCCGTCGTGTCCAGCGCATCGGAGCGGAAGAGCAGACTGAACCCGCCCGCCTGTTTGACACCGCCGTGACAGGCGATACAGCGGTTGTTCAGGATGGGGCGGATGTCTCTGTTGAAGTCGACCCGGGGTTCCGGCCAGAGCAGCAGTGCGGCGAGCCCGGCCAGACAGAGAAAGCCGGCTCCCGCGGCAGGTTTCCTGCGGAGCAAACGGTACAGGGCAGATGGGTGAACTGGAAGCTTGTCCATTTTCCAGAGGAGCGAAAAATGCCGCGGCCATGCATGGAGAAAGTGAGGAATTTTGATAACTTCTTCAACCGGTACCTGAATCGTAACCGGCTTCCCCCGCCGGGACCTCACGTTCACGTCACATTTGCTGATGTTTCGTCCGGGGAGAAGTCCATGACATCCCCGCGACTTGGGGGGATAGATCGATCCTTCACATCAATCGAGAGCCTACGTATGCATCGCCGCGAATTCCTCAAGCTGACGGCCGCTGCCGCCGGAACGGCTGTCCTCGGCAGCCGCATGGCCTATTCTGCTGCCGAACCGCTGTACACTATCTCCCTGGCCCAGTGGTCGCTCAACCCGCTGCTCTTCGGCGGCCAACTGGACAATCTGGACTTCGCCAAGACGGCTCGTAGCCTGGGTATCGAGGCCATCGAGTACGTCAACCAGTTCTTCTTCGATAAGGCGAAGGACATGGCCTACCTCCGGGAAATGAAGAACCGCGCCGAAGGAGAGGGCGTGACGAGCGTGCTCATCATGTGCGACCGGGAGGGCCGTCTCGGCGACCCGGATGCGGCGGCCCGCACGCAAGCCGTGGAGAACCACTACAAGTGGGTCGATGCCGCGAAGTACCTGGGATGCCACGCCATCCGGGTGAACGCCTATAGCGAGGGTAGCTTCGACGAGCAGATGAAGCTCGTCGCCGACGGCCTGCGCCGCGTCGTCGAGTACGGTGCGCAACACGACATCAGCGTGATCGTGGAAAACCACGGCGGGTACTCCAGCAACGGAAAATGGGTGGTCGGCGTCATGAAGCTGGTAGACCATCCGCGTGTCGGGACGCTGCCGGATTTCGGAAACTTCCGGATCAGTGAAAACGAGAGCTACGACTCGTACCGTGGGGTCGCGGAGATGATGCCTTACGCGAAAGGGGTCAGCGTAAAACCGCAGGTCTGGGACGACCGGGGCAACCAGAGCGACATCGACCTCTACCGCATGATGAAGCTTGTCGTAGACTCCGGCTGGCGGGGCTACGCGGGCATCGAGTACGGTCCGAAAGGCCGGGAACTGGAGGGTATCCGGGAACTGAAGAACCAGCTCATCCAGGTCCGGGACCAGCTCACGCAGGCAGGTTGATCCCTGCCGCGAGATCAGCGCGTTCCAGGGGCTGTGCCGGCGGGTATCCTCGAGGGCAAGGGTTGGCCCGTACACTCAGGAATGAGGAATTACCCTCCACCGGTCATCCCGAACCTGTTTACTGCGTGAACCGGAAGGTACGCGATCTCTATTCATCTGTCATCCCGAACCATGTCACCCTGAGCTTGCCGAAGGGTCGTTTCGGGATCTCATGCAGATCGCACGATCTACTGAGAGATGCTGAAATCGCAGATTCACG
>Ga0164243_10015490_pt1 | contig 10535 bp, 5 predicted proteins | sample OricompcompostOP_FD_108781 | JGI IMG/M metagenome (GOLD analysis project Ga0164243, IMG submission 108781) | Organic Plus compost microbial communities from Emeryville, California, USA - Original compost - Organic plus compost (OP) | ecosystem: Engineered > Solid waste > Mixed feedstock >... | reverse complement strand
CGGGTCTGGCGGGACGGGACGGGGGGTGGGGGTGTTCCGGGGCCGGGGGTCCGGCACGGCGGTGTTAGCCGTTCCCGACGAGCGGGGGGCCCCGACCCGGGGCGGGTCGCGAAAAAGGCGGTCGAGGTGAGCTGGTACTCGCGATTCTGGCACTGGATTCGGGGCCTGTTCGGCGTCGAGACGTCGACGCGCGACCTGGACGCGACCGCCGACTACCCCGCCCCGTCGTCGCTCACCCTCCTCCCCGGCAGTCTGAAGCTCCGCGTCGGCGTCGTCTCGACCGTCGGGAACTACCGCGAGCATAACGAAGATAATTACTTCGTCCCCGGCCGGAAGTCGATCGTCGACGGCGGCTCGACCGAGTCGACCTCGGAGATGTTCGTCTCCGTGCTCGAACCCGACGACCTGTTCCTCGTCGCCGACGGCATGGGGGGCCAGCAGGCGGGCGAGGAGGCCAGCCGGATGGCCGTCGAGATCATCCCCAGGGCCGTCTATCGCCGCCTCCCGAGGCACGAGACCGACCCCCGGAAGATCCAGACGGCGATCCGCGAGTCGGTGGCCGAGGCGAACCAGGAGATCCTCGGCTCCTCCGGGACGGTCACCGAATACTCCAACATGGGGACGACCGTCGTCCTCGCCCAGTTCCGCTACGACCGGGTGTACGTGGCCGGGATCGGCGACTCGCGGGCCTACCGGCTCCGCGAAGGCCGGCTCGAACAGCTCACGAAAGACCACTCGCTCGCCGACGCGTTGGGCGAGGCCGGGACGATCAGCAAGGAAGAGGTCGCCACGCACAAGTTTAAAAACATCCTGTATCTTTACCTCGGGAGCAAGGACGCGGGGGGCGGGCCGGAGGAGGTGCGCGTGCTCGACGTCCGGCCCGGGGACCGCTTCCTCCTGGCCAGCGACGGGCTCACCGGGGTCGTCAGCGACGACCAGATCGCGGAGATCCTCAGCACCGACGACGACCCCCAGCGGATCGCCAAGGCGCTGAAGGACCGGGCCCTCGCCAACGACTCGCGGGATAACATCACCTGTGTCGTCATCCAGGTCTTCGGCGCGTCCGCGGCGGCCGGGTGTGCGGGCGACGGGGCGGGGTCGCCGGCGGCCTGAGACCGGGGCCTTCGGGCTTCGGGCCGCGCGGACGCTCCCGGCGCCGGCGTCGACCGGGTTCGAAGGGCCCCGAAGGGGTCGGCGGGTAGACTGGCTACGATCCGAGGTTCCGGGATGCCGCCGCTTGACGACTTTCTGGCCGACGTCGCCAAAAGCCGGCTGGTCGAGCCGGAGTACCTCGAACGCGCCCTCGTCGGCTTCCCGCGTCAGCCCGAAGCGGACGCCGCGGTCCGGTTCGCCCACCTGTTGATCAACCAGCGGAAGCTCACGCCGTACCAGGCCCGCAAGGTCCTCGCCGGCGCCACCCGCGGCTTCTTCCTCGGCGACTACCGCATCCTCCGCCCCCTCGGCGAAGGGGGGATGGGGAAGGTTTACCTCGCCACCAAGGACGGCACCGACGACCGGGTCGCGATCAAGGTGTTGCCCCCCAAGAAGGCCGCCGAGGAGGGTCAGGCCCTCCTCCGGTTCCGCCGCGAGATGGAGCTTTCCCAGCGCGCCGTGCACCCGAACCTCGCCAAGACCCTCGGGTTCGGCGCCGAAGGGGGGGTGCACTTCATGGTGCTGGAGTACATCCCGGGGGAGAGCCTGTACGACGCCGTCAAAGGGCCGCGCGGCGGGCCGCTGCGCGTGACCGACGCGGCCCGGCTCTTTCTCAAGGTGCTCGACGGCCTCGACGCCGCCCACGCGGCCGGGCTCGTCCACCGCGACATCAAGCCCTCCAACATCATGATCACCCCCGACGGCGACGCCCGGCTGCTCGACCTCGGGCTCGCGCGCGCGATGGGGGAGGAGGTCCCGCTCACGCGGCCCAACGTCGTCGTCGGCACGCTCGACTACGCCAGCCCCGAACAACTCGTCAACGCCTCGTCCGCCGACCGCCGGAGCGACCTCTACAGCCTCGGCTGCACCTTGTACTTCACCCTCGCCGGCCGGCCTCCGTTCGAGGGTGGGGACATGGTCAACAAGATCTTCAAGCAGCGGATGGAAGACCCCGAGCCCCTCGAACGGGTGGCCCGCGGCGTCCCCCCCGCGTTCGCCGCGATCGTGAAGAAGCTGATGGCCAAGGACCCGGACCACCGCTATCAGACCGCCGCGGAGGTCCGCGCCGACCTCGCCCGCTGGACCTCGCCCGAAAAGCTCCGCGCGATCGTCGGGACCGAGGCCGAAGCCGCCCGCGCGTTCCACCCCCCTGCCCCCGAACTCGACGACGACGACCTCCGCCTCCTCCCCGACGACAGTTCCAACGGCCCTTCCTTTTCCCTGCGCGAACTGGGCGACGCCGCGCCGGCCCCCGCCCCCTACCAGCGCCCCCAGCCCCAGCCCGTCAAAGCCCTCGTCGTCCCCGAAGTCGAACAAAAACGACCGCCCGAAACGTACGGCCGCGACGAGTCGAACTGGCTCGTCCCGTTCATTGTCATCACGGTCCTTCTGGGGATTCTCGCCATCGTGGTGATTACCCTGATGACTTGACCGTTGAAAGCGGGAAACGGCGCAAATTTTGCTTACAAAGGGGGGCACACCCGGGTGATGGGCGATCCTTCCAAAATATTCAGAAAACGAGTGCCAACATGTCCCCAAGTGACGGCACGTCTGCAAAAATGTTAAGCAGCGCCCCGCCGGGCGAGGTGGTGGAGATCGGGTTACTTCTCCCGGCGTCGTGGGCCGACGCGCTCCTCGAAATGTCGAAACGCCGCCGCCAGAGCGTCGGACAACTCCTCCGCAGCATGATCGATCGGGCCCTGGTCGACGACCTGCATTCCGACCCCTGATCTGTCTCCGGCCTCCCGAAGCGGGTACATCTGTTTAGAAAGGGCTTGTCAGGCGGGGGAGCGACCGAGGACAATCCGTGACGTCCCGTTCGTCGGTCCGACGCGGGGGAGTGTCACGAGACGATGCCGAGCCCTCCCGACATCCTCGACCGGTTCCACCCGGTCGTCGCACGCTGGTTCCGCGAGACGTATGGCGAGCCGACGCCGCCCCAAAGTCAGGGTTGGCCGTCGATCGCTTCGGGCGCGAACACCCTGATCTTCGCCCCGACGGGGTCCGGCAAGACGCTCGCCGCCTTTCTCGCATGTCTCGACCACCTCTGGCGGAATCCCAAAACGTCGCGCGGCGTCCGCGTCCTGTACGTCTCGCCGTTGAAAGCCCTGAACCAGGACATCTCCCGTAACCTGGAAGAACCGCTCCGGGGGATCACCGACGCCGCCGAAGCCGAAGGGGTCGACCTGGCTCGCCTGACCGTCGCGGTCCGGAGCGGCGACACGCCGTCGTCCGAACGGCAGCGGCTCGTCCGGCGCCCCCCCGACATCCTGATCACGACCCCCGAGTCGCTCCATTTGATGCTGACCAGCCGGGCGCGGGAAACTCTGCGCTCGGTCTCGCACGTCATCGTCGACGAGATCCACGCCCTGTGTTCGAACAAGCGCGGCGTCTTCCTTTCGCTGCTGCTTGAGCGTCTGGACGCCTTGAACCCCGCGGGGTTCGTTCGGATCGGCCTGTCGGCGACCCAGCGGCCGTTGGAGGAGGTGGCGAACTACCTCGGGGGCCGGCGCACGGTCACCGGCCCGAACGGCCGCCCCCGGTTCGAGCCGAGGCCGGTGACGATCGTCGATACCGGCCAGCGGAAGGGGCTCGACCTTCAAGTGATCGCCCCGTTCGGCCACCCGTCCGCGCCGGCCACCGGCTCGGTCTGGCCGAAGATCGAACGGCAGCTTTTTGGGATGATCAAGGAGCACCGCTCGACCCTGATCTTCGCGAACAACCGCCGGGTGGTCGAACGCCTCACGGCCCACCTGAACGAACTCGCCGCCGATGAGGAGTCGGAACGCGGCCACGCGCCCCCGGAGGTCGCGGAACTCGACGGCGACGCCGACGGCCCGGTGAAGTCGCACCACGGGAGCCTGAGCCTGGAGGAGCGGAGGTCGACCGAGGAGGCCCTGAAGCGCGGCGAACTCTCGGCAGTCGTGGCGACGGCCTCGCTGGAACTCGGGATCGACATGGGGGCGGTCGAACTGGTCTGCCAGGTGGAGTCGCCCGGCAGCGTCGCCCGGGGCCTGCAACGGGTCGGCCGCGCGGGGCACCTCGTCGGTCGGGTGAGCAAGGGGCGGCTGTTCGCGAAGACGTCGGGCGACCTGATCGAGTCGGCGGCGCTGTGCCGGGAGATGGCGCAGGGGCGCGTCGAAGCCTTGAGGGTGCCGACGAACTGCCTGGACGTGCTCGCCCAGCAGGTCGTCGCCTGCGTGGCGATGGACCGGTGGGACGTGCCGGCCCTGTTCGACCTGGTGCGGCGGGCTTACCCCTATCGCGACCTGACCGCGGCGGCGTTCGAGGGCGTCCTCAAGATGGTCTCCGGGCGGTTCCCCGTCGAGTCGTTCCGCGACCTCCGCGCCCGGGTGAGCTGGGACCGCGTCCACAACCGGCTCGCCGCCCTGCCGGGGACCGCCCGCGTGGCGCTCGTCGACGGCGGGACGATCCCCGACACCGGGCAGTACCCGGTCTACCTGGGGGACGGGGGCCCGAGGCTCGGGGAACTCGACGAGGAGTTCGTTTTGGAGCGGCGGGTCGGCGAGACGTTCGTGCTCGGCACCGCGACCTGGCGGATCGACGCGATCGAGCCGCAACGCGTCGTCGTCGGCCGCGCCGAGGGGCGGTCGTCGCTGATGCCGTTCTGGCGCGGCGAGAATTCGCCCCGCTCCGCGGAACTCGGCGCGGCGGTCGGCTCGCTCTGCCGGGAAGTCGGCGAGGGCTTGGGCGACCCGGCCCTGACCGACCGGCTCGTGACCGATTACCGGCTCGACGCCGATTCGGCGCGGGTGCTGCGCGATTACGTCGCCCGCCAGGCCCGCGTGGCCGGGGCCGTCCCGGACGACCGGACGGTCCTCGTCGAGACCTTCCGCGACCCGGCCGGGGAGACCGGATTGGCCGTGCTCACCCCGTTCGGCGGCAAGCTCCATCACGCCCTCAAGCTCGCCCTCCTCGCCCGCCTCCGCGACCGCCTCGGCGTTTCCGCCGCCTGCCTCCACGACGACGACGGCCTGCTGTTCCGGCTCCCCCAGACGGACGACCCGCCGCTCGACCTGTTATCCGGCCTGTCGGCCGACCTGGCGGAGTCGTTGATCCGCGAGGAACTCGGGGATAGCGCGTTGTTCGGCCTGCGGTTCCGTCAGAACGCCGCCCGCGCCCTCCTGATGCCCCGGCCCGACCCGTCGCGCCGGACCCCCCTCTGGCTCCAAAGGCTCCGCGCGAAAGATCTGCTCCAGGTCGTCCGGGCCTACCCCGACTTCCCGGTCGTCGTCGAGACCTACCGCGAATGCCTGAACGACGACCTCGACCTTCCCCGCCTCCGCGACTTCCTCGACGGGGTCAACTCGGGCGCGATCCGCGTCGTCACCCGGCAAGGGGAAATCCCGTCGCCGTTCGTCTCGGAACTGATCTTCCGGTTTGAACATCACTACCTCTATCAGTGGGACGAGCCCGCGCGCCACGACCGGCCCGCCGGCCGGTCGGCGGTCGACGCCGAGCTTCTCGACCCCCTCCTTGACCCCTCGACCGCCGCCCTCTGGCTCGACCCCGCGGCGATCGGCCGTGTCGAGAACCGCCTACGGGGCGCGGGTCGCCCCCCGCGGACGGCCGAGGAAATGGCCGACACTTTGCGGCTCTTCGGCGACCTCGCACCGAGCGAGTTGGCCGGCCCGATGCAGGCGTTTCTGAACGAGTTGGCACTCCAGGGGCGGGCGTGCACCCTGACGTTGCCCGGGACCGGCGAGCCCGAGCGCTGGATCAGCGCCGAAGAGGCCGATCTGTACGCCGCCGCGTTCCCCGGGGGCCGCTCGGCCGTCGACGAGCCGACGCGGGAGTTGGAGACGATCGTCCGTCGCTACCTGGAAACCCACGCCCTCGTCGGGCTGGGCGACCTGACCGCGCGTTATCCGATCAGTCCCGGCCTGGCGACCGAACTTCTCGAACGCTGGGCCGACGCCGGCCGGCTCGTCCGCGTCGAATCGCTCGACGACGAGGAAGGGCCGCGCTGGGCCGACGGGCGTAACCTTGCGGAAGTGCGGCGGATCTCGCTCGCGCTGAAGCGTAAAGAGAGCGTAGCGGTTCCCCCGGAGGTCTACGCCGATTTCCTCGTGCGTCGGCACGGCGTCCATCCAGAAACCCGTCTCGAAGGGTCGGCGGCCGTTCCAATGGTTCTGGAACAGCTTCAGGGCTACGCCGCCGGGGCGGACCTGTGGGAGTCGGAGATCCTCCCGGCGCGGGTTCAGGGGTATCGGCCGGCGTGGCTCGACGAGGCCCTTTCGCCGGGCGACTGGGTCTGGCGTGCGGAGGCGGGGAATTCGGGCGACCCGAAGGTCGCGTTTCTCCCGCGCGGGCTGCTCGTTCGAACCGACCCGGCGGCCGAACCGCCGACCCTTTCGCCGGAAGCTGATTCGGTCCTCGCCCTCCTGACCCGCCTCGGGGCGAGTTTCGCGACCGAGCTGGCGCGGGCCTCGGGGTTGGAGCCGTCCCGGGTCCGCTCGGCGTTGAAGGAACTCGTCCGGCTCGGCCTGGTCACCAACGACCGCTTCGAACCCCTCAGGCCCGGTTCGAACGCGGTCGACGATGCGCTGGCCGAAGCGTCTTCGCCCCGGGCGATGCGGCGGGTCGCGCTCGGGCGGCCTCGGCCGTCGCCCCGGCGCCTGTCGTCCAACCGGCCGGAGGGGCGCTGGTCGCGGTTCGAAGCCGAGGCCGAGTCGGCCGGCGATGCAGAGGCGTATTATCTCGCGTGGTCGGCCGCGCTCTTGGAACGTTACGGCGTCTTGACGCGTGAGACCGTGGGCCTCGACGCCTGGGCCCCCCCCTGGCGCGACCTGGCCCCGTACCTCGCCCGCGCGGAACTCCGGGGCGAGGTCCGCCGCGGCTACTTCGTCGAGGGGCTCTCCGGCGTCCAGTACGCGACCGACCAGGCCGCCGAAGCGCTGGCGCACCGCGCCTCGGCGGCGCCGCCGGGGTCGACGCCGATTCTGCTCTCAACGCTTGACCCGGCCAACCTTTACGGCTCCGGTGCCCCGTTCGACATCGCCCTCCTCGAAGGGGGGACGGCCCGCCTGCCGCGCTCGGCGGGGAATTTCCTCGTGCTGAGCGGCGGGCGTCCGGTCCTGATCGTCGAAGGGTTCGGAAAGCGCCTTACAGGGCTCGCCTCGGCTTCGGAAGGCGAATTGAAAGACGCGGTCGCCCTCGTCCCGCGCCTGGCGCGGCCGGCGCGGAGGGTTCTCAAGGTCGAGACGTACAACGGCGCGGCCGCGCTGGCGAGCCCGGCGGTCCCCTGGCTGACCGAGGCCGGTTTCGTCCGCGACCATCCCGGGATGGCGTATTACGCGGGGTGGTGATTTTCGGTATGATGTTCGGCCAAAGCCCCCCCGCGTCGGCCCGGGCGCCGTGCCACCGGCGCCGCGGGCGAAAGAGCCCGGCATCCGTCGACACTCTCCCCCGCGCACGAGACGACACCGGAGCCCCACCGATGAGCGAGACGATCAAGGCCGAGGCCGGTCCCGCCGCCGTCCCCGTCTACGACTGCCTCGTGATCAGCGACCTCCACCTCGGAAGCGAAGTCTGCCAGGCGAGGCTCCTCGAAGCCTTCCTCAACTGGGCCGTCAACCACACCCGGCAACTCGTCATCAACGGCGACATCTTCGACGATTTGAACTTCAAGCGGCTGACGAAACGCCATTTCGCCTGCCTGAAGATCATCCGCCGGAACTCGGACCGCGACGACTTCCGCCTCGTCTGGGTCCGCGGCAACCACGACGGCCCGGCCGACATTATCAGCCACATCGTCGGGGTCGAGATCCTCGACGAGTACCTCTACCGGAACGACGCGGTGCAGCTCCTGATCCTGCACGGCGACCAGTTCGACACGTTCATCACGAAGTATAAGTGGCTGACCGAGGTGAGCTGCGGGGCGTTCTACTTCATCCAGAAGTGGATGCCCCACCGCGCGGCCCGGTGGATCCGGCGGATCTCCAAGCGCTGGCAGAGGAACAGCCAGCTCATCGAGCGCCGGGCGTCGGAGTACGCGAAGGGGCGCGGGATCGACTACGTCACCTGCGGGCACACGCATTTGCCGATGTTGTCGGAGATCGACGGGGTCCGTTATTTAAATACGGGGACCTGGACCGAGCACCCCCCCTGCCCGTTCGTCTCGGTCCGCGGCGGCGACGTCCGCCTGGAGTTCTGGCCGCTCGCGGGCGTCGACGTGCCGGACCCGGTCGAAGAGGAGCCGCTGCCGGCCCGGCCGGTCCCCGTCATGGGTTAAGGGGCGCCCCGGAATCGGGGCGGCGTCCGGGCCGCGTCGTGCGGCCCCGGCGGGGGTGCGTTATGATCGAGGTGGGCCGATTGCCCCGCCGCGACGTATTTGAGACTGACACCGGAGAGTAGGCCCTTGGCGACGACCCGCACGGAAATGGATTCGATGGGCGCGATGGAGGTCCCGCTGGACGCCTACTACGGCGCCCAGACGCAGCGGGCCCGCCGCAACTTCCGGATCAGCCCGCTCCGCTTCCCCCGGCCGTTCGTCCGGGCGCTCGGGCTGATCAAGAAGTCGGCCGCGCAGGTCAACATGGACCTCGGGCTCCTCCCCGCCGAGCTCGGCGAGGCGATCGTCCAGGCCGCCCAGGCGGTCGCCGACGGCAAGCTCGACGACCAGTTCGTCGTCGACGTCTTCCAGACCGGCAGCGGCACGTCGACGAACATGAACTCCAACGAGGTGATCGCCGGGGTCGCCAACGAGCGGTTCCACGCCGGCGCCCGCGGCGGGAACACGCCGGTCCACCCGAACGACGCGGTCAACATGGGCCAGTCGTCGAACGACGTGATCCCGACCGCGATCCACGTCGCCGCCCTGGAGGGGATCCAGAAGCGGCTCGTCCCGGCGCTGGAGCGGCTGAAGGAGGCGCTGGAGGAGCGGGCCAGGGCGTTCGACCCCGTGGTCAAGCTCGGCCGGACGCACCTTCAGGACGCGGTCCCGATCCGGCTCGGCCAGGAGTTCTCCGGGTACGCCGCGCAGGTCGAGCACGCCGTGCGCCGCCTGGGGCTCTGCGCCGCGTCGCTGAGCGAGCTGGCGATCGGCGGGACGGCGGTCGGCACCGGGATCAACACGCACCCCGAGTTCGCCCAGCGCATGACGGCCGCGCTCAGCCGCGAGACCGGCCTGGCGTTCCGGCCGGCGTCGAACCCGTTCGAGGCGCTGGCCAACCGCGACGCCGCGGTCGAGGCGTCGGGCGTGCTGAAGGCGGTGGCCGTGAGCCTCTCGAACGTCGCGAACAACATCCGCTGGCTCTCGTCGGGGCCCCGGTGCGGGTTCGGCGAGGTCCGCATCCCCGAGCTCCAGCCGGGCAGTTCGATCATGCCGGCGAAGGTGAACCCGGTCATCCCCGAGGCCGTGATGATGGCCGCCGCCCAGGTGGTGGGGAACGACGCGACCATCGCCTGGGCGAACGCGCTGGGGTCGAACTTCGACCTCAACGTGATGATGCCGGTTATGGCTCATAACCTCCTGGAGTCGATCGAGCTTTTGACCGCCGCCGCCGACCACCTGACGCGCAAGTGCGTGGACGCCCGTGATTTCCTCGCGGGCCACAAGACCAAGGGGGTCGACCGGATCGAGGCCGACGAGGCGCGCTGCCGCGAGCACGTTGAGCAAAGTTTGGCGATGTGCACGGCGCTCGCGCCGCGGATCGGCTACGACAACGCTTCGGCCCTTGCCAAGACCGCGTATCATACTGGACGGACCGTCCGCGAGGTCGCCCACGAAATGGAGGGGCTGGCCCCCGCGGAGATCGAGAAGCGGCTGGGGCCGCCCGCGTCGGCCGCGACGTTGGAGACGCGCGGAGGTTTCCCGTCGAAAGACGAGGTCGACCGCCTGCTCGACCCCTGGAGCCAGACCGAGCGGGGGACCGGCTCGGGCGGGTGATGTTGATTCCGCGCGAAATTGACTGGCCGAATGGATGGGCGCTCGACGACAATCGACACCGGACCAACCAGCGAACCTCGGGGGCGCCGCATCATGACCGACTCACAACGAATCGACCTCGAGGCGGATTTTTCGACCGACTTCGACGCCGATCTCGCCGCCGGCCCGACGCCGAGCGCCAAGGCTGAGCCGTCGGCGGGCCCGGAGGCCGGCGACGCCTCGGTCGTCGACGAGAAGACCGACGCCGCCCCCGTCGTCGTGATCGAGTATCGAAATCGCGGGATCCCGCCGGTCTTGATGTTCCCCATCGCGCTCGTTGTCTCGCTGGCGATGTTCGCGACTTACCATATTCTGGTGATCCGGCCCAAGAACCAGGAGCTTCGCCTGGCCGCGATGCGGGCCGCCAAGCTCGCGGCCGATCAATCCGACAAGGCGCCCCTCGGAACGGACGACCAGAAAACAACATCCGGCT
>Ga0164243_10015488_pt1 | contig 10536 bp, 8 predicted proteins | sample OricompcompostOP_FD_108781 | JGI IMG/M metagenome (GOLD analysis project Ga0164243, IMG submission 108781) | Organic Plus compost microbial communities from Emeryville, California, USA - Original compost - Organic plus compost (OP) | ecosystem: Engineered > Solid waste > Mixed feedstock >... | reverse complement strand
TGGCGACCTACGCGCACAACTTCGACAGCTACAACGGCCAGCGCTTCGTCATCGACAAGGTCGAGACCCGCGGCCCCGACAAGCTGGTGCGCACCCGCCTGATCGGCGGCAAGGAGACCGCGCAGCTGACCTACCGCATGCGCCAGTCGGGCGGGTCGTGGAAGGTCATCGACGTCTACTACAACAACTCGGTCAGCTCGCTGCTCGGCCAGCGCTCGGAATACGCCTCCACCCTGAAGACCGGCGGACCCGGGGCCCTGGTGAAGAAGCTCAACAACCACGCCGACGATCTGCTGACCGGCTGAGCGCCCGCGTCCGGCGCAGGGCAGGACATGACATGGAGGGCGGCCGCGATGTCGGCGAAAAACGATCCGGTGATGGAAGGCGTCGAGGTCCGCGAGACCGGCCGCGGCAAGTTCCAGGTCGAGGTCAAGGCGGCGAGCGGGACCTTCCTCGCCGACGAGCCGCAAGCGGTCGGCGGCCTCGGCTCCGGTCCGACGCCCTATGACCTGATCGGCGCGGCCCTCGGCGCCTGCACGGCGATGACCGTCCGGCTCTACGCCGAGCGCAAGGGCTGGCCGCTGGAGACCGCCGAGGTGCGGGTGGTGCACCGCAGCGGCGGGGCGACGGCGCGCGACCGCTTCGCCCGCGAGGTCGTGCTGACGGGCCCGCTGACCACCGACCAGCGCCGCCGGCTGCTGGAGATCGCCGAGCGCTGCCCGGTGCACCAGACGCTCGACCGCGGGGTCGACATCGTCACCGTGCTGGCCGAGCACCCCAGCCCCTGGCGGCTGGATCCCGAGCCGGTCGAGCACGCCACCGCCATGGAGGCCGCCTGCGCCGATTGAGCGCCTCCCTCATCTCCGCTCGTCCCGGCGAACGCCGGGGCCTAGATACAGCCTGAGCGCCTGGTGGTTTCACCTGGATCCCGACGTTCGCCGGGACGAGCGGTTGGGGAAATCCCGCTTCAATTTGCTATTACCGCACCGCCTCGCCGGCCGCCGGGACGTTGGCCCGCTCCCAGGCGCGCACCCGGCGGCGCCCCTCGTCGAACAGCCGCAGATAATTGCCCTTCAGCACCTTCTCGCGGGCTTCAGGGGTCAGCCGGGCCCAGAGCGGCGCGTACATCTCGTAGACCGCGAAGTAGGGCTCGGGCCGGCGCGGCGCGACCACGTCGCTGCCGAACAGGAAACGGTCCGGGTGCCGGTTGATCAGCTCGGCCGTCACTCTAAGGGTCTCGTCGCTGGCGACGACGTACTTGGCGAGTTCGTCCCACGACAGGTCGAAGTAGATGTGGCGCATCTGCGGGTCGGCGAGGATCTGCTCGAGGTAGGCCACGTGCCCCTTCACCGGCTGCACCACCCGGCCGAGGCCGACATGCGCCCAGATGATCGTGGTCTTGGGATGCCGGGCGTAGAGCGCGGTCAGCTGGTCGAAGTACGGCCGCACCTTGGCGTCCTTGGTGAACGGCCGGACGATGTCGTTGTGCAGGATCACCACCAGCCCAACGTCGCCGGCGAAGTCGAGCAGCCGGTCGAGCGCCGGATTGCTCAGGGTGGCCCCGCCGCCGGCGATCTTCGGCGAGACGAACTCCTTGTGCACCGAGAACTCGCCGATGCCGGTGAAGACCCCCGGGTAGAGCGTCAGCACCCGCCGCACGTGATCGGCGGCGTACATGTCGGCCGGGTTGAAGCCGGTGATCATCGGGTCGAGGCGCGCGCGCTCGCCGGGCGGCAGCGCCAGGTATTCCTTTGCGATGATCGCGTCGACGAAGCTGTAGTAGTAGAGCGGCGCGTCGGCCTCCAGGTAGTAGGTCGGGGCGAAGTCGCCGGTCTCGTGGTGGTTCCAGGTCTGCTGCAGCGGAATGCCGAACAGCGTCGAGCGGCAGACCCGATCTCCCATCAGCTTCAGCACGTCGGCGACGGGCGGCCCCTCCTGGACGTAGTTGGTCAGGTGGAAGTGGGCGTCGTTGAACTCGCAGGCCCCCGGCGCCCGCGCCGCCGCCGGCCCGGCGCAGAGCAGCAGCCCCAGGCCCAGCGCGGCGAACGACGGAAGACAGCGACGCCGCGGCATCTGCGCAGCCTCCCTCAGTAGATCAGGTCCATGGCGACGGAGAGCGTCTGGCCGCGCTGGCCGCCGACGTAGTAGCCGAACAGGCTGCTGGCGGGGGACCGGTTCACGTCGATGAACTGGAAGTTCATGCGGGCGTTGCGCGTGTTGAAGGGGAACCAGTTGAAGCCGACGATGTATTCGGAGGCGTTGTTGAACTCGCCGAATATCTGCGACGTGGAGAGGTACATCTCCAGGGTCTTCGGCACGACCATGTAGCCCATCTGGATGTAGAAGCCGGTGTCCACGATGGTGTCGAGGGGCAGCGGGCCGTCCGCGTCGAAGTCCGACAGCTTCCGCCAGTAGCCTTCGCTGTGGAAGGCGAAGCCCTTGTACTTGAAGTTCGCCGCCAGGCTGGCGAGTCGGTAATCGGCCTTCTGCACGGTCACGCCCGGCGCGAGCGCGTCCGGCTCGAACAGCAGGAGGCTGTCGGAGATGCGGATCTGCGTGTTGTCCGGCGCGTCCAGGCTGGGCTGGCTGAAGCGGTCGGCGCGGTGCTGCACGTAGGCGGCGCTGAACAGGGTGGCGAGCTTCTCGTGATGCTCGAAGTCGCCGAAGCCCTCCTTCGGGCCGAACTCGTGGGTCGTCGGCATCCACCAGATCGAGGCGCTGTAGGCCTTGTCGCGGGTGAACTGGCTGGCGTTCACGCCGAGCTGGCTGAGCGAGGGCGCGATGGCGGCGTAGTACCTCAGGCCGGGCGCCGGCTCGCCGGTGACGAACACCCCGCTCGCGAAGCCCGGCCGGAAGTATTCGTCGGCCATCACCCGGTCCGGCGCGAACCAGTACGGGTGATTGAAGTGCATCGTCTGCGAGCCCTGGTTCCGCTGGATGCCGACCCCCAGGGTGACCGCCTTGTTGAATTCGTAGGTGATCGAGCCGACCAGCGTCGCCTGCTCGGTCGAGTTCACCGCCCAGGAGGTGGTGTCGAAGCGCAGCTTCGGAGTGAAGATCCAGCCGCGCACCCAGAGCATCAGGCGCTGCATCTGAATGTCGTTGCGCGGGTCGATCGTGTGCACCCGGCCCAGGTGGTCGGTGAAGGTCTGGTGCGCCGGCAACTGGTTGATGTAGCGCCCGAGCAGATAGCCGCTGATGTTCAGCTCGCCGACGTCGGTCCTGGCGACGGTGAAGCCCTTGCCGCCGTCGTGCGCGCCCCAGTAGCCGGGCCCAGGCGTGCTCTTGCCGACCACCCCCGAGCGCGGCGGGTTGGTGATCGGCAGGTGGATGACGTCCGGCGGGCGCGCCGGCTGGCCGCTGGCGATGGCGACCTGACGCGACAGCGCCTCGATCCGCGCCTCGGTCGCCGCCTGCTGCGCCTTCAACGCCTGCAGTTCGAGCTGGATCGCCCGCAGGTCCTGCGGCGGCGGCGCGGCGGCGGGCGGCGGCTCCGGCTGCGCCGCCCCGGCGCTTTGCAGCGGATCGGCGAGCTGGGCCCACGCCGCCCCCGGGCCCGCGCCGAGCAGCAGCGCCGTCGCCGCGGCGGCGGCCGGGTGCGAGCGCGAGCGCCGGGGGCGAATCCTCATTCCGCGCTCCCGGCTACACCGGCGTCGAGGCGAGCGGATTGCCGCCGAGGGCGTCGGAGATCGCCTTGATCGCCCGCTGGCCGCGCACGCTGTTGCCGGCGGCGTCGAGCGGCGGCGAGAAGGTCCCGACGCCGAACTTGCCGGGCGAGACCGCGATCAGCCCGCCGCCGACGCCGCTCTTGGCCGGCAGGCCGGTGTGGAACAGCCACTTGCCGCTGTCGTCGTAGAGACCGGCGGTGGCCATCACCGCGAGGATCCCCGGCACGAACTTCGCGTCGATCACCTGCTTCTTGGTGACCGGGTTGCGGCCGCCGTTGGCCAGGGTCGCCGCCATCACCCCGAGGTCCTTGGCGTTGACCGCGATCGAGCACTGCCGGGTGTAGAGGTCGACCGCCTGGGCCGGATCGCTGGGGAAGCGCTCGTAGGCCTTCATCAGCATGGCGATCGCGCGGTTGCGCTGGTTGGTGTCGGACTCCGACTTGTAGACCTCCTGGTCGACGCTGAGCTGACGGCCGGCGAAGGCGCTGTGGATGCCGAGGATCTTGTTCCAGACCTCGTCGGAGCTGCCGCCCTTGACCATGCCGGTGGTGGCGATCGCCCCCGGGTTCACCAAGGGGTTCATCTCCTTGCCCTTGAACTGCTCGACGGCGACGATCGAGTTGAACACCTGTCCGGTGGCGTCCACGCCGACGCTGTTCTCCACCACGGCCTCGCCGGACTCCTGGAACACCAGCGCCATGGTGAAGACCTTGGAGATCGACTGGATCGAGAAGGTCGGCTCGATGTCGCCGGCGGTGGCGGTCTCGCCGCGCGGGGTGACCAGCGCGATGCCGAAGTAGTTCGGGTTCACCTTCGCCAGCGCCGGGATGTAGTCGGCGTTCTTGCCCTCGGCGAGGCCGCGGTACTGCTGGTAGGCGGCGTTCACCGCCGCCGCGGGGCCGCCGCCTCCGCCCCTGCCCTGGGCGGCCGCTGCGGCGGGCAGAGCGGCCGCCGCGCCCAGCAGGGCCAGGCCGCGGGCGAGGTCGCGACGCGAGGTGTTCAGGTCAGCCATGACCGTGCTCCACGGAGGGTGATCAGCGGAAGTCGTCGCTGGAGAAGGCGTATTTGAAGGAGACCTGCAGGCGGCTGTCGTCGCCCTTGGAGCCGTCGTTGTCCTTGCGCTGGCCCCATAGGAATTCGCCGCCCATCAGGATCCGCTTGTGCGGGGCCCAGAGCAGGTTGATCGAGGCGTACTGGCCGCTGGCGAAGGCGTCGGGCGCCTGGAACGACAGGTTGTACTGCCTGTGCTGGCTCCAGCCGATCGAGGTGCTCAGCTCGTCGGTCCAGTAATGGTCGAGGTAGGCGAGCAGGCCGAGCGTCGGCACCGTGTCGGCGCGCAGGCCGGCGACCGTTCCGCCGGGCAGCAGGCGGCCGCGCGGCCCGAGGTCCGTGCCGCCGTCGTTCATGTAGCTGGCCACGCCTTCACCGTAGACGGCGCCCAGATGGACGACGTCCTTGCCCAGCACCTTGATGTTCGAGGTGAGGTTCACGCCCCAGCCGGTCTTGTGGTTCTTCGGCTGGTTGTCGACGGTTCCGAGGGTCTCGAAGCCGACCCGGCGGACGATGCCCGCGAGCTGCACATGGCCCCAGCCGCCGGTGTAACGGTACTGCGCCGTCAGGTCCGGCAGCTTCTCGTCGTTCTGGATCGACGAGCCGAGCTCAGGGTCCAGCGTGCGGATATTGCCCGGATCGATGTCGTTGCCGGGCTTTTCGAGCGCCGCCGCGAGCTGGTGCGGTCCGGACTTGAAGGTGTAGCGGACCTGCGGGTTGCGCAGGAACACCATGCCCGCCGGCCCCCAGTAGTCGATGGTGTTGGGGAAGCTGTCGCCGTCCATGAACAGGCTGTTGGTCTGCCCGGCCAGCAGCGGCCCCCAGCTGCCGTAGGCGTGCCGCAGCCGGAACGTGGTCTGACCCTCGTCGACGCCGACGCCGAACAGGTCGAACTCGAACTTGACGTAGAGGTCCTCGCCGCCGACCGGCTGCTGCGCCTGCACCCCGAACCGGCTCTGCCGGACGCTGATGATGCTCTGGCCGTTGCTGCCGAACTCGCCGTTGGTCGGGATCCTCGACGGCCGCAGGGTGTCGTCCCAGGCGGGATTCACCCGCTTGAAGTCCTGCACGTAGTCGGCTTGGGCGAAGCCGTAGACCTCGAACTTGCGGCCCTCGTCGCTGCGCAGCCAGGACGCCTGGGCCGGGATCTGCTCCACCGGCGGCGGCGTCTGGACCACGGCCTCGCCGCTGACCCGCGCGAGCTGCTGGGCCAGCGCGTCGATGCGCTGGGCGCGGGCCCGCTCGGCGGCCTGGGCGGCGGCCTGCTCGGCGCGCAGCGCGTCGAGCTCCTGCCGCATCTGTCGCAATGTGTCGGCGTCGGCGCTCTGCGCCTGGGCCGCCGGGGCGACCAAGGCCGCCAAGGCCAGGGATGCAGCCCCGAGCGCCGGCGCCGGATGCAGCGCCGCACGTCGTGCGCGCGAAACCATGGAGTCCCTCCCAATCGCGTTCGGCGATCAAGCGGGAGCCTAGGGGCGCTTCAGCTGGCCTGATCAGGGGAAACCCTAGGACTCCGCCGGGCCGATCACCTTATCCCTGGATAATCCGACGCAAGCTTCGCCAGCCGGATGGGCGCGAAATTCAGTAGCGGCTGGCGGTTTTTCAGAAATCGCCGCGACCGATTACAAGGTGATCATGTCTTAGGGGGTGCGAAACCTTCCGCCGGCGACGGCGCCGCCACGGCGGCCGACGGGCAGCGGGCCGGCGAAGCGGACCGCCATTTCTGGAACATGCCGGGCGGATAGGACGCGATCCGCCTCTGCAGCAGCTCCATCGGCCGCTGGTTCTCGAACACCGCCCCGCCGATCGGCCCGTCGATGTCGATGATCATCACCAGGGTCAGGGTGAGCAGCGCCAGCAGAACGCCGGCGGCGATGCGCACCCCGTTGCCGCGCACCACATGGCCCAGCACCGCCGCCGTGGCGACCATGTAGACGAAGAGAACGATGAACACCTGCGCCGGCACCCGGGCCATTCGCGCCGACTTGCGCGCCGCATCCAGCTCGAGAACCGCGGCGATCGATTCCAGGTAGCTGCTCGACCAGTCGTAACACTTGATGTTGTCGAGCGCGGCGGCCGTGGCCGCCCAGATGTCGTCGGCCAACCGGTCGTTCACGGCGAGCAGTTCGGCGCGCCGCGCGCCCCGATCCTTGCCCAGCGCGACGCGGGTGTCGACGTACTGGGCGATAAGCCTGCTGGTTCGCGCTCGGTCCGGCTCGTCCAGCAGCTGCGCGCGCAAGTAGGCCGCGCCGATGGTGGTGGCCTCCTGCCGGACCAGCAATCGCCGGGCGTCGAAGCGGTCGACCGCCAGGGAGAAGGTGAAACCGAGCAGCAGCGCCAGCAGCCCCAGAACCGCGGAGACGATATAGCCCTCCGCGCTCCTGTTCTCTTCGAGCTCCTCCTTGCTCAACGGCCGTTTGCGCTCACGCGCCTGCCGGACCCGCAGGGTGATGAAGGCGGCGAGCGCCATGGAGACGAACAGCGCGCCGGCGACGCTCCACAGCGGAACCGACGTCAGCAGCGGCTCCAGTCGGGTCCAGTCCATCCGCGCTCCCTAGGGCCGAAGGCGTCAGCCACGCAGTCAAGGGCCCACGGGCTGCGTCTGCGGCCGCGGCTGCGGCTGCTCGGCCGACGGCGCCGAGGTGGGAACGGGCTTGCGGTCGGCCATGGTGCGCCAGGGCTCCTCGTAGCCCGGCGGCGCGTGCGCCCACGGATAGCCGCCGCGGGCGAGGTCGAAGCCGACCTTGTAGAGGCCGCGCATGTACTCGGTGTCGAACTGCTCGCGCCGACGCATCGTGAAGCTCGACGGAATGAAGGCCAGGTTGAACGCCACCCCGTCGCGCTGGGTGGTCAGGTAGATGCGGTAGAGGTCGCCGATGCCCTGGGTCTGCATCAGCGAGGAGATCGCCCGGCTGGCGATCGACAGGGTCCGCCGCTTGACGCTGGCCCAGTCGGCGTCGAGCCGCGCGTTGCGCAGGATGTAGATGGCCCGGTCGCGCTTGATGCCCTTGGCGGCGGCCTCCTCGCGCAGATGCAGCGCCGGCGGATAGGCGAAGACCTGCGCCATGGTGCCGCCGTCGACGTGCATCTCCTGATAGCGCACGCCGTCGACCACCACGTCGATCATCACCGGCGGGAAGGCCCCCGGGATCGAGGCCGAGGCGAGCAGCACCCGGCGGAACAGCTGCAGCGCGTTCGGGTCCTTGCTGGCGGCGATCGCGGTCATGTTCCAGATCACCGGCTCGAGGGTGTCGAGATTGGTCGTCCCGACCATCAGCAGCCGGCCCTTGGCGTATTCGGCGGCGATCTCGTCCAGCAGCGGGCGGTCGACGTAGCGCGCGGTCAGGTGCAGCAGCGGGGTGGTGTCGGCCATGGCGTCGCCGAACAGGCCGCTGAGGAGGTTGCGCTTGCGGAAAATGTCCTTTTGCGAGACGCCGGTGTAGATCTCGCGCAGCACGTGGTCGTAGCGCGGCCCGAGGAAGGCGAACGGGGCGATCAGTGCGCCGGTGCTGATCCCGGTGACGGCGCGGAACTCCGGCCGGTCGCCGTGCGCCGTCCAGCCGTTGAGCACGCCGGCGGTGTAGGCCCCGTCCTCCCCGCCGCCGGAGATCGCCAGCAGGCTGGTCGGCGGCAGCGGCCCGGTCAGCCCCTGGCTGGCGCGCCAGGCCAGTTCCTTGCGCGCCGCCTCGCGCGCCTCCTGCACGAACGGCTGGGGATCGCGGGCGACCAGATAGCGCAGCGGCCCGACCGTCGGCGCGGCCCGCTCGGTGACCTGCGGCGGCGCGGCCGGCAGGCGCGAGAGCGTCGCGCAGCCGCCGAGGTTCAGGGCCAAGCCGGCGGCGGCCAGCGCCGCGCAACACCACACCACGAGCCGGTTCGCCGCCGAGCGATCGCGAAAGGCGCCGTCAGACATCGGCCGTATCCTTTGCCAGATCCGCGAGCCTCAGCCTGATCCCCGGCGCCGAGCGGCGACATCAGGTCGGCGCCTGACGTCAGGGCCGATGCGGAACCGACCGCGGCCGCCCCCGCCGCCTCGACGGTCGACGGCGGCGGCCGACCGGGCGACACTGGCCGGCGAAATCCAAGCGAGGAGCGCGCGCATGTACGACGTCGAGCAGCTGGACGCCATCGAGGAGATCAAGCGGGCCAAGGCGCGCTACTTCCGCGGCGTCGACACCAGCGACCCGGAGCTGGTGCGCGACATCCTCGCGGAGGACTGCGTGCTCGACTATCGGGGTTGCTGCACCGACCCGACGACCGGCCACGACTACCTGCCGGCGATGAACGTGGTGCTTCGTGGAGCCGCGTCCTGGTCGTCCGAGGGCTTCGCCAAGCTGGGCATCGTCAGCGCCCACCACGGCTACAATTTCGACGTCACCTTCACCAGCGACACTACCGCCGACGTGGTCCTGGCGATGACCGACCGGCTGTTCATGCCGCCGGGCGGGCCGTGGTCGCGGATGACCGGTCACGGCTACTACCACGAGACCTACGAGAAGATCGGCGGCCGCTGGAAGCTGAAGACCGTGCGCATCTCGCGGCTGCGGGTCGAGGCGGCCTGAATCCGCCGCGCCGGCGCGGCGGAACACCTGGTCGCGAGCGCACGGACCTCCCGGCGCAGCTGGAAAGTTACCCTATCCGACTGGATGGAGAGCTCCCATGGCCGAACTGTGTGACGTGTGCGGCGTGCGGCCGGCGACGGTGCGCGCGACGGTGGCGAGCGACGGCCAACGCCGCACGCTCAATCTCTGCGAGGTCGACTACCGGCGGCTGGCGGCGCGGCAACGCGCGAGCTCGCCCCTGGAGTCGCTGTTCAGCGGCGGCGGCGGCAGCCTGTTCGACGACTTCTTCGGCGACGCCTGGGGCGGCCGGTTCGGCGGCGATCCCTTCGAGCCCGCCGCCAGCGAGGAAGGCGGCATGCGCACCGGCGCGCCGCGCGCCCGCCGCGGCTCGACCGAGAACCTCAGCGACCACGGTCAGGTGATCCTGCAGAAGGCCGCCCAGGAGGCGGTCGAGATGGGTCGCCGCGAGGTCGACACCCAGCATCTCCTGCTGGCGCTGACCGAGAGCGACGTGATCCGCACCATCCTGGACCAGTTCAAGGTCTCGCCGGACGAGCTACGCCGGCAGGTGCGGGCCGAAGCGCCGGCCGGCAAGCCGGCGGCCGCCCAGGCCGGCGACGAGATCGGCGTCTCGCCGCGGGTGAAGGACGCCCTCTCCCGCGCCTTCGCCGCCGCGCGCGACTTCGGCCACTCCTACGTCGGTCCCGAACACCTGCTGATCGGCCTGGCCGAAGAGGGCGAAGGCATCGCCGCCGACGTCCTGCGCCGGCTCGGCCTGACGCCGCAGGCGATCCGCCAGCAGGTCACCAAGGTGGTCGGCCGCGGCGCCGAGGAGGGCCGCGTCGAGACGCCGACCAACACGCCGAACCTCGACAAGTACTCGCGCGACCTGACCAAGCTGGCGGCCGAGGGCAAGCTCGATCCGGTGATCGGCCGGGCGCTGGAGATCGAGACCACCATCGAGGTGCTGGCGCGGCGCAAGAAGAACAACCCGGTGCTGATCGGCGAGCCCGGCGTCGGCAAGACCGCCATCGTCGAGGGGCTCGCCCAGCGGGTGGTCGCCGGCGAGGTTCCCGAGGCGTTGCGCGGCAAGCGGCTGGTCGAGCTGTCGGTGAACTCGCTGGTCGCCGGCTCGAAGTATCGCGGCGAGTTCGAGGAGCGGGTGCAGCAAATCCTGCAGGAGGTCACCGACCGCCAGGACGAGCTGATCCTGTTCATCGACGAGCTGCACACCATCGTCGGCGCCGGGGCCGGCGGCG